>Ga0075430_100003024_pt1 | contig 14073 bp, 14 predicted proteins | sample RhiMetdeltSRZDD4_FD_75294 | JGI IMG/M metagenome (GOLD analysis project Ga0075430, IMG submission 75294) | Populus rhizosphere microbial communities from Tennessee, USA - Rhizosphere MetaG P. deltoides SRZDD4 | ecosystem: Host-associated > Plants > Roots > Rhizosphere > Soil | place: USA... | reverse complement strand
CGCGGTCGACGATCGATCCCGAATATCCCCTGCGCATTATCAGTCTGCGCGAACTGCGTTCGCACAACTCCTGGCTGCACAACATACCCAAGCTGATGGCGGGCGGCCGCGTGCAGCGGCTGCGCATCCATCCGGACGACGCTGCGCCGCTGGCGATAGAAAACGGCGACGAAGTCGAGATCGCCTCGCGCCACGGCGCCATCCGCGTCACCGCCTGGCTGAGTGACGAAGTCATGCGCGGCACGGTGGCGCTGCCGCAGGGCTGGGGCCACCGCGGCGGCTGGAAGCGCGCGGTAGCGGCGCGCGGCGCGAACTATAACGTGCTGGCCTCCAGCCGGCCGAGCGAATTCGATCGCCTGTCCGGGCAACCTAGACTCAACGGCATCGCGGTTCGTATCTCCCGCGCCCGCAGCGACGCCGGCGCCGACGCGGTTGCCTGAGGAACACTGATGCCTTACGTGATTGCTTCGCCCTGCATTGCCGACTACTCCTGCGTCGAAGTCTGTCCGGTCAACTGCATCTCGCCGGGGCCGGAGGAGCCGGGCTTCGGCCGCGCCGAGCAGATGTACATCGATCCGACACGTTGCATCGACTGCGCGGCGTGCGTGGAGGTCTGCCCGGTGAACGCAATTTTCGACCGCAACCGGTTGCCGGAACGCTGGCAGCGCTACGCGCAGATCAACGCCGAGTATTTCCAGCAGCGGGGAAAACCCGGTCATGCTTGAGCGGCCGCTGCGTGTCGCCGTGGTCGGTGCGGGTCCGTCTGGCATGTATGCGGCTGGCCATCTCTTGAATCAGCCCGATCTGCCGTTCGCGATCGAGGTGGACGTGTTGGAGCGCCTGCCGACGCCCTGGGGCTTGGTTCGCGCCGGCGTGGCGCCGGATCACCCGGAGAAAAAGCAGGTCGCGCGCTTGTTCGAAAGCACTGCCGCGCTGCCGGGCTTCCGGTTCTTCGGCAATGTCGAAGTCGGCCGTGATCTGGGGCCTGCGGAACTCTCGCAGTGGTACGACGCGGTGATCTACGCGGTCGGTGCCGCTGGCGACCGGCGCGCGGGTATTCCCGGTGAAGATCTTGCTGGCAGCCATTCGGCCACCGAGTTCGTCAGCTGGTACAACGGCCATCCGGATTTCTGCGAACGCCGGTTCGATCTTTCCGGTGAACGCGCCGTCGTCATCGGCAACGGCAATGTCGCGCTGGACGTGGCGCGCATCCTGATGTTGCCGCAGCAGCAGCTTTGCGGCACCGACATCGCCGCACACGCGCTCGAAGCACTCGCGGCCAGCCGCATCCGCGAAGTGGTGATCCTTGGTCGCCGCAGCGCGCTGCACGGAGCTTTCAACAACCCGGAGCTGAGTGAACTGGGCGAACTCGAAGGCGTCGATCTGATCGTCGATCCGAGCGAATTGCCGGACGAGGCGCAGATCGCCGCCCTGCAGCCGGACTGGATCGTCCAGCGCAAGATCGAAACCCTGCGCGAGTGGTCGCAACGCCGGCCGGCAGGACACCCACGCCGCATCCTCCTGCATTTTTTGGCGGCGCCGCTGGCCTTGTCCGGCTCGGCGCAGGTTAGATCGCTGCGCGTCGGCCGCAATCGCCCCACGGCGGGCGGCGACGTCGAGCCGACGGGGGAGACTTTTTCGATCGACACCGGCCTGGTGCTGCGTGCGATCGGCTACCACGGCAGGGCGATCGCGGGCCTGCCGTTCGACCCGGCGCGCGGCGTCATTCCGAATCGTGACGGGCGCATTGGCGATGCGCGGGATGCACCGGCGGGTGCCTATGTGACGGGCTGGATCAAGCGGGGTCCCAGCGGGATCATCGGCACCAACAAGAAATGTTCGCAAGACACCGTGCGCGCGCTGCTGGATGACGCCATGGCGGAGCGCCTGCCTTTCACTGGGACTCTCAGTGCCGTAGCTGTTGCCGCCGCGTTCAAGGCGCGCAATCCCGATCTAGTGCGCTACACGGGCTGGCAGGCGATCGATCGCCAGGAGCGCCTGCTGGGGGCATCGGTGGGGCGGCCGAGAGTGAAGATGCCGCGGATCGAAGAGCTGCTGGGCATTGCAGTGCCGGCATCGGCCACGGGTGCGCGCTGAGGGGTCCATCGCGAAGTCTTGCCCATCGTCGGAAGCGACGATGTAAGCGCCGTGCGAGCTGCGAAAATGCTCGTGCAAAACAGTACGTCCTCGTCGGTTCCGCAACAGGAGAAGGCGCACGAAAAAATGCACGACCGCATTGCCAAGTTGCTCATGGCGTTGTGGATCGCATCGGCCATCGGCTGCGTCGCACCTGAAAAATCCTAGGAGACAAGCATGCCCGAGCACCGCACGCCGACCGAACTGATACAGATGTATTGGGACCGGATTTGGAACCAGCGCGAGACCGAGCTGATCCGCGAGATCTGCGCCGACCCCATCGTGCGCCACGATCCGCGCAGCACCGCAACTCTGACGCACGACGAACAGATTGCCCGGGTGAGTCATTGGGCCGTGTCGATCGAACCGCACTTCACCCATGAAGTGCTGCATGGCGATGATCGATATGTGACGTCGGTCTGGAACATGGTGTCCAGAAAAGGGCCGTCTATGGAACTGTCCGGCATCGAGGTGTTCAGGGCTGACAACGGTCGATTCACCGACTGCTGGAATTCCACTTACATGCAGGGCCTGTGGGGCCGCGTGGGACAGGAGGCCGTCGCGCCGCTGCCGCTCGAGTTGCTGACGTCGATTGACAGCATCACGGCCGACTGGCTACAGCGTGTATTGCTGGATGCGGGGCTGAAGGTTCCGCATGTTGCGCTGATCGAAGCCGAGCGCATCGGCAGCGGAAATCTCAGCGCGACAGCCCGCGTCAACATCGGCTACAACGCAGCCGCCAAGGCGGACGCACCGGTGTCCGTTTTCTGCAAGTTCAATTCGCCATTGCAGCAGGCTCAGGATCAGACCGTGGCAACCGGCGCGGTGCTCAGAGAAGTCAGCGCCTATGATTTTTTCCCCGCGGAGCCGGTGCTGCACATGCCGCGTGCCTACCTCGCGAAGTCCGACGCGCAGGGGGCGATTTACAACATGGTCCTCGAAGATCTCAGCCAGTCGACGCGCCCCGGCGATCAGGTCACTGGCTGCAGCGTCGGGGAAGCCGCCGCCGTGGTCGAAGAACTCGGCAAGCTGCACCGGGCCTACTGGAAGAGTCCGGTCCTGGCCGAGCAGGCCTGGGCGCTGCGTCGCGGCGCGATGGCCGACCTGTTGCATCGGCAGTACCAGTCGGCTGCCATGGAAATCCGTCGTCGCTATGCCGGCCGCATGTCGCGGTCGGCGCTTGAAACGATCGATGCTTTCGCTCCTCTGGTCGGGCGCTGGACGGCGTTGGAAACCGCATGCCCGACGCTGTTGCACGGTGATGCGCGCGTCGACAACGTGTTGTTCGGTGATAAAGGCGGTCATCCGCTCGCGTATCTGATCGACTGGCAATTCACCAGCGTAGGTGACGCCATGCTGGACGTCGCCTACTTTCTGACCGGCAGTTTGTCTCCGGATGACCGGCGTCGGTGCGAGAGAGATCTGATCGCGCGGCATACCGGCTACATCCGCGAGATCGATCCGACCTATACGCTGGAGATGGCGCTCGAGGCGTATCGCCTCAACGCGGTTGCCGGCCTGCAGTTCGCAATCATCGCCGTGCTGGCGATGCCAGTCGGAGGGCGCGGCGACGACGTGCTGATCGCGCTGGCCGAGCGGACCACCGCCGCAGTGCGCGATTGGGATGCGTTGACCGCGATCAATGCCGCGATCGCCTGACAAGCAAAGAACGATTCTTGTGGCCTTGTCAGAGAGGAGTCTCGACCATGTTCAGAAAATTCGTGATCGCGACCGGTGCGCTCGACATGCTGCTGGGACTCGCCACAGCGGTGCCGGCATTGCTGAAGGCGGAGGCGGCCACGTTCCTGCCGATGTCGATGATCGGCGGCTTCCTGCTCTTCTGCGGCGCCGTACTGGTCTGGGCGGCGCAAGACGTCGCGGCACGCGGACCTGTCATCTTCTGGCAGGGCCTGCTGCGGGTCTTCGCAGTGATCGTCATCCTCGGCGGCATCCGTGTTGGCCTGGTCGACGCCAAAAGTGCCTTGCCTGCGGCGCTGATCGATATCGTGGTCGGTCCGCTGTACCTGATCGGCGTTTCCCGCTCGCTGTCGCTTTCGCCGTTGCGACTCGTCATCGGCAAGACAGCCTAGGTGTCCGGCGCTTCATTCTCATGAGCTCAATCGAAAAACGGCTGACGGCCGCGCCAAACTTCCGGGACATCGGCGGTCTGATGACGCCCGGCGGTTCGCAAGTTCGGCATGATCTTGTGTTCCGCTCCGGCGCACTCGATGCCCTCGATGTGCAGGACCTGGATCGTCTTCGGTCGCTCGGAATCAAGCTCTGCTGCGATTTGCGCAGCGCCGATGAGCGGCATCTCAATGTCAGTCGCTGGCCTGGAGGCATCCCGCCGCGCCTGCTGGAGACGGAGGTCTTGAGCGACGTTCGCGCACAGGCACCGTGGTTGAGCGGAATGCTGATGGGACGGCGCGGCCATGACAGCGCGGTCCAGCTGATGCACGAAGTCTATCGTTCCCTGCCGAAAGCCTGCGTGCCGGCGCTGCAGGGATTGTTTCGCGCGCTGCTGCAGGACGATGGCCTGCCGGTGATCGTGCATTGCACTGCCGGCAAGGACCGAACCGGCTTCGTCATCGCGATGTTGCTGCACAGCCTCGACGTAAGACCGGCGGATATTTCGGCCGACTATTTACGCTCCAATGAGTACTGCGATCGGGCGGCCCTTGATAGGCAGGTCAACCGGTTCATGACTAGCCGATTGGGATTACAGCTCCAGGCGGAGGAACTCGACGCCATCAACTCCGCCAGCAGCGAGTATCTCGATGCCGCCTACGATCAGATCCGACGCGATCATGGATCGGTGCGCCAGTATCTGGCCAGCGTTGGAGTCGACGACGACGAGCGCCGGCAGCTTCGCGAGAAACTGCTGAACAGCGAGCGTGATCCTGCGGCTACACAAACGAGATCGGGGATGGCGAGATCGAGGATGGAGACGTGAACGTGTCAGCGCAAACCAATCGAATTCCGACGGAAGTGGCACAGGCGCTCGTCAACCCGGCGGTGTATGCGACACCCAAGCTTCACGAAACCTATCGATGGCTGCGGGCCAATCTACCCGTCGGCCGGGCCGAGGTGGACGGCTACGATCCATTCTGGGTGCTGACGACGCATGCGGACGTCCAGCAGGTCGGCCGGCAGAACGCTCTGTTTCGCAACGGCGACCGATCGCCCATCCTGGTCGATCGGGCCAGTGACGATCTGGTCCGCCGAGTCACCGGCGGCAGCCCGCACCTGCTGCGCACGCTGATCCACATCGATGCACCGGAACATCTCAAGCTGCGCCAACTCACGCAGTCCTGGTTCATGCCGGCAAGCATCCGCAAGTTGGAGGACCGTATTCGCAGCATCGCCAGGGCAACCGTGCGACGGATGCTCGAACGTGGCCCCACCATCGACTTCGTCAATGACGTTGCCCTGCATTACCCTTTGCACGTCGTGATGGAGATCATGGGTGTGCCCGAGGCGGACGAGCCCTTGATGCTCAAGCTCACCCAGGAAATATTCTCGCCCCTGGATCCCGATCTGGCGCCGAAGACCGGCATGACCTCGGCCGCTGCGGCGCTGGGACGAGCGCTGCAGGCCACGGTCGCCGTTTTCAGTGAATACTTCGGCAAGCTCTCCGCGCAGCGCAGGGCTGATCCGCGCGACGATCTGGTCTCGCTGATCGGCAACGCCCGCATCGACGGCCAGCTGTTGGCCCCCGAGGTCGAGATGGGCTACTACGTGATCGTCGCCGCAGCCGGGCACGACACCACGTCCTCATCCACCGCCGGCGCGATCTGGGCGCTATGCGAGCGCCCGGAATTGCTCGAGCAGGCCCGGACAAACCCAGCGTTGATTCCCGCGCTGGTGGATGAGGCGATCCGCTGGTCGACGCCCGTCAAACACTTCATGCGAACCGCCGCTGCGGACACTGAGGTTGGCGGCCAGCCGATCGCCAAGGGCGATTGGCTGATGCTGTGCTATGCATCGGCCAATCGCGACGAGCGCGTGTTTGATAATCCGTACGAGTTCCGGCTCGACCGGGGCCAGAACAAGCACATTGGCTTCGGCTACGGCGCACATGTCTGCCTCGGGCAGCATCTGGCGAAAATGGAAATGCGCATCCTCTTCGAGGAACTGCTGCCGCGGATCAAGTCGCTGCAGTTCGAGGGGACGCCGATGATGTCGCAAGCCTGCTTCGTCAACGGCCCGAAGACATTGCCGATCCGTTTCGAGAGGGACACCGCTCGACTCGGCGTCGATTGATGAAGATGCGAGCCACTGGCGCGCGGTCAAATGCCCGGTGCTGACGCAGCGCCATACTCTGACGACATTCAGGAGAAACCAAAATGAAATACGACATTCGCAAACTGACCCTCGCCGCCGATACGCTGATTCCGCAACTGAAGAGTCAGCGGCATCGGGCCATACTGCAGAACTATCGCAAGCACGCGATGCTGGAAGTATCGGGCCGATTCAGCGAAATATTCACGCCGGAGTTGTGCACGGACAATCCCTCCTACCGCGTCGCCATGGCCGGAAATTTTCTCGAGCTCAACGGCAAGTCCGAGATCCGGGACTTCTACGGGAGCCTGCTCGACACCGAGTCGACGGTCATGATGCTCGAAGGGGAGAAGATCGCGGTGGCGGATTGGGGCTTTGCTTCCGAAGCGATCTATCACACCTTCATGCCGGGCAGGACCGCCGTGATGCGAGGCAACGAGGTCGGCGATCTCGATGCGATCTATATCGAGTCGCGGTGGATCAGCGTGGTGTGGTCCTATGACGAGCGCTGCCGCATGATCGGCGAGCACGTCTATCTCGCTCCCAAGGCGACGGCCATCCGCCCATGTCCGCCGGACGAGATGCTGACTTTGGAAGAAGTCCGCGCGATTTTTGATCCGCTCATCGCCAGCGCGATCATAGAGCTGCCCAAGACTGCATAGTCGGTCGGATGCTCCGATGGCGACCGGTCTGGAATCCTCCGAAGCGAGCATCGCTACCCGCTCGACACCTGCGGAATTCTTGAAATACCACCTCGAAGAGACGTGCTCATGAGTACTATGTTCGGTTCGGCTCGCCAAAATGGCATCGTGGTCGACGACCTCGACCAGGCGCTCGACTATTGGACTCGCGTCATGCGTGTCGGCCCCTTTTTTCGGATCAATCATGTGCGGCTCGACGATTACCGCTACGGCGCAGAGCGGTCCCCCGTCGATCTGAGCGTCGCGGTTGGAAATTTCGGCGACCTGCAGCTGGAGCTCATCTTCCAGCATAACGACGCGCCGTCGAGCTATCGGGAATTTTTGCGGGCGCGAGGTCCGGGGCTTCATCACATATCGGTCTGGTCGACGGACTATGACGACAAGGTCGCTGCCGCCTTGGCGCATGGCATGCAGCTCGATAGCCAGGGGCAGTTTCCAGGCGGCATACGTTTCGCCTATTTTTCGGCCAAGCCCCCGGGGACGCCGCTGCTCGAGATAACCCACCTTTCGCAGGCCGCCGAGGGTTTGTTTGGCATGGTCAGAGAGGCTGCCCGGCACTGGGACGGATCGGATCCGGTGAGGACAATCGACCAGGCACACCTCTTTGCGTAGCCGCACGCCGGCTTAACCGGCACACCAGGAGATTAAAAAATGAACATTTCGGTCGAAGGCCGTGTCGCATTGGTCACTGGCGCGAGCCGAGGCATCGGCCAGGCGATCGCGATCGCGCTTGCGCAAGCAGGCGCCGATGTGGCGGTGAACTACCGGGAGGATGCCAGTGGCGCCAGCGAAACGGTCGCTGCGATACGCAAGCTCGGCCGCAAAGCGGTGGCGTACCGGGGCGATGTCGGGAGCTACGAGGACGACGAGCGTCTGGTTGCGGCGGTCGTTCGCGAGTTCGGGACGATCGGCATCCTGGTTTGCAATGCCGGCGTCGCGTCGAAAGTCAGCTCGGTCGCGGATTCGGATCCCGGCGAACTCGAGTACGTCATGCGGGTCAATGCCATGGCGCCCTATTTTCTGGCGCATCTGGCGATCCCGCATATGCGGCGCGAGAAGCGCGGCGACATCGTGCTGATATCGAGCGTTTCCACGCAACTGCTGCTGCCGTGCACCGCCTCCTACACCATGAGCAAGACGGCCCTGGAGGCGCTGTCGACGATATTGGCCAAGGAGGAGAGACAGCACGGTATCCGATGCAATGTCGTGGGTCCCAGCCTCACCGATACCGAGATGGGTCGAGGTGTCGTGAGCGCCATACATGGTGTCAACGATATTCGCCAACTCGATGCCAGCATGCCATTCGGGCATGTCTGCAGCCCGCAGGAGGTTGCCGCCGCCGTGGTCTATCTGGTGTCGGACGCAAATCCTTATGCGAATGGCCAGAAGCTCTACATCGATGGGGGCGGCTGATGCCGTGCGCCAGTTCGCGAGGCCCGCAGCTCATGAATCTTTCCTATGCCAGCGGCTGTAGTGATGTGCCCCTGCTCGGCGAAACCATCGGAGCCAACCTCGGGCGGATCGCCAAAACCTTCCCTGGCCGCGACGCGCTGGTCGATGTCTCGCAGGATCGTCGCTGGACCTATGCGCAGTTCGACGCCGACGTGGACATTCTGGCGAGAGCGCTCCTGGCGTATGGCGTCGAGAAGGGGGACCGCATCGGGATCTGGGCGCCCAACTGTCCCGAATGGGTGCTGTTGCAGTATGCAACTGCCAAGGTGGGCGCAATTCTCGTATGCATCAATCCGGCCTATCGCGTTCACGAGCTGGCGCATGTTCTGAAACATGCTGGCGTCTCGATACTCGTGGCCGTCAAGGAAAACCGCGGTGCGGACTATCGCGAAATGGTGGATGCGAGCAGATCCGGGTTGCCGGACCTGAAGCATGTCATCTACATCGCCGATCCGGGCTGGGATGACCTGGTCGAAAGCGCCAAGACTGTTGCGGTGAGTTCGCTGCAGCAGCGATCGGCAGAGTTGTCTTTCGATGACCCGATCAATATTCAATACACGTCGGGCACCACCGGCTTGCCGAAAGGCGCCACGCTGACCCATCACAACATCCTCAACAACGGCTATTTCGTCGGGCAGCTGCTCCACTACAGCGAGCAGGATCGCATTTGCATTCCGGTGCCGTTCTACCATTGCTTCGGCATGGTCATGGGAAACCTGGCTGCGACCTCGCATGGCGCGGCGATGGTGATTCCCGGCGCGAATTTCGATCCGGCGGCGGCCATTCGTGCGGTGATCCAGGAGCAATGCACCTCGCTGTACGGCGTGCCTACCATGTTCATTCGGATGCTGGGCGAGGCGGACTGTGGCCGGCTCGCATCCGGTTCCCTGCGCACCGGCATCATGGCGGGAGCGCCCTGTCCTATTGCAGTGATGCAACAGGCGATCCGGAAAATGAACATGACCGAGATCGCCATCAGCTATGGCATGACCGAAACCTCGCCAGTGTCGACGATGACACGCAGCGATGATGATTTCCGGCGGCGCGTCGAGACGGTGGGCCGTGCGATGCCGTTCGTGCAGATCAAGATCGTCGATCCGGCTACGGGGCTCATTGTTCCTCGCGGGACTGTCGGCGAGGTGTGCACGCGGGGCTATTCGGTGATGCGTGGCTATTGGAACGATCCGGACAAGACGCGCGAGGCCATCGACGAAGGTGGCTGGATGCACACGGGCGATCTGGCGACGATGGATGAAGCCGGTTACGTGGCCATCGTCGGCCGCAGCAAGGACATGGTCATTCGCGGGGGAGAGAACATCTACCCACGCGAGGTCGAGGAATTTCTCATCAGTCATCCGGACATCGCCGATGTGCAGGTGGTGGGCGTGCCCGACGATAGGTACGGAGAAGAACTGATGGCTTGCATCTGCATGCGTGAGGGAACGCGGCCAATGACCATCGAGTCGCTTCGAGTCTTTTGCGAGGGACGCCTTGCTCGCTACAAGATTCCAAGGTACTTGAGAGTCATGCCCCACTTCCCGATGACCGTCACCGGCAAGGTGCGGAAGGTCGAGTTGCGCGAACAGGCTGTGGCTTGGCTGGCGCAATCCGCTTCGTAAAGGAATGGTGGCTGCTTTCTTCGCAGGAGCACCTGACGGTGCCCCAACGCGCCTTCAACCGATCAGCGCCAGCGTGTCGTGATCGATCATGTGCTGTGCGTGTCGTCGCAGCATGGTGCTGAACATCCGGTCGCCGCGCTCGGTGGGTGAGGTCACCATCGCGGCGCCGACTGCCGTAATCAGTCCTTGCGCGGCGAAGAGACGATAGTCGCGCCAGCACTGGGTCCAGGAGTAGGCCTTCACGTCGAGGGCGAGGAGTGCGTCGTGATAGCGACGGACCAGGGTTTCCTCGTGCCGGCGGCGATCCTCGGGTAGCAGGCCGGCGCCGATGAAGTAGGAGACATCCGAGGCGCCGGGCCCCGGAAGCACCGTCTGCCAATCGAGAACGACGACCGGGATGCGCCCGCCTTTGGCGTCGAACATCATGTTGTCGAGACGGAAATCTTGGTGCGTCACCGTGAAGGGCGCCGTCTGCATCGCGAAGTAGTCGACGATCCGATGGGCGAAGGCTTCCACGACCTCGAGCGATTCGGGTTCGAGCACCGCGCCGTATCGGCCCCGGACGGCAGGCGCGCATTGCAAGTAGAGCGAGCTGCAGAGTGTGGTCCAGGATTCCCGATTGACCCAGGGCCACGATTCGATGGCCGGGTTCCCCCAGGCAGGAGCGTGGAGTGCGGCTGCGGCATCCATCACGACCGCCGCGTCCACCGCACTGCAGCCAAGGAGCTGATCGCCGCTGCGCGCTGGCGCCAGATCTTCGAAGAGCAAACAGAATGTCTGGCCATCGTCGGAGATGTCGGCGAACAGCGTTTCAGGAACTGCGATTCGCGCGGTCGGCGCCAGCTCCTGGTAGAACCGCGTTTCTCGCAGGTACACCTGCATTCGCGCGCCGGTTTCCCGGCTCTCCGGACGGGTCGCCGGCAGCTTCACGACCAGGCTGGAGGGGGCGAGAGCCTCCGATTCATCGTAGGCGAGATCGAGGCGCAGATTAGTGCCGACCATTCCGTTGCCGATCGCGCAGGTGCGCGCCCCAATCACGCGCGCACGCCGAATCATGCCGCTTGCGCGAAGGACTGCGGTCAACCAAGCGGGCGAGATATCCTCCTGCCGGCTGACCAGCGGATGCCCTGCCTCAGGATCATGCCGCAGAGGTATACGACGCTGGGTGTTCGTCACAAGGACACTCCGGTGGCTAGGGGGCTAAGAGCGCCGCTGCGGCGCCTTCTGCAGCCGGTATCAAGCTGTCGATCAAGGGCAAAGTGGGCATGGCTATGGACATTGGCAAAGGAGAACCCGAAGGAAGCCGCTTCAGCCGATGCGCCGCTGGCGATCCTTCCAGTACGGTTCGCGCAACTGGTACTTGAGCACTTTGCCCGGTCCGGACAAGGGCAGCGAATCGCGGAACTCGACGCTGCGCGGACACTTGTAGCCGGCGATGTGCTGCTTGCAGTGCTCGCGGATGATTTCGATCGTCGCCGACTGTCCGGCCTTCAGCACCACGACGGCATGCACGGCCTCGCCCCATTTATCGTCGGGAATGCCGATGACCGCACAGCTCGCGACGGCCGGGTGGCTGCTCACTGCGTTCTCGACTTCCGCCGAATAGACGTTCTCGCCGCCGGAAACGATCATGTCCTTGGTGCGGTCGACCAGGTACAGCAGGCCGTCGTCGCCGAGGTAGCCCGCATCACCGCTCCACAGCCAGCCGTCGCGCAGGGCAGCGGCGGTTTCCGCTGGCTTGTTCCAGTATCCGAGCATCACGCCAGGTCCGCGTGCGATCAGTTCGCCGACCGTGCCCGGCGGCAGGTCGATGCCCTCGGCATCGACGACCCGGATTTCCATCCCCCAGACCGGGCGTCCGCAGGAGCGCAGCTTGCCGCCCGCACGTCCCTCTGCCGTGTGGTAGTGGTGCGCCAGCAGCGTGAACGGCCCGCCACCCTCTGTCAGTCCGTAGCCTTGCATGAACTGCACGCCGGGCAGCGCGTCGAAGGCTCGGTCAAGCAGCGCCTCGCTGATCGGCGATGCGCCGTAGAGCAGCTTGCGCAGGCTGCTCAGATCGTAATTGCCGATCAGCGGATCATCGACCAGCATCTGGATCATCGTCGGCACGAGCAACGTGAAGCTGGCACGCTCGTCCTGGATGGCCTGCATGACCGCCGGCGGCGAGAACGCCGGCACCAGCACCAGCCGGCTTGCCCGCAGCAGGCTGCGAACGAGAACGCACAACCCGGCCTGATGAAAGATCGGCGCCACGCCGAGAATGACTTCGTCCTCGTCGTAGGGAAGATCGAGCAGATAACCGAGCGCATTGGTCAACAAGTTGGTATGCGTGAGCATCACGCCTTTGGGAAAACCCGTCGTGCCGCCGGTGTAGAACACGCCTGCAAGCTCATCATCAGCGCACAGCGCGTCCTCGACTGGCTCGGCTTGCGCGAGCAGAACTTCGTACGACGGCAGCCCTTGGGGCGCCGGGCCATCGCCAGCGTGGATCACCGTTGCAAGGCAGCGTGACGCCTTGCGGATTTCGGCCACCTGTCCCGCAAAGGCGTCATCGACCAGCAGGATGCGCGTATCGCAGTCGTCCAGCGAATAAGCAATCTCCTTGGGACTCCATCGCGTATTCACCGGATTGACGGCGCCGCCCACCCACCAGACCGCCAGCATGTACTCGACATAGCGATCGGAATTCAGCGCCAGCATGGCCACCCTGTCGCCGCGCCGCAGGCCCATTTCCCGCAGGGCGCCGGCGAAGCGCTGCACGCGATCCGCCAGTTCGGCATAGCTGCGCCGGCGATCGCCGGTTACGGTTGCGATGGATGTTGGCCGCTGCTGTGCCGCACGCCGCAATGCCAGTGTCAAACTCATATGCACGATGCTTGCTTCCGTCGCAATGCTTTGAGGACAGCCTTTCAGTCCGCTGAGCCGTAGAAGCTCAGGCCTGCTGCAGCCAGCTTCCTGACGCCTTGGCCCGCCCGATACAGCCCGCCGATTGGAGCATAGCGCTCGGCGCGCGCCAGTACTTCGGACAGACCCAGGTGATCGGCAAAGAACAGCGGCCCGCCGTGATGCGCGGGGAACCCTGAACCCAGGCGCATGCCGGCATCCAGTTCGGCCGCATTGTCGACCACCTGCTCTTCGAGGCAGCGGCCGCCTTCGAGGATCATCGCCAGCATATGGCGATCGAGAATCTCCTGGTCGCTGAAGTCGCGCGTGCCCTGGGGCTGGACGGTCTTGAGCAGTTCGTAGGCGAGCGGATCCGGCGAGCGCTTCGGCTTGCCCTTGACGTCGGCGTCGTAGCGGAAGAAACCCGCGCCGTTCTTCTGGCCGTAGCGCTTCTCCCGCACCATCGCGCTGAAGGCGTGCTCGAACCCCATCCCCATGACCTCGGGATAGGCCTTGCCCAGGATGGCCATCACCTTGTCCAGCGTGTCCATGCCGACGACGTCGTTGAGATAGGCCGGACCCATGGGCATGCCCCAGGCCTCCATCACGCGATCGATCTGCGCGAAGTCCGCGCCCTCGTGGATCAGGCGCAGGTTCGCCACCAGATACGCGCCCAGCAGGCGATTGACCAGGAAGCCGGCGCAGTCCTTGACCACCAGTGGCGTCTTGCCGATGGCGACGGCGTAGCCGACCGCGGTGGCGATGGCTTCGTCGCGGGTCTTGGGGCCGCGCACGACTTCCACCAACGGCATGATCGGCACCGGGTTGAAGAAGTGCATGCCCACCACGTCTTCGGCGCGCTGCAGCGGCGAGGCGATGTCGGCGATCGCCAGCGACGAGGTGTTGGAGGCCAGCACGGTGCCTGGGCGCACCAGGCTCTCGACCTTGCCGAGCACCTCCTGCTTGACCGTGAGGACCTCGACGATCGCTTCGACCACAAT
>Ga0075430_100003022_pt1 | contig 14075 bp, 14 predicted proteins | sample RhiMetdeltSRZDD4_FD_75294 | JGI IMG/M metagenome (GOLD analysis project Ga0075430, IMG submission 75294) | Populus rhizosphere microbial communities from Tennessee, USA - Rhizosphere MetaG P. deltoides SRZDD4 | ecosystem: Host-associated > Plants > Roots > Rhizosphere > Soil | place: USA... | reverse complement strand
AAGGCGGATTCTGACCTGCGCGGCCTTGTCTATGGGCTGGCGGAGCGCCCAGCGAGAAGCGACGCGGGATGGCACCAGCGTCCCGCGGTGCTCGCAGCGGTTGTCCTCACGCTTACACTGGCATTGAACATCCTGTTCTGGTAACCGATGCACCTCGACCTGCGATATCCGATTGGCCTGCTGCTCACCACGTACGGCGCGATCCTCGCGTTCGAAGGCGCGGTGTCTCGGGCGACGGTCCTCGACCTCAACGTGAACTTGTACTGGGGCGCCTTCATGATCGTGTGCGGCCTCGGCGCCATCGTCCTGGCTCGACGCGCTCGCAAATCACAAATCACAAATCACAAATCAGAAATGACGTGAGCTAGTCGGACCTCACATGGACCGGTGGCCCGAGGTGGATGTGGCGCTTGGCGACAAGCCAACCCCGACGACGTGCGCGACGGGATTCAGAGGCTTCTGGGACTCGGGCGATTGGCCGAGAATCGCGAGCTCCGCCTTCTTCAAAGTTTGCGATATGCTCACCGCTTCCCAGAGAGTCCACGTGAACAAAGGAGGCAGCGATGCGTGATGGCGATTCAGCGGTGCGCAAGGCCAGAGTCAAGGCAAAAGCTGCCGAGGGCGATCAAATAGCAGCAGAACGTGCAGCTGCCGCTGCCGAAGAACGTGCGCGACACGCAAAGCTGGCGCTGAAGAAGGCAAAGAAGATTTCGAGGAAAGCTACGAAATCGGCTCGCAAAGCACGAAAGGCCGCCGAGGCTGCGCAAAAGTCCTTCGCCAAAGCGGCCGCCCGTGTGGCGCGCGCGGAAGCTGACATCGCGAAGGCACAGCGGGTGCAGAAGAAACGGGTCGCGAAGGAGACCGCGGCGACGAAGAGCGCGGCGGCGAAGGTCGTTCAGAAGGAGACCGCCGGGAACGGCGGTGCCCCGAAGAAGGTCGCCTCGAGGAAAGTGACGGGGCAGAAGCGTGTTCATCGCACGACCGTGGCGCGTGCAGCGCGACGTCCGCGCGTCTTTCGGGTGCAGGTGCCCACGCCGGCCACGGCGCCCGCGATTTCAGCGTTGGAACCGTCGGACGGGTCCGAGACGTTTCTACTGGGTCAATCGGATCTCAGCTGACGAATATCGCACCGAGCCCCAAACTCGACAGGGAAGACGTGGACGACCAATTCGTCGTGACGTGTCCCTTTTGTGGCGAGCATATCGAGATCTACGTGGAACCTGACGTCACCGGTGACTTCGTTCAAGACTGCGAAGTGTGCTGCAACCCATGGCGTGTTCGCATTTCGCGCGACGGGGAAGATCGTTATGTTGACGTGGCGCGGGGTGATGGGTCCGAGTAGGTGCCTCGGCGCGCCTGTTAGCGTGCCTTGATGGCTTGTGCGGACGCGGCTGGGCGCGGCGCGCCCTTGGCAGTCTGTCGATCGACGTCGATTGATCCGTTGAACGTGGCGCCCTCGTGCATAACGACCGCCCACGTGGTGAGTGTGCCAGAGACATCCGCTGTCGGCGTGAGCTCGATCCGCTCGGCGGCCAGCACATTGCCCGCCAGCGTCCCCTGAATCGTCACTCGTGCGCCCTCGACGTCGGCGTCGACGCCGCCCTTCGGCGCGACGAGGAGGGCACCCTCCAACATTCGGATCTGCCCTTTCACACGGCCGTGAATGGTGATGTCCTCTTGGCTGGTGATTTCACCCGTGATGCGAAGGGACGCTCCAATAGTAGTCATAGTCTTGACTCCGGAAGTAAGGTGTCATGCCGTGTCTCGCTCATGGTGAGACCCCCGTGCGAGGGTGACGTCCTGAGTTTCGGCTGAGGGGAGCGTCTTCTGCAGCGGCACTTTGCTTTAGCTCAGTGAGGCCTCGCCCGTCGTCGAGCGTCGCGTCGTGAATGGCCATGGCGGTACTCAGGCGCCAGGGTCGCGTGCGGTCGGCGAACCCTGCCGCGGAGCCCATAGGTCCCGGCGATCCAGCGTCGTGTCGGTAGAGCCGACGCGATACCAGCGCCAGGCGTAGCCGTCGAGTGCAACCAGATGCATGCCGTCGTTGCGCTTGCGGCTGTGCAGATCGGAGAAGACGTCGACGAGTATGTCGTCCCTCTCGACGCCAACTTTCAGCTTCACCTTCACGTCGCGGTTGGCGAAATTGTGTAGCGTGACGAGCGACGTTTCGCGCCAGTCGTACCTCAGCGCCAGCACGCTTGGCTCGGTCGTGCGCAGCACGCTGAACGTGCCCCAGCTGATCTCGGGACACTCTTTGCGCATCCGGATGATCCGCTCCGTCCAGTTGAGCAGCGACTGCGGATCGCGCCGCATGTCGGATACGTTCACCTTCTGGTAACCAAATACCGGGTCGTTGATGACCGGTCGGACTACGCGAGCGGCGCGCGAGAACCCGCCATGGCGCTCGCTTGTCCACTGCATCGGCGTGCGCGCGCACTCGCGTTCCGGCAGCTTGAGGTTTTCGCCAATGCCAATCTCGTCGCCGTACTGCATCATCGGTGTCCCCGGCAGCGAGAACAGGAGGCTGAACGCCAACTCGAGCCGCTGCCGGTTGTTGCCTAGCATCGGAGCCAGACGCCGGCGAATCCCGCGGTCGTACAGCTGCATGGTCTTCTTGGGGGCGAATGCCTCGAACACTTTTTCGCGCTGTTCCAGTGTGAGACGGCCGAGATCGAGCTCGTCGTGGCTGCGCAGGAACTGCACCCATTGCGCATTTGCCGGGCGTTTCTGCGTCTCCTCGAGCGCCCAGACGAGCGGCTCGATGTCGGCGGTGGCGAGCGCATAGAACAATCGCTGGTTGACGGCGAAATTCAGCATCATCTGCAGCCGGTCGCCGTCGCTGCCGAAGTAGTTCATGCTCTCGTCGGGCGGGACGTTCGCCTCCGCCAGGAGCACCGCGTCGCCCGCTCGCCACTGCAGGAACTCGCGCATCTCCTTCAGGATGTTGAAGTCCTGCTGGGTCTCGACCCCCGGTCCCTTCTTCTCGATCAGAAACGGCACGGCGTCCATCCGGAAGCCCGAGACGCCGAGCTGCAGCCAGAAGCCCATGATCTTGTGAATCTCGGCTCGGACGTACGGGTTCCAGGTATTGAGGTCAGGCTGATGGTTGTAGAAGCGGTGGAAGTAGTACTTCTTCGCCCTCCTGTCCAACGTCCACGTCGTCGTCTGTTCGCCTGGAAAGACGATGCCTGATTTGTGGTTCTTCGGACGCTCGTCGGCCCAGACGTACCAGTCGCGGAAGAACGACTTCGGATCGCTGCGCGCGGTCTGAAACCATGGGCAATCGATTGACGAGTGGTTCACGACCAGGTCCACGATCACGCGCATGCCGATCGCTGCGGCGTGGTTCATGAAGTTCACGAAGTCGCCGAGCGAACCGTGCCTTTCGTGGACGCTGTAAAAATCCGAGACGTCGTACCCGTTGTCTCTGTTCGGGGAACCGTAAAACGGCTGGAGCCAGACGCAGGTGACGCCGAGGCCGGCGAGGTAGTCGAGGCGGCGCATCAGCCCTTCGAAATCGCCGATGCCGTCGCCGTTTGCGTCCTGATATTTCTCGACGTCGAGGCAGTAGATGACGGCGTTCTTATACCAGAGGTCGTCGATAGACATCGCAGCGGCGGAACCGTGCGTCCCTTAAGCATGGGACGTGCCGACACGTTTGCCTGGACCGCAGTTCAGTCGTTGCGCCACGCGGGACGCGGAGAGTCCCAGTCGTTCGCCATGTCGCTCTCTTCGCGCACATTCCGTCAGCGCGACAACGAGCCGCACGCGTCTTGTTCGCGGCAACACCCGCAAAGCCCTCGGCGAAGGGTGCTATGCTGGCCCTACCTTTCCTGAGCCATCCGCCATTCCGGCGGGTTCCTCACCAGAGGACCCGAGGTACCAGATGGCCGATTCCGGCGACATTCTCGTCAATCGCCACGTCGACGTTCCCTGTCCCAGCGGCAAGCATCAGCGCTCGCTCGTCACGTTCCGGAACGACTCGGCAGCCGTGATGTTCTGTATCCCCTGCGAAGTGGCGTGGACCGAAGCCACCGACCATCCCGAGCTTCGCGAGATCGGCCTCGATACAGCCGACGAACGCTTCTTCCGGCTCTCGCTTGTCACGATCGTTTCGGCCGATCCATAGTTACCGTTTCACGCCGCTGGAGCTGTGCGGCGCTCGCGGATGATCGTGGATTCACGCGCTTTGTCTTCGTCGTACGGCTGGACGACGCGGAATGGCTTGTCGTGTTTCAAAAACATGATCTAAGCTCAGCAGCGTGGCGAAGCGCCCGTCTCCGAAACGACGCAAGAGCGCAGGCGACGCACAAGACGTCAGCCGCATCGAGTTTGAGAACATCGAAGCCGTGGTGCGCGGCAACCGAGAGCGGTTGGTGCGTCTCGAAACGCGTCTCGATAGCCTCACCCGCGAGATTACCGAACTCGCCAAGATCATTCGGGCCCTCAATTCCAAGTCTTAGCGTTTCTCTACCGCGTTCCGCTGCGCCGAAAGAGGCGTGTCACTAATTCCGGCATCGATCGTGTAACGACACTTCGTTGCTCGGAAATCTGCACACAAATGCGCGTACGCATTACAAAGTCCCTTGACGGGAGTATTGACGGCATACAGCTCGACCGGTTCGTAACTGGCCAGATTTACGAGGTTGGCACCTCGATCGGCAATTATTTGATGGCCGAAGGTTCGGCTGTTCCCATCGATGGCACACCCCCGCCGCTCGAGCTGCCCATCGACGCTCCGATCACGCGCCTCGGCCGGAACCCCAAGCATCGGTAACGCTCTCCCAAGCATCGGTGACGCTCTCGTCGCCGCGCCATCCGCGCCGTACTGGGGCAATTGGTTGTTTTCTGTTTCCTCGTGTGGTTCATCCCAGGACACCCGGGTTTCTCCTAGTTGTTTTCACAGCCAGATAACATGAAGATTCACGCTACGCATGATCCCGGAGTCACTGCCTGACCAGAATGCGGCCGTCGCCTTCCATCTCAAGTGCCCGGTGCCAGAATGTGTGAACTCTGAGGCCAATGTATTCGTGCGTTCCGCGAGCATTGTGACCTTCCGGTGTACGACGTGCCGATTTACCTGGTCGGCCCGCATCGGCGATCTCCCGCCGTGGCTGCGGCAAGGCCTCGACGCCTTACCACTCCTTTAGCGTTTTCTTCGTTACCTTCCGCGCCTCTCCACCGTCACCCCGCGTTGCGCGATCTCCACCTCGACATCGCACCGGGAGAATGACGTAATCCCGCTCGGATGGGACGGCTTTCACCAGAGACCTGCTCGGCACGATTGGTGCTGCCTTTTCGACAGGCTTCCCTTTGACAGACAGGAACGGCTATGCCCGCCGCGAGGAGAGAGAGTCATGGCTACAGACTATGTTGCGTACGGCATCTACCCGGACAGGACCTCATTCGAGCAGGCACTGGAGGCGTTGCGAGCGGCTGAGTTCCGGAACAGCGACATCTCCGCGATTCTGCCGGAGCGAGACCGCACGACGAAGGATCTCGCACCCGAGATCAACACGAAAACCCCCGAAGGGGTCGCGACAGGCGCGGGCACTGGTGCAGCCGTCGGTGGTGTGCTGGGCTGGCTCGTCGGGATTGGCGCTCTCGCGATTCCTGGCGTCGGGCCACTCGTTGCGGCGGGTCCGATAGTCGCCGCTCTCGCCGGCGCTGGAGCGGCGGGGGCGACTGGCGGCTTGATCGGGGGTCTCATCGGCGCGGGCATTCCTGAGATTGAAGCCAAGAGGTATGCGGGCCGGATTCGGGAAGGCGGCTACCTTCTGTCGGTGCATTGTGACGACAAGCACTGGGCCGAGCGGGCGGAAGAAGTTCTGGAAGACACCGGTGGCCGCGATGTGGTCAAGACAACGGAAGCTGCCCCGGATTATCGTCCGTAAGTTCGTAGCCGTCATTTCCAGCTTGGCTTGCTCCGCTCGGATAGCGTCTGAGAAAGGGCTTTGAGCCTCGCCTCTGGAGCCGACGGTTCCGCGAGATGGACAACGGCCGGGCGATTTTCGCCCGGCCGACACCTGGCTATAGGAACACGGCCTGGACTCGCATTCTTAGCTTAGAAGCCGTACTTCACGCCGAACTGCATGACCCGCGGCGTACCCGCCATCGACGTCACCCGGCCGAACTGGGGTGAACTGAAATTCGTGTCGGTGATCCTGCCGCCCTGGATCGGTCCTGCGATCGGAGCGCCCCAGTTGAACGTATTGAGCAGGTTGAACGTCTCGATGCGGAGTTCAACCGTACGGCTCGCGCCGAACGAGACGAGTCGTGAGATCGCCAGATCGACCGACGAGTATCCGGGCGCGCGTACGCTGTTGCGACGGAAGTCGCCGAGCGTCCCCGGTTCGGAAAGCGCGAACGCGGCCGGATTCAGCCAGTTGTTGAGCGTCTTGTCGCCGTATGGGTTGTCGAGTATCAGGTTCACACGCTGGTTCTGAATGCCACTGAACGCGCGGTCCTGGCCGGCAATGACATTCAGTGGCTGGCCTGAGCGCGCGCTGAAGATGCCCGATATGCGCCAGTCGGAGAGCACGGCGCGCAGCCCGCTGTTCGCCATCTGAGGAGTCTGCACGCCGGCGACGAACACGCCGATGTGCGTCCGATCCTGATCGCACAAGCCGCGATCGAACTCGAAATTGGTGGGATCGGTATACCCGTTGGCAATCTGCGGGAACCCACCGGTCTGGAGCGCAGGATCCCCGAAGCAGCGAGACACGGTGTAATTGCCGCTGAGGCTTACGCCCTGCGCGGCGCGGCGCTGGAACGATAGTTTCAGGCCCTTGTAGTCCTGCGTCCCTATCGACTCGTGGATGTCCATGTTCCCGAGCAGCCGCGCCGCTGCCGGGTTCTCGCCCGAAAGCGACAGCGCCCGCCGTTGATTCAGGTTCGAGTTGTTGCTGCACGACGCATAGAACACGCCCTCGAGCGTGCACGGACCGAGTCCGAGGAACAGGCCGGGATTGACTGCGACCTGCTCCCACAGCCGGTCGGTGTGGCTGCCGAGGTAGGTTGCGGACACCTGCCAGACCGTGCCGAACTGCCGCTCGATGGTGACGTTCCACTGCTGGACGCGCGGCGAGTTGATATTCGGATCGGTCGCACCGTACGCGCCATACGGCAGGAATTGGGTGTCCCGGTTCGTCAGAATCGGGTGCGGGTCGCCACCGATGTGCGCGTACGGGCGGTCGAATCCGCCGGGCGGGTCTTCCACGATCGAGCGATTGCCGTAGGGCGGCGAGTTTGCGTTGATCAACTGGTACTCGGCGTTCGGGAAGTCGTAGGTCAAGCTGTACGAGGCGCGCACAGCAGTACGGCCGTCCCCGCTCACATCCCAGCCGACGCCGGCGCGCGGCGAGAAGTTCAGCCACTGCGTGTAGAGCCCGCGCTGGCCAGGCGGGAACCCGTTGTCGCCCGGATAGAGCAGTCCCGCGGGCGCGTTCACGAACGTCTGGCTCCGGACGTTGTTGCGGAAGTTCTCCCGGCTGTAATTGTAGACAGCGCCGCTGGTGACGTTCTGACCGAAGTACGGCTCCCACCGAAGGCCGTAGTTGATGGTCACGCGCGGCGATGCGCGCCACGTGTCCTGCGCGTACAGCCCGACATACCACTGGTCCATCGGCAGGATGGCCGGACCGCCGTGCTCCAGCCGGCCGACGCGGCCCATGAGCAGGTCGCCGAGTCCCAGCCCCGTCAGCTGGCCGGTGAAGATCCAGAACCCACCCGAGCGGGCGTGCGTCTGGAAGTAGTACTTCCAGTACGCCGCGCTCGCGCCGAACGACATCTGGTGATCGCCGCGTACCATCGTGAAGTCGTCGCTGATCTGCGACGCGTTCGTCAGGAAACGGCTGTTTCCCTGATTCTGGATTTCGAAGGCGCCCTGCACGCGCGCCCACATAACGTGTGGCGCATAGCTGTACACGTCGGAGCCAAGGTCGTACGGATCGAACGTGTCGGGCGCGAAGCGGGTGACGGCCGACCGGTTGAACACGAACCGCAGCGAGTTCACGACGTTGGAGCCGAACACGCGGGTGTCGCCGAGCGCCAGCGAATGGGACAGGCCGTCCATGCCCTGGAGGCCCACGTTGTTCGCGGCGTCAAAGAGCGAGAGCGCGCTGTCCCCCTCCCGAACCGGATTCGGAATGCTGGCCTGGGTCGCCATGTAGCGGCCGAAGATCGTGTGGTCCGCGGTCCGCTGGTAGTCGATGCGGCCGAGGTACTGCCACTCGTTGCTGTCCTTCCGCTGCGAATACGTCACCTCGCCGCAGGGATCGGTGGTGGTCGGCAGGAACTTCATCATGTTGAGCGCTGCCCGGCTGAATTGCGCCGGATCGACGCGGTTGTTCACGAAGCCGCCGCGGAGCGCGATCTGGCGTCCGCCATTGCAGGCCGGCGAAGCGACCGTCGTGAAGTCGCCAGCGAGCATGGCCGCGGTCGGCACGCGCGCGATGTTCGCGGCCGGCTGCTGGCGCACCGTCGTACCTTGGACGGCGCCGAAGAAGAACAGCTTGTTCTGGGCGATCGGGCCGCCAAGCGTGCCGCCGAACTGGTTGCGGTGCAACCCATCATCGACCCTCTCACCGTCGGGACCGATCTGGGCGAACGGGTTCTTCGCGTTGAAGCGGCGATCGCGTAGGAACTCGAACACGTTCCCCGTTACCCGGTTGGTTCCCGACTTGGTCACGGCGTTGACTGCGGCGCCTGCGTGCATCCCATGCTGGGCGTTCAACCCGCTCGTCGCGACGCTGAACTCCTGCAGCGCGTCGGGGAAGGGGAACGGCAGGCTCAGGTTGTCTTGCGGGTTGTTGTGCATCGCGCCGTCGAGCAAGTACGCCACGCCGAACGACTGCCCTCCGGCCACCGAAATACCCATGCCTCCTGGCACCGCGCGCGTTGGCGCATTGGTGACCTGCACGGCGGCGCCCGCGATCGCCACGAGCTCCACCGCGTTTCGGCCGTTGAGCGGCAGGGCGAGGATCTCCTCGTTGCGGACGACCTCGCTGATTCCGGAGCTCTGAACGTCTACGAGCGGCGCGGCGCCCTGAACGGTCACAGACTCTTCGACCGCGCCGACCGCCAGCGAGGCGTTGATGACCGGTGCAGCCGCGACCTGCAGCACGATGCCTGTCTGCACGTACGTGCGGAACCCCTGGAGCATCACCTCCAGCCGGTATGGACCGGGCGGCAGGTTCGACAGTACGTACGCGCCGTCGGCGTCGGTTACGTCAGTGCGGGTGAAGCCAGTCTCTATCTGCGTCACCGTAATCGTGGCGCCGGGCAGTACGGCACCACTCTCGTCGTTCACCCGGCCGCTGAGCTGGGCGGTAGACAGTTGGGCCGACGCGACGGCGCCAGCGACGAGGACAAAAACCGCAACGAGCGAACAGTCCCGGAGCACTCGTCCCATGAAACCCCTCCATCGAGTTCGAACGATCGACGAACGGAAGATAAGAACGATCCGAATCCCGGTATGAAAAAAATGCGATGCGGCGTTAGCGGGGCGTATTAAACCACCGGCACGACGGGGAGTCCAGCCGCTCCTGCGCTGGCAAACAGCGCGCTCGCTTCTTGCAGGGCCGCCTCCGATTCGCGCGCGCAAGAACGCGCAGCGAGCATTGCCAATGTGTTCGGCCAACCCCTCCCGGCGCTGTACGCCGGAAATCTCACTCGGCTCTTGCTCTGTTGCACCCGTCGCGAGTAGTGGCCAGGTCCAACGCGTGCCAGCGCGGCAAGCACCATCAACGCTGATTCGTCCGACACGGATCGCGGGGTACGAACTCGCGCCGTGGAATCGCCTCGTTCGATTTCAGGCGCTCCATGTCGGCGTACGCGCAGGTCGGCGGCCAGCCGAACACACCGGCAATGCTCATTTGATGCCGTGAGTCGACGCGGCGCTCCATACGGTCGAATCTCGTGCGCTGAACCGGTGCGATGCGCACCGCGTGATTACGCAAACAGGTCCAACTGTTTGTCGGGCGGCGCGCCACGGGCGTTGGGCCGCTTGTCGTCGAACACCGTGCGACCGCCGTGGGTGCGCGAGTTAGCGCGCTCGGCGGCGATGACCGCGTCGACATCAGCGTGCGGCTCGAGCCGTTGCTCAACCATCCGTGTGAATGCATCCAGTCGCCGCATCCCGTGCAGCTTGTCCGTGTGACCGATCTTGGCCGCATCGAGTGAGCGGCGCAGAACTGAAATCGATTCGTCGTACACACGCAACGGAACGGGGAATGGATGGCCGTCCTTGCCGCCGTGAGCGAACGAAAACCGCGCCGGATCATCGAAGCGCGTGGGCGCACCGTGGATGACTTCGGCTACGAGCGCCAGCGATTGCAGTGTGCGCGGCCCGAGCTGCTCGAGCAGCAGGAAGGATGCGAAGTCGTGCAGGTCACGATCGTGCGCGAGCGCCAGCACCGCGCCAAGCCGCTTCTCGTTGACATCGGATGCGCGAACCGAGTGGCGCGCGGGCATCGTCAACCGGCGGACTTCGGCGAGCGTCTTGTGTGGGTGTTCACGCGCGATCGTCAGCAGCGCGTCCTGGGCGGCGCGCGCACGTGTATCCACCAGATTCATGACCACGCCGCCTCGTTCGCCCACGATTGCGGAATGCGGGTCGGCGATGAAGTCTCGTACCGTCTCGGAATGCCAATGGTAGCGGCGAGCGAGCCGGTTGTCCTCGTTCATTCCTTGCTGGACGATGGCCCATTCGCCTTCGGCCGTGAGAACAAACGAGTGCAGATAGATCTGAAAGCCGTCCGCGATGGCGTTGTTGTCTACACGCGCCGTCAACCGGCTGATGCGGACGAGCGAATCTCCGTCGAGGCTGTTCCGATCGGCCAGTGCGCGCAGCTCGTGGGGCGTATTGCGGGAATGCCTTCCGCGCCCGCCGCAGATGAAGACGCCTAATTCGTTCGACTTGCCATGCAGTCCCTTCTTCAGGGCGCCCATCACGGACGTCGTGATGCCCGACGAGTGCCAGTCCATGCCGAGGACTGAACCGAATGCCTGAAACCAGAATGGGTCGCTCAGCCGCGCAAGAAAAGCGGGACGACCGTAGTGATAGACCACGCTCTCGAGGATTGCCGTGCCGAGCATGACCATTCGCGATGCGAGCCAGTCGGGAACGCGCCCGTAATGCAGCGGGAGATCGGCGACGCCGGCGCGGCGCATGTCTCATTGTGGCACGCGCATCGGCAGCAAGCGTCCCATCGCGGACCGTACGGTCCTGCTGGCCCGTTAGAGCGCCGCCGATACCTCAGAAGGAACTCCGCGGTCCTGTGAGCCAATTGCCGCTCGGTTAACGCATGTTCTGGTAAGGGCCTCGTACCGCGGTTTCTCTGAGGCCCAGGAGGAATGCCATGCGCACCTGGATTGTTCGGTTGACCACAATGGCGTGCCTTCTGGTCGCCACTGCGGCAGCAGCGCACGCCGAGGTCTGTCTCACGATCGACACCGCACACGACACATTCTCGCCGAGCGACCAGGCGGCCGCGCTGCTCCTGGTAACGAGACAGTTCGAACAGGAAGGCGAGCGTGTCGTGCCGGCCCCTTGTGCAAGGCCGTACACGCTGTCCCACGTACGGCTGGGGGACACTATCGTTGTCCACATCTCTGGTGATGACGGTCAGCGGGACGCAGTCGCCCACGGCATGGAGGATCTCCCGGCGCTCTACAGTCAAATGGCGCGCTCGATCGTCACCGGACGCCCGATGACCGGTTTCAACGTCGTCGATCGGACGAATGTCACCGCCTCTCAGGCGACCGCACGCCGCTTTCATACCGATTCGCTGTGGTACGCGCGCCTGGGTTACGGGAGTCTGTTCGGCAACGACACGTACGGTACCCCGGCATTGGGATTCGGCTACCGCGCGGAGCTCGATTCGTTTGCGATCGATGTATCGTTCCTGAATTTTCAGTTCAGCGCGAACAATTCTTCCTCATCTTCCGGAGGGACGGCGCAGACGTTGCTCAAGCTGTCGGGCCTCTACTTCCTGAGTCCGCGGGCGAATCGGTCCGCATACCTCGGCGCGGGATTGAGCTATGGGCATCAGAGCTTCGGCGGGTCGTACAACCCTGCGACCGGGTACTACACATCGAACTGGGACGGCAGCGGAATGCAAGGGGAATTGACCGTTGGATACGAGCTCGCGCGCGTTACGAGCTTCAGGGTATTCACGCAGGCCGACGCCGTGCTTCCTTTCTACGAATCAACCGCGGAGACGTATCCGACGAATCCCGCGAGGGGAATCGTCGTTGCACCGACCATCGACCGCCGCCGCGCCCCTTCGCTCGTCGTGTCGATCGGTCTCGGCCGGTGAGGTCGGTGGGCCGTTCACACTTCTTGGTTCTATCCTTCTCAGTTCGCGTTCATGTTAGGTTCTCGGGTTCCGGTTCAGTAGGGTCCTGCTCGGCGTTCGGCCTGGGCGCTCCCAATCGCCGGCGCATAACCCCTCGAACCTGAACACGAACGAGGAAGCGAGAACCCAGAAGCGTGAACGACAGGGCTCATGCTCAATTCAATTGAACGTAGGGATTCAGAGCTTGCCGTTCCGTTCGACGAGCCGCCTCGCTAGATAGTTCGTCACGTCCGCATCCGCGCGCCGCGTGTTCAAATACGCGTCGCGCAGCAACTGCTCCTTGCGCGTCCGGATCGCCTGGGTGATCTGCTCTTTGGTGCCGGGCGTAGAGAGGTCGCGCTGTCCCGCCTTCTGGCGGCTCACCACGAGGACAATCCTGAGCACGTTGCCGTCCTGGACAACACTGGCGCGACCCTCTTCCGTGTTGAGCACCGCGTCGCGCAGGCTCGGAGGCGCCCGCCGGATTGCCGAAACGGCCACGAGGCCCATGTCGCCGCCGCGCGGCGCCGACTCCGGGTCCTCCGAATAGTCCCTTGCGAGATTGCCGAACGCCTCGCCCGCCTGCAGACGTTGCATCAGCGTTGCGACCTTGCTCTGTGCCTCTTGTGGTGTCGTGGCGTCGTTGCCGCTGCGGTTTGCAACCTGCTGATCGCGGACGGGCGTGACAACAATCTGAGCGATATGTACTGCATCCTCGGGGAGGTTGAACGACGACTTGTTGGCGTTGAAGAGGTCGGTCACTTCCTGATCAGAGATCGTCACTTTGTCGGTGATCTCCTTCTGCAGGACCTTCTGGACGGTCAAGTCGCGTCTGATACTGTCGCGCACATCTGTCTCGGTGAGATTCCGACGCGTCAATTCCTGCTTGAACACGTCGTCAGTAGCCCCGCGCTTCGCGTCGGTGTACGCCTTTTCAATCTCTGCGTCCGCAACCGTGATCTGCAGCGCTGGCGCACGTGCCATGAGGAGATCCTGCATGATCAGATCGTCGAGCAACCGTAGTTTTGCGATGAGCGTTTCTTCCTCGGAGAGCGTCTGGTTGGGATCACGGTTGCGCTCGAACGCTTTATCCACGTCGGATCGCATGATTTGGCGGCCATCGACGGTGGCCCATGTGTCGGCAGTGATCGGAGGCGCCGCGGGCTTCGCCGGGGCCGCGGGAGCTGACGGCGAGCCGCAGCCCGCGAAGACAGCAGCCGCCACAAGGGCGGCGAATATGAGTACCGGCTGACGTAAAGTCGTGTGCATTGCCTTCCACTTTAAACGCAATTCAATCTCGCGTGCCCGTCAACGTTTGAAGAGCTGGCACGAACGACAGTTCACGGCGTCCCGATGGCGCGATCTGATACCATCGGCCGCAACTTTGGAGGACTTAGCCGTGAGACAGCTTGGCAGGCGCGGCCTAGCGTGTGCGTGCGTGGCACTTCTGGCCGCCGGGGTCATCTTGTCGGGCCGCGCCGCCGCGGGACAGGCCGCAGCCGCACCGACATCGGCTGGGCCGGCCGATCCCAAGCTGATCGAAGACCTCGTTGCGGCCAACCGCATTCTTGCGGATCAGGGCGTCCTCGACGGCTACGGCCACGTGAGCGTGCGCCACGACCGCTCACCCGATCGATATCTGATGTCGCGGTCCCTCGCTCCGGAGCTCGTTACCGCCGCCGACATCCTCGAATACGACCTCGACTCGAATCCAGTCGACGCGCGCGGCCGGACGAC
>Ga0075430_100003018_pt1 | contig 14084 bp, 16 predicted proteins | sample RhiMetdeltSRZDD4_FD_75294 | JGI IMG/M metagenome (GOLD analysis project Ga0075430, IMG submission 75294) | Populus rhizosphere microbial communities from Tennessee, USA - Rhizosphere MetaG P. deltoides SRZDD4 | ecosystem: Host-associated > Plants > Roots > Rhizosphere > Soil | place: USA... | reverse complement strand
CCACCCGCCGAGTTCGCGCGCATCCTCTCCGCGCACGGGTTCAAGGACGTCGAACCCGTCCCTCTGACCTTCGGCATCGTCTATCTCTACGTCGCGATCCGCGCCTGAGGTCGCCCCCCAAGCGTCCGGTTTTAGCAGGACCTTGCCAGGTGTTGGGTGCCCGGACCGGGGCCGCAGTGGTCGAGGTTCCAATGCTGTTATACTCGGTAAGTTCCTGATGTACTTCAATTTCGAGGAGGATCGACCGGACACGCCGACGATCGCGCGGCCGATTTCGGCTCGCGAAGGCGTCATGCTGTCGATCATCCTGCACCTGGTTGCAGTCATCTTCATACTGGTGCTGCCGACACTGCCGTTCGTCCAAGAGGCGGAGGCCAAGCGTCAGCAGGCACTCGAAGAGCAGCGTCGTCTGGAACAAGAGCGGATGCGGGAAAACGCACGGTTCGTCTTCGTGCAGCCGCGCATCGAGCGGCCCGCGCCGCCGCCCCCGCGGGCGGAGCTCTCCGATCTGGATCGTCAGGCACGGACCGTCGAACGCGCGCCGAAGCCGACCAATCCGCTGCCTTTCTCGCGCGGCAACTCGCCGGAACGAATCGACTCGCCGGCGCCGCCCGAGCCTGTGCGGCCGCAGCCTGAGGCGGCGGCCGCGCCGCCGCCGCAGCCTGTCGAAGATCCGACACGTCAGGGGCTGACGCTGCCGAACGCCCAGAACGGGGCGGAAGCGCGGGCGTCGGAGATCGAACGGCAGCAGGCCCAGAAGCCCGCGACCGGAGTGATCGCTGACGCCATCCGCAACGTGCAGAAGTACGTACAGCGGGAAGGATTCGTCAATCTCGAGGGAGGCGCGAATCAGGAGTTCGCGCCGTTCATCCAGTTCGATACGAAAGGCGTCGAGTTCGGACCCTGGCTGCGGCGGTTCATCGCGCAGATTCGAGCCAACTGGTTCATCCCTTACGCCGCCATGTCGATGCGCGGCCATGTCGTGGTCACGTTCAACGTGCACAAGGACGGACGGATCACCGATGTCGCGGTGCTGAAGCCGTCGCGGATCGATGCGTTCACGAAGTCCGCAGGGAACGCCATCTTGGCATCTAATCCCACTGTGCCTCTGCCTACTGAATACCCTGAGGACCGTGCGTTCTTCACGGTGACGTTCTTCTTCAACGAAACTCCGGATCGATGACAACGCGGATCCCTGCTCGCTCGAACGGGACGCGGATGCCCGCGGATCGTTGGAACGGGACGCGGATCACGGCAGATCATCGCGGATCGTTTTCTCCGAGGCGACGTCCGACGCGGACACAGCAGATTGGCCTGCTTGTCGTACTGGCCCTGCTAGCCGCGCTGGCGGTGGCGCGTGTCGTCGCCGGCTGACGCCCGGCCGCTGCTGGTCGCCATCCTCGGGCCGACCGCGACTGGGAAGAGCACGCTGGGAATCGCGCTGGCGCGACAGTTCGACGGAGAGGTCGTCAGCTGCGATTCGACCGCGGTCTATCGCGGTTTCGACATCGGGACGGACAAGGTCCCGGATGAGGAGCGCGCCGGCGTTCCTCACCATCTCGTCGACGTCGCGGATCCGACCGAGGAATACTCAGCCGCGCGATATGCCCGCGAAGCATCAGCGGCGATCCGGGGCATCACTGGACGCGGCCGCCTTCCCATCCTCGTCGGCGGCACGGGGCTCTACTACCGCGCGTTGACCAGAGGGCTGTTCGACGGCCCCGGGCGTGACACGGCCCTTCGAGCGCGATTCGAACGCGTCGCGGATCGAAAGGGGAGCGAGCGCCTGCACACGATGCTGCAGCGCGTGGATGCGGCATCCGCCGACCGCATTCAGCCGCGCGATCGCAAGCGTCTGATCCGCGCGCTCGAGGTGTTTCACGTCACCGGGCGGCCGCTGACCGACCACTTTGCCGAAACCCGCTCGGCCATTCCCGAATACGACGTCCTGCCGTTCGGCCTTCGCATTCCAGCCGAGATGACCGCGGAGCGCGTGGCGCGCCGTGTCGATGCGCAGTTCGAGCGGGGCCTGCTCGACGAGATCCGTAATCTGCTGGCGTCCGGCGTGCCGGAACATGCGCATCCATTCACGGGGCTGGTCTATCGACAGGCGCTCGAACACCTCCACGGCGTGCGCAGCGAGGCCGCCACGCGCGAACTCATCGTGCGCGAGAACCGCCGCTATGCGCGCCGGCAGTTGATCTGGTTCAGGAAAGAGCCTAATCTACAGTGGATTTACGCCGCGGGCGAGAGCGAGGCGACTCGAGACGAGGTCGTGCGAGCTGTCGCGGCGAGGGAGACAAGCCGTAATGCCCCAAACACGTGAGTCGAAACCTGCAGCCGCGCAGCCAAACATTCAGGATGTGTTCCTGAACTACGCGCGTCGCGAACGGCTGCCGGTGCAGATCAGGCTCATGGACGGGTCCGACTTCGAGGGCCGCGTCAAGAACTTCGATCGTTTTGCCGTCATCGTCGAGCACAACGGTTCCGATCACATGATCTTCAAGCACGCAATCGCCACGATTCGCTCCCCGCGTGCGATGAGCAACTACTACTCCAGCCACGAGGGCTGATCGCCGCACGATGGCCGCCTCGTCAGACGCGCTCGGCGGTCGGCGGCCGGATCGCGTCGTCCTGATCGTCCTCGACAGCGTCGGCATTGGCGAGCTGCCGGACGCCGCCTCCTACGGCGACGAAGGCAGCAACACCGTGGGTAATATCGCCCTCAGCGTCGGCCTGCGCGTACCGACGCTTCGCCGCCTCGGCCTCGGGCGGCTGGTCAGCCTTCCAGAGTCGCCCCCGGACGAAGTCCCGCTCGGTGCGTTTGGCCGCATGGTCGAGTCGTCGCCGGGCAAGGACTCGGTGACCGGGCACTGGGAGCTGATGGGGCTGGTTCTCGAGCGCCCCTTCCCGGTGTTCCCCAACGGCTTTCCGCCATCGCTGATCGCCGAATTCGAGAGAAGGATTGGACGGAGCACGCTCGGCAACGTCGTGGCCTCCGGCACAGCAGTGATCGATCAGCTGGGGCCCGAGCACATCCGAACGGGATCTCCAATCGTCTACACATCGGCAGACAGCGTCTTCCAGATCGCCGCGCACGAGGATGTGATTTCGGTTGCCGAGCTGTACCGCATCTGCGACGTGGCGTTTGAGCTCGCCGCTCTCGGTCTTGGCGTCGGCCGTGTGATTGCGAGGCCGTTCGTCGGCGTCCCGGGCAGCTTCACACGGACGTCGAATCGCCGCGACTTTGCGCTGACGCCGTATGCGCCGACGCTCCTCGACCGTGTGAAGTCAGCCGGCAAACCGGTTTGTGCGATTGGAAAAATCGAAGACCTCTTCGCGGGACGCGGGATCACGAGGGCGGTCCACACGACCAGCGATGAGCACGGCATGGACGAAATCGAACGGGCGATGCGCGAGGTCGACTCAGGGCTGATCTTCGCCAACCTCGTCGATTTCGATACGAAGTACGGGCATCGCAACGACGTGTCCGGCTACGCCGCCAACCTCGAGGCCATCGACGCGCGCCTGGACGCGCTGCTGCCGAAGCTCAGGCCCGGCGATCTGCTGATCGTGACTGCCGATCATGGCAACGATCCGACGACGCCGAGTACCGATCACTCGCGAGAGCACGTTCCGGTGTTCATCGTCGGCGGTCTGGTCAGGCCCGGCACGGACGTCGGCCTGCGCAAGACGTTTGCGGATCTGGGCCAGACCCTGGCGGAGATCTTCGGCGTCGAAGCGCTGGATCACGGCACGAGCTTCCTCAGCGAGATTCAAAGGAACTGATGGGGATACGAGAAGAGTTGGAGCAGCGCGAGCGGGAGATTCTCGCTCCTCGTGCTGCGAAGAGCGCCGACAGCCGCGGCCGGCTTCGTCCGGAGCCGGAAGATCCCATTCGACCCGCATTTCAGCGCGATCGCGATCGAGTCATCCATTCAAAAGCGTTCCGGCGCCTCAAACACAAGACGCAGGTGTTCTTCGCGCCGGCCGGCGATCACTATCGCACGCGGCTCACGCACACCCTCGAGGTCTCGCAGATCGCCCGCAGCGTGTCGAAGGTGCTCCGCCTGAACGAAGAGCTCACGGAAGCCATTGCGCTCGGTCACGACCTCGGGCACACGCCGTTCGGCCACGCCGGCGAACGCGTGCTCCAGCAGCTCGTCCCCGGCGGTTTCGAGCACTACGAGCAAAGCCTGCGGATCGTCGACGTGCTCGAGCACGATGGGCAGGGACTGAATCTCACCTGGGAAGTGAGGGACGGCATCGCACGTCACTCAAAGGGGAAACATGGCGTCCCCGTCGGCGCCGATCCGGCTCACCGCGCGAGCACCATCGAGGGACAGGTCGCGCGCGTCGCCGACATCATCGCGTACGTGAACCACGACATCGACGATGCCGTGCGCGCCGGCCTGCTGAGAGACGATGACCTGCCCAAGGAACGCGTCGAGGTGCTCGGACGCACCTCCTCCGAACGGATCGGCCGGATGGTCACCGACGTGGTGATGAACACGCTCAATGGCGGCCTGTCAGAGGTGCGAATGAGCGACGAGATGCTCCGCGCGACGATCGGGTTGCGGAGTTTTCTCTTCGACGCGGTATACGAGAACGACGTGGCGACCGCGGAGTTCAAGAAGGCCGCGGGCATTCTCGGCGGACTCTGGGAGAAAGTGCGGGAGGACCCCGAGCAGTTCCTCGATCACCGCGTGATGGCGGCCGAAGGGCTGGATGCGGCCGCGCGCGATTTCCTGGCCGGCATGACCGACCGGTATGCCGTGAACCTCTACGAGCAGCTCTTCATTCCGAAGCCGTGGGTCTCGTTGCGGGAACTCTAAGACCGCACGACCCGGCTTGATTCGGCCGCTGCGCGCGTTGTAGTCTGTTTTGCAGACCTGTTTGCGCGATGAATGCCAGCAGGCGGAGGAGGGTGCGCGTGAGACCGCCGTATGACGACATCGCCGCGCTGAATCGCCTGATTCACGAGCCGGCGCGCTTGGCCATCGTGACCGTCCTCGGGTCCTGCGAGAAAGCCGACTTCGTCTTCATGGTCAACATCACTGGGCTCACGAAAGGCAACCTCTCCAGTCACGCGTCCAAACTTCAGCAGGCAGGGATCATCGAGATCGAAAAGGTTTTCGAGGGCAGCTATCCCGTCACCTACTTCAAGCTCACTGGCGAGGGGCGGGAGCGCCTCGAGGAATACTGGAACCGCTTCGACAATATTCGTCAGATTGTCCGCGCCCAGAAGGCTTCGCCAGCTGTCTAGCCCACTGAGCCTTGTGACCCATCCGACTGTCCGGCGAGCCACGAGCTACGAACCACGGACCACGGCAGCGTTCCGAAATCGAGGCTAAGCTAAGGTATAATGAGCGGTTGCCGCCCGCCAGCCGGGGTCGGCAAGGACCGTATGCTTCTGGATCTGAACAAGCTGCAGGGCTCCCGCGAGCGGATCGAACGCACGATCCCGCGGTCAGCCTTCGATCCCCAGGACGACCTGTATACCGTCGTGGCTCCGGTCGAGCTGTCGATGGATGTGCACAAGTCGGGGAAGGACAGCTACGAAGTGAAGGGTTTCGCCAACACACGTCTCGAGCTGTTCTGCAGTCGGTGCCTCGAGGCGTTCGAATTGCCCGTCAACGCCACCTTCGAGTTGCGCTATGTGCCCCAGTCGCAGAATGTCGGTGAAGGGGAGCGTGAGGTCGCAGACGACGATCTGGCGACCGCGTTCTACCGTGACGGGGTGCTGGACCTTACCGAGCTCTTGCGCGAGCAGTTCCAGCTCGCGCTGCCGATGAAGCCCCTCCACGACGACGCCTGCCGCGGTCTGTGCGCGGTGTGCGGCGCAAATTTGAATCGAACGGCGTGCGACCATCAACCGAAGTGGGAAGATCCCAGGCTCGCACCGCTCAAGGGGCTGCTGAACCGACCGAAGGAGAATTGAGATGCCCAATCCAAAACGCCGGCATTCCAAGACGCGAACGGCCAAGCGTCGCACGCACGACGCACTGAAGCCAGTCGCCGTCGGGACGTGCCCGCAGTGTCACGAATCGAAGTTGCCGCACCAGGTCTGCCCGCACTGCGGGTACTACAAAGGCCGCCAGGTACGCGAAGTCGAGGAAGCCTAGCCACTAGCTCATAGCTGACGCGAAGACCAGCCTCATTAATGCGAATCGCCATCGACGCGATGGGCGGCGACGATGCCCCGGGCAGTATCGTGGACGGAGCGTTGGTGGCCGCGCGCCATCTTCAATGCGGTCTGCTACTCGTCGGCAGTCGCCTGGCGATCGAGCAGGAGCTCGCCCGGCATCCGGGAGCTGGCGCCCTCGACATCGAGATGATGGAGGCGCCTGAACGCATCGAGATGGCGGAACCGGCCGCTTCAGCGCTGCGGCGGAAGCCTGGTGCCTCGATTCGGCTCGCCGCCGAGGCTGTCCGTGACGGGCGTGCGGACGCGATGTTCAGTGCAGGGCACACGGGTGCGTCGGTGATCGCCGCGCACGCAGCCTTCGGGCGGATTCCGGGGGTCGAACGTCCTGCGCTGGCGACAATCATCCCCACACGTCGCGCGCCTGCGGTCATGCTCGACGCGGGCGCGACGGTGGAGTGCCGGCCGCAGCATCTCGTGCAGTTCGCGATCATGGGGGCAGCCTACGCGCGGGTGGCGCTCGGATGCGAGTCGCCGCGGGTCGGCCTGCTCTCGGTCGGCGAAGAGGAGAGCAAGGGCAACGACCTCACCCGCGAGGCCCACCAGCTGCTCAAGGACGCGCCGATCGATTTTGTCGGGAACGTCGAAGGACGCGACGTCTTTGCCGGCGAAACGGACGTGATCGTCTGCGACGGGTTCACCGGCAACGTGACGCTGAAGATCAGCGAAGGTCTCGTCGAGACGGTCGAACGTCTGCTTCACGAGGAGCTCTCGTCGACGTTCGGCACGCGCGTCGGCTACCTGCTGTCGCGCCAGGCATTTCGGCGTTTTCGACGCCGCGTCGACTATTCCGAGTACGGCGGTGCGCCGCTCGTCGGGCTCAACGGCCTCTGCGTCGTTGGACACGGCCGGTCGTCGGCCAAGGCAGTCGGCAGCGCCGTCGCGATGGCCATTCGCTTCGTCAACGACGGATTGATTCAGAGGCTCACCGCCGATCTCGCCAGTTCATCAACGGTCTCCCGCACGCATTCCCATTGATTCCTGCATGATTGCCTTCGTATTCCCCGGACAAGGTGCGCAAAAAGTCGGCATGGGGCAGGCTCTGGCCGAACGCTTCCCGATCTGCCGCCAGACGTTCGACGAGGCCGACGCAGCGCTGAGCGAGCCGCTGAGCGCGTTGTGTTTCTCGGGCCCCGAGGATCGCCTGCTGCTGACCGAGAACACGCAGCCCGCGATCCTGGCGGTGAGCGTCGCGGCCTGCCGTCTCGTCGAGTCGCAGGGCGTTCGCGCGGCGTTTGCCGCCGGCCACAGTCTCGGCGAGTACTCGGCGCACGTTGCGGCCGGTACGTTATCCTTTGAGGATGCCCTCACGACGGTGAGGCGGCGTGGGCGTTACATGCAGGAAGCGGTGCCGGTGGGCGCCGGGGCCATGTCGGCGATTCTCGGGCTCGATGCGGAGGAGGTTGCGACGGCATGTCGGGAAGCGGCACAGTCGTTGCCCGGCCAGGTGGTGTCGCCGGCGAACCTCAATGCGCCCGGGCAGGTCGTGATCGCGGGAAGCGCCGAGGCCGTTGCCCGTGCGGGTGATCGGGCCAAGGCACTGGGCGCAAAGCGCGTGATCCCGCTCGCGGTGAGCGCGCCGTTCCATTGCGCGCTGATGAAGCCGGCGGAGGATCGCCTCGCCACCGACCTTCGAGCACTGGCGTCGTCCGCACCGCGGATCCCGGTCGTGGCGAACGTCGATGCGGAGCCGAAGCGCGACGCGACGGCGGCCATCGACGCGCTGATTCGTCAGGTCTCGGCGCCCGTGCGATGGGAAGACGTCGTGCGACGGCTGATCGCCGAGGGCGCACGGACCTTCGTCGAGCTCGGTCCCGGGACCGTGCTGGCAGGGTTGATCAAGAAGATCGACCGCAGCGTGGCGGTCGTGAGCGTGGAGTCTCCGGAAGGGCTGGATGGGCTGGCGGCGCTGGTTCGCACGGATGCGTGATCATCGGAATCGGATCGAATGCTGAACCTCGACGGCCGCATCGCCTTCGTCACCGGCGCGTCACGCGGAATCGGTCGTGCGATCGCGCAGCGGCTCTCGTCGCAGGGTGCGCACGTGGTCGCCGCTGCGCGAGCCGAGAACGCCCGCAGCGTGGTCGACGAGATTGCGGCGGCCGGAGGACGAGCCGAGGCGCTGTCGCTCGACGTCATCGAGCCGGGCGCTGCGGAAACAGCCGTGGCCGCGACGCTCGAGAAGCACGGGCGCATCGACGTGCTCGTCAACAACGCCGGCATCACGCGCGACCAGCTGATGCTGCGCATGAAGCGCGACGACTGGGACGCCGTGATCGCGACCAACCTGACGGCCGCCTTCACGCTGACGCAGGCCGTGCTCAAGCCGATGATCCGGCAGCGCGCGGGGCGGATCATCTGCATCAGCTCGGTGGTCGGCCAGAGCGGCAACGCGGGGCAGGCGAACTACGCCGCGTCGAAGGCGGGGATCATCGGGTTCGCGAAGTCGGTGGCGCTGGAAGTGGCGTCACGGGGTATCACCGTCAACGTGGTGGCCCCGGGTATGATCGAAACGGATATGACGCGCGCGATCGCCGAGCGCGCGCGGGAAGAGTGGGAATCGCGGATACCTCTGAAGCGCCTCGGAACGCCCGACGACATCGCGTCGGCGGTCTGTTTCCTGGCATCCGACGAGGCGTCGTATATTACGGGGCAGGTTCTCGCGGTGAACGGCGGAATGTATACATAAGGATCGGCCCCCGCCCGCCTCCGCTTGTCGCGGAGGTCTGAGGCGACAAGCTTCGGCAGGCCCAGCCGAAGCGCGCGCGTGGATTATCCTCGCGCGAAGGCGGGGGGTGGGTTTTGACGAATTTTGTGTGTCGCGGGGGCAGGCTCCCGCGGATGGAGGGCTGAATGGCCGTCGCTGACAAAGTGAAGAGCATCATCGTAGAGCAGCTGGGTGTGGATGAAGAGGAAGTCACCCCGGATGCCTCATTCGTGGACGACCTTGGTGCCGATTCGCTCGATACCGTCGAACTCGTCATGGCGTTCGAGGAGGAGTTCGGCATCGAGATTCCCGACGAGGATGCCGAGAAGATCACCCGCGTCAAGGAAGCCATCGAGTACATCGAGTCCCACAGCAAGAAAAAGTAGCGGCCGGCTTCTCGCCGGACCACAGGAGGCGGATTGAGCAGGCGAGTCGTCGTGACGGGCATCGGCCTCGTGTCGCCGCTCGGCATAGGTACCGAGGCGAACTGGGAGGCGCTCTGCGCCGGGAAGAGTGGCATCGGACCGATCACGCATTTCGATGCGGCGCAGTTCTCCGCGCGCATCGCCGGCGAGGTCAAGGGGTTCGATCCGCTGGCATTTATCGACAAGAAAGACGTCAAGAAGATGGACGTCTTCATCCAGTTCGCGATCGCCGCGGCGCAGTTCGCGATGGACGATGCCGGTTTGTCGGTGACTGAAGACATTGCCACCCGTGTGGGTGTGTTCATCGCCTCGGGCATCGGCGGGTTCAGCACCATCGAGCGCGAGCACAAGGCGCTCATCGAAGGCGGTCCGCGGCGCATCTCCCCGTTCTTCATTCCCGCGGCCATCATCAACCTGGCCGCCGGCCAGGTGTCGATCCGGTTCGGCGCGAAGGGGCCGAACTCGGCGACCTGCACCGCCTGCTCGGCGTCGGCGCACGCCATCGGCGACGCGCTCGAGATCATCCGCCGCAACGATGCCGACGTGATGATTGCCGGCGGATCGGAAGCGGCCATCACGCCGATGGGCGTCGGCGGCTTCGCTGCAATGCGTGCGCTGTCTACCCGCAACGACGAGCCGTCGCGTGCCAGCCGCCCGTTCGACTTGGACCGCGACGGCTTCATCATGGGCGAGGGCGCCGGCGTCATCATCCTCGAAGAGCTGGGGTTCGCGATGCAGCGAGGCGCGCCGATCTACGCCGAGCTCGTCGGATACGGGATGTCGGCTGATGCGTTTCACATCACCGCGCCTTCCGAGGATGGCGACGGCGGCATGCGTGTGATGCGCGAGGCGATCGGCGACGCCGAGGTATCCCCTGGGCAGGTCGACTACATCAACGCGCACGGCACCTCGACGCCGTTCAACGACAGGCTGGAAACCCTCGCGATCAAGCGCCTGTTCGGCGATCACGCGCGCAAGCTGGCCATATCCTCGACCAAGTCGATGACCGGCCATCTGCTTGGCGCCGCCGGCGGCCTCGAGGCCGGCATCACCGCCCTGGCGGTGAAGCATCAGATGATTCCGCCCACGATCAACTACGAAACGCCGGATCCGGAGTGCGATCTCGATTACGTGCCGAACGCGAAGCGGGCGGCGAAAATCGACTACGCGCTCTCGAACTCCTTCGGCTTCGGCGGCACGAACGGAGCGCTGCTGTTCAAACGCTTCGTATCGGAATAACCCATGAAAATCGCCGTCTGCATCAAACAGGTCGTCACCCGTGAATGGCAGCTGCGGGTGAACGAGGCTGGCACCTGGATTCGCGACACCGACGCCAGTTTCGAGCTCAACGAACCGGACGCTTACGCGCTCGAAGAGGCGTTGCGTCTCAAAGAGAAACACGGCGGCGAGGTGGTCGTCTGTTCCGCCGGTCCGTCTCGCGCGTCACAGGTCATACGCGAGGCGCTCGCACGTGGCGCCGATCGCGCGATCCACGTCGAGTCGGACGCGCTCGTCGCTGCCGATGCCTTCACGGTGGCCGACGCGATCGCCTCAGCGATTCGCGACGAGAAGTTCGACCTCGTCCTCACCGGGCTGCAGTCAGACGATCAGGGCTTCGGTCAGGTTGGTGTCGTGCTGGCCGAGAAGCTGGGCATGCCGCACGCGACCATCATCATGGAAGTGCAGGTCGCCGACAGCACCCTGCGCGTCAAGCGCGAGCTCGAGGGCGGCTGGTTCCAGTGGATGACGCTGCCGCTGCCGGCGCTGTTGACGATCCAGAGCGGCATCAATCAGCTGCGCTATGCCACGTTGAAGGGCATCATGGCGGCGAAGAAGAAAGAGATCCGCAAGGTGACGCCGCAGGCGGGCGTAGAAGCCACGGCGCGGATCCACCGAGTCTATTTCCCTGAGAAGGGGAAGAAGACGCAGATGATCGCCGGCTCGGCTGCGGACGCAGCAAAAGAACTGGTCAAGAAGCTTCGCGACGACGCGAGGGTCATTTAGTCATGGTGCTGGTGATTGCTGAACAGCGCGACGGGAAGCTGAACCGCGCATCGTGGGAAACGTTCGCTGCCGCTCAGCAGGCTGGCGCGCCGGTCAGGGTCGTGGTGCCCGGATCGAAAGTGGCGGCCGTGGCCAGCGAGGTCGCGGCGGCCGACGTGGCGGAAGTGATCGCGTTCGAGAGCCCCGCGCTGGAACACTACACGGCCGACGGGTACGTCATGGGCCTTGCCGCACTCATCCAGGCCGAGCAGCCGTCGCTGGTGTTTCTGCCGCACACCTACCAGACCCGTGACTTCGCGCCAGCCCTGGCGACGAGGATCGGACGCGCGCTCGTGACCGACGTGACCGGTTTCCGCAAAGAGGGCAGCGGACTCGTTTACACACGGCCGGTCTTCCAGGGAAAGCTGAACGCAGACGTGACGGCGAACGGCGCCGCTCCGCACCTGATCACGTTTCAGATCGGCGCGTTCCGCGCGGACGCGGCCGCACGCGGGAATGCTGCGGCTCCGGTGCGTCAGGCGCAGGCGGCTGTCGACGCGGGTGCCATCCGTCAGAAGCCGGAAGCGCCGTTCAAGGAAGCGAAGCAGGCGGTCGATCTGTCGCAGGCCGAGCGGATCGTGGCCGTCGGCCGCGGGATCAAGGGCCAGGAGCATCTGAAACTGGTCGAGCAGCTCGCGCAGGCGATCGGTGCCGAGATTGCCGCCTCGCGCCCGATCTGTGATGCCGGCTGGTTGCCAATGGATCGCCAGATTGGAAGCTCCGGGCAGACCGTTGCGCCGAAACTCTACGTGGCGCTCGGCATCTCCGGTGCAATTCAACATCTCGTCGGGATGAAGGGATCGCGGACGATCGTCGCCATCAACAAGGACCCCGAGGCGCCGATCTTCGAGATCGCCGACTACGGGATAGCGGGCGATCTCTTCGAGATCGTGCCGGCGATGGTCGCGGAGCTGCAGAAATAGACCTGTGGAACGTGAGACGCTGGAAGTTGACGTCCTGATCGTCGGCGGCGGCCCGGCCGGCATGGCTGCGGCGCTGCGGCTGGCGCAACTCCAGAAACAGAAAGGCGGCGAGCCGCTCGCCATCGCAGTGCTCGAGAAGGCACGCGAGGCGGGCTCGCACATGCTCTCCGGCGCCGTGCTCGATCCCGGCGCACTCCGCCAGCTGATCCCCGACTTCAAGGAAAAAGGCGCGCCGCTCGCAGCCGAAGTGCACGACGAAGATGTGTACTTCCTGACGCGCAGCACCAAGCTGCGCTTTCCGATCACGCCGCCGCCGCTCAGCAACCACGGCAACTACATCATCTCGCTGAATCGCTTCGTGAAGTGGATGGCCGGTCTCGTCGAGGCAGAAGGCATCGACATCTTCACTGGCTTTCCTGGCTCCGAGGTCTTGTACGACGGCAATCGCATCATTGGCGTCAGGACCGGCGATCGCGGGATCGGCAAGCACGGCGAGAAGAAGCCCACGTTCGAGCCGGGCGTCGACGTGCATGCCAAGGTCACCATCCTCACCGATGGCGTGCGCGGCAACCTGACGAAAACGGTCGTGCGCCGCCTCGCTTTGGACGACGGGCGGTTGCCGCAGGTCTACGCGATCGGCATCAAGGAGTTGTGGGAGGTCCCCAAGGGTCGCGTCAAGCCGGGCTACGTCATGCACACCATGGGGTACCCGCTTCGCATGGAGGAGTTCGGCGGCGCGTTCCTCTATGCTTTGCAGGACGACCTGATCTCGGTCGGCTTCGTTGCCGGCCTCGACTACCGCGATCCGATGTTCGACCCGCACGTGAGCTTCCAGCATCTGAAGCGGCACCCGGCGGTGAGCTCGATCCTCTCCGGTGGCCAGATGGTCCGCTATGGGGCCAAGGCGCTCCCTGAAGGTGGCTGGTATACGGTCCCACGCGTGTACGCTGACGGGTTGCTCATCGCCGGCGACGCCGGCGGTTTCGTCAACTCGATGCGCCTCAAGGGCATTCACCTGGCGATGCACACCGGCATGCTCGCAGGGCAGGCGGCATTCGAGGCGATCGCGGCGGGAGACACGTCGGCGGCACGTTTGAAGACATACGCGGACCTGATCGACGCAAGCGACGTGCGGCGGGAGCTCCATCCCGTCCGAAACGTTCACCAGGCATTCGGGTACGGCTTGCTTCCGGGAGTTGCGTTCGCGGGCCTCTCGCTGGTGTCCGGCGGCTGGTGGATTCGCGATCCGATGCCCTCGCATGCCGGTCATGAACGGATCGTGAAGGTCGCCGAGTACTATCGTGACGGCCGCCCGGATCCGGACTCGACCGTCAACCCCGCCAAGATCGACCGTCAGCTGACATTCGATCGCCTGACGAACGTGCATTTTTCGGGCACCCGGCACTCCGAAGATCAGCCATCCCACCTCATCGTTCACGACACCGACATCTGCCGCACGCGGTGCCGCGAGGAATACGGCAATCCGTGCACGCGCTTCTGTCCCGCGAACGTCTACGAGATGGTCGACGCCGGTGACGGAACCAAGCGCCTGCAGATCAACGCGTCGAACTGCGTCCACTGCAAAACATGCGACATCATGGATCCGTATCAGATCATCGACTGGGTTCCTCCCGAGGGCGGCGGCGGGCCGAATTACGAAGGCATGTAAAAGGTCATGGACGTGGGTTCACGACGAGGGTTCATGGCGAGGGTTCACGACGTGGGTTCATGACGAGAGTTCAGAACGCGACATCGCCGCCGTCGTCGTGAACCTACGTCTT
>Ga0075430_100003016_pt1 | contig 14090 bp, 8 predicted proteins | sample RhiMetdeltSRZDD4_FD_75294 | JGI IMG/M metagenome (GOLD analysis project Ga0075430, IMG submission 75294) | Populus rhizosphere microbial communities from Tennessee, USA - Rhizosphere MetaG P. deltoides SRZDD4 | ecosystem: Host-associated > Plants > Roots > Rhizosphere > Soil | place: USA... | reverse complement strand
ATCCCTGGACAGGACGCTGATACGACACACGGCACAGTTCTTCGCCGTGCAGATCGGATGGCGGAGCAAACGGCTCGGCCGGACGGCGGCGCGCCACGCGACGCATGAAGTCGGACCAGATCGGAAGCGCAACGCGCGCGCCCGAGCCGCCTTCGCTGATCCGCTCGGGCTGATCAAAACCGACCCACACGCCAGCCACGACTGAGGACGAGAAGCCTACGAACCACGCGTCGCGATAATCATTGGTCGAACCAGTCTTCCCGCCGACCGCGCCAGTCACCCCATACTTGCGTGCTCCCACGCCGGTACCTCGGTCGATGACGTCCTCGAGCATCGACACCATCTGAAAGGCGATCGCCTCGGGAATGACGCGTTCGCGTTCGATGTGGACGCGGTGGACGTCCGCCCCGTCCGCGTTCTGCACCGACACGAACCCCCGGGGCCGCACGCGGTACCCGAGAGTTGGAAACACCGCGTAGGCCGCGGTCAGCTCCAGCGGGGTGACCAGGCCGCTGCCGAGCGCCAGCGACGGAACGTCGGGTTGCTCCGAAACGCCGAGGTCCCGTACCAGACGCAGGACCGGCCCGCTGCCCACTCGTTGTTGCAGCAGGACAGCTGCGGCGTTGCTCGACTCCAGCAGCGCAGCGCGGAGCGTCATCTCATCGCGGCCGGCAATGCGCTCGTCGCGGGGAATCCACACTCCGGAGGGCGCCTCGACTGCCACGCGTTGGAGGCCGGTGATCGTCGATACGGGCGACAGTCCGCGCTCGAGTGCGGCCGCGTACACAAACGGCTTGAACGCGGATCCAGGCTGCCGTCGGCTGTATATCGCGCGATTGAAGGGCGTCACCGCGAAATCCGAGCCGCCGACCATGGCGAGCAAGTCACCGGTCTGGGGATCCATCGCAACCAGCGCCGCCTGCAACCCTTTCGACCGAAGGCGACGGAGGCCGTCACGCACGGCGGCCTCAGCGGCATCCTGAATGGCCGGGACAAACGTCGTGTGCACCTTCCAGTCCGGTGGATTGTCGCCGCCGTAGATTTCACGAAATTGCTGGCGGAGATATTCCTTGGCGTATCCGTGCCGCGCCGCCGTCACGACCGGCGGCGGCTGGATACGCAGGGACGCCGTACGTGCCCGTTGCTCCTGAGCGGCCGTGATCTTTCCCTCCTCGCGCATCCGTTGCAGCACGACAAAGCTGCGCCGCCGGGCCGATTCGAAGTGGTTCCACGGCGAAAACGACGCTGGCGCACGAATGATGCCCGCGATGAGCGCCGCCTCAGCCAGCGTCAGTTCCGATGCAGGCTTGCCCAGCATCTTTTGCGACATCGGCTCGACCCCATAAATACCGGCGCCGAGGTAGATGCGATTCATGTACAACTCGAGGATGTCGCGCTTCGATAGAAAGATCTCGAGTAGCACAGCCAGCGCGGCTTCCTGCAGCTTCCGTGCGTACGTGCGGGTGTTCGAAAGAAATAGGGTCCGCGCAAGCTGCTGCGTAATGGTGCTGCCACCCTGGGTGCCCGCGGCCTCTCGGACGTTGTAGGCAGCGGCACGCGCGAGCGCAACCGGATCGATCCCGGGATGCAGATAGTACCGGTGGTCCTCGACAGCGATAACGGCGTCCTTGAAGTAGGTCGAGATTTGCTCGAGCCTGACGTCCTGCCGCTGTTCGTCGAGGCGGAACCAGGGCCGGTCGTCGGCATCGTAAAAAACCGTGTCGCCGACGCCCCGATTCAGCTTATAGATTGCCCACGCATGCCGCGCGGTCCAGACGGTGCTCACCGTGAGGAACACGAGCACGGCTGCCCCGACGGCTGTAATCAGCCAGTCATTGCGCGAAAGGCTGCGAAGGTCTTTAAAACGCACTGTGAGTGGTCTACCGACTACCCATTACCGGACCACAAACCAATGGTATAACGATGCTGTCCATGACCGCGCAACTGAGCCGAGTGCTCGTGGCGACACTACTGCTGGCGGCCGTCGGTGCCGAGGCTCGCCAGGGGGCGGAGCCGAGGACAGCCGCAGGCTCGCGCGAAGGCGAGTTCCTGTCGCGCGTCCGGCGGCTGACCGTTGAAGGCCGCCGCGCCGGAGAGGGCTACTGGTCGCCTGACGGTCAGCGCCTCGTCTTTCAAAGCGAGCGCGAAGCGGGCAACCCCTTCTATCAAATTTACGCCCTCGACTTTGCGTCGGGGGACACAAAGCGAATCTCCCCGGGCTACGGCAAGACGACCTGCTCGTTCTTCCGCCCCGGCACCGATCAGATTCTTTTCGCCTCAACACACCACGACCCGCGATCAAAAGCGTTGCAGCAGGAGGAGATCGACTTTCGCGCGTCGGGCAAGGAACGGCGGTACGCCTGGGACTATGACCCGGAGTTCGAGTTGTACGCCTTCTCCGAGAAGTCGGGACAGACGACACGTTTGACGAACGCGCGCGGGTACGACGCAGAGGGTAGCTATTCACCCGACGGCCAATGGATCGTGTTCTCGTCGAACCGCTACGCGTACTCGCGGACGCTGACAGCCGCCGAGCAAAAGCAGCTCGAGATCGACCCGAGCTACTTTGCAGAGATCTACATCATGCGCGCCGACGGCTCCCAGCCCCGCCGCCTTACGAACGCGGTGGGCTATGACGGCGGGCCGTTCTTCTTCCCCGACGGGTCACGCATCATCTGGCGACGATTCGACGAGCAAGGGCTCATCGCCGATGTGTGGACGGCCAAGCCCGACGGGACCGATGCGCGTCAGATCACGAAGTTCGGTGCCATGAGCTGGGCGCCCTACGTGCATCCGTCCGGCCAGTATGTGCTGTTCGCCTCGAACAAACTCGGGTTCGAGAACTTCGAGGTGTTCATGGTCGACATCGACGGACGCAAGGAGCCGGTTCGCATCACCTATGCGGACGGATTTGACGGCCTGCCTGTCCCCTCGCCCGATGGACGGCGTGTCGCTTGGACGTCGAGTCGCGGCGGCGGCCGAGAAGGACAGGTGTTTCTCGCGGAGTGGAACCACGACCGTGCGCTGGCCGCGCTGAAGGCGGCACCCGACAGACCCCGGTGATCTTGCACGGCGCGCCTCACGAGGTCAGCGCCATTCGATGAACTGTATGACGACGATCATGAGACCCCTGTTCGTTGCGGTACTTGGTCTGGTCCTCGCCACCCCGGCATCGCATGCGCAGACCGCTGCACCGTCGGCCACCAAGGCGCATGTCGAGTTCCTGGCTTCGGACAAGCTCGAAGGGCGCGAAGCGGGTTCGGCGGGAGAACGTCTCGCCGCCGAGTACTTGACGGCGCAGCTTGCGCGGATCGGCGCCCGGCCGCTGCCTGGCCGCTCCGACATGGTCATGCCCTTCGAATTCACCGCGGGTAGCCGCGACGCTGGTTCGCGTGTCACCGTGACAGCGGGAGCCGGGCCCGCACGCACGTTTTCGGCGCCGCGCGATATCCAGGCGCTGTCGTTCTCGGACGATGCGAACGTCAGCGGACCGGTGGTGTTTGCTGGATATGGGCTCGTCGTGCCCGAATCGCAGAATCTCGGCTACGACAGCTACGCCGCCCTCGATGTAAAAGACAAAATCGTCGTCGTGCTCCGGTATTTTCCGGAGGACACCGACGAGAAGACGCGCGCCATCCTCGCGCGCTACTCCGACTTGCGCTACAAGGCGATGGCTGCGCGCCAGCGCGGAGCCAAAGCGCTGCTCGTGGTAACGGGGCCCCGCTCCCCGAATGCAGGGCAGCTCGCGCCGATGTCGTTCGACACTGCCCTGGCCGGGTCGGGCATTCCCGGCGCCAGTATTACGGGATCGGTCGCCGACGCGCTGTTTACCAGCAAGCCATTACGGGATATCCAGCAGGAGCTCGATACGGGCAATCCGCATGTGGCCGGCTTCGATTTCGCCGGCGTCACGCTTACCGTCACAACCTCGATCGTCCGTGAGCGCCACACCGGCCGCAACGTCATCGCGTATCTGCCTGCGACGGGGCCGGTTACTGCGGAGAAACCCTGGGTCATCATCGGTGCCCACTACGATCACCTCGGCCACGGCGGCAGGGGTAACTCGCTCGCGTCAAAAGAGGAGGCGTCCGCGATTCATCACGGAGCCGACGATAACGCGTCGGGCACCGCCGCCGTGCTGGCGATCGCCGAAGCCATTGCGCGGTCGCCGCAGCCCCGGCGGCGCCACGTCGTGGTTGGGCTCTGGTCCGCGGAAGAAATTGGACTCGTGGGATCGAATGCCTTCGTGACCAATCCGCCGATGCCGATCGATCAGATCGCCGCGTACTTCAACTTCGACATGGTCGGGCGGATGCAGGACAACCGGTTGATCGTGCAGGCTACCGGAACGAGTCCCGTCTGGGGACGGCTCCTGGAACGCGCGAACGTCGCGGCCGGATTCGACCTCGCGGTCCAGCCTGACCCGTATCAGCCGTCCGACGTTGCGAGCTTCAACCAGGCGGGCGTTCCGTGCCTGTTCTTCTTCACCGGTTCGCATGTCGATTACCACAAGCCGTCGGACACGGCGGACAAGATCAACTACGAAGATCTCGACCGCATAGTCACCATGACCGCCTCACTCGTGCGAACCGTCGCTGACACAGACGAGGCGCCCCAGTTCACGAAGGTGGACCAGCCGGTCTCACGCGGCGCGAGCCTCGCGGGCGTGCGCGTCACGACCGGCACCATTCCAGACTATGCCACTGAGGTGAAAGGGCTGTTGCTATCGGGAGTCGTCGGTGGCGGACCGGCTGAAGCAGCAGGGCTGATGAAAGGCGACATCATTATCGAGATCGCCGGCCAGACGATCGCCAACATCTACGACTACACGTATGCGCTCGAACTGCTGCGCGTCAACCAGCCGGTCAAGGTCGTGTACACACGGAACGGGGAAAAACGGGAAACACAGCTGACGCCTGCCGGTCGCCGGTAATCAGCCTTTCGTCCCGTCGCGTTCGAGCAGTGTCGCCTCCGCGGCGATGAGGTCTTCGGCCTGCTCTTTCAACGACTCGCCAGTCGGATGCACTTGCGCGGGACCCTGCATCCGCGCGTACGCGAAGGAAATCGCAAAGATCACCACAATCACCGTCAGCGAGAGCCATTGAGGGATCTCGAGGCCCACGTAACCTGCGGCGTGAACGTAATCCAAAGATAGCTTCACGCCGATCCACGCGATGATCACGAATGCGCCGTCTACAAGCGCCGGATATCGTTCCACGAGCGTGATCAACTGACCAACCACCAGCCGTAGGGCAACGATGCCGAGCAGCCCGCCCGTCATCACGACCCACATCTTCGGTGACATCGCGACGGCCACCAGAATCGAGTCGATCGAAAACGCGAGGTTGACGAGCTCCACCCGCGCGACGGTTGCCCAGAACGGCGACATGCCGAGCCACGGTTTGGCTTTTGGCGCGGCGCGTCGATCTTCGCCTTCCTGGTGGCCCCAGAAATGGGAGTAAGTGAGATAGAGGAGGTACAGTCCGCCTGCCAGCTTCACCCACGCCACGCGGATGAGATAGACCGCGAGGAGGGTTGCGATGATACGGAAGACGAAACCGCCAAGTAGTCCGTAGCGAAGCGCCTTTTGGTGCTGGTGCCGCGGAAGGCCGAGCACCATAATCGCCATGACCAGAGCGTTGTCGGCGCTCAGCAGCCCTTCGAGGGCGATGAGAGCGCCGATTGTTACGAAATCGGCTACCTGAATGTCCAAGACCGCTTAGATCCTACCTTGAAAAGTTCCCGCCAACCTTGACATGCATCGTGTCAAAGCCTACACTCGAACTGTATCAAGGTGGAGCGCGAAGTCTATTTCATCAGCATGGCAGCCGAGATGCTGGGGATGCATCCGCAGACGCTGCGGAAGTACGAGCGGCTCGGTCTGATTCAGCCCTCGCGAACAATCGGCAGTATGCGCCTGTACTCCCGGGAGGAGCTCGAGCGTCTGCGAATGATCAAGCACCTCGTCGATGAAGCGGGGATCAACCTCGCCGGTGTGCAGCGACTCCTTACCATCGCCGAGGTCTTGCAGCGAATACGCCCGTTGATGGACGAAACCGCGCTCAGTACGGGCACGGGACGTCGGCAGCTGCTCAATGAGATCAGGCGCCTGAACGAGGCGCTGGGACTGTGAATGTCTTTAGTGTTTTGTCTTTGGTCTTTAGTTCGGACCAAAGACTAGAGACCAAAGACTAGAGACCATGGAATTCAAAGACTACTACGCAACGCTCGGCGTCTCGAAGGCCTCCAGCGAGAAGGAGATCAAGCAGGCCTATCGAAAGCTTGCCCGGAAGTACCACCCGGACGTAAATCCCGGCGACAAGCAGGCGGAGACGCGCTTCAAGGAGATCAACGAGGCGTACGAGGTGCTCGGCGATCCGGCCAAACGGAAAAAGTACGACGAGCTCGGCGCGAACTGGCGACTGTACGAGCAGGCCGAGGCGCAAGGTGGCCCGAATCCGTTTGCTGGTCAGTGGTCGGTCAACACGGGTGCCGGCGGCGGAGGCGGCGGCTTCCGCACCATGACACAAGAGGAGATGGAGGAGCTGTTTGGTGACACAAACCCCTTCTCCGACTTCTTCACGACCTTCTTTGGCGGCGAACCGCGGCAGGCGCCGCGCGGTCGCGCCCGCCAGCGGGCGGGGCGTGATGTCGAGCACGAAGTCGAGTTGTCGTTGGAGGACGCATATCACGGGGCAACGAGACGGCTGTCCCTGAAGCACGACGGCTACGCTCGCACCGTGGATGTGCGCATTCCAGCCGGCGTGAGCGACGGCTCACGCGTGCGCGTCGCCGGTGAAGGCGAACACGGTGCGGGTGGTGCCTCGTCCGGCGATCTGTACCTGCGAGTCCGCCTCACACCGCACCCACAGTTTGAGCGGAAGGGACGCGACCTCTACGTCAAGGTTCCGGTGCCGGCGGTGACCGCGGTGCTCGGCGGCGAGGCCTCGGTCCAGACCTTGTCAGGCAAGCCGGTGCGGCTGCGGGTCCCGCCGCTCACCCAGAACGCGCAGGTGCTCCGGTTGAAGGGCTACGGAATGCCGAAGATCGGACACCCGGAGGATAAGGGAGACCTCTACGCGCGTATCGAAGCACAGCTGCCGACCGAGCTCACCCCGGCGGAGCGCGAACACTGGGAAGCGATCGGGAAATTGCAGGGAGCTACTGCGAACAAGCATTCGGCGGCATGAACAAAACCTGAAGAGCCATGAATCTCAACAAGTTCACTGACAAAGCGCAGGAATCCGTGATCACGGCCCAGAATCTGGCCTCCGAACTCACGCACGCTGAGGTGACTCCGGAGCACCTGCTGGTGGCCCTGGTCGAGCAACAGGGGGGCATTGTTCCATCGGTGCTGCGAAAGCTGATGCTCGATCCCGCCCGGGTCGCAGCCGATGCGCGCAAGCTGCTCGACAACTTGCCGAAGGCCTACGGTGCCGAACTGCGCTTCTCACCGCGGATGAAGCTCATCTTCGATTCCGCTCAGGCGGAGGCTCAGCGTCTCCAGGACGAGTATGTCAGCACCGAACACCTGTTGCTCGCGCTCGCCAGCGAAACGGGTCGGTCGCCGGGAGCACAGCTTCTGCAGCGCATTGGTGCAACGAAGGACGCACTGTACAACGCGCTCACGCAAGTCCGTGGCAGTCAGCGAGTGACCTCACAAAACCCTGAAGCCACCTACGAAGCGCTCGCCCGGTACGGGCGCGACCTCACCGACCTCGCACGCAAAGGCAAACTCGACCCGGTGATTGGCCGCGACGAGGAAGTTCGCCGAGTAATCCAGGTGCTCTCGCGCCGCACCAAAAACAACCCTGTGCTCATCGGCGAGCCCGGCGTCGGAAAGACCGCGATCGTCGAAGGCCTTGCGCAGCGAATCATCCGCGGCGACGTGCCTGAAGGGCTCAAGAACAAGAAGATCTTCGCGCTCGACATGGGGGCTCTCGTAGCCGGGGCGAAGTATCGCGGCGAGTTCGAGGAACGGCTGAAGGCCGTGCTCAAGGAGATCGCCGACTCCGAAGGCCAAATCGTTCTCTTCATCGACGAGCTGCACACGGTGGTCGGCGCCGGCGCTGCAGAAGGTGCAATGGACGCGTCGCAGATGTTGAAGCCGATGCTCGCGCGTGGCGAGCTGCACACGATCGGCGCCACGACACTGGACGAGTACCGGAAGCACATCGAGAAGGACGCCGCACTCGAGCGCCGGTTCCAGCCGGTGCTGGTCGGCGAACCGAGCGTCGAGGACACCATCTCGATTCTGCGGGGGCTTCGCGAACGATACGAGATTCACCACGGCGTGAAGTTCAAGGATGCGGCGCTCGTCGCAGCTGCGGTGTTATCGCATCGATATATTTCCGACCGTTTCCTGCCGGACAAGGCGATCGATCTCATGGACGAGGCCGCGTCGAAGCTGCGGATGGAAATCGACTCCATGCCGGCCGAGCTCGACGAGGTCCGTCGGCGGATCATGCAGCTCGAGATCGAGCGCGAGGCGCTCCGGAAGGAGCGGGATCCTGCGTCGAGAGAGCGCCTGGGTCGGCTTGAAAAAGAGCTCGCCGACCTGAAGGAAGAACAGACCCGCCTCCAGGCGCACTGGGAGCAGGAGAAACAGGCGATCCAGACGATCCGCGAGCTCAGAGAACAGCTGGAGCAGGTCCGACTTGCCATTGAAGGCGCGCAGCGCTCGGGTGACTACGCCAAGGCGTCGGAGCTTCAGTACGGTCGCCTGCCCGAGCTCGAGCGGATGATTCGCGAACAGGAAACCAGACTGGCCGAGTTGCAGAAAAGCCAGCGCATGCTCAAGGAAGAGGTGGACGAAGAGGACATCGCCGAAGTCGTCGCGAAATGGACGAACATTCCCGTGAGCCGTCTCATGGAGGGGGAAATCCAGAAGCTCATTCACATGGAAGAGCGGCTGCACCAGCGCGTGATAGGACAGGATGAGGCGATCAGGGCGGTATCCAACGCGATCCGCCGCGCCCGGGCGGGGCTTCAGGATCCGAACCGGCCGCTCGGCAGCTTCATCTTTCTGGGACCTACCGGCGTCGGCAAGACGGAGTTGGCCCGCGCGCTCGCGGAGTTCCTGTTCGACGACGAACACGCGATGATCCGCATCGACATGTCGGAGTACCAGGAGAAACACACGGTGTCGCGGATGATCGGCGCGCCGCCTGGGTACGTCGGCTACGAAGAGGCCGGGCAGCTCACGGAAGCGGTTCGTCGCCGCCCGTACTCCGTCGTCCTCTTCGACGAGATCGAGAAAGCGCATCCGGAGGTGCTCAATGTGCTCCTGCAGCTCCTCGACGACGGACGCCTCACGGACGGAAAAGGTCGAACCGTCGACTTCAAGAACGTGGTGGTCATCATGACGTCGAACCTCGGCAGCCACCTCATTGCCGAGCACACCGGCGATCTGACCGAAGGCATCCGGCGTCAGGTGACAGAAGCGCTCCGGCAACACTTCCGTCCCGAGTTTCTCAATCGCGTGGACGAGGTGATCTTCTTCCATGCCCTCGGCCTCGAACACATGAAGGCTATCGTCGACATTCAGATCCGGGGGCTGCTGAAACGACTGGAGGAACGGAAGATTCATGTCGAGCTCACGGAGGCCGCCAAGAATTTTCTGGTGTCGGAAGGATACGATCCGATGTACGGCGCGCGGCCGCTCAAGCGGACCATTCAGCGTCGCGTGCTCGACCCGCTGGCGATGCGGGTGCTCGAAGGTGAATTCAGAGAGGGCGATCGAATCACCGTAGACGTGGGAGACAATGAACTGATATTTCAGAAGACTCAGACGGTGACCGCGTAGTGCCAAATACCCGAATTCCACCCGGCATGAATCCCAGGGACAAACGCCCCGGTGAGCGACGATCGCTTCCGCGCCCGGGGCGCCCTGGCGGCGCGGTGTGGTACGTGCTCGGGTTCCTCATGCTCATGGCGCTGGCACAGGCGTACTTCCTGGCGCCTGCGGGCCGGCAAATCTCCTACAGCGAGTTCAAAGCGGCGGTACGGAGTGGCCAGGTCGCGGAAGTGGTCGTCGGAGATCAGACGATCCGTGGGACGTTCAACCGTGACGTCAACGGCAGCCGTAACTTCAACACCGCGCGGATCGAGGATCCCAAGCTGCTCGAAGAGCTGGATACGGCCGGCGTCAAGTACACCGGTGAGTTCGTGAGTCGATGGCTTCCCGAAGTCATTAGCTGGATTATTCCGATACTCCTGCTGTTCGCGCTCTGGAGCTTTTTCTTCCGGCGTATGAGCGGAGCTGAAGGCGGCGTCATGTCGTTTGCCCGGAGCAAGCACCGCGTCTTCGCCGAGGACGACGTGAAGACGAGCTTCGCGGATGTAGCCGGCGTGGACGAGGCCGAGCAGGAGCTGAAGGAGATCGTCGAATTCCTGAAGAACCCCCGGAAGTACACCGCGCTCGGCGGACGCATTCCGAAGGGGGTGCTTCTGGTCGGTCCTCCAGGCACCGGCAAGACGCTCCTTGCCCGCGCAGTCGCGGGCGAGGCAAAGGTGCCGTTCTTCAGCCTCAGCGGGTCGGAGTTCGTCGAGATGTTCGTCGGCGTCGGCGCCGCGCGCGTCAGGGATTTGTTCTCGCAGGCTGAACAGAAGGCGCCTTGCATCATCTTCATCGACGAGCTCGATGCACTCGGGCGTGCGCGCGTTCAGAGTCCGATTGGGTCGCATGAGGAACGCGAACAGACGCTCAATCAGCTGCTCGCCGAGATGGATGGCTTCGACTCGCGCAAGGCCATCATCATCATGGCGGCCACGAACCGGCCTGAAGTGCTCGACCCGGCGCTGCTCCGCCCTGGCCGGTTCGACCGGCAGGTGTTGGTGGACAAGCCCGATGTAAAGGGGCGCGAGGAAGTGCTTCGTATCCACACCAAGCAGGTGAAGCTGGCTCCCAACGTCGACCTGAAGGTCGTCGCGGCGCGCACGGCGGGGTTTGCCGGAGCCGATCTTGCGAATCTGGTGAACGAGGCGGCGCTGCTGGCGGCACGCAAGGACAAGACCGCCGTCGAGATGGCTGACTTCGAGGAGGCGATCGACCGGTTGATCGCCGGACTCGAAAAGAAGCGGGTAATGAGCACGAAGGAGCGCGAAATCGTCGCGTACCACGAGTCCGGGCACGCAATAGTCGCAACCATCACTCCCGGCATGGACCCGGTGCACAAGATCTCGATTGTGCAGCGCGGGTTCGGTGCGCTTGGCTACACGATGCAGCTGCCCCTGGAAGATCGGTACCTCATGCAGCGACGCGATCTGCTCAACCAGCTTGCGGTCCTGCTGGGCGGCCGCACGGCCGAAGAGATCGCGCTCGGCGAGATTTCTACCGGTGCGCAGAACGACCTGCTGCGCGCCACCGACATCGCCCGGGCGATGGTCACCGAATGGGGCATGAGCGAGGCGCTTGGCGCGGTCAATTACGATGGCCACAAGCGGAATAAGTTCCTCGATATCTCAATCGGTCCCGAGCGTGGAGCTTATGCCGAGGACACGGCGCGGCTGATCGACACCGAGGTCAAACGCATCATGACCGACGCGCATGCTGCAGCGCGCCGCATCCTGACCGAACACCGCGACGATCTCGAGACGGTGACGCGCCGCCTTCTCGAGCTGGAGGTCATGGAAGGCGACGAACTTCGCAGGCTTCTTCGCGTGTCCCCGGCCGCCGCACAGGAATCGCCCGAGAAGATCCCCCTGCCGCCGGGCGTTCACTGACCACGATGAACCAGCCCGCGTACGCGGTGGCGCGGACCGTGGCGCCTACGGTCGCGGAGCATCTGCGGCTTCACCGCGCGGCCCTCCCGCCGTCGCCCGCCGACCAGCTCCCGATGGAACTTCTTCCCACGGCGGACCAGATCGAGGCGCTGGTCGATACGGCGTTCTGGGCGAGCGTGCGCCGGGAGGAAGGCTACGTGCCGAAGATCTCGCTCGCCTTCCTTCGGCCATTGCCAGACGTCTGGCCGCTGACGTTTGCTACGCCGCTTCCTCTAGAACCGAGCGCGCTGACCCGCCTGGCTGCCGCTGTGGAGCAGCCAGGAATTCACCTCGGAGTCTGGCCCGCCTCCGCGGCGAACTCTTTCGGGGACGCCGCTTCGGCAAGGCGGGCTTTCGCGGCGATCTCTCCCGATGACGCCGTTGCGGCGAGGCAGGCGTTCGCGACGGGCCGTCCCAGTGATGCCGCTTCCGCGAGGCAGCCCGGTGATGGCGACCTCGCGGTATGGGGAACGACGTATCACATTCCGCCGTTCTGTTTCGTCGTGGAGGTCGTCGGCCCGGGGCTGCTGGTGCTCAAGCACCGGCCGCGCCACGAATCGCGGAAGTTCGTCAACCTTGCAGTGCTCGAAGGCGACCGGATTAAGATCATCGACGAACGCGCCTCCCTCATCGCCGACTGCCCTGCCCTGCTGGCGTCCATGCTCGGCTTCGACTATTCGGAGCTGAGCGACGATGCTTTGAATGTCCAGGTGCAGCTCGCGCTCGCGATGCGCCGCCACGGGCGCGGTGGAATTCTTCTCGTTGTTCCGGCTGACAGCGACGAATGGCGCGAGTCGATCGTCCATCCGATTCGTTATGCCGTAGAGCCGCCGTTCAGCGAAGTGGCCGACCTCCTGCCGCAACACGACCGAATGCCCGAGCATGAATGGGCTGAAGCGATTGCTCGCGCAATCGAGGCCCTTGCCGGGCTTACGGCCGTGGACGGGGCGACCGTTATCAACGATCGCTACGAGCTTCATGCATTCGGAGCCAAGATCGGCCGGCGCGACGGCGGCGCACCTGTCGAGGAGATCGTCGTAACTGAGCCAATTGTCGGCGGCACGGCAATGCGGATGCATCCCGGCCAACTCGGCGGGACACGGCACCTCGCCGCCGCACAGTTCGTACACGACCAGCGCCGAGCCGTTGCCCTTGTAGCATCCCAGGACGGGCGCTTCACGATTTTCGCGTGGTCGCCATGCGACGGGGCCGTTCACGCGCACAGAGTCGAGGTACTGCTCTTGTAACGTGCGAGCGTGCGACGGTGCGAGAGTGCGTCCGACGGTGCGAGGGTGCGGATGAGACGGTACCGAGGTGCGATGGTCAAACTCGCCCCATTTACAATCGTCGGAATCTCACACTCTCGTCGTTCGGGCGCTCCGCACTTTCGCACCGTCGCACCGTCGGACGCACCATCGCACCATCGCACCTTCGCACCTCGCACCGTTGACTGCCTGTTTGGGTGATGCGGGCGCTCGTTGTTTCGACGACGATCGCATCATGCTGACTGATTTCTCAAATCAAATGGCGGACATCGTTTCCTCGGCGGCGCCGTCAATCGTTCAGGTTCGGGGACGCCGCAGGCCGGCGAGCGGCGTGGTGTACGGCGAGGGGACGGTCGTCACTACCATGCGCGCGCTTGGCCGTGAGGATGGGCTGCAGGTGCGGCTGCACGACGGCGACCTCCTTGACGCGGAGCTCGCCGGGTGGGATCCGACCACGACGCTTGCTGCGTTGCGCGTGCCGGGGCTCACGAGTCGAGGACTGACGCCAACGCAAACACCGGCTCGGGTCGGGCACATAGTGCTCGCTGTTGGGCGCTCCTGGAGCAATGCCGTAACAGCCAGCGCCGGTATCGTGTCGGTGATCGGAGGCCCTCTTCCGACAGGACGACGCCGGGCAATCGACCAGGTCATCCGGACAACGGCTCCCATGCATGACGGCTTCGCGGGTGGTGCACTGCTCGATGCCTCAGGCGGGCTGCTGGGCGTGGCCACAGCGGCCGAGATCCGCGGCCTCGGCGTGGTCATTCCGGCCGCAATTGCATGGAAAGCAATTGCCGGCATCTTCGAGCACGGCGGTGTGAAGCGGGGATACCTTGGCGTTGCCGGGCATTCCGTCCGCCTGCCCGACAATCAGCGCAGCGTCCCGGCCCTTCGCGATAGGGACGAGGCGTTGCTCGTGGTTGGCTTGACGTCCGATGGGCCTGCGGCGCATGCAGGTCTGCTCGTCGGTGACATCATCGTCGCGTTCGACGAGCATCCGATCGAATCGCCCGAGGACCTCCTCGATCTGCTTACCGGCGACCGCGTCGGCCGCGCGCTTTC
>Ga0075430_100003011_pt1 | contig 14094 bp, 8 predicted proteins | sample RhiMetdeltSRZDD4_FD_75294 | JGI IMG/M metagenome (GOLD analysis project Ga0075430, IMG submission 75294) | Populus rhizosphere microbial communities from Tennessee, USA - Rhizosphere MetaG P. deltoides SRZDD4 | ecosystem: Host-associated > Plants > Roots > Rhizosphere > Soil | place: USA... | reverse complement strand
TGCGCGGCGAGCCGCACGCGTAGTTCTCGTAGAAGTTCGCGTCGGGATCGTCGGGGCCGAGGCCGGTGAGGTTGGCGCCGATCTGGTAGTCGCCGCGAGTGGCCATGGCGTGCCACTGCGCGGTCTCGATCTGCTTGAGCGTGGCTTCGATGCCGACCTGCTTGAGCTCGTTGATGACGAAGGACGCCATGTCCACGTAGATGGCGATGGCCCGCGTGACCATCTCGATCTTGAGGGGGTTCTGCGGGGTGATCCTCGCTTCGGCCAGCAGTTTGCGGGCGTGCGCCTTCATGTCGGCGGGCTTGCCGTAGCCGGGCAGCGTCAGAAGATCCTTCTCGAGCAGCCCCCACACCCCGTGCGGCTTCGGGGCCATGGCCACGCCCAGCACGGCGCCGCCCTGGTGCACCGCCTGGATGAGGCCGCGGCGGTCGATGGCGTAGGACACCGCCAGCCGGACCTTGGGGTTGTCGAAGGGCGGCTTCTTGAGGTTCATGATGATGTTGTCGGTGACGTTCGTGCTGAAGGGTGTCACGACCAGCTTCGGGACCGCGGCCTTCAGCTGCTCCGATGCCGCCTTGGTCGTCTCGCCCGGCATCGCGACGTCGAGCTGGCCAGCCTGCAGCGCCGCCGTACGGGTGCCGCGCTCCTTGATGACGATGTACTTCAGACCGTCGAGGTAGGGCCGGCCCTTCACGAAGTAATCGGGGTTCTTCACGTACTCGACGAACTCACCGAGCCGCCACTCCTTCACCTTGAACGGGCCGGTGCCCAGGCAGGTCGTCCGGTAGGTGGTGGGCGGTACGTGGGCGGCGTAGACCGGCGAGTAGCCCGAGGCCAGCATCATGATCAGCGAGGGCTGGGGGCGCTTGAGACGGAAGACGACCGTGTACGCGTCGGGCGCCTCGATGGCGTCGATGTTGGTGTACCAGTCCTTGCGCGGGTTGATGCGCAGCTTGATCTGGGCGTCGGGGGCCTCCCGCACCATGTCGAACGTGTGTTTCACGTCCTTCGAGGTGAACGGCTTGCCGTCGTGCCACTTGACGTCCTTGCGAAGGAAGAAGACGAGGTTGCGGTAGTTGTCCTGCCAGGACCACTTCTCGGCGAGCTCGCCGATGATCGTGTCGACGCTCTCCTGGCGCTTGAGCGGATCGAAGTACACCAGATTGTTGAAGCACGGGCTCGCCGGAAAGACGGTCGAGATCGTCGACGTCTCGTGGATGGCGAAGCCCTGCGACAAGTCCTCGCGAAGCATGACGTTGAGCGAGCCACCCGACTTGGGCGTCTGACTCTCGGCCGGGGGCACGGCGAGCCCGCCGGCTCCGACCGCGAGGGCGAGGAGCACGGCGACGACGGCACGGGACGATCGGGACATGATCGGGAATCCTCCTGTTGTGGAGTCGTCAGCGCAGCAGGGTCTCGGCAGCCTCCATCAGCGTCTCGGACAGGGTCGGGTGCGTGTGGATCGTGAGCGCCAGGTCCTCGGCCAGCATCGCCGTCTCGACCGCCAGCGCGCCCTCGGCGATCAGCTCACCCGCGCTGGGGCCGACGATGCCGACGCCGAGCACCCGGCCGGTCTCGGGGTCGACGACGAGCTTGGTGAGCCCGTCGCTGCGCCCCAGTGTAGCCGCGCGTCCGGAGGCCGCCCACTGGAACTTGGCCACCTTCACGGCCCGTCCGGCGGCGGTCGCCTGGTGCTCGGTTAAACCACACCACGCCACCTCGGGATCCGTGAAGACGACGGCGGGGACGACGACGTTGTCGAAGGCGGCCGGCCGCCCGGCGATCGCCTCGGCGGCCACCTTGCCCTGACGCATCGCGCGATGGGCCAGCATCGGCTCGCCGGTGACGTCGCCCACCGCCCACACGTGCGGGTCGGCGGTGCGCCCGCGCTCGTCGATCTCGACGAAGCCCCGGTCGGTGAGGCGCGCCCGGGTCGTCTCCAGGCCGAGACCCTGGCTGCGCGGACGCCGGCCGACGGCGACGAGCACGCGGTCGAAGGTCGCGGTCTCGCCGTCGCCGAGGCGCGCCTCGACCACGGAACCGGTGTCGCGGAGGCCGGTGACCCGCGTCGACAGCCGGATGCTCTTGAAGGCGCGCTCGCAGCGGCGGGCGAGGTGCTGCACGAGATCGCGGTCGGCGCCGGGGAGCAGGCCGTCGAGCATCTCCACCAGCGTGACCTCGCTGCCGAGGGCGGCGTAGACCTGTCCGAGCTCGAGGCCGATGTAGCCGCCGCCGATCACCAGCAGACGGGCGGGCACGTCGGGGAGCTCGAGCGCGGCGGTCGAGTCCATGACTCGCTCGGACCGCAGCTCGACGCCGGGCAGGGGGCTCGGCGTGGATCCGGTCGCCACGACGGCGTGCTTGAAGCGGATCTTCTGCGGCTCGTCGCCCTCGACGCGGAGGCTCCGCGAGTCCTCGAAGACCGCCCGGCCGCCGATCACCTCCACGCTCTTGCCCCGCGCCACCGAGGCGAGGCCGCGCGCGAGCTTGCCGACGACGCGCTCGTTCTTCCACTTGCGCAGCGGGTCGAGCGAGATGCGCGGCTCGCCGAAGTCGACGCCGAACTCCTTCGCGCGCTCGGCCTCGCCCAGGACCGCCGCGACGTGCAGCAGGGCCTTGGAGGGAATGCACCCCTCGAACAGGCAGGCGCCGCCCAGCCGCTTGTCGGCGTCCACCACGACCGCCTCCAGGCCGAGCTCGGCGCAGCGGAACGCGGCCGAATAGCCGCCCGGGCCCCCGCCGACGACGGCGACGTCGACCTCGCGGACGAGATCGCCCATCACCACGGCGACGGCGTTCCCTGGGCCGCGGGCGCGGGAGCGACGCTCATAGTCCGAGCAGGAGGTGGTCGGGCCGCTCGAGCCGGCGGACGATCGCGGACGCGAAGCGGGCGCCGTCGGCGCCGTCGGCGACGCGGTGGTCGAACGTCAGCGACAGCGGCAGCAGCAGGCGCGGGACGATGGCGCCGTCGCGTACCACGGGCTCTTCGCGCCCGCGCGCGACGCCCAGGATGGCCACTTCCGGGTAGTTGATGATCGGAATCGCGCCGGTGCCGCCCAGCGCGCCGATGTTCGTCACCGTGAACGTGCCGCCGCGCAGGTCGTCCAGCGTCGCCTTGCCCTCGCGCACGCGGGCCGCCAGGGCTCCCAGCTCGCGCTGCACCTCGAGCAGCGGCTTGCGGTCGACGTCGCGGATCACGGGGACGATGAGGCCGCGCTCGGTGGCCACCGCCACGCCCAGGTGGACGTAGCGCTTGACGATGAGCTCGCCGGCGCCGGGATCGAGGCTCGCGTTGAAGTGCGGGTGCTCGAGCAGCGACTCGGCGACGGCCTTGAGGATGAAGCTCGTGAGCGTGAGGGTCACGCCGCGCGCCTGGCCCGCCTCGAGGTTGCGCCGGATCAGCGCGTCGAGCTCGGTGACGTCGGCGCGGTCGAAGTGCGTCACGTGCGGGATGAGCGTCGCCGAGAGCGTCATGCGCTCGGCGATCGTCCGCCGCAGGTGCGTGAGCGGCTGGCGCTCGACCGGACCCCACTGCTCGAACCGCGGCAGCGGCGGCGGCTCGACGCCCGCGCGCGCCAGCGGCTTGGCGGCGGCGGGGGCCGGGGCGCGCTCCTCGGCCGGCGCCGCCGCGGCAGCCCCGCCGGACGCCGCGCGGACGTCGTCGTCGGTGACGCGCCCGCCGGGACCGCTGCCGCTCACGGCGCGGAGGTCGACGCCGAGCTCGCGCGCCAACCGTCGCGTGGACGGTGTGGCCGGCACCGGGCCCTCGCGTCGCGGCGGTGGCGTCGCGGCCGCCGGCGTCTGCCGCGCGCGTCCACCGTCGGTGACGGCGGTCGTCGGCTCCGAGGCCAGCTTGCGGATGGGATCGAGCGTGTCGGCGGCCTGCTTGCCGGCTGGCGCGGCACCGTCGGCGAAGCTCACGAGCACCTGGCCGACCTTCACCGTCTGCCCGGGCTGCACGTGGATCTTCTCGACGCGCCCACCGAAGGGTGAGGGAATCTCGACCGTCGCCTTGTCCGTCTCGACCTCGAGCAATGGTGCGTCCTCGCGCACGACGTCGCCCTCGCGCACGAGCACCTGGCGAATTTCTGCTTCCGTGAGCCCCTCGCCGAGATCGGGAAGCGTGAAGGAGCGTGACATGGCGTCATTGTACGCTTTCAGTACACTTTGACGGATCGCGCCCTGACGGCTGACAGCCAGGCACACCCCGGATCGGGTGTCGTGGACCTGGTTGATTTCGCAGCGCGCCGAGAATGGCATCCCCTTCGCAGTTGCCACCCCCCGAGCACCACCATCGGGCACTCGCAGGCCCGGCCAAGCGCAACGGCGCGACATTTTCGCTGCGAGCCAATCATCGAAGGCTGGGTCACCATGGGTACTCGACGACTCGGAGCACTCCTTCTGGGAGTTGCGCTGCTGTCGATGGTCTCCGCGGCGCACGCCGCCCCGTTCGCCTATATCACTCAGTCGTCTTCGAACAGCGTCGCCGTGATCGATACCGCCAACAACACCGTGGTCACGACGATCCTGGGCGGCGAGGAGGACTGGAACGGCATCGGCTTCACCCCGTTTGGGGTGGCGGTGCATCCCTCCGGCTCGCACGTGTACGTCGGTAACACGGACTCGAACACGGTCTCGGTGATCGCGACGGCGTCGAACACCGTCGTGGCGACGATATCGATGCGTCCCGACGTCGGGCCGGCCGGCCTGGTGGTGCACCCGAACGGCTCTCGGCTCTATGTCGTCAACCAGTTCGACAGGTCGGTCTCGATCTTCGACACGGCCACCAATACCGAGGTCGGGGCGCCGGTCAGAGTCGGGTCCCTCCCGTTGGGGATCGCGGTGAACCCGGCCGGGACGCGGCTGTACGTCGTCAACAACGGCTCCAATACGGTATCCGTGATCGATACGACGACGTTCGCCGTCGCGACGGTGACCGTCGGTCCGTCGCCGGTCGGCATCGCGATCGATCCTTCCGGCGCCCGCGCCTATGTCACCAACGCGGCGGTGGCGCCCGGATCGTCGTCGAGCACGGTCTCGGTGCTGGACACCTCCACCAACTCGGTCGTCGCCACGGTGTCGGTCGGGCTGAGTCCCCGTGGTGTCGCCGTGCATCCGTCGGGCAGGCACGTCTACGTCGCGAACGGCTCGTCCGGGACGGTGTCGGTCATCGAGACCGTCGGCAACACCGTCGTGGCCACCCCGTACCTGGGCGCGGGCCTCTACGGCATCGGCGTGACGCCGTCGGGCAGCCACGTGTACGTCGCGAGTCAGGGGCAGATGGGTCTCGGCCAGGCGGTGTACGTGCTCACCACCGCGGGCAACACGGTCTCAACGTCGCTGGCCCTGGGCGGTCAGCCGACGGCGTTCGGCCTCTTCATGACGCCGGCGGCGAGCAGCTGCGACACGACCGCGCTCGAGCAGGCGCTGGCGGCCGCCCGCCAGCAGGTGGCTGCACTGCAGGCGTCCAATCAGGCTCGCATCGCGGACAACGCGAGGCTACGGTCTGAGCTGACCTCGATCCGCGTCACCATCGCGTCGTTCGTGGACCGTCTCTTCGGCGATCGCACCGACAGCAACGTGGCGCTGACGGTCCGGGCGGCGGCCCAATCGGAGCTCGCGGCTGCGCGGGCCTCGGCGCCGCGCGACTGGCGAATCCGTCTCGCGCAGAACGCCTTCGACCACGGCGAGCAGGCCCTGCGGCGGCGCCACTGGGAGCACGCCGTGCATGCATTTCGGGCGGTCCACGTGCTCCTCGACCGTCTCCTGGGAGATCGGCCTCCCCTCTACAGCTCGCCGGTGCCGGCGCCGGCCGGATCCTCTACCCCGACGCTGCCCGTGACGCCGGTGAGCGCCAGCGGCTGCGACACGACGGTCCTCGAGCAGGCACTGGCTGCGGCTCGGCAGCAGATCGCGTCGTTGCAGGCCATCAGCCAGGCGCTCGGCAAGGAGAACGGACAGCTGCAGGCCGAGCTCAACACCGCCCGCTCCATGGTCGAGTCGTTCGTGGACCGGCTGTTCGGTGACCGTGTCGACGGCAACATCGCGGCGGCCGCCCAGTCTGCTGCCCAGGCGAAGCTCAACGCCGCGAAGTCGTCGAAGCCGGGCGACTGGCGACTGAAGTCCGCCCAGCACTCGTTCGACAACGGCCAGGGGGCGATGCGGCGCCACGAGTGGGGCCGCGCCGTCCACGAGTTCCGTGAGACACACGAGGTAGCCGAGCGCATCCTCAACGACAAGAAGCACGCGTACCACCACGGTCGATGAGATCGGCTGACCGGCATCCGCCGGTCGGCGCAGGAAACGCAGGAGTGCGGGGGGCCGATCGTGGGCCCCCCGTGTCGTTCTAGAACGCGAGCGTCTCTCGGGCGGCGGCGAGCACGCGGGCGAGGTCGGGGACGTTGGCCTTCTCGCGGGCGAAGCCGGGAAACGGCACGTCCCACGACGCCACGCGGGCGATCGGCGCCTCCAGCGACAGGAAGGCGCCGTCCATGATCGACGCGGCGATCTCGGCGCCGGGGCCGAAGCTGCGGGGCGCCTCGTGGACGACGACCGCGCGGCCGGTCTTCTGCACCGAGGCCACGATGGTTTCCCGGTCGAGCGGCGAGATCGTCAGCAGGTCGATGACGTCGGCCTGCACCCCGTCCTCCTCGGCCAGCGTCTCGGCCGCCTCGCGGGCCAGGCGCAGCATGGCGCCATAGGCGATCAGCGTGAGGTCGCCGCCCTCGCGTACCAGCTGGGCGCGGCCGATCGGCATGGTCTCGATCTCGTCGGGCACGTCTTCCTTCGCGGCGTGGTAGAGGCCCTTGTGCTCGAAGAAGATCACCGGATCGGGATCCCGGATCGCGCTGACGAGCAGCGCGCGGGCGTTGCGCGGGCCCGAGGGGATGACCATCTTCAGCCCGGGAATGTGCGCGTAGAACTGCTCCTCGGACTCGGAGTGGTGCTCCAGCGCGCGCACGCCGCCACCGTAGGGCATCCGGATCACCATCGGCACGCTGAACCGGCCCTGCGAGCGCATGCGGTAGCGCGCCGCGTGGTTCTCGATCTGGTGGAAGCACTGGAAGGCGAAGCCAGAGAACTGGATCTCGCACACCGGCCGCAGGCCGTAGAGGGCCATGCCGACGCCCGCGCCGATGATCGCCGCCTCGGCCAGCGGGCTGTCGATCACCCGCTTCGAGCCGAACTTGCGGTGGAGATCCTCGGTCACCCGGAACACGCCGCCGTCGACGCCGACGTCCTCGCCCATGACGAGCACGTCCTCGTCACGCTCCATCTCCTGGAGCAACGCCAGGTTCAGCGCCTTGACGACGTTGAGCTTCGGCATTCAGCGGCGGGTCGTGCGCTGGCCGCGCATCGGGGGTGAGGGGTGCACGGTGGTGTCGGGAGCGTTGGCGCCGGTGCCGTCGCGCAGCCAGGCCGCCAGCTGCGCGCGCTGGGTCTCGAGCTGCGGCGACCGCTGGGCGTAGGCGTGCTCGAACATCGTGAGCGCGTCGGCCGCGCCGAACGCCTCGAACCGCTCCACCGCGGCCGCGATCTCCGCGTCCACCGCGTCGGCCAGGCCCTCGTCGAGCAGGTTCTTCTTCTGCAGATACACGCCGAAGCGGGTGAGCGGGTCCTTGCGCTCCCACGCCTCGACCTCCTCGACGGACCGATACTTGGTCGGGTCGTCGGCGGTCGTGTGGACGCCGAGGCGGTAGGTCACGCACTCGATGAGCGTGGGCCCGTCGCCCCGGCGGGCCCGCTCGACGGCCTCGCGGCAGGCGACGTGGACCGCGAGCACGTCGTTGCCGTCCACCTGCAGCCCGGGCAGCCCGTAGGCGAGCGCCTTCTGAGCGATCGTGCGCGAGTGCGTCTGCTTCTTGAGGGGCACCGAGATCGCCCACTGATTGTTCTGCACGACGAACACGACCGGCACGTGCCAGACGCCGGCGAAGTTCAGCGCCTCGTGGAAGTCACCCTCCGACGTCGCGCCGTCGCCGCAGAACGCCATCACCACCGCGTCGTCGCCGCGGTACTGGGCGGCGTAGGCGAGGCCGACCGCGTGCGGCAGCTGGGTGGCGACGGGAATCGTGATCGGCAGGTCGTTCTGGCCGGGGGCGGGCTGGCCGCCCTCGAGGTACCCGGCGAAGAGCAGGAGCAGCTTCTCGATCGGCCACCCGCGCCACAACATGGCCGCGGTCTCGCGGAACGAGGGCACCATCCAGTCGCTGGGCCGCAGCGTGGAGACGGCGCCGACCTGGGCGGCCTCCTGCCCCTTGATGGGCGCGAAGGTCCCGATCCGGCCCTGCCGCTGCAGGCGGATCATGCGCTCGTCGAGACGACGGCCGAGCAGCATCCCCCGGTGGAGCTTCGTCAGGTCCTGGGCCGAGAGGTCGGGCTCCAGGGCGGCGTCGAGGTTGCCGTCGCTGTCGAGGATCGACAGGTGTTCGACCTGGAAGCGAGGCTCGAGGACCGTTCGCGGCATGGTGCCTCCGGATGCACTCATTGTACCTCGCCGGTGAGCGCATAGGCGGCCACGCGCGCCTCCTTGCCTCTCAATTCGAGCTCGCCGCACCTCCGGGCCTCGACGCCCGGCGGGAGCGTCAGCCGCTCCAGCAGGGCACCGGAGACGACGAGGTCGAGATTCGACCGCTTGGCGTACTCCTCCAGCCGCGCGGCGGTGTTCAGGATGTCCCCGACGAAGACGATCTGACGCCGGAGGTCGCCCAGCTCGCCGGCGGTGACGGGGCCGCCGTGCAGCCCGCCGCGGAAGCGCGGCACCGTGCCGAACGCGCGGGTGTAGTCGGCCGCGCGGCGCGTCACGGCGTCGCGGATCGCGAAGAAGCAGGCGACGCAGTTCGCGCCGCGCAGGCCGGCCGCGAGCGGCCAGGTCACCACCACTTCGTCGCCCGCGTACTGGTAGATCTCCCCCTCCGCCTCGATCACCGGGTCGGTCAGGTCGTCGACGAAGCGACGGAGCAGCTCGAAGTAGCCCGCGCTGCCGAGCCGTTCGGCGAGCTGGGTCGAGCCCTCCAGGTCGAGAAAGAGGAAGACGCGCTCCTCGGGCGTGGGCCGGCGGTAGACGCCCGCCGCGAAGTAGCCCAGCACGTTGACGCCGATCAGGCGGTTCATTTGCAATACGAACTGGATCGCCACCGCGAGCACGACGAAGAACGGGATGGCGAAGCGCAGGTGGGCGTCGGAGAAGCTCGTCACGAACCGCCGCGGCTCGAGATGCATCACCATCTGGCCGGCCGCACGGCCCAGCAGGAACAGAACCAGGACGATCGCGCTGCTGAGGACCAGGTCCGTCCAGAAGCCGAGCCGTCGGAACCACGGGCGCAGGGGCCCGTCGCGAACGAACAGCAGGTAGACGCTGACAGGCACGCCGATGAGGACCGCGTCGACGACGCCCTGGATCGCCTCGCGCCACGAGGCCTCGGAGGTGAGGACGTTGAAGACCGGCGCGATCGCGCAGGCGACCAGCACGCTCGTCACGAGCTGCCGGCGGCGGATCCGCGCGCGCGCCGTCCTCACGCCACGGTCGGCGGCGCTAGCGGGTCAGCTCGCGCTCGAGCTCCGTGATGCTCGCCGCCACCACGTCCACCAGCGCGTCGACCTCCTCGCGGGTGATGCAGAGCGGCGGCGCCAGGCGCACGACCTGGCCGCGCGCGTAGACGATCGCCCCGCGGTCCCACGCCTTGCGGTCGAGCTTGGCCACCTCGGCGCCGTCGAGCGGACGCCCGGAGCCGTCGGGCGCGACGAACTCCGCGCAGACCATGAGGCCGCGGCCCCGCACCTCGCCGACGATGCGGCTCTTGCCCACCGCCTCCGTCAGGCCGGTCAGGAGACGGGCGCCCATCGCCTCGGCGTTGGCGACGAGGTTGTCCTTCTCCATGATCTTGAGGTTCGCCAGCCCGGCCGCGCACGCCACCGGGTGGGCGGCGTAGGTGTTCGGATGGACGTTCTCCTGCGTGGTGTCCTCCGGGAAGGCGTCGGCCAGCTTGCGCCGCGCGATGGCCGCCGACAGCGGGATGTAGCCGGACGTGATGCCCTTGGCGACGGACATGATGTCCGGGACGATCCCGTCGTGCTCGACCGCGAACCACCGGCCGGTGCGCCCGAAGCCGGTGATGACCTCGTCGGCGATCATCAGGACCTCGAGGTCGTCACAGATCTTGCGGACGGCCTTCAGCCAGCCGATGGGCGGCATGACGAACCCGCCCGACGAGATCACGGGCTCCATGATCACGGCCGAGACCGTGTCGGGCCCCTCCTTCTCGATGGCCTGCCGCAGCTCGCTCGCGCGACGCTCGACCAGCTCGGCGTCGGTGCCAGCGCCGCGGTCGCGGAACGGGTACGGCGGCTTGACCTTCGCGAAGCCCGCGGGCTGCAGCGGGGCGTAGGCCCCGGTCATGTGGGGCAGCCCGCAGATGGCGAACGTGCCCATCGTGGCGCCGTGGTACCCGCCCTCGAGCGAGAGGACCTTGTGCTTGCCCGCCTTGCCCTTCGCCAGCCAGTAGTGCCGGGCCATCTGCATCGCGCGCTCGTTGGCCTCGGAGCCGCTGACGGCGAACATCGTGTAGTCGAGGTCGCCCGGCGTGAGGGTGGCGAGCTTGGCCGCGAGCTCGGCGGCGGGACGGTTCGAGAACTGCCGCGTGGTGGGGTAGTAGGCGAGGCGCACCGTCTGCTCGGCGATGGCCTCGGCGATCTCCCGCCGCCCGTGGCCGGCGTTGACGACTGCGAGGCCCGCGAAGCCGTCGAGCAGCTTCGTGCCCTTCTCGGTCCACACCCACACGCCCTCGGCGCGGTCGACGACGAGATCCTCGTCGGGCAGCCAGGCGTGGTCCTGTGTCTTGTGCGTCCACAGATGCTTGATGGCGGCGGGGTTGGTCGTCATGCCGGTAATGTATCATCCGCCCATGTTCATCGTCGGGATCGACGTCGGCGGCACCTTCACGGATCTTACCGCGGTCGACGAGAGCACCGGGCGCGTCGTCGTCACCAAGGTGCCGTCGCGCGCGCGCAACGAGGCCGCCGCGGTGCTGGACGGCCTGGCCGCGCTCGGCATCGCGCCGCGCGACGTGCGGCGCCTGGTGCACGGCACCACGGTCGGCACGAACGCCGTGCTCGAGCGCCGTGGGGCGCCGGTCGCCGTGCTGACGACGCAGGGCTTCCGCGACCTCATCGAGATTGGCCGCACCAAGCGCAACATCCCCGCGCTGTTCGTGCCGACCTTCGTGCGGCCCCGGCCCGTCGTCGAGCGCCGCCGGCGGTTCGAGGTGACCGAGCGGCTGGCCGCCGACGGCTCGGTGCTGGTACCGCTCGACGTCGCCAGCGTCGAGCGTGCGCTCGACGCGGCGGTGGCGTCGGGCGCCGAGGCGATCGCCGTGTGCCTGCTCCACGCGTACCTGAACCCCGCCCACGAGCGCGCCATCGCCGATCTCGCCAAGGGCCGGTGCCCGGGGCTGCCGGTCTCGGGCTCGGCCGACGTCGTCGCCGAATACCGGGAGTTCGAGCGCTTCTCGACGACGGTGCTCAACGCGTATCTCCAACCGCTGATGGACGGCTACCTGAGCGGCCTCGAGCAGCGCCTGCGCGACGTCGGGTACGCGCACGGCGTCCTCACCGTCGCCTCCAGCGGCGGCATGATGACGACCGACACGGCGCGGCGCCTGCCGATCAAGACGATCTTCTCGGGCCCAGCCGGGGGCGTCAGCCAGGCCTGCTTCGTGGGTGGCGTCGTCGGCGTGCGCGACCTGATCACCTACGACATGGGCGGGACGTCCACCGACGTCTGCCTCGTGCGGGATCTCACGCCGCTGGCGACCTCGGACGGCATGGTCGGCGCCTTCCCGGTGAAGGTTCCGCAGATCGACATGCACACCGTCGGCGCCGGCGGCGGCTCGCTGGCCTGGCTCGACCTCGACGGCAGCCTGCAGGTCGGCCCGCGCAGCGCCGGCGCCAACCCGGGCCCGGCCGCCTACGGCCTGGGCGGCACCGAGCCCACCGTGACCGACGCCAACGTGGTGCTCGGCCGCATCGGCACCACGCGCCGGCTGGGCGGCAGCATCACGATCGACGCGGGGCGCGCGCGAGCGGCGGTGGCGGAGCTCGCCGGCCGGATGGGCACGCTCACGGTGGACGCCCTCGCCGAGGGCATCGTGCGCATCGCGGTGGCCCGCATGACCTCGGCCATCCGCGAGATCTCGATCCAGCGCGGCCACGACCCGCGCGACTTCACGCTCGTCGCGTTCGGCGGCGCCGGCCCCATGCACGCGCTCGCGTTGGCCGACGAGATCGGCATCCCCCGCGTGCTGGTGCCGCGGCATCCGGGCAACTTCTCGGCCCTCGGCCTCCTCGCCTCCGACGTCAAGCACGATGAGGTCCGCACGCGCGTGGGCTCGCTGCGGGAGCGCTGGCCGCTGATCGCCGGGCTCTTCGCCGAGATGGAGGGCGGCGCCCGACGCCAGCTCGAGCTGGAGGGCTTTCCGGTGAGCCAGCAGCGGATGCGCCGCTCACTGGACCTGCGCTACCGGAGCCAGGCCTTCGAGCTCAACCTGGAGCTCGGCGACGAGGCGCTGGCCGAGGTCGAGGCCGCCTTCCACCGGCGCCATCTGGCCATGTACGGCCACGCCGACGAGACCGCGACGATCGAGCTGGTCAACGCGCGCCTCAGCGCCTACGGCCTCGTGACCAAGCCGGCGGCGGAGCGCCACGCGGCCGCCGGCGCCGCGCTGGACGCCGCGCTCATCGAGCGACGCCCGGTGCGGTTCGACGGTGCGGCCCACGACTGTCCGGTCTGGGAGCGCGAGCGCCTGCCCGGCGACGCGGAGCTGCGGGGACCGGCCATCGTCGAGGAGTTCGGCGCGACCACGGTGGTGCCGCCCGGCTGGCGCGGCACCGTGGATGCCTTCGGCAACCTGAGGTTCGAGCGGCCATGATCGATCCCATCACGCTCGAGGTGATCCGCGAGACGCTGGTGTCCACCGTGCGCGAGATGCGCGTCACGCTCGTGCGCACGGCCTACTCGTCCATCCTCTACGAGGGCGAGGACTTCTCCTGCGTCCTCATGGACGGCGACGCCCAGATCGTGGCGATGTCGAAGGGCGCCGACCACCCGCTGCACATCGTGCCGATCAGCTGGTCGATGAAGGCGGTGCGCGAGCGGTTCGGCGACGACATCCACCCCGGCGACATGTTCCTGCACAACGACCCGTACACCGGCGGCACCCACCTCAACGACGTCGCCCTGATCTACCCGGTCTTCGCCGACGGGCGACTGTTCGTCTTCCCGGTCGTGCGCGCGCACTGGGGCGACGTCGGCGGGATGAGCCCGGGGAGCCTGTCGGGCGGCGCCACCGAGATCTTCCAGGAGGGCGTACGCATCCCGCCCATCCGCGTGGTGGACCGCGGCCGGCCAAACGAGGCCGTGCTCGACCTGATCTTCGCCAACATGCGGGGGCCGCGCGAGCGCCGCGGGGACTACCACGCGATGATCGGCACTTGCCGCAAGGCCGCCGAGCGCGTCGAGGGGCTGGCCGCCCGCTACGGCTCGGCGACCGTGCGCGCGGCCGTCGCCGAGCTGATGGACCGCGCCGAGGGCCGCATGCGGCACGCGATCGCCGCGCTGCCCGACGGCGAGTACCGGTACGAGGCGCACCTGGAGTCCGGCCGCGAGCGGTTGGAGCCGCTCACCGTGCGCGCCCGCGTGGTCATCGCGGGGGACGCGATCACCGTCGACCTCACCGGGACGTCGCCCCAGACGGCCGGCCCCACCAACGTCGGCCCGGCCATGGCGCCGACGGGGGCCTTCACGATCGTGAAGTCGTACCTCGACCCTGGCTCCGACGTGAACTCCGGCGCCTTCCGCCCGCTCACCGTGGTCTCGCCGCGCGGCACCATCGTCAACGCCGACCCGCCGGCGCCGTGCGGCGGGATGGTCGAGGTGAAGTACTGCGTCGAGACGGCGGTGCAGGGGGCGCTGGCCCAGGCGCTCGAGGGCCGCGTGGCTGGGGACCTCAAGGGCGGCGGCAACCACTGCTACGTCGGCGGCCCCGATCCGCGGCTTACCGGCGAGACCTTCATCTTCTACGAATACCCGGCCGGCGG
>Ga0075430_100003004_pt1 | contig 14113 bp, 12 predicted proteins | sample RhiMetdeltSRZDD4_FD_75294 | JGI IMG/M metagenome (GOLD analysis project Ga0075430, IMG submission 75294) | Populus rhizosphere microbial communities from Tennessee, USA - Rhizosphere MetaG P. deltoides SRZDD4 | ecosystem: Host-associated > Plants > Roots > Rhizosphere > Soil | place: USA... | reverse complement strand
CGCAATGGGGAGGGGGGCGGGGGGTGGGGCTTCCCGGAGGCTCCCATGACAACTCACGATGACCAGGAGCGCGCCGCCGAGCCGACCATCGCCGGCCCCCAGTCCGAGGCGGCCGTCGCCCCGGCCAGCGAGGTCTACGCCGTCGCGACGCCGACGATGCTCTCCGAGGAGCAGCGCCGGCTGCTCGTCGCCGTGCTCGACCGCATCGTGCCGCCGAACGGGGCGCTGGCCGGGGCCGGCGGCCTCGGCGTCGACGCCGCCGTCGACGCGACCCTGGCGCAGACCCCGCGACTGCGCCGCCTTTTCCTGGACGGTCTGGCCGAGATCGCCGTGACGGCCGAGCGCGAGACCGGCCGGGAGTTCCTGGCGCTGGATTCGGAGACGCAGGAGCGGGTCCTGCGCACGGTCGAGGAGGCCGCGCCGGCCTTCTTCGCGGCACTGGTGGAGCACACCTACCGGGGGTACTACGTCCGCCCGGAGGTCCACGCCGCGATCGACTATACGACGCGTCCCCCGCAGCCGCTCGGCCACGAGCTTGCTCCGTGGCGCGAGGAGCTGCTCCGGCTCCAGGTGGACCGGACGCCGTTCTGGCGCCGCGCGACGCCCTGAGCGCCGACAACGGTCAGGCGGAGCTCGTCGGTTCCGGACGGAGGCTCGGCGGGAGTGCCGCTGCGTCGGATGGCGCCGTGAGCGCGGGCGGCGGCGGCGCCCCCGCGCGGGCCAGGCGCCGTCGTGCCAGGAGGTGCCCCCCGACGATGACGGCGTCGGTCCAGGCGATGCCGGCGGTGTAGCCCGCCACGACGTCCGTCAGGTAGTGGACGCCCAGATACAGGCGCGACAGCCCGATCAGCAGCGCGATCACCACCAGGAGCGCCGCGCAGATGATCCGCGTGCGGCCTTTCAGGAGCCGCCACGCCAGGTAGCCGATGAACAGGTAGAACGCCGCCGCGACCATTGCGTGCCCCGAGGGGAACGAGAACGCCTGGGCCGGGATCAGCCCCTCCACCGGCGCCGGCCGCGTGCGGTGGAACCAGTCCTTGAGGACGTTGTTCAGCATCTGGGCGCCGACCACGACCAGCAGCAGGCTGACGACCGAGCCCCACCGCCGCTTCCGGCCGAAGAGGATCAGCAGGCCGACCATCAAGACGGCCAGAACCTCGGAGCCGAGCAGCGAGAAGAAAAGCGCCAGGTGATTCAGCCCCGGCGACTGGACCTCGCGCAGCGCCGCGAGCACGGCGAAGTCGACGATCTCCGTCTCGTCGGCCATCACGCTGTTCGCCAGCACCGCGAACACGTAGAGCGCCAGCATTGCCAGGACCAGCCCGAGCCCGAGCGTCACGCCGACCGCGGCCAGGCGCGCCTTGCCGTAGGTCACCAGATAGAGCAGCCAGGCGTACCAGCGGGCCGGGCTCGCCTCCGCGACGGTCGGCTCGGCGCCCGGACCGGTCGACGTGCCCATGCCTCGCGACTCCCTCGGTGGTGTCCCGGATCTCCACGTCCTGGGAACGGTTTGGCACTCGGTGTGCCAGGCTCCGGCGCTCAGAGCAGGACGGCACCCGGATGGTAGGTCAGCGGGCCGGACGCGCGTATCAGGCCGACGCCTCTCGCCACTGACGGACCTGCTCGGCCGCCCAGCGGGCATCGGCTGCGTCGAGCGCGGGTGGTGGCGGCGAGCCGGCGTAGTCGACCAGATCAGCGTAGCCACCGTCCGTCCAGACCTGGTCGAGCATCGCCTGGAGGTCCAGCGGCACGTCGTCGGCGTCGTCGCGAAGCGGCACGCCGATGGTCGGCAGCCGATCGCGCAGTCCGATCGGCCAGACGCCGGCGACGGCCGTGTTTGAACGCTTCACCAGAACACAGTAGTCGCCGGCCCCGCGCACCTCGGGTGTTCGTTCACCGGCCCGCAGCAGGTCGATCTCCACCCAGTGCGTCCGCGACGCGAAGGTCCCGGAGCGCTTGCGCAGAAAGTCGGACCGTGCCTGGCTGGTGGACGGCGCCTTGTTGATCGGCGACAGCACTTCCAGGATGGTGACCACATCGAGGTTCGCGCTGTCACGGATGACCACGTACGGATCGCTGAACGTCTCCGGGCCGTCGACCAGCACCTGGACCGGCGCCTCGATCCGCGCACCGACGCCAGCGCCAACGGCCTGGCGTGCCTCGATGACGAAGACATCGGGATAGACCCAGCGACGGTCCTCCGCGGCGACGACGTAGACAGTCGCGTCGGCATCGGCCACGAAGCGCGGCCTGATGTGGCGGTTGAGGTCCGCCCGGATCGCCGCGATCAGGCCATTGTGGACGCCCGCCCATCTGCCAGGATTCTCGAGGTACGGATCCATGCCGGGGAATGGCGACCGCATGCCACAACTCCTGCCCAACCCATGCTGGCTCACCCTCATGATACGGCACGCGCCGCGCCCGACGGGCTATCTGGCGCCGGACTCAGAGTGGGACGGCGCCGGGGTGGTGGAGTGGCGGGCCTGACGCGATCGTCTCCTCGGCCGGGAACCCATGCTGCCGGACCATCTCCAGGACGGACAGGGCGTGCGCCCGATCCCGCGTCTCCACGATCAAGTCCAGCCCGACCTTCCCGATCCCCGAGTACGGCCCCAGCCGGTGGATACTGATATGGACGATGTTGATCCGCTCGGCCGTCAACAGCCCGGTCAGCTCGTTCAGCCGGCCGGGCTGATCGTCCAGCCAGGTCCGGATCGCCAGGTACCGGCCGGCGCTCGCGAGCCCCTGCTGGAGCACCTTCCCGAGCAAGTTCGGATCGACGTTCCCGCCGCTCACGATCACCCCGACCCGCCGCAGCCGGGCCGGGATCGCGCTCTGGAGGATCGCCGCGAGCGCCGCCGCCCCGGCCCCCTCGGCCAGCAGCTTGTGGCGCTCCAGCAGCAGCACGATCGCCTCGGCGATGGCCTCGTCGGTGACCGTCACCACGTCGTCCACCAGCCGGTTGATGACGTCGAACGCCAGTGCGCCCGGCCGCTTCACCGCGATGCCGTCGGCGATGGTCGAGGAGGCCGCCGTCATCAACCGGCCCTCGCGGAACGACTCGGCCAGAGCCGGGCTGCCGGCCGCCTGGACCCCGATTACCCGCAGGCTCGGGCGGAGCGTCTTGGCCGCCACCGCGATTCCGGAGATCAGCCCGCCGCCGCCGACCGGCACCACGATCGCGTCCAGCTCCGGGCCGTCTTCGAGCAGCTCCAACGCCACCGTCCCCTGCCCGGCGATCACGTCCGGATCGTCGAAGGCGTGGACGTAGGCCAGCCGACGCTCGCGCGCGAGCGTCTCGGCCGCCGCGTGGGCGTCGTCGTAGGTCGGGCCTTCCAGCACCGCCTCGGCGCCCTGGCGCTGGATCGCCGTGAGCTTCGCCAGCGGCACCGTCGTCGGCACCACCACCGTCGCCGAGACGCCGAGCAGCCGCGCCGCCAATGCCACCCCGAGGCCGTGGTTGCCCGCCGACGCCGTGACGACGCCGCCGGCCCGCAGCTCCGGCGGCATCGCCAGCAGCCGCGAGAGCGCCCCGCGAATCTTGAAGGCACCGGTGAGCTGGAGGTTTTCGAGCTTCAGGCTGAGGTCGCGGCCGGTGATCTCGCCCAGGGGCTCCGAGCGCTCGGTCGGCGTCCGACGCACGTACGGCTGCACGCGGGCCGCCGCGTCCTGGATGCGCGCCAGGTCGACCGTCTCGCCCGCGGTCTGGTTGGCTGTAGGGCCGGTCCCGTTCGTCGTCACGTCACTCGCTCGCGGCGCTCCCTGGCAGAGAACGGTGCCGGAAGCCGCCGCGAGATCGCAAGTCCCGAGCGGATCAGGGCGGCGTCAGGTGCCGGCTGCGCGCCAGCAGCGCGTTCACCAGCGGGCCGAGCGCAACGGCGACGCTGCCGAGCCCGATCAGCCACAGCCCGATCTCACGGCTGGAGTTCGGCGGCAGGAACGCCAGCCCGCCGAGCAGGCCCGCAAGCGGCACGAGCCCGGCCACCACCAGCAACACGGCCAGCAGACGCCGGCCACCCAGCCAGCCGTCCACCAGCGCCAGGAGCGCCGCCAGGGCGCCGCAGACGGGGAACAGGTAGATCAGCGCGCGGAGCGCCTGGGCCTCCAGCGGGTTGCCGCTGCTGCCCGGGATGAACCGACGCAGGTCGCTGGTGCTGGAAAGTATCTGTCCGAGCACGTTCCCGGAGAGCAGCGCGCCCTGCGTGCCAACCTGGATACCCATCCACGGCATCCAGAACGCCGCCACCAGCGCCAGCCCGCCGACGAGCGCCAGCACGGTCCCGAGCGGCAGGCCCGGCAACGCCCCGTCGGCCTCTACCGGCTTCTTGCAGACCGGACACCGCCGCTCACCCTCAATCATGGCGATACCGCGAAGCCGATGATCGCGACGAAGTCGCGCGGCGTGACGATCCGGACGCCCTGGTACTGCTCCAACGCGAGCAGCTGCCGATCGCCAGGATCAGGTCGTCTTCGGGGTGCGTCGCGATGCCAGCGACGTCGGCGCTGATCGGCACGCGGACCCCGTCAGACTCAAGGAACCGGCGCGGGCGCTCTACTTGAGCCGCCTCAAGCTCATACTTCCGTCGAATCCGCTCGCGTCCGAACGTTCTGAAGACCTCTCCGTTGATCGCATCGCTCGTGAAGCAAAGAAAGTTCGATGCGTAGGCCTCGGTCAGGATACGCCACGGAAGGCCAAGCCGAACAAGCAGGGCAGCAACGAAGACGTTGGTGTCGAGGACCGCGCGGATCACGTACGTGGCATGGAGGGAGCAGACCGCTTCGCGCGCTCCTCGGCCCGCATCGCCTCGACTTCTTCAAGGATGTCGCGTTCGACCTCTTCCGGATCTAGATGGGCGAAACGGGCGTGAAGCTCATCAATAAACTTGAGACCTTCCACGCGTTGGCGATCCAATGCCTGGAGTCACTCCAGGTCGTAGGCGGAGACGAGCGCCGCTACGTCCTGACCATCCTTCTGGACGACGAGCCTGACCCGACCTCGGGCGACCTCCTCGATCAGGGTGCCGGCAAGCTCGCCAGCCCCTGACTGATCGATGGTCCGACGCACTGGCGGCTGATACTCCACGATCCCCCCGCACGGCGTAACGCCTCTATCGTAGTGTACCGCGCGGCCACGTCGATCTCGTGCCAGCCCCGACGTGCGTCTCGTGGATCACGGCGCTGCTCGGCCCGGCGACCGGGCGATCGAGCAGCATCCGTGCGTCGGCGTGGAGCACGCCGACGCACGGGCGCGCTGCTCCTCACCCACGGGCCCGGTGTACCGGCTTCACCCCCGCGATGAGGATCCTGACGAGCGCCCGGCGCGGCGGATCAGGCGACCCGACGACGCCGTCGCGCGGCCGGCCGCTCGTCCTGGAGCAGCGCGCGGTCGAGGGCGCGGGTCGCGGCGACGGCCACCAGCGGGGCAAGCGCCGGTCGGTCCAGCTCCACGGTCCAGCCGCCCTGCTCCGCGATCGGCTCGACGAGCCCGGCCGGCCCGGCGAACAGCACCGGCTCCCCGCCCGGAGCGGCCGGCAGCAGCGCCGCCAGGCGATCGGCCTGGCGCGCCGTCCTGACCAGGCAGACCAGCACGCCGGCCGCCCGGTCGCCGCCGGCCGGCCGCACCAGCAGGTCCGGGACCAGCAGCCCGGCCTCCCAGGCGCGCGGCTCCGGATCGCGGCGCACCAGCCAGCCCGGCACCGACCCCTGGCCCGGCCCGATCGCCTCCCCGACGCTCAGCTCGTCCCACCCCTCCGGCGTGTCCCAGCCGTCGCCCGGCCGGGCCGCGCGCTCCGGGCGCGGCAGCAGCGCGTCGAGCGTCTCTCCGCTCAGCCGGAGCCGGCCGCGCCGCCCCCGCGTCATCACGGTCGCCGAGCCGTCTTCTACCTGCGCCCCGACCCGCTCCAGCAGCCGCGCCACGAACCGCGCCACCCGCCGCCCCTGGCGCGCCCAGGACCCGAACGCGTCGGGGCGGCCCCGCGCCGCGATCCGGCCGCCGCTGCCCTCGGTCGCCAGGTCGACCTCGACGCGCTCGACCTCGGCCAGCGCCCCGATCCGGCCGAGGTGGCCGGCCGCGCCCCGACCCAGCGTCAGCTCGACCCGCTCGGCGTGGGCCAGCAGCGCCGTCACCACGCCCCGTCGGTACTCAGCCAGCACGTCGGCCGGCCGGGGCGGCTCGCCGAGGCGGTTGAGGATGGCGTGCTCCGGCGCGTCGAGCGCGATCAGCCGATCCAGCTGCCCGGCCCTGAGACCGTACCGTCCTTCAAGCGCCCCGACCACGCCCGGCCGGCGCGCACCGTCCAGGAAGCCGGAGCGGTCGGCGTTCGCGGCGTCCCAGAGCAGTGCCCGGAACGCCCCCGGTGCTTCCAGGCCGGCCCGCTGGAGGCGTCGCCAGGCGGTGCGGGTGACCGTCTCCTCCACGGTCGGGGTCCGGTAGCGGTAGGTCCGCCCGATGCTCGCCACCATCCCTCTAGCTACCTTGAAGTCGCCGAAGAAGTGGACCAGCGCCTCCGGGTCGAGCGCTCGCCGCTCCTCGCCGACCATCGTCTCGAAGTACTGGAGCGCGACGTCGATGCTGGCCAGGATCGAGCGATCCTTCAGCAGGCGGGGGTAGAGCAGCGGATCGCCGTCGCCGTTGCGGCGGGTGGTGAACCGAACGTCCTTCACCGAGAGCGGCATGGCTTCCTCGCAGGTGCTGGGTTCTGGGTGCCGGGTTCTGGGGGGTGGGCGCGACCGCTGCCCGCTCCCGGCGGCGGGAATCATCGACAAGAGCCGTCCCCTACTGACTCCTGACTCCTGACCCCTGTCTCCTTCGGTAGGCGGCCTTGCCCTCCGTCGTCCGCCGGCTGATCAATTCGTAGAGGACCGCCTCGCCGGGCTTCGGGCGCAGCACCCGGCCGAGGCGCTGGATGTACTCGCGGGTCGCCGCGCTGCCGCTGACCACGATCGCTACCCGCGCGTCCGGCACGTCCACGCCCTCGTTCAGCACGCGCCCGGCCGCCAGCTTGGTGTACCGGCCCGAGCGGAACCGCTCGAGGACCAGTCGACGCTCGTCCGGCGGCGTCCGATAGGTGATCGTCGGCAGCGCCAGGCGCCGCCCGATCGCCTCGACGGTCGCGACGTGCTCGGCGAAGACGATCGCCGGGTCGGTGCGATGCCGGGCCAGCAGCTCGGCCACCCGGTCGATCTTGCTCTCGGCGTTCAAGGCGATCATCCGGGCCTGCCGCTGGGCCTGGAGCGCCCGGCGGGCGGCCGGGTCGCTCGCGCTCTGCCGGATCAACTGCTCGAACAGGCCGCCCCGCCCCAGCATGCTGCGCTTCGATGCCAGGAACCAGCGCCACTCGGCCATCAGCAGGTCGTACCGTGCCCGTTCCTCGGGGGTCAGGTCCACGTAGATCCGCTTCTCGCGGTATCTCGCGATGTGCCCTTCCTCCGCCAGGTCGGCCGGCCGCCGCCGGTACACCTCCGGCCCGATCAACGTCGCCAGGTCGTCGTGCGCGCCGTCCGAGCGCTCGGGCGTCGCGCTCAGCCCGAGCCGCCAGGGCGCCGCCGCCTTCTCGGCGATGGCTCGGTAGGTGGGGGCCGGCAGGTGGTGGACCTCGTCCACGATCAGCAGGCCGAACTCGCTGAGGCGCCGGCGCGGCATCGCCGCCGAGTCGTAGGTCATGACGGTGATCGCCCGCGCGGTGCGCTCGCCCCCGCCGACCACGCCGACCTGGTCCTCCGGCACGCCGGCCTTCTCGATCAGGCCGGCCCGCCACTGGCGCAGCAGCTCGATCGTCGGCACGATCACCAGCGCCCGGACCGGCACCTCGGCGAGCGCCTGGAACGCGACGACCGTCTTGCCGGCCCCGGTCGGCAGCACGACGACGCCCCGCCCGTCCGATCGGAGCCAGTTGCGGATCGCGTCGCGCTGGTACGGGCGGGCCGTCAGCGCCAGGCTCGGGCTGAACGGCAAGGCGTAGCGCTCCAGCAACTCGGGGTCGAGCGGCGGGCAGTTCTCGTCGGCGTCGATCGCATCCGAGCCGAGGACGTCGAGCAGGTCCTCCGGCGCCGACTCGTCGCTCGCGTCGCCATCGTCGTCGAAGCCGGCGATCGCCGAGGTCGGGCGCACGGCCTCTCGCACACGGAAACGCCCGAACGACCGCCCCATCAGACTATCCCCATGCTAGAACTGATGTTCTAGTTTACAGAACTGGCGAGGCCTGTCGCCACCTCGTTCCGAGGCCAAGGCCGACGGGGCCCGCCCTGGTCAGGCGGCCCGCTCCGGCCCGCCCTGGTCAGGCGGCCCGCTCCGGCCCGCCCTCCAGCCTGGCGGGATCGCCGGTCGGGGCGACCTCGGCCGGCAGGAGCGGCAATTGCGCCAGCGCCGGCGCGGCGGCGGCGGCGGCCGGGGTCAGCAGCAACTCGGCCGACTCGCCCCAGGCCTGCTCGCGGGCCGGCCCGATGCCCCGCAGGTGCTGGAGCCGCCCCCGTCGGGCCGCCCGCGCCAGCCCCTTCAGCCCACGGATCTTCAGTTCGCCGACCAGCCGGTCGGCCGTCTTCGGGCCGATCCCCGGCACCGTCATCAGCGTCCGGATCGGGCGCGGCTCGGCGGCGATCAGCTCGTCGTGGAACGACATCCGCCCCGTCCGGACCAGCTCGCCGAGCTTGCGACGCAGCCGCTGCCCGAGGCCCGGCAGGTCCAGCTCACCGCGCTCGTCCAGGTACGCAGCCGCGTCCTCGGACATCCGCAGGAGCCGCAAGGCGGCCCGCTGGTACGCTCGCACGCGATACGGGTTGGCACCGCGCGCCTGGAGATAGGAGGCGGCGGCGAAGACCTGGAGTGCACGCTCTCGATTGCTCACACCGACCTCCCGCGCGTATAGAATTTCTGTTCTATTTTACAGAATCCGGACCTCTGCCGACCACCTGCTTTGAGTCGTCCGTCGCGTCTTCGCGACCACCCAACGGCGCCGCGTGTCAGCACATCGTTTGGGATGCACCCCACTCACTGCCGTGCGGAGACGGCCTGCTGGTACACTCGTTTCCCGCCGCACCCCCGAATCGGGGCGCGATCCTCGGTCGTGTCCAGGGCAGATCGGGCGGCCTGACCCGGAGGGATCCGCCACCATGAGCGTCCTCGTCACCGGCGCCGCCGGCTTCATCGGCTTCCACACCAGCCTCCGCTTGCTGGCGCGTGGTGATGCCGTCGTCGGCGTCGACAACCTGAACAGCTACTACGATCCCCGCCTCAAGCACGCCCGCCTGGCCCGGCTGCGCGAGCACCCCGGCTTCACCTTCGTCGAGGCCGACATCGCCGACCGCGCCGCGATGTCGAGCGTCGCCCAGGCCCACCCGGACGTCACCGACTACGTCAACCTGGCGGCCCAGGCCGGGGTTCGGCACTCGCTCAAAGCCCCCCACGACTACACCCACTCGAACGTCGAGGGGCACCTGGTAATGCTCGAGCTGGCCCGAGCCAACCGGAACTGCCGCCACTTCGTCTACGCCAGCTCATCGTCGGTCTACGGCAACAACCCCAAGCTGCCGTTCGCCGTCGAGGACCCCGTCGACCACCCGATCTCGCTCTACGCCGCCACCAAGAAGGCGTGCGAGTTGATGAGCCACTGCTACTCGCACCTGTATGGCATCCCGACCACCGGTCTGCGCTTCTTCACGGTCTACGGCCCGTGGGGCCGGCCGGACATGGCGGCGTACCTGTTCGCCTCGGCGATCGAGGCCGGCCAGCCGATCAAGGTGTTCAACCACGGCGACATGCGCCGCGACTTCACCTACGTCGACGACATCGTCGCCGGCGTCGTCGGCGTGCTCGACAATCCGCCGCCGAGGTCGGAGGGCGTCCCGCCGTACCGCGTCTACAACATCGGGAACAGCCGCTCCGAGGCGCTGCTGGACTTCATCGGCCTGATCGAGCAGAGCCTGGGCAAGAAGGCGGAGTACCAGCTGCTGCCGATGGAGCCGGGCGACATCAAGGAGACGTACGCCGACATCTCGGCGATCCAGCGCGACATCGGCTTCGCGCCGACCACGCCGATCTCGGTCGGCATTCCGCGCTTCATCGCGTGGTTCAAGGCGTACCACGCCGAGCTGGAGGCCGTCCCCGCCACCTGACAGGAGCCTCACCCCTCCCGCATGACTATCGAACGCCTCTGGGAATAGACGGAGTAGACACGCTCGCTGGGAGCGCGGCCGTCCCGGCCGCTTCCGGCATCCCCACCGGACAGCCCTCGGCAGCCCCTGCGACGAACGAGCGTGAGAGCACGTCTACGAAGACCGCAAGGGATCGATCAGCGCAAGCCGTTCGTGGGCCAGTCGGATCAACGCCCGCGCCTCGACGCGCCCGTCAGACGACACCGGCGGACGGATCCAGGTCGCCCGCCGCCAGCCGGACGGGAGCTGGCTGCGCATCATCGACCGCCCCGAAACCCGAAGATAACTACAGACGGCCCCGGAACCGGCCGCCATTCGGCCGGTTTCGGGAGCCGACACGTGCCCAAGTGGGGCGACCTACGTCAGGTCCGGCGGATCGAGGGATAGCCCTTCGGCTACTGGCGACTCGGTCTTCGCCCAAGTCAGCCATGCCTTGATATCCGTGTCCAGCCTCCCAATAGCACCGTCTAACCCTAAGTTGAACACGCCATTTAGCACCGCGAGCATACGGTCAGCGGCCCCAATGAGTGACGCGAGGGAGCCGAGAGCGAGGTCGCGGTCGTAGATGGGTCCGAGTCTAACCCACCCCTTCTCAAATTGCATGACGAGCGACAGACCGCGAGGATGGGAGATTTCGCTCGTCGTCCCATACAGATCATCCCACCAGGCACCATCATCTTTGGAGATATCCTGGGCGATCGACTTGAACGCGCGATTAGGACGACTCTGGTTCCATAGGGCGTCCTGGGTTGACTGGTTGAACGCCACGTCATACGACGTCAGCCAGTCCTCGTCGATCATGCGCGCAAGGGCAATCGCCTGCTGGTAGTAGCCTCGGCGTGCCAATTCATACCCGCAATTAGCGCTGTTGAATGAGCGTGTCACTAAGGCCAGCATCAACATGCGCTCGTCACGGTCTTTAGTTGCCGTGTACGTTTGGAGCCGGCGAAAACCCTCAAGATACGTATTCAGTATCCGCACGAGCAGACTTTGCGAGTCGCGCAGATCCCTCTCCGTCTGAGTTTCTACCGCTACCTCCAGGTCAGCCAGGGAAGGCAAGCTCTGACCCTCGTGTACTGGCGGCGCCGCGTCGTGTACCGTCGTGTACCAATCAAGCAGTCCGCGGTATTCAGGTGGCAGATCGTCTGCATTGGGGACGATCTTTCCATGCCGAGCAGGATGCGCCTCATCTCCGCTTCGAAATAGCCGCCTGCCGCCATCCGGCTCGGCGAACAGCATTCGGTAGGCGCCCGGGTTTGGCGGCTTGTTGGCGACGCAATGCAACGAAGCATGAACCTGGACACCGGGTCGGAGTGGGCTGTGAAGTCCTTCCCGGCCGGCGCGAGAGACGATCTCTCCGACGGAAAACGACCGGCGCCCTGGCTGTTCGCGATGCAAGAGCGCCGTAGCCACCCACACTTCGTCCGCGACTTTCATTTCGCGCCCTATGTATGAATGTATACTTACATACTAAGAGTAGCGCGCCGCGCCGTCAAGTCAAGTCGCTCCGAAGAACACGGATGGGACAGGTGGGACCAGCTACAGACGCGTCCGGACGTCCCAGAGCTCCGGGAACGCCTTCGTCTCCAGCGCCCGCGCCAGGTATTCGACGCCCGAGGTCCCGCCGGTGCCCGGCTTCTGGCCGATCGTCCGCTCAGCGATCCGGACGTGGGCGGCGGTCAGGAGCCAGAATCCCTCCGAGATGTCCACCAGCAGCTCGGCCACCCGGTACAGCACGCCGCCCCGCGAGGGGTGCTGGTAGAGCGTCTCCAGCGTGAAGCCGGCCCGGCCCAGCGCCGCGCTGAACGCCTGGTAGATCGGGCTCACGCCGGCCCCCCGCAGGCCCAGCGCCCGCTCGACGTCCCGGTACTGCTTCGACTCCGAGCCGCTCGCCTGCCCAAGATACGAGCGGAACGCCAGGAAGCTCCTCGGCGAGAGGTGGTCGAACAGGACCATCTGCTGGGTCAGCAGCCGCTGGATCGCCGCGACCCGCTGGAGGTGATCCAGCGCCAGCTCCGGATCGTCGTTCGGCGGGTTGAGTGCGTCGGTGGCGCAGCGCAGGTCGAGCAGCTCCTGCTTGAACCACAGCTCGAACGCCTGGTGGACGACGATGAAGAAGTGCTCGGCGGCGTTGACCTGCGCGCCAAGCCGGGGCGGCGCCAGCGGGTGCTGGGCAGCCAGGATCGTGCCCAGGTCGAGGTACCCGTGATAGGTCACCTCGTCCAGGCTTGCCACACGCTCCTCAGCTAACGACGGCGCGTCAGTCACACGAGCCCCCATGCAAGAACCGTACGACGACAGCATCGCAGCGGATCACGGCCCCAGCCGGGCCCGGGGACACGTCAGGCCGACTGCCCGTTCCGGCCGAGCGTCGCGCTACCCGCCGCCCACGATCTGCCCACCACGTACGACGAGCAGGCGCGGCGGATGGGCCGCGACCGCCTCGGCGCCGTTCTCGGCGTCCACCAGCACCAGGTCGGCCGGGGCACCCGCCGCGATCCGGCCCGGATCGAGCCCGAGCAGCCGGGCATTCACGTCGGTGACGGCCTCCAGCGTTCGGGTCAAGCCGGCGTCCGTCCTCAAGTTGTTGCGGTACGCCACCAGGAACGCCTTCTCCAGCACGTCCCCCCGCGCGAACGGCGACCACGAATCGTGGACGTTGTCAGATCCGATCCCGAGCGTGACGCCGGCTTCCCAGATCGCCGGGGCCGGCGGCACCGCCGCTGCCCCCGAGGCCGCCGTGATGACGGCGACGCCGGCCCGCGCCATCCGCTCCAACACCGGCCCGACCTCCGAGGCCGGCCGGTCCCCGAGCGCGAAGGCGTGACTGACCGCGACCTTGCCCGCATAGCCGGTCCGCTCGGTCCAGGCGCAGAACCGGTTGATCTCGAACAGGCCGAGCGTGCCGCCGTCGTGCAGGTGGATGTCGACGTCGGCGCCGAACCGGGGCGCCAGGGTGAACAGCAGCCGGAGCTGCGCCTCGACGTCCTGGTCGTAGCCGGCCGGGTCGAGCCCGCCGAGGACGGCGCACCCCATCCGCAGCGCCTCCTCGAGCAGCTCGGCCACCCCGGGCGTGATCGCGCCGTCCTGCGGGAATGCCACCAGCTGGACGTCCACCTGTCCGGCGAACCGCTCCCGTACGGCCAGCAGCGCCTCCACCGAGCGCAGGCCGAGGCCAAGCGTGACGTCGGCGTGGGATCGCAGCGCGAGCGTCCCGAACCCTCGCGCCGACTCCACCAGCGCCGTCGCCCGCACCTCCACGCTCCGCGTGGTCCGGGTCGCCAGCAGGTGCTCGGCGGCGGCGACCCGCTCGGCCAGGGTCCATGTCTCGGGTAGCCCGATCCACGGCTCGCCCATCAGCGTCTTGTCGAGGTGCATGTGAGCGTCGACGAGGCGGGGCAGCACGACCCGCCCGCCCCCGTCGACCGTCCTCACGCCGGGCAGGGGATCGGCCCGCGACCCCACCGACGCGATCCGGCCGCCCCGCACCTCGATCGAGTCCGGCCCGCTGCCGTCCGGCAGCCGCACGTTGGTCAGGAGCAGGTCGACAGCATCGGACATGAACCCTCCAGCACCCGCGTGAACGGTATCGCCTGGAGGGGAGGATCGGCCATGCCGCGCCGTCGAGGTCGGCACCGCTCTTGCCCATGGTTAGTGGCCTGTTCTGACGGAATCCGCCGATGCGGTGGACCGCGCAGCGGCCGTTCAGGACAAGGTTCTACGAGGACGGAGGACACGATGCGCACCACGGATGGAGTGCGGATGTTCGGGTACAGCGTCTCGCTGGCGCTCTTCCTGGCCCTCGCGGCCCCCGAGGCCCCGAGGGGAATCGACGGCGGTATCGCCTACGCGCAGGACTCCGGTCAACCAGGATCGGGCCAGACACCGGCAGCTGGGTCCGGCCAACAGCCCGGCATCCTCGTGCCGGTCTCGGCCGGCTTCGTGCCCGGTCTGGGCGGGACGG
>Ga0075430_100003003_pt1 | contig 14113 bp, 14 predicted proteins | sample RhiMetdeltSRZDD4_FD_75294 | JGI IMG/M metagenome (GOLD analysis project Ga0075430, IMG submission 75294) | Populus rhizosphere microbial communities from Tennessee, USA - Rhizosphere MetaG P. deltoides SRZDD4 | ecosystem: Host-associated > Plants > Roots > Rhizosphere > Soil | place: USA... | reverse complement strand
GCTCGTCGAAACGGTGTCTGCCGGTGGCGGGAGCCTGGCCTGGGTCGATGATGGCGGCGCGCTTCGGGTCGGTCCGCGCAGCGCTGGCGCGCGCCCCGGACCCGTCGCGTTTCGGCGCGGCGGCACGCAGCCCACGGTCACGGACGCCCATGTCGCGCTGGGGAGCATCGCCGCCCCGCGCATGAGCGATGGAGTCGAGCTCGACATCCCCGGCGCGGTTGCGGCGATCGATTCGCTCAGTGCACGTCTCGATGCCACGCGCGACGCAACAGCGGCCGCGATCGTGGCGATCGCGGACGCCGCGATGGCACGCGCCCTTCGTCGCGTGAGCGTCGAACGCGGCGTGGATCCGCGCGAGTGCACGCTCATCGCGTTCGGGGGCGGCGGGCCGCTCCACGCCTGCGGCCTCGCCGAACGGCTGGACGTCAGGCGTGTCGTCGTTCCGCCACACGCGGGCGTGCTCAGTGCGCTCGGACTGGCGATCGCGCCACGACGGTACGGGGCGGCCGCGAGCGTCATGCGACGGCTCGAGGAGCTGTCGGACGCGGACCTCCACTCGGTGAGCGCGTCCCTCGCGGAGCGAGCGACGCGGCCACACCCGGCTGCCGACGTCACGGCTGGTCTGGTCGTCAGGCACACCGCGCGGGCCCGGTACGTCGGGCAAGGGCACGAGCTCGACATCGAGTTCGAACCGCGCGCCGCGACCGCGGCGATCGGCGAGCGGTTCGTCGCCGCTCACCGCGAACGTTACCGCTTCGTGCTGGATCGCCCGGTGGAAATCGTGAGCGTTCGCTGTACCGCGTCGAGCGCTTCGCGAGCAGTTCGACTCGAGGCGCAGCAGCGCGCCCAGCCGGTGCGCGGGCGCGCGACGATAACGCTTTCCGACGCCACCCTCCTCGTCGCCAATGGATGGTCCGCTCGGCCGCTCGAGATCGGGGGTTGGCTCCTGCAGAGGGATCGATGAGCTCATCGCGTGCGTCGTTCGATCCGCTCGCGTTGATGGTGATGTCGAACGCCGTCGCCATGATCGCCGAAGAGATGGGCGTCGTGCTCGAGCGCGGCGCCTTGTCGCCGAACATTCGCGAACGTCGTGACGCGTCGGCCGCTCTGTTCGACGCGCGCGGAAGGATGATCGCCCAGGCCGCGCACATCCCGGTGCACCTCGGTGCCATGCCCGAGTCCGTGCGCGCCGTGATGCAGCACCACCCGCAGCCGGGCGACGTCTTTCTGCTCAACGATCCGTATGCCGGCGGCTCGCATCTTCCGGATCTCACGATGGTAGAAGCGATCGGAGAGGATGACCAGATCGTCGGATATGCCTCCATCCGCGCCCACCACGCCGACGTTGGCGGCATGAGCCCGGGCAGCATGCCGCAAGGCGCGAGCGAGCTCGTTCAGGAGGGGCTGATCGTGCCCCCGGTTCGAATCGAGCGACACGGCGTGGTGGCGGACGACGTCATGCGGCTGGTGCTCGCGAACGTGCGCACGCCGGCCGAGCGGCGTGGCGATCTCGCGGCGCAGCGCGCTGCGTGCGCTGCCGGGCGCGGTGGGTGGTTGGCCCTCCGCGCGCGCGAAGGCGGCCATCACCTCGAGCAGGCGTGTGATGCGCTGCTCGAGTACACGGCGCGGCGTGCCCGTGCCCGTGTCGCGGAGCTCGGCGACATCACTGGCTCGGCGAGAGACGCGCTGGAGGGCGACGGCATGAGCGACGACGACGTCCCGGTTGCCGTCGCCGTCTCCGTGCGCGAGGGTAAGCTCCGACTCGATTTTACCGGGACGTCGCCGGCGGTGCGGGGCAACGTGAACTGTCCGCGGTCGGTTACGCGCGCGGCCGCGGTGTTCGTGCTCCGCACGCTGCTCGACGACGACGTGCCGACGAACGACGGAATCGCGGATGCGCTCGACCTCGTGATCCCGCCCGGTTCCGCCATCGATGCGCAATGGCCGTCCGCCGTCGCCGCAGGAAATGTCGAGATGTCCCAACGACTCACGGACACGATCTTCGCCGCCCTCGGCAACGCCGGCGTCCCGGTGCCCGCGCAGGGGCAGGGAACGATGAACAACATCACGTTCGGCGGCGCCGGGTGGACGTTCTACGAGACGTTAGGTGGCGGCCAGGGGGCGGGCCCGCGTGGAGACGCGCCGAGTGGCGTGCACGTCGGCATGAGCAACACGAGGAACACGCCGATCGAGTCGCTCGAGCGCGCCTATCCCATTCGGATCGACGAGTATGCGATTCGGCGGGGCTCGGGCGGCGCGGGTGCGAACGTCGGAGGAGACGGCGTCGTGCGTCGGTATCGCGTGCTCGACCGGTGTACGGTTACGCTCCTGACCGAGCGGCGCCGACGCGCCCCAATGGGCGCCGCGGGCGGCTCTCCTGGTGCAGCAGGGGAGAACTCGCTCAACGGGCGTCCGTTACCCGCGAAATGTCGCGTGGACCTGGTGGCCGGCGACGTCGTGACCGTGCGGACCCCGGGTGGCGGAGGCTGGGGAAGCGGCGGCTAGGAGCGCGAGTGCCGGGCGTCGGTCCGAGCTTCGCTCGGAACGACCGCGGCCGACTAGACGCGCAGCTCCATCCCCTCGGCCGCCGCGATGACGCGGAGGCTGTGTCCCGACGCCTCCACCCTGCTGCGACACTCCTCGAGGAGCGCGTCGATCTCGTCGTCCGCTCGCTCGGGGCTGTGATGGAACAGGACGAGCGTTTCCACGCCACAATCGAGCGCGAGCGTTACGGCATCGGTGTAAGTGGAGTGCCCCCAACCACGATGCGACTCGTACTCCGCGTCCGTGTAGGTCGCGTCGTGGATCAGCAGCCGCGACCCGCGAATGAACTCGACGAGCCGCGCGCGCCATCGGTCGCTCGCGGCACCGGCGTCGCCCGCTCGGAGCTCGTTGTCCGAGATGTACACGAACGCCGTGCTGCTGTCGGTGGAGTCCGATTCGGGACTGCGGGCCGCGAAGCGGTAGCCTAACGCGCCGCCGGGGTGTCGCACCGGGAAGGCGCGCACGTCGAATCCGTCGGACGCGTGGCGCTCGTCAGTGAGCTCGCGAAAATCGAACGTCGCGGCGAGGTCCTCGAACGCGACCGGAAACACGACCGGCGACATCTGGTCGCGCACGACTCGGCGGATGCTCGCGGCCAGCGACTTCGCTCCCCAGATGGTGAACCGGTTTCCGGGCTGGAATGCGGGCGCGAAGAACGGGATGCCCTGGATGTGATCCCAGTGGGCATGCGTCAGGAAAATGTCGCCCGTAATCGGCGCCCCGTTCGCGTTCGAGATGAGCGACCGGCCGAGCTCACGGATGCCGGTGCCCGCATCGAGCAGCACCAGTGACCCGGTTGACGTGCGGACTTCGACCGACGGCGTGTTTCCGCCGTACCGGACCGTCGATGGTCCGGGACTGGGAATCGACCCGCGAGTACCCCAGAACCGCAGTCGAAAGGACATACCGACGAGAATAGCAGGAAAACCCATCAGCCATCAGCCACCGGATGGCTGATGGCTGATGGCTCTCAGCTGCCCTTGTTAGACTCGCGCCTGCGCACAGCGCTTCAGCGCCGCGCGGTCCGCCAGCGCAATGCGCCGTCGCTCGACGTTGATCCAGCCCTGGTTCTGGAAGTCACGCATCGTGCGCGACACCGTCTCGCGGCTCGCGCCGATCATGTGCGCGATCGTCTGGTGCGTGAGGGGCTTCTCGATCTTGTCGCCGTTGTCGTCCGACGCGAAGTCCAGCAGCAGCCGGGCAATCCGGCCAGGGACGTCGAGCAGCGCCAGCCCGTGGATCTTGCCATCAGCGCGGCGCAGCCGGCGCGACAGCTCCTGCATGAGCACCCACGCGACCGCGGGATTCGCCTCGACGCGACGGCGGAAGTCGTCGCTGCGGAGCACCAGCACGTTCGTGTCTTCCATCGCGATCACGTGCGCCGAGCGCGGCTGCTCGTCGATCAGCGACAGCTCGCCGAAGTGCTCGCCCGGGCCGAGGACGCCGAGAATCACCTCGCGACCGTCCTCGCCGACCAGCACGACCTTCACACGACCATCACGGACGATGAACAGGGAATCCCCTGGGTCGTCCTCGAACAGAATGACGCTGCCCTTCGGATAGCTCTTCTCGCGGGTAAGTTCCGCGAAGCGCTGCAGTTCCGCGTCCTCGAGCTTCGTGAAGAGCGGAACCGTTCGCAGGAAGCTGGCGATCTCCATCAGTGGCAATGCTCCGGGAGAGAACCCGTCGGCTGTGGCACGAACGGCCGCGGCGTAATCGAGTTGGTATTCGCTGGATGGACGCTGACAGCGGCCCGTCGTCACGAATAGATGCGCGGCGGGATCACGCGTGAACACCCGTCTGGCGCACGTGGTTGGCGCCCAAGACACCACAGCTCGCCGCCAAGTCCTTGTCGCCTTGTCTTTTGCGTCACGAGCCGGGTATATTACCCAGCTGTCTTTCAAAGTCACTGAGGCCCCAATGAAAGCCGATATCCACCCCGAGTACGCTACGGCCACCGTGAAGTGCGCGTGCGGAAACTCCTTCCAGACGCGCTCCACGATCGCCGAGATCCATACGGACATCTGCAACGTCTGCCACCCGTTCTTCACCGGGAAGCAGAAGCTGATCGACACCGCCGGGCGCGTTGAGCGGTTCCGGCAGAAGTACGGGAAGACGGCCTGACCGTCCGCGATCGACTCGCCGACGCCATCGCGCGCGCGGCGGAGGTCGAGCGGGAGCTCCTCGATCCAAAGACGCTGCGCGACGCCCGGCTCATGGCGTCGCTCGGCCGGGAGCACCAACGACTCTCCTCCGTCGGCACGCTGGCCAGGCGACTGGAGAAACTCGATGACGAGCTCGCGCAGGCGCGCGAGCTCGTTCTCGTTGACGACGCCGAGCTCGCGGCCGAAGCGCGTGCCGAAGTCGAGCGCGTCGAGGGCGCGATTGCCCGGACCGAACGCGAGCTCAAACCGCTGCTCGTCCCGCCGGACCCGCTGAACGATCGGCCGGCGATTGTCGAGATCCGGCCTGGCACGGGGGGTGACGAGGCAGCGTTGTTCGCCGCCGACCTGTACCGCATGTACACGCGCTATCTGGAGCGACGAGGCTGGAAGTACGAGCCGATCCAGTACTCCGAGGGCACGTTAGGCGGCATCAAGGAAGCGGTCTTTCGCGTCACCGGCGACGGCGCATTCGGCGTGCTCCGTTGGGAGTCGGGCACCCACCGCGTTCAGCGTGTGCCGGCGACCGAAGCGCAAGGCCGGATTCACACGTCCGCGGCGACGGTCGCCGTGCTGCCCGAGGCCGAAGAGGTCGATGTCGAGATCGATGACAAGGACCTCCGCATCGACGTCTTTCGCGCGTCGGGGCCCGGTGGGCAGGGCGTGAACACGACCGACTCGGCCGTTCGGATCACTCACCTTCCGACCGGCATCGTCGTCTCGCAGCAGGATCAGCGCTCGCAGCTCCAGAACAAGGACAAGGCGATGAAGGTGCTGCGCGCACGACTGCTCGATGCCCGCCTCGCGGAACAGGAAGCCGAGCGCTCGCGCATGCGCAAAACGCAGGTCGGCACGGGCGACCGGTCCGCGAAGATCCGCACGTACAACTTCCCGCAGGGTCGGATCACGGATCATCGGATCAACCTCACGGTGCACGACCTGCAGCGCATCCTCGATGGTGACCTCGGCCGGATCGTCGAAGCGCTGCAGGAGGCGGCAGACGAGGAGAACTTCGGTGAGGGTTGAGACCGCCCCGCCGTCGCCGTTAGGCACGCTGCTCACCGAGCTGACGGCCGCGCTCGCGGCGGGCGGCATCGCGCTCGCCGCCGACGAGGCGCGCGACATCGTGGCGGCGATTCTCGATGTGCCGCGCTTCTGGCCGACGACGCACCGCGAATCGCTCATCGATTCCAGCGCCGCCGACGATGCTCGCCGCGCGGCGACCGCGCGCCTCCGCGGTGCGCCGTTCGGCTACGCCGTCGGCCGTGCGGCGTTCCGCTACCTGACGCTGGCGGTAGACGAACGCGTCCTGATCCCGCGCCAGGAAACAGAGGTGCTCGTCGACCTCGTCCTTCAGGCGCTGCGCGGCGGGCACGGGACCGTTGCCGATATCGGTACGGGCTCAGGGGCGATCGCGCTGGCGCTCGCGACCGAGGGGGCGTTCGACGCCGTCGTGGCCACGGACGTGTCGCTTGGTGCGCTCGCCGTCGCGGAGCAGAACGCCTCGTTCCTTCGCGATGATCTGCGAGCGCCCGTCGAGTTTCTGCACGGGTCGCTCCTCGCGCCGCTTCACGGCCGACTGGTACACGCGGTGGTCTCGAACCCGCCGTACATCGCGTTCGGCGAAGCGGAGGAGTTGCCGCCGTCCGTTCGTGACTGGGAGCCTCCGCTCGCGCTGCTCAGTGGCGAGGGAGGGTTGGCGGCGACTCGGGCGATCGTCCGACAGGCATCGAGCGTCTTGCACCCCGGGGGGCTTCTGGCGCTCGAGGTCGATACGAGGCGGGCGTCGCTCGTCGTCGAAGCGGTGGCGACTCAGGGTGCATACCGCGACGTGGCAGTTCACCTCGATCTCACGGGCAGGGAGCGATTCGTGCTTGCGTCCCGGCGGTAGAAATATCGGAACGCGCTGATGGCTGATGGCTGATGGCTGATGGCTGACGGCTGATGGCTGCCGCGGCAGCGGCTCAGCGGCTCCCGCGCACCGATTAGACTTCGCGTACCCCAACCAACTTCTGCAATGCTCGACGAAAAAGCCCGCGAGCTTGGCCGGCTCATTGGACAGAGCGCCGAGTACCAGGCGGTCAAGCGGGCGAACGACGCGCTCAACGCCGATCGTGACGCCGTCGCACTCCTGCGCCAGATGGATGAGCTGCGCGACCAGGCCCAGCGCATGATCGAGCGCGGCCAGAACCCCACCGCCGAGATGGAGCAGCAGCTCGACGACCTCCTCGGGAAGGTGCAGGTGAACCCGAATTATCAGCGTGCGGTCGCCGCGCAGGAGAACTTCGACAAGACGATGCTCCAGGTGAACAACTGGATCACCGAGGGCATCCGGAAGGGCGCGACGAGCTCGATCATCACCCTCGGATGACGCGCCCGCCGGGCAAACTGATCGTGTTCGAGGGCGCCGAAGGGGTCGGGAAGACGACCCAGATTCGGCACCTGTGTCAGACGCTGTCGGCCCGGAACGTGGAGTATCTGGACGTCCGCGAGCCGGGCGGAACGCGCGTCGGCGACGCCATTCGGAGCCTCGTGCTCGACCCGGGTCCCGAGATCGCCGCGCGGACCGAGGCGCTCCTGTTCATGGCGTCGCGCGCGGAGCTCGTGGATCGCATCATGCGGCCAGCACTGGAGCGTGGGAGCGTGGTGATCGCCGACCGGTTCTTTCTGTCGACGTATGCGTACCAGATCGCCGGACGCGGGCTTCCCGAGGCCGAGGTGACGGCCGCGAACCGGTTTGCAACGCGGGGGCTTGTCCCCGATCTTACGATCCTGCTTCGTCTGTCAGTCGACGCGGCGTTGGCGCGGACGGACGGCCGGGGCTCGCGTGACCGCATCGAGGCGGCGGCTGACGAATTCCATCATCGAGTCGCCGCGGCGTTCGATGCGTTCGCGGATCCGGCGTGGCAGCGCGAGCATCCCGAGGGTGGGCGCGTTGTTGCTCTGGACGCCGCGGGAACGGAGACTCAGGTCGCAGCGGGAGTCCTGAGCCTCCTCGAAGAGACATGGCCTGAAACTTTCCGGCCCGCTATCGGGTCTCATCGCTGAATGCGCGCTGGTTCAATCTCCGGGGGTGGTATGCGGTCTCGTGCGTTCGTCGTCCTGATGGTCCTCAGCACCGCGCTGGTGACTGGCGGATGGCTGGTCTCGCGCGGCCTCGATGGCGCATCGAGCGTGTCGGGCCCTCGTCTGTTCGACGAGGTGATGACGCACATCTCGCGCTACTACGTGGACTCCGTCAGCACGTCGGACCTGTACGGCAAGGCCATCGACGGGATGCTGGACGAGCTGCACGACCCTCACTCCGTGTTTCTCCGCGCTGATCGTCTCGCGCGCCTGAACGAGAACACGACGGGCAACTACGGTGGCGTCGGCATTCAGATCGACGTCCGCGATGGATGGGTTATCGTCGTCTCACCCCTTCCGGGGTCGCCCGCCGAACGGGCTGGCGTCGAGACGGGCGACCGAATCGTCGAGGTGGCGGGCAAATCCGCTCGCAACTGGACCATGGAGGAGACGCGCTCCGCGCTCCGCGGTCCGCCGGGGTCGTCCATCCAGTTCGTCACCGAGCGTGGCGGCGTACGTCGCCCGGTCACTCTCGTGCGCCAGGAGATTCATCGCAGTGCGGTCGGGCCCTCCATGCTGTTCCCCGACGGCGTCGGTTACGTCGATCTCAACGTGTTCAGTGACTCGACGGAGAAGGAGCTCTCGCGCTCGATCGATTCCTTGTCGCGCGAGGGAATGAAGTCACTCGTCCTCGACCTCCGCGCGAACCCGGGCGGATTGCTGACGCAGGGGGTGGGCGTTTCCGACCTGTTCCTCGATCGCGATCAGGAGATCGTGACCATGCGCGGTCGCCTTCGCGAGGCGAACCGCAAGTTCGTCGACAGCTACGCGCAGCGCTGGCCGCAGCTCCCGATCGTCGTACTCGTCGATCAGTACTCGGCGTCCGCCTCCGAGATCGTTGCCGGCGCGCTTCAGGATCACGATCGCGCCATCGTCGTCGGGCGCACGTCGTACGGGAAGGGAAGCGCCCAGACGCTCTACCCGATCAGCGGCGGGAGCGCGCTCAAGCTGACGACCGCGCGGTGGTTCACTCCGGTCGGCCGGTCGATCTCGAAGCCGGCGGGCGAGGACGACGACGAGGATGTCGACAATGCGCCCGAGACGCCGAAGTCGGAACGCGAGCAGTTCAAGACCGACGGCGGTCGCACGGTGTACGGCGGCGGCGGCATCACGCCCGACGTCACCGTCGGCGACACGGTGCCGCTCGCGACCGAGCTCGCGCTGCAGAACGCGTTAGGCAGAAAGGTACCGCAGTTCCGCGACGCGATCGCCGACTATGCGATGAGCCTGCGCGGCACGCGTGCCGTGACGTCGCCCGACTTCCCGGTGACCGACGCGATGCGTGACGAGGTGTGGAAGCGCATGCGCGCGCGCGGCATCGACATCGATCGCGCCGTGTACGACAGCGCCGCACCGCTGGTCTCGCGGCTGATCGCGCCCGACGTGGCTCGGTACGTCCTGGGTCGCGCCTCGGAGCAGCGCCGGCTCGTGCAGGATGACATCGTCGTCAGGAAAGCGGTCGAGCTCGTTCGTGGCGCGACCACCCCGAAGGAGCTGCTGACCCGCGTCAGCGAGCAGCCGGCCCGCCCGCCGAGCGAGTGAGCGACACCGCCGCGGCCGGCGGGCCTCGCGGCGTTTTCGTGTTGGGCGCGGGGCGAGCGGGACGATCGCTCGCCCGCGCCCTCGTCGTCGCCGGCACCGATGTCGTCGGGCTTCACGGGCGTCGTGCCGACCCGGCAGCGTCTCCGCCGATCACGGCCGGTCCGCTGCCAGCCGCGTTAGGCTCCGCCGACGTTGTCCTCGTCACGGTGCGCGACGCCCAGCTCGGGGATGCCCTTCGCGAACTGGCGACGGCCCGACTCGGGCCGAACACCGTCGTCCTGCACGCGAGCGGCGCGATCGATCCGGCCGAGGCGTCGCTGCTTCGAGCGCACGGCCACGCCGTGGGGACGCTGCACCCGTTGGTTCCGCTCGCCCACCCCGATCGCGCTGCGGAGATACTTCGCGGCGCGTGGGTGGGCGTCGACGGGGATGACCGGGCAGTCGCTGCCGCAGCCGCGCTCGCGAGGCGGCTCGGGGCGCACACGATCACGATTCCGCCCGGAGAGAAGCCGCGATACCACGCCGCAGCCGTGTTCGCGGCGAATTTTCCCGTGGTCGTGGCGGCACTCGCGGAGCGCCTCCTCGAAGAAGCCGGTGTGTCCGAGGCCGAGGCCCGTGCGGCGACCGTCGGACTCATGGGCGCCGCCGTCTCGAACCTCGAGACCGGTCGCGCGCACGACGTATTGACGGGCCCGATTGCGCGGGGCGACGTCGCGTCAGTCCAGGGCCATCTCGCTGCCCTGGCCGAAGACGCACCGGCGCTCGCCGCCTACGTGACCTTGTCGCGAGCCGCGCTGACCCTCGCGCGGGAGCGAGGGACGCCACTCGACCGACTCGCCGAGATCTCCTCGGCCCTCGACGCCGCCGTCGAAGAAACGGCGTAAACCACCGAGCCGTCGGCGCCGGGATGCATGACGCCGCCGAGCGGGAGGCGCGGCGGCGTGTGTGCAGTCGGTGCGCCGGATCAGCGTCCGCCTAACGCCTTCTGGTCGACGATGCGTGCGCCCTTGGGCGGCGTGAACGTGAACGCCTTCGCGTTCACTTCCACGTTGGGCGCGACGGACGTGATCGTCACGAGGCGCTTGAGGCCGGACATCTCGACGGTCTCGAACTGCCGCAGCGTTCCGTCCGCGACGTCGAGCCAGACCTTGGCCGTCGAGAACGGCTCGCCCGACGCCTTCGGTTCGAGCACGACAGCCCGCGTGGCCTTGCCGCCAATCGTCGCCGTCCCCGCGTCCGTGATCTTGTAGCGCGTCTTCGGCGAGTCGAAAAACCGCGACGCCAGATCGAGGCTGCCGGCTCCGCCCTCGGTCATGGGCATCTTGATGACCTGTCCAGGGGTCGAGCTCGGCAGATAGACCCAGAGCCAGCGCCCGTCCCCAATGATCATGTCGCCCTTCGGGTCCGAAAACCGGAATGCAAACCGAGCCGGCTGGCGCTGCTGCTCGAACGCGCCGCGCGCCCGCACCGTCGAGCCGGTGAGCGGATTTGTGATCGTCTGCTCGAACGTCCCCTTGGATGTCCGTGTCTTGACGTAGGTAGCAGAAGCCTTGTCGACGATCGCTTCCGCCGGCCCCTGGGTCTTCGGCGCGGCGACCGCGAGCAGCGAGCTCACCGCGACAACATTTATGTGATACACTCTCATTGATCCCCCTCGTGCGTACGGCAGCCTCTAGAGCAGGATTGAAGCCGCGGCGCCGCCGCTCGGCGGCAGCTATCAGCCATCGGCCATCAGCCATCAGCTGGAAACGGCGCGACCAGCCCTCAAAAGGAGCCACGCACAATTTGAAGCGTCCACCAGCCCAGGCGCCGGTCGTCCCCGGCTCCCCGTTTCCCGTTCCGCTCGTCCCGGTCCCGGGTCCCTTAACGTCCTAACCCACTTCGATGGGTGCGGTTCCCGGCGACGGGGTCAGTGTGCGGTCGATCGCGTGCGCAATGAGACGTAGCTCACTAACGAGCTTCGCGAACTGATCCGGGTACAGCGACTGGGCGCCGTCCGAGAGCGCTCGATCCGGGTTCGGGTGCACCTCGACGATGATGCCGTCCGCGCCTGCCGCGACCGCCGCACGCGCCATCGGCGTCACCTTCTCGCGAAGCCCCGTGCCGTGGCTCGGGTCGGCCACGATCGGCAGATGCGACAGCTTGTGCACGATCGGGATCGCGTTGAGGTCGAACATGTTGCGCGCGGCGCTGTCGAAGCTGCGAACCCCACGCTCGCAGAGCACCACGTTAGGGTTTCCCTCGGCGAGGATGTACTCGGCGCTCAGGAGCAGGTCGCTGATGGTCGCCGCCATGCCTCGCTTGAGCAGCACGGGCTTGTTGATCCGCCCCACCGCCTTGAGAAGCGAGTAGTTCTGCATGTTGCGCGCGCCGATCTGGATGCAGTCGGCGTACTCCGCCACGAGGTTGGCGCCCGCCTCGTCCATCGCCTCGGTCACGACCGGCAGCCCCGTTTCACGCCGCGCCAGTGCGAGCAGCTCGAGTCCCTGCTTGCCGAGACCCTGGAACGCGTAAGGCGAGCTGCGCGGCTTGAACGCGCCGCCACGAAGCGCCGTGCCACCCGCGGCGCGAACGGCGCGCGCCGCCGTGACGATCTGCTGCTCGCTCTCGACCGAACACGGCCCCGCGATGATCACGACGTCGGTTCCGCCGACCCGAACGCCGGGGGCGATCTGAACGACCGTGTTCTCGGGTCGCCATTCTCGCGAAACCTGCTTGTACGGCTTCGAGACATGAATGACTTGCGCGACGGCAGGCAGCGCCGAGATGCGCGAGTCGTCCACGCGCCCGTCGTTGCCGACGAGGCCGATAGCGGTCCGCTGCCCACCGGGCATCGGGACCGCCTGATATCCCATCTCCGTGATCGCGCCGCAGACCCGATCGATGTCGGCCTGCGTCGCGTCCGCCTGCATAACGACCAGCATTACCGTTCCTCGAGCTCGAGAGTCCATCCGTCCGTGGCCAACGCCACCGTCCCACCGAACTGCTCGCCCACTTCGGCGCGGATGTCCACCGCTTCCACGGGGGGGTAGAAGTGCGTGAGCGCGAGCACCCCCGGCCGTGCCGCCGCGCCTAACGCGCCGCATTGCCGCGGCGTCAGATGCGTCGCGATCGCCAGGGCATCCGGGAGGGAGCACTCGGCGAGCAGCACGTCAGAGCCCCGAGCCCAGTCACCGAGCCCCCGATCCGGCCCGGTATCGCCGGTATACACGACTCGCCGGCCGCCGCGCTCGACGGAATATGCCACGCTCTCCTCGGTGTGTGGAACCTTTCGACAGGACAGCCGAACCCCGTCAGCGAGATCGATCCCCGACTGGGGAGCGATCTCGCGCACGGAGATCGGGAAGCCGAGCGAGAGCAGACCGTCGCCGAAGACGCCAGCAAAACGCGACAGGAGCTGGACAGTCCCCAAGGGGCCAATGATCTCCAGCGGCTGTCCGCGTGGCGGCAACTGGCCGTAGCGCCACGCGTAGAGCAGGGTGGGAAGATCGACGATGTGGTCGGCGTGGAAGTGCGTGAACGCCAGGTGCGAGATGGTCTGCCACTCGATTCCGAGGTCCGCGAGCCGCGTCGCCACCCCGCTGCCACAATCCATCAGCAGGCGCGTCGATCCGGCTTCGACGAGATGTCCGCTCTGAACCCGACCCGCGACCGGCGCGGCCGTCCCCGTCCCGACCGTCGTGAGCCGCATCTAGGGGCCCTGGAACAGCGCCTTCTTGATCGACTCGCTGCCGGCGGCGCGAAGTCGGATGAGGTATACGCCGCGAGGCACGTAGGTGCCGTCGTCCGAACGGCCGTCCCAGGTGAGGGCAGGGGCACAGCCGGTCCCCGAAGACGGCGAGGCGCGCCCGTATCGCCCCGGCCCCAACGGCTGCGCCGTGGAGCCGTTCGGGATCAGTCGCCGAACGAGGTTGCCGCGCACGTCGTGCACCGTGAGCGTCACCGCTGAGACGCGATCGAGATCGAACCAGATGCAGGTCGATCGCGACTCGATCGTCGGGAACGGGTTCGGGAAGTTCTGATACAGCAGCGTGACGGATGGCCGCCCCGTGTCCTGCGGCGCCGCGACCGCCGGAACGCGCTCGATCGCGGCGCGTGCCAATGAACCGTTCGGCGCAGACGTCACGGCCGCGGTGCTTACCGCGGCCATGCTCGTGAGCGCGAGAGCGGTCAGCGACGCACGCGGCGTCCGGACGGGCCGGCTCGCGAGCGCGCGGTGGTCAACGGGCGTCACGCCGGTGCCGCCACCGCCTCGGCATCCTCGCCCACGTCGTCCGCGATCTCCTCGACTGCCGCGCCCCGCATGCGCACGCTCACGATCGACGACACCCCCGGCTCCTGCATCGTGACGCCGTACACGGCGTCGGCGGCCTCGGTCGTCGTGCGCGGGTTGTGCGTGATCACGATGAACTGCGTCTTCGACTTGAACTGGTTCAGCATTCGCACGAACCGTCCGATGTTCGCGTCGTCGAGCGGCGCGTCCACCTCGTCGAGCAGGCAGAATGGGCTCGGCTTCGTGAGGAAAATGCCGAACAGCAGCGAGAGTGCGACGAGCGCGCGCTCACCGCTCGAGAGGAGGTGAATCCGCTGCGTGCGCTTGCCGCGCGGCGACGCGTGCACCTCGATGTCGCAGTCGAGCGGGGCATCCGGGTTCTCGAGTCGCAGGTCGCATTCGCCGCCGCCGAACAGCGTCATGAAGATCTGGCGGAAGTTCTCCCGCACCTGCGTGAACGTCGCGA
>Ga0075430_100002999_pt1 | contig 14124 bp, 10 predicted proteins | sample RhiMetdeltSRZDD4_FD_75294 | JGI IMG/M metagenome (GOLD analysis project Ga0075430, IMG submission 75294) | Populus rhizosphere microbial communities from Tennessee, USA - Rhizosphere MetaG P. deltoides SRZDD4 | ecosystem: Host-associated > Plants > Roots > Rhizosphere > Soil | place: USA... | reverse complement strand
CTCCGCGCTCGACCTGGCGGAGATGAAGAGTGGCGCTGCCCGTGCCAAGGCGCTGAACGAGCTCGCGCGGCAGGTGGACAGGGATGTCGCCGGAGCGAAGGACGGTGCTCGCGTGCGTACCATGGCCGGCGAGATCCGGCGTCTCGCGGCGGCGTCGAGGTAATCAAGCAGCAGCCGAAGCCGGTGCCGTAAGCGGGCGAGGAACAGTTGAGAGCGGCGCGCGGGGAGAATCCCCGCGCGCCGCCGTTCGGTTCACAGCCTAACGTCTGGCCCGCACACAGACCGCACCTCGCATCTTCTTTCAATCGGGTCGAGCTGGCTCCGGTCGTGGCGCGCGGCGCGCGTCGGCCCCACGATCACGCTGCGCGCGGACTGACTGGTTCGCGGCGCCTCGGGAAAGCCGCACGGCCTCGCGGCGCCGTGCCGAAGAACCAGCATCACGCTAGGCGCAACGCGGCCATGACGATCGCCTTCGACCAGGTGGGGGCCCCCGCAGCGACGCGAGCGCGCACCCGCGCGGCGTGAAGCTCCGGCGTATTCAGGCCGACGAACCAGACGCGACACGCGATCCAGGCGTCGAGCGCTCCCTCGAGCAGCTGCGGGATCGTGTTCCCGCCTAACGTCGGTTCGAAGGCGAAGTCCAGCCGCTCCGCGATCGCGCGTTCCATCCGGGGCGAGTGCGTCGCCACGCGCGTTCGGCAACTCAATCGTCGCGCAAGCCGCATCTATGACACCGCGCTCCGGCCGCACGGCGTCAGCACGGCGCAACTCAACGTGCTGTCGCCCTCGCCTTCATGGCGAGGCGCGTGCGTAGAGGCGGCCGTGCCAGCCGTTGCCGACAGATCGTTCGACACTGCCCCTACGCGACGCGGAGCACCGAGCGAGTCAGCCGCTGGCCGCCCTCCTCCCGGTGCTCAGCGCAACGACCGAACGAGCTACCGCCGTTCCACGGGGATCGTGACCTGCGCCCGCTCCCATTCCATCACGAGCTGGCCCGCCGAGTCGCTGGTAGCTTCCCACCGGAACGTCAACTGTTCCACGGGTGCGCTCGTGGCGGAGACGGGCCGTTTGAACGATACGGCGTTGCCTTGCCTCACCGCGTCGTCGATGGGAATTCCCCAGCGTTCCACCTGGCGATTGAGTACGAGCTCCCACTCGGTCTGCCCGGGTACCGCATAGATCGAGTAGCTCCCGGCATCCACGGCCGAGCCGCCGATCGTGGCGTTGAACGGGAGATGAATGCTCGTCGCTTCGTTGGCACCGAGGCGCCACGGCTGGCCGTAGGGAACCAGTTCGCCCATCACGGCGCGGCCCTTGGCCGATGGACGGCCGTAACAGAGCAGCGCCTCCTGACCGCCGAGGGTGAAACGCACCTCGGCGAGGGGACTCGGGCGCGCCGCTGCATCGGCCGGCGTGCCACCCCGCACCCAGCACGTGGATCCCGCGCTGGCGGTGACGGCCGGCGTCGCTGTGTTCGAATCGGCCGCGCGGTCGGTTTCGGCGCGCGCGCACGCGGCGGCCATGCAGGCGAGCATGAGGATAGCCGGAGAGATGCGAGCTGACATTCTCGTCTGTGGGTTGGTCGTTGAGGCGACACGCATTGTCGAGTCGCGCTGCACGCGAAGTATCACCGTTGCGACGAGGGCGCAACCAATCTCCAGGTCCGCGATTCCTGACAAGGCGAGCGGGATTGGTCGCGCCTGGTCGCTATGTGCGCCGAAGTCGCGCGGCCCGTGCTCTATGGCGACGACCGGCCCGGGCCGAAACACTGGGTACCCTCTGGCGGCCGAGTTCCATTCACGCGGTCGCGCTCAACCACCCCCTCGGTTCAGCGCGGTGGCGTGGGACGATGAATGAGCGGGCGCGGGTCGATCGGCGGCGCTCGATGAGCGTACGTGCGGCCGGCTCCCACGTTCGCCGCAGGTGTGTCAGCGTGCAGTCCCAGCCCCGACTTGATGGCCGCGTCCCAGTCGCCGACGAACGCCCACCAGTTCGTCATCCATCTCGCGCCGTGCGGAATGCGATTGCCTCGGCCCGGGAAGTTCTGGAACCAGTACGTATACCATTGCGATTCGACGCGCTGATGGAAGTCCGGTTCGCCCGGCCACGGATACGTCAGTGTGCCCCACGTATCCACATTCACTTGCTTCTTCTGGCCGGTGTTGTCCGGCCGCCAGTCCTCGATGTCGGACGCGACCGGGGCGGGGTTGAGGTAGTCGTAGTCCTGGCGCGCATTCGGCGGAAAATGCGTGGCTCCAGCGCGCCCCGGCACGAACTGATTCGCCGCGAACCCTACGAAGTCACGCCAGAACAATCGATCGTTACCATCCTGGCGGAACGCGACGTACGACATCATGGCCTCGAGCTGGTGGCCGACGTTGTGAACAGCCTCGGCCTGGGTACGCCTGAAGTTGATGCCGTAGATGATGTAGGTATGTGACAACACGGGGGCATCGGTCGGATCGCGATCGCTGTTCGATACGTCGCCGGTCGTCGGGCTGGCCATGTTCGACTCCCAGCCCGCTCGCATGTCTTCGACCTTATGGATGCCAGGTTTGTAGACCGGGTAGCCACCGTCGAAACTACTCCATGCAACCCACAGCTCGCGGACGCCGCGCGAGAGCATCAGTGGCTGGAGCTGGAGGTCTTCGAATACCGCGTGCCAGTTCTCGTAGCGCGGATTGCCCGGGATGGTCAGGTGACGCTTCGTCGGATGCGGCGGAATCTGGTCGTAGACGATGATGTGTTCGACGACGCGAGAGCCGAGGCTGGGCGGGCTGGTCATGTCCCGATACCCGTGGAACCGGCTGCCGTGTTCCACCATCATCTTCCTTCGTTTGGCGATCTTGAGTGTCCAGGTGGCGAGGGAATCGAGCGACATCGGATCGGCGCCGCCGAAACCCGGAGCTCGCAACGTATCGAGCGAGACGGCGTCCGTCGTGGGATGGTACTCGATGAGTACGACGGGAACTTCCCACAATGCGCCCGCACTCGGCGTGGACAGGTAGGGATCCACCGCGAGTCGTCTGACACGTACGACCTCGGAGCCCCAGCGCATCGTGGTGCCAGCGACGGTCGCGCTGATTTCGACGGACCCGGTCGCATGGGTGCGCACCGTACCGGTGCTGTCCACGGTCGCTGCCGACGGGTTCGTGCTCGACCATTGCACGCCGACCACGGGGAACTGTCGCCCGTGTGCGTCGCGTCCAACGGCTCGCAGCTGGAAGCGCACGCCGACGCCTCGAACCGTGTCGCCCATGCCGGCCGGCTGAAGGAGCTTCAGGGAGACGGGCTGCGCGGGCCCAACGGGCCCACGGAGAAACGACTGTTGGACCTGGGCGGCATCGAGCGCCACCCCGTGGATTCTCAGCTCGTCGTACGAGGCATTCGCGGTCTCGTCGCCGTAGTGGGAGCGGCCGAGCCAGAAGTCATCGTCGATCAGATCGCGCAGCCGGTACGCCGTGTCGAACCACCCGCGATGTGCTCCATCGAGGTAGAGGTTGAGGCGCGTCTTTCCACCGTCGCCGCCGCCTTCATCGATGGCAAGGACTATGTGGTGCTGCAGGTCGATGGTGAACGGAGCCAACCTGTTGTCGGCTCGATTCTCGACGCCGCCTACCGCGAAGCCCGTGCGGTCGGTGTGGGAAATCGTGCCCTGCGACCAGGCAATGAACAGGTAGTTCCCCGCGCCAGCGCCGATGTCGAACACCCGGCTCCAGAACTTCAACGAGTGCACGGTCGCCCAAAGCTCGATCGTCGCGTCGGTCCGTTCTCGCAGCAGGCCGGAAGGAAGCGCGATGTAGTCCGCGCTGTTGCGTGCGCCGCCCGCGAGCGTGACCTGGCCGGCGAGCGCAGAACCGGCAAATGAGCCGACTCGGATGAGCGTCGCCTGCGCTCCGCGAACGTCATCCCGAAAGACGGTTCCGGGCCCGCCCTCTTCGGAGAACGTCCAGCGGTAAAGCAAGGCCGGCGCAACGGGCGCGTTCACGCGTACGCGTGCACTGACAGCTATCCCTTCGCTGGTGACCGAGATGGTCACCGGGCCCCCGGGGGCGATGGCGGTGACGAGTCCGGTTTGGGACACACTCGCGATCGCCGGATTGCTCGACGCCCAATCGATGCGGCGATCGGTCAGGACCAGCCCCGTCGCGCTCCGGAGCTTCACCGATAGTTGTACCGTGCTCCCGGTCGCGATGGTCGTATCCGATGGCGTCAGCTCGATCGATGCGACGGGCATGCGAGCAACGGTCACCTGTGCCGTGGCTGTGATGCCCTCGCTGGCGACGGAGATAGACACAGGGCCACCCACCACTACGCCAGTGACCAGCCCTGCCGACGACACGGTAGCGGTCGCGGGCTCCGACGACGTCCACTGGAGACTGCGATCGGTGAGTACGACTCCCGCCGCGCTCTTGAGGACCGCGACGATGCGCACGGTGTCTCCCACGATGACGGTCGCCGTGGAAGGCGTCAGCGCGACCGATGCAACGGAAGCCCTGGGCGGCGGCTCAGGTGCCGTACTCTTGTCGGAGCACGCGACAGTCACCGCGAGACCGACCGCGGCGACGCCGCGTGTAGCGAACGACGCTGCCTGCCTAACGGTACTTTGCATCGATCCGGATGCACGACCGCGAGCGACAACTCCCGGCGTTGTCGCCGCCGTACGTGATGGGAGTGTCATTGAATGGCGCCGGTACCGTTCAGGACCAGCCTACGGCGACACTCGAGACAGTGAGAAACTCCACGGGATCGGTCCACTACCCGGGTATGTCGTCGAACCGGTGCCGCTCCAAGTGTTGCCGCTTGCGTCGAGAGAGCCTGACATGATCGCCGAATCAATAAAGCAGGCGACGCTGTTTCCGGATTGCAGCACCCAATTCGTAATTGACAGTGAGTTGCCGCTCGCGACTCCACTGACTCCCCAGACACAACCCGCGGCGTCGTTGAGAGTACCGGTGACTGTGCTTCCGTTCTGCTGCAAGACTGTGGAAACCGGGCCGAAGGTGTACGTACCCGACCACGCGCCGGTGAACGGGCCTGCCGGTGGAGCGTCGCCTCCGACACTCGTGATGATGTAGTGCGCCCACGCGAGCAGAGACTGAGCCTGCGACGGTGACAACACGCCGTCGATAGACGTGAGATCATTTACCTGCTGGATGAAGCCTTGAAGCACCTCGATCGCCGCCGCGGTCTTCCCCTTCGCGACGAGGCCGAGCGCCTGGTCGATCTTGCGCGTCAGCGCGTTCGCCTGGCCGCTGTTCACGACGCCGGCGGCGAGCAGCGTGTTCACGGTGGCGGTGAGCTCGGTGGCTGCGCCGGCGGCATCCAGCCAGTACACGACGACCGGCACGGTCTGCGGCGCGGCGTTCGCCGCGACGTGCAGGCGAATCACGTCCCACCAGATCGTACCGTTGAATTCGGCCTGGAACGCGTAAACGTTCTGTAACAGCACCGGCGGCGCGATTGGGTCGGACGGCCCCCACTGCGTGAAGCCCTGCGGCGACGCCAGCAAGTACTGATGATTGAGCCGAGTGCGGCTGAAATTGCCGTCGATGCCGGGTGGCTGTGCCGTCGCGACCTCCAATACCCAGCCATGCCACACACCCGGCTGCAGCGTCGCGGTGAAGCAGGCAATCACGTGCGCGGTTGCCGGCAGCGGCGCCAGCGTACAGGAGGACGCCGGGGCCCCGACATGCGCGCGAGGCGCGAGTCCATTGATGTCGACCGGGTCCAGCGGCGCCTCGTTACAACCGACGACTCCGAGCAGCATCAGCGGCCCAAGCACCATCGCGTTCTTCATCGCGGCCCTCCTTCCGAGAGGCTTGCGTGAACGCATTGCGCCGTCGCGTTGCGTTAGTGTCGGCTAACATCACGCGGCCGCGCTCGTCTCGCATGGTGCAGCGTGCACTAGGCGGGTGGTGGGACGTCCCGATGCGGGGAGAGACTTTCGAATACCCGCGCCACGTCGTCGCGCGAGTGAAGCCCGAGCCGCAGCAACACCTGCTCGCAATGGCGCCGAGCCGTGTTGGGTCGCATCGCCAGTTGGGCGGCGATCTCCTTGTAGGTGCGCCGCGCCGCCATTAGAACGGCCACCTGCGCCTGTCGAACCGTCAATCCGAACCGCTCACTGACCATCGCGGCCGTGTACGGTGCAGGAGGCACCTCGAGCTCGATCAACGCGAACGTCTGGTTGCGGTCGGGCGAGACCAGGTGAACCGACCACGTCACCGGCTTACCCGACGCTCCGGGCACGGAGCCCGAGAGCGGCCGATCGAGGGCCGCAACTCCATATCTCACGATCGCTCGAACACGAGGGACGATATCCGCGAGCGCTTCGCCGGCGTGTCGTCCCAGTGCCGCGGAGAACGCAGCATTGACGTGGACCACGCCCGCGGAGGCGAGCAGTGCCACGGGTCGCGCTAGCCGATCGACGTGCGCGAGAAGCTCGGCTCCGGCCCTGTTGAAGCGGTCCAGTGTCTTCAGCGCGGCGTCGAACGACGGTCGCAGAAGCTGAAGGATGGCGAGCTCGCGAGCACCGAACCCTTTCGACGTTGGTTTCTCCTTGTACGCCATCAGGGAGGCCGGCACCGGACATCCCGGGACGTCACGCGACAAGCCAGCCGGCTTGCAGAGCTGGTACTTCAGTATCCAATCGTGCCAGAACTCCGATCGCCTCTGCTCCGCGGTGGTGATCAGCATGTCGTACGAGAACACCTGCAGCCCGAGCTCCTGGCGACGCCCATTCACGTAGACATCCGTCCTGTGGTAGTAGTCGGCGTAGGAACGCGCGGCGTCCACCATGTCGGCGTCACTGTGATGCAAGACGAAGCCCCTGGCCATCGGAAGCGCCAGGAAGGAGCGATCTGCGCCCAACAGGGGCTGCGCATGCTTGATGACGCGTTCGGCCCATCGGTCCGGACTCGGATGGTCCAGCGCCGAAAGCAATTCGCGCGAACAGTCGCCGATCGCAGTCAGGTCATCAGTCGACAGCGAGATCCGCATCGACACCTCGGCTGAACGGCATCCGCTGGTCCGCCGTGACGGACCCGAACGCGGAACTATGTGTGCGACGAAACTCGCACCAACGCCCCACGCACCTCGCCGCGCGTGTGAATCCCAAGGCGTTGAAGGACGTGCTCACTGTGACGGCGCGCGGTGTTGGGCTCGATCTCGAGCCGCTCCGCGATATCGCGGTACGTGAGACCCTCGGCCATGAGCTCCGCCACCTGTGCCTGTCGCGGGCTCAGACCGATGCGATCTCGCGTAGCTTCATCGATCGTGAATGTTGCGGCCGCATCGAAGTGCACCAGAGCCATCGGCGCAGTTCCGCCGCACGACAGCGTGCAGAGTGACCACTGAACCGCCTTCCCCGCGGGACCGGTCACGACGCCTGCCACCTTCTGATCGAGAGCAGATCGCGGTTGATGGAGGACTTTCTGCGCCGCCGACGCGACAGCCGTCATCACCGAATCGCCTTGACGTCCCATGACTCGCGAGAACGCCACGTTGGCGTGCAGGACGCCATCCGCTCCGATGAGGAGTGTGGGCACCGGCTGTCGATCGATGTACGACACGAGCTCGGCTCCAACCCGGCTGAAACGCACGAGAGCAGCAATGGCCGCGTCGAACGACGGCTGAAGGAGGCGAAAGATTGCGAGCTCCCGGTCTCCGAACTGCGTCGAAGAGGTCGACTCCTTGTAGCCAATCAGTGAAGCGGGCACCGGAGACCCCTCCATGTCGCGTGACACGCCCGCCGGGTTGATCAGTTTGTTCGCCAGGACCCAGTCGTTCCAGAATTCGGAGCATTGCCGCTCTCGACGCGTGATCACCATGTCATAGGTGTATACGTCGAGGCCGAGCGATCGGCGCCGCGGTCCGGTCCAGATATCCGTCTTGTAGTAGTGCGATGCGTACGCATCGAGCGCCGGCCGCATGTCGAGATCGCTATGGTGCAGGACGAAGCCCTGCGGAGCGGGCAGCGCGAGGACCATCCGGTCGGCTCCAATGAGTGGCTTTGCCAGACCGATCACGCGTTCCGCCCAGACTTCCGTGGGCGGCCCATTGAGGAGCGACAGCAGCTCGCGAGAGCAGGCAGCAACTCTTTGCGGATCGTCGGTCGACAGTGTGCTCGACACGAGGTGCCTCTCTATTGGTGTGCCGCCGCTACCGAACTGGGCCGCAAATGTTTACGCCGCTGAGCGGCGGACGTCAATAGCCCAGCGGTAAGGGAACCGTCCATGCGGGCGCCGTCGATTTCTCTCGACCGCCGGTCGCGATTGCGACCGCTCGCCCCCTGTCCGCCGAGCCGCCATCCCATCTGATAGATGGTGACATCGTGTTGCGCCCGGAGCTCGGGGGTCCGCGTGAGATGGTACGCCGCCGACAGCGCCGCGCCTCCGCCGCCGAGAATGGCGATCCGTTTCTTTGCCATCGTCTATCGGCTCGCGGGGAGTCGGCCGTGAGACGACCGCGGCGGCGTCGAGGTAAGTCGGCGACCGAGTCGTGAACGACAATGGGCGCCCTGATGAGGGGCGCCCGTTGCTGCCTGCGTCCATCGACGATCCTGCGCTGTACACTCGCATGCATCGTCCCGACGCGACGGGCGCTTCGCATTCAGCCGACCAAGGCATTGCGGGACGAATCTTGACTTCACAAGCCACGCTCATGTTCGCCGACGCGGCCGGGCGCTTCGCCCTCGTCACCTGACGAAGCGAATGTGGTCTTCCCCTTGACATCTTATGGGACACCGCCCTACTCTGTTCCCATAAGATGTCATAGGGAAGCCGTGGCCGACAACAGCGCCGAAGACCTCGATCTGCTCCAGGGCACGCTCGACGTGCTCATCCTGAAAACCCTCTCGTGGGGGCCGCGCCACGGCTACGCCATCGCGCGCTGGGTCCACGACAACTCCGACGACGTGCTCCGTGTCGAGGAGGGGGCGCTCTACCCGGCCCTCCACCGCCTCGAGAAGCGCGGGTGGATCGAGGCCGAGTGGGGGCTCTCGGAGAACAACCGGAAGGCGAAGTACTACCAGCTGACGTCGCACGGGCGCGCGCAGCTCCGCGCGAAGGCGACGACGTGGGCGCGGTACTCCACCGCCGTCAGTAAAGTCCTCGCCATCGGTTAGGCATGCCGCGGCCATGGACCCTGCCCCGCATCCCGGGGCTGCGCCGCTTCTTCCGCCTGCCGAGCGCGGAGCGCGACGTCCACGCCCTGGTCGACGACGAGATTGCCTTCCACGTCGACATGCTCGCCGAGCAGCTCGCCGCCGAGGGGCTCCCGCCCGAGGCGGCACGGCGCGAGGCGCTCCGCCGCTTCGGCAACCTCCACGGCGTCCGCCGCCGCTGCTACGACATCTCCCAGAGCCACGCCACCGACATGCGCCGCCACGAGCTGCTCTCCACCGTCTGGCAGGACGTCGTGTACGCCGCCCGAGGCATGCGGCGCGCGCGCGGGTTCTCCCTGGTCGTCCTGCTCACCCTCGCCCTCGGGATCGGCGCGACGACGGCGATGTTCTCCGTCGTCCGCGGGGTGCTCCTGCGCCCGCTCCCCTTCCCCGACGCCGAGCGCGTCGTGCGGCTCTGGCCCGGCAACCCGAAGGCGGGGACCGAGCGCCCCATCATCAGCGCCGCGGAGCTCGAGGACTGGGAGCGCGAGCTGCGCGGCTTCGAAGGTATCGGCGCGTTCGGCGCGGTCCCCATGGGACACATGTTCGGCGAGGGCGACGCGGAGCCGGCGTACGCGAGGACGTCGTACGTCTCGCGCGGATTCTTCCCCACGCTCGGCGCGCCGGCCCAGCTCGGGCGAACGCTGCGCGCCGGCGAGCACGTCGACGGCGCGAACCGCGTCATCGTCGTGAGCGACGCGTTCTGGCGCGCGCAGCTCGGCGCGGACCGGAACGTCGTCGGCCGCGTGGTCCGGCTGGACGGAAAGCCATACACCGTCGTCGGCGTGATGGGGCCGGACTTCGCCTTCCCCGATCCGGGCGTTTCGGTGTGGATACCGAGCACCGTCATGGACCCGGACGACCCGTCATGGCGCGGGCGTGGCATGCGCTGGCTGAACGTCGTGGGGCGGCTGCGGCCTGGAGTCACGCCCGAGCAGGGGTACGCCGAGATCGTCGCGCTGCTGCAGCGACTCGAGACGACGTACCCGAAGACCAACGCCGGCTGGACCGCGGTGGTCGTCGAGGACGTTCGCGACTCGATCGTCGGCAAGGTGCGGCCAGGGCTGCTCGTGCTGCTCGGCGCCGTCATCCTCGTGCTGCTCGTCGTCTGCGCGAACGTCGCCAACCTGCTCCTCGTGCGCGCCACCGGGCGCGCGCGCGAGATGGCGCTCCGCGCCGCGCTCGGGGCGGGACGCGGGCGCGTCGTTAGGCTCCTGCTCACCGAGAGCCTGCTGCTTGCGCTCGTCGGCGGCGCGCTCGGCGTGGCGCTCGCGTGGTCGAGTGTGCGGACGTTCGTGGCGCTCGGCGGCGAGCTCCTCCCGCGTGCCGCGGACGTTAGGCTCGACCTCGGCGTGCTCGGGTTCGCGGTCGGCGTTACGCTGCTCACCGGGCTCGTCTCCGGGCTCTGGCCGGCGCTGCGCGCGTCATCCACGCGGCTGGCGAGCGCGCTGAGCGAGGGGGCCCGCGGGAGCTCCGTCGGGGCTGCGTCGCACCGCGCCCGCGCGGCGCTCGTCGGCGCCGAGGTCGCGCTCGCGGTCGTGCTCGTGATCGGCGCGGGGTTGATGCTCAAGAGCTTCGAGCGCCTAACGAGCGTGGACCCCGGGTTCCGCTCGGAGGGGGCGCTGCTCGCACGCTTCCACCTGTACGCGAGCGGTCCGCCGCCGTGGCCCTTCCCGGAGGAGCGCAGGCGCGTGATCGAGCGGGTGCGCCAGATCCCCGGGGTGACGGCGGCGGGGGCGACGACATTCGCGCCGTTTACCGACGCGCAGGCGGAGCCGCGGCCGTTCACCATTCCCGGGCTGCCCGCCCCCGCCAAGGGCGAGGAGCCGCTCATCCGGATGCAGCCGGTGAGTCCGGGCTACCTCGAGGCGCTCGGCATTCCGCTCCTCGCCGGGGAGGACATCGACGGCGTGGCGGGCGACTCGACGGCGGTGCCATCGGCGATCATCAGCAAGCGGATGGCGGAGCAATTCTGGCCGGGGCAGAATCCGATCGGCAAGTCATTCGTGGTCGGCCCCCGCACTGTGCGCGTGATCGGCGTCGCGGGTGATGTGCGCAGCACGCGGCTCGACTCGATCGCAGGCTACATGGCGTACGTGCCGGAGCGAATGATGCAGCGCGTGCACGTCTCGCTCATCGTGCGCTCCGACGGCGACCCGGCGCGGCTCGCGGGGCCGGTGCGCGCCGCGATCCGCGAGGTGCTGCCGCGCCAGCCGATCCTCCAGATCGTTCCGATGCAGGACAAGGTCGACGACGCCGCCGCCACGCCGCGCTTCTTCACCACGCTGGTGAGCGTGTTCGGCACGCTCGCGCTGACGCTGGCCGCGGTCGGACTTTACGGGGTCGTCGCGTACGTGGTGCGCCAGCGCGAGCGCGAGATCGGCGTGCGCGTGGCGCTCGGCGCCACGCAGGCCCACGTGGTGGGGCTCATGCTCCGGCGCGGGATGGCGCCGGTGCTCGCCGGACTCGCGGTCGGGATCGCGCTGGCGCTGTTCGCCACGCGCCTGCTGCGTTCCCTGCTTTACGAGGTGAGCGCGAGCGACCCCGCCACGTTCGTCGGCGTCGCGGCGCTGCTCGCGGCGGTGGCGCTCGTCGCGAGCTGGCTCCCGTCGCGGCGCGCGGCGCGCGTAGACCCCACAATCACGCTGCGCGCGGACTGACTGGTTGGGGTCAGAGTCCAAGGGCATCGTTCGGTTGCGCAACCGAACGATGCCCTTGGACTCTGACCCCATTAGGGAACCACCCGCGCCGGCGGCTGGACCACCTGCACCGTGAGATGCGACGGGCGCGCCGGCGAGCGATGCACCTGCTGTGTCGTGCGCCGGTAGTCCGACGGCCTGGCGTGGTAGATGTTCGTGAACGTCCCCGGGTTCCGGTCGATCACCGGGAACCAGCTGCTCTGCACCTGCACCATGATGCGGTGTCCCTTCTTGAAGGTGTGGTACCGGTCGCGAAGATCGAACTCCACGCTCGTCACCCTCCCGGGCACCATCGGCGTCGGCTTCTCGTAGCTGTCCCGGTACTTCGCGCGCATCACCTCGCCCGCCAGCAGCATCTGAAAGTGGCCCATGCGCACGCCGGCAGGATTCGGGTCGTTGTTAGGCGTGTCGCCCGGCAGCACATCGATCAACTTCACGACCCAATCCGCGTCGGTCCCGCTCGTCGACGCCTGCAGATTCGCGATGATCGGCCCTGCAATGGTCACGTCTTCGGTCAGCGGCTCGGTCTCGTAGACAAGCACGTCGGGCCGCATCGCGGCGAACCGCTGATCCTCGATCATCCACAGGTGGCCCTGCGTCGTGCGCGTCTCGGCCGAGAACGGCACGGGCTTGTTAGGGTCGTGGACGTACGCGTCGAACCCGCCGGCGCGTGGCGGATCGAACGAGAGCTTCCCGTTCGCGTGGAAGTACAGCTTGCGCTGTCCGACGTTCTTCGGCGGCCACGTCTCGTACGTGCGCCACACGTTCGCACCGGTCTCGAAGACCGTGGCCTCGGCGAGAGACTTGTCGCACTGCCCTTTGAGATGGCACTGGAAGAACGGGAACTGCACCTGTGTCTGGTAATAGCGACTCGTCTCGGACCCGAACTTGATGTTGCCGAGCTGGTCGCCTGGCATGCTGTTCCATCCGCCGTGCAGCCACGGACCGACGGCAAGAATGCTGCGGTTCCGCGGATGCACCTTCTCGAGCGTGTAGTAGATGCTCATCGGACCATAGAAGTCCTCGGCATCGAACCAGCCCGCGACGTTGAGCACCGGCAGGTCGGGCGACACGCGGTTCAGGTCCTTGAGAACGTTCTGCGCCTTCCAGTACTCGTCGTAGTTCGGGTGATTCATGAAGTCGTTCCACGCCGGCACCTGACCCTGGAAATACAGCGAGTCGATGCGGCCGGGCGCGCCGGCTTCCATGAAGAAGCGGTAGCCGTCCGGCGTGCCATAGCTGAATGGGGTGTTGCTCGCGGTCGTCTGTCCGGCCCGCGTGCGCGCGTTGCCCGCGAGCCAACTGAACGCGTACATGAGGCGGAACGCGCCGTTGTGATGGAAGTCGTCGCCGATGAACATGTCGGACGGTGACGCCTGGGGAGACGCGGCCTCGAGCGCCGGATGCGCGTCCATCATCCCCATGACAACCTGCCAGCCGGGATACGAAACGCCCCACATCCCGACTCGACCGTTGTTGTGCGGAATGTTCTTCAGCAGCCACTCGATGGTGTCGTACGTGTCGCTGCTTTCATCGACGTCTTTCGGCGTGCGCTTCACGGGCTTGAACGGACGCATGACCTCGAACTCGCCCTCGGATCGGAACTTCCCGCGCACATCCTGAAACACGAACACGTATCCGTCGCGCTCGAACTCTCGCGATGGACCGAGCACGTTGCGGTAGACGTCGGGCTCGTAGGGCCGGATCGAGTACGGCGTCCGGAACAGCAGGATCGGCTGGTCGCGCGACGTGTCGCGCGGCGTGTAGACGATGGTGTAGAGCTTCACGCCGTCGCGCATCGGCACCATGTACTCGCGCTTGGCGTAATTCGCCTTGAGATCGAACGCGGGCTCCTGCGCGGGCAGTGGCGCGCCGAGGAGACCTGACGCGAGCAGCGTGCCTGCCGCGGACGGAAGACGATGTGACTTCATGACGACCTCGAGTCTGAGTCTGTCATCCCGAGCGGAGCCCGCGCGAAGCGCAGGCGCAGTCGAGGAATCGCGATCTTCGCGAAGAGGGGTCCCTCTGCCGGGAGAGGCGCGATTCCTCGGCTGCGCGCCGTCGGCGCTCCGCTCGGACTGACAACTGATCATTGTGCACCGTAATACTTGCGGCCTGGCGCTGGCGCCGGCGCGGGAGGCGGATTCCACCGCCCACTCTCCACGTCGAACCAGCGCATCATCAACCGTTCGCGCTGCAGGCGCCGAATCGACGCACTATCCGGGTGGTCGCGGATGACCTCGTCCCGCACGGCGGGGT
>Ga0075430_100002990_pt1 | contig 14144 bp, 8 predicted proteins | sample RhiMetdeltSRZDD4_FD_75294 | JGI IMG/M metagenome (GOLD analysis project Ga0075430, IMG submission 75294) | Populus rhizosphere microbial communities from Tennessee, USA - Rhizosphere MetaG P. deltoides SRZDD4 | ecosystem: Host-associated > Plants > Roots > Rhizosphere > Soil | place: USA... | reverse complement strand
GACGCGGGAACAGGACGCCAGATCTGGCGGTATCAACGGCCTCGGACGAAGGGGACGGTCGGGCACGCCAATCGCGGGGTGGCGGTGGCCGGCGACCGTTTGTTCATGGTCACCGACGACGCGCATCTGCTGGCGCTGAACCGCTTCACGGGCGAGCTGCTGTGGGATACGACGATGGACGACTGGCGGAAGAACTATTCCGCCACTTCGGCGCCGCTCACGGTGGCGGGAGACATGGTGATCGCGGGCGTGACCGGCGGCGAGCACGGCGCCAACGGGTTCCTTGCCGCGCACGATCAGAAGACCGGCAAGGAAATCTGGCGGTTCTGGACCGTCCCCAGGCCAGGCGAGCCCGGCTCGGAAACCTGGGGAGGCAAGGACATCGAGCACGGCGGCGCGCCGACCTGGTTCACCGGCAGCTACGATCCCGAGCTCGACGTGGTCTACTGGCCGACCGGAAACCCGGCCAAGGAATACGACGGCACGGATCGGAAGGGTGACAACCTTTACGCCGGCACCATCCTGGCGCTCCAGCGCGCAGACGGTAAATTGAAGTGGTACTACCAGTTCACACCCCACGACTTATGGGACTGGGACGCCACTCAGACGTCGGTGCTGGTGGACGCCCCCTGGCAGGGAAAGCCTCGCAAGCTGATGCTGCACGCGAACCGCAACGGGTTCTTCTACGTGTTCGATCGCACGGACGGGACCTTGCTCCTGGCGAAGCAGTTCATCAAGATGCTGACCTGGGCCAGCGGGATCGGCTCCGACGGCCGGCCGGTCAAACTGCCGAACCAGGAGCCCTCGCCGGCCGGCACGAAGGTGTGCCCCTCGCAGGATGGCGCGACCAACTGGTATTCGCCGTCGTACAACCCTGCCACGGGGCTGTATTACGTGCAGACCAACGAGAAGTGCAGCATCTACACGAAGAAGGACCAGGGGGACTGGGAGAGCGGCAAGACCTACCTCGGAGGCTCGCAGCGTACATCCGACGATCCGAAACCGCAGCGGATTCTCCGCGCCATCGATATCCAGACCGGCGCGATCAAGTGGGAAGTGCCGCAGCAGGGAGCTGCCAACTCGTGGGGCGGTACGCTGTCGACGGCTTCAGGACTCGTGATCGTCGGCGAGGACGGCGGCGGGCTGATGGCGGTGGACGCAGTTACCGGGAGGGTGCTGTGGAACTTCGAGACCCAGCACAATTGGAAGGCCTCGCCGATGACCTACATGTTCGACGGCACTCAGTACATCGGGGTCGTGGCGGGGTCGAACGTGATGGCATTCGCCGTGCGCTGAACGGGATCTCGAGGTTCTCTTTTGCGGACGGTGAGTACCGTCCCGGAGGTTGTGCGAGTGACGGACGACACACCGGTCGACTACTACGAGGTCCTGCAGGTCAGTTCGAGCGCGGAGCAGGAAACGATCCAACGCGTCTTCCGGATGCTCGCGCAGCGATACCACCCTGACAACAAGGACACCGGAGACGAGCGGCGATTCCGCGAGATTCAGGAGGCCTACTCGGTTCTGACCGATCCCGAGAAGCGGGCGCGATTCGACATCGGTTACGAGCAGCGGCGGAACAACCGGTGGCGACTGGTCACGACCGGCGCGCACGCGGAAAGCGACTTCGAGATCGAGCAGATGGTGCGGCTCACCATGCTCGAAGCCCTCTACACGAAGCGCCGCGTCGACCCGGGGACACCATCGCTCTATTCGACCGAGCTGGAGAGTCTCCTGGGCCGCACCCGCGAGCACCTGGAGTTCACGATCTGGTATCTGGTGCAGCGGAAGTACGTGAGCAGGGACGATCAATCACGGCTGATGATCACCGCCGACGGCGTCGACTATCTCGAACAGAACTACAAGGGAACGCTGCAGCGCAAGCGCCTGCAGGGAGCGACGGAGCAGCGCTGACGCGAGCCGTCAGGCTTTCTTCTTTTTCATCTGCAGCTCGCGACCGCCGTCGGCGAACTGCACTTCGTCCATCAACCCGTTGATCAGGAAGATGCCCCGGCCGCTGGTCTTCAGCAGATTGGCAGGATCGAGAGGGTTGGGAAGCGTGGCCGGGTCGAAGCCGGTTCCCGGGTCGCGGACGCTAATCACGATCTCGCCGGCCTCACCGAACGAGACCGAGCATTGCAACTGCTTGTTCGCGTCGCCGCAGCACCCGTGGCGGATGGCATTCGCAACCGCCTCCTGCAGCGCGAGCTCCACCGCGACCACATCGTCCTCCGGCCAGCCTTTCTCCTGGAGGACGTGGGTCACGCCGTCGGTGACCTTCGGGATCGCAGCCGGGTCGGCGGGGATGGTCATCGTGAATTGACACGTCGAGCAGTACGGGATCAGGCCGCTGAGGCGCCGGACGTCGGCGTGCGAGGCGCGCAGCTCCTCGATCAACTTCTCCTGGTGGGCCTCCACACGATCACGCTCCGCGAGCGCTCCTTTCAACTCCAGCAGGTTGCGGCGAAGCTCGAGCTGCCCCTCGGCCTGACGGCACAGCGCGCTCAGGGCTTCCAGCTGCTCCCGCGAGAGCGTGCGGGCAACCTTGTCGAGGACGCACAGCGTGCCGAGCGCGTGTCCGTCGGGCGTCACCAGCGGCGCTCCGGCGTAGAAGCGGATCTCGGGATCGCCGGTCACGTACGGATTGTCGCGAAACCGCTCGTCGTACCGCGCATCGGGAACGATGAACAGGTCACGACTCTGGATGGCGTGCGTGCAGAACGACACGGCGCGGGCGGTCTCGGACATCGAAAGACCGACTCGCGACTTGAACCACTGTCGGTCGGCATCGATCAGCGAGATCGCCGCCATCGGCGTCGCGCAGATGTACGACGCCAGCAGCGTCAGATCGTCGAACCCGCGTTCGGGCTCGGTGTTGAGGATCCGGTACCGGTAGAGCGCCGCCAGCCGGCCGCCCTCGTCAGCCGTCGTCGTCATCATTTGGGGTGGTGGGGATTATATTCATTGCCAGGATTGCCAACATTGCCAAAATTGCCAAGACTGCCAACATTACAGCGCCATCGGGGTGGAATTCGAGATCGGTGCTGAAGCAGCAGCCAATTAATGTTGGCAATGTTGGCAGTTTTGGCAATGTGAAAGAATCCCCCCCGTGAACCCTGACGCCTCCGTCCTGAGCGCCATGATCACGCCGGCCGTCCTCATCTCCGCCTGCGGCGCGCTGATCCTTTCCACCTCTGTCCGGCTTGGCCGCGTGGTCGACCGCGTGCGATCGCTCGCCGATCGCTTCGAGGAGCTTGCGCGGAAGGAAGCCAGCGCCGTCGAGCTGTTCGAAGAGCGGATGGAGCTGACGTTCACCCAACTCGACTGGCTGACGACCCGCGCCCGCCATCTGCAGCGGGCGATGACGACGTTCTACCTGGCGCTCGGACTGTTCGTGGCGACGACCGTGACGCTGGGGTTCGTGGGGCTGACCGGCAAATCAGGCAGGGCGTACCAGTGGATCCCCGTGGTGTTCGGCATGATCGGCGCCGCGCTGCTCTTCATCGGCACCATTCTGCTGGCGTTCGAAGCCACGCTCGCCCTGCGCTCTGTGCACTCGGAGATGGATTTTCTCTGGAAGCTGGGGAAGCACTACGCGCCGGACCCGTTACAGCAGCGGCTTGCTTCCCGTCGTCTGTTTCGCCAACTGAATCGGTGACGGCCGGGCTCACCGCATCACCTGCCCTGTCTCGGTACACGGCGCCCCCAACGCGACGGTCAGCGCGATCATCGGGTTACGCCCTTCGCGCCTGATGCCGTGCTGCACGCCTCTCGGGATCAACACGAACCATCCCGGTTCGGCCTGGTAGGCCTGGTCCCGCACGCGCACTGTTCCGGCGCCGGCCACGACGTAAAGCAGCTGATCGGCCGTGTCGTTCTGCTGGTTGGTCAACGGTTCCTTCACCTGCAGGATCCGGGCGCCGCCGCCGTCCGTGCACGCGATCAGCGACGACTTTTGCGGCTCCGAGGAGCGGATGAAGTTCTTGTCGACGAAGTCGGGGATCGAAAGGGCCCTCGGCTCGACCGGCCGCAGCTTGCGCTGCTCGGGAGCCGGGGTGGCAGCTTGCGGCGGCGGAGGCGGCGCCACCACCGGTTGCACGGGCGCCGGATTCAGCGCTACCGCCACCTCGGATGCGCCGCGCAGCACGACCTCACGCTCGAGCGTGACGTACTTCTCGTGTTCGAACCGGAGCCGGTAGGTGCCGGCACGCATCGATCGGAAGGAAATCGAACCATCGCCGCCGGTCAGTCCTGAGCGCTCGACCGGGCCCGAGATCGCAACTGCGACCCCCTGAATGCCATTGCCGCTCTTGTCCGTGGCGTGAACCGCCAGCGTCGACGTTGACGGTGTAGTGGTGGCTGCGCGTGGGGCGGTGCGCGGCGGAGCCGGCGTCTGGCCCTGGGGCGGCGGCGTCTGCGGAGGCGGAGTTTGTGCAGGCGGTGTCTGCGCGAACGTGCTTGTGGTGGCCGCAACGAAGCCGATGAGCAGCGCTGTCCTGAATGTCGTCATGATCGTAGTGTCACTACTCCCGCGAGTTTGATGCAAGCTCACTCGTCTTGAGGATGAGCTTGCCGGTGGTTGCGCGCGACTCCAATGCTCGATGTGCGTCGGCAGCGTCTGCCAGTGGAAACACGCGATCGATCCTCAGTACGAGCTCCCCGCGTCCGATCGCGCCGAATACGTCGCCCGCGCGCCACAGCAGCTCCTCGCGCGACAGGAGGTGGTGGGCAAGGCTTGGCCGGGTCAGGAAGATCGACCCTCGCGTGTTGAGAATCTGCGGGTCGAGCGGGGGCACGGGCCCGCTGGATTGTCCAAACAGCACCATCATCCCGCGTGGCCGCAGGCAGGCCAGGCTCTTCTCGAACGTGGTCCTGCCGACCGAGTCGTACACGACGTCGACGCCGCCGCCAGCGGTGATGCGCTTCACCTCAGCCTCGAAATCCGTTGAAGTGTAGACGATCGTGTGGTCGACGCCACTCGTGCCCGCCACCGCGGCTTTTTCTTCGGTCGACACGGTCCCGATGACACGGGCGCCGCGCATCTTCGCCATCTGCGCGATCAGCCGTCCGGTGCCGCCGGCCGCCGCATGCACCAGGCAGGTCTGCCCGCTGGTGAGCGGGAAGGTGGAATGGGTCAGGTAGTGGGCGGTCATCCCTTGCAGCATGGCCGCCGCAGCGGACTCGAAATCGATCGTGTCGGGGATTTTCACCAGCGAAGATTCGGGAACAGCCGCGTACTCCGCGTACGAACCGCGGACCATCGCGTACGCAACGCGATCGCCCGCGGATACCTGCGTCACGTTCGGGCCGACCGACTCGATGATGCCGGCGGCTTCGCTGCCAAGCGTAATCGGAAGCTCGGCCTTGTAGAGGCCGGTGCGGAAGTAGACATCGATGAAGTTCACACCGCTCGCGGCGATCCGAACCAGCGCCTGCCCCGGCCCCGGCACCGCCAGCGGCGCGTCGGCCAGCTCCATCTTTTCCGGGCCGCCTGGCTCACGAACCTGAATGACTTTCATTCTGACAAGCTCCTCACCGGGGTCCGGGATCCGGGATGCGGGATCCGATGGTATTTGCCCGAGAGCTCCGGACCCCGGACCCCGGACCCCGGTTACGACACCTGATAACTGACGGCCGAGACCGGTTCTCCGATGTTCGCCCTGGCGCGGCGCAGCGCCTTGAACCACCACCATCCGAGCAGAAACGCGAGCGCGGCGCCGATGGCGATGCCGAATACCGCTCCCGGATACGGACGCTCCGCGGCGCGGAAGAGGGCACCGATCGCGATCATCGTTCCCAGGGCGATCGGCACCATCGTCAGATCGAAGCGCAGGACGGTTGCGTAGGCGGTGACGAGTCCGACAGCCAGCGCCAGCACGGCAACAGCCCAGCCGCCGAAGTGAACGCCCTCCGGAACGCCCGCAGCGGCGAAGCCGAGGATTGCCAGCATCGCTCCGCCCGCGACACGCCGCCGGGTCCATCCCGACGTCCACTGATCGACGGTCATCATCGTCGGCAGGAGTATCGCGGAGGCCATCAGGACTTGCGTCATCGGCGCGAGCGCACTCTGCAGGAGCGGAATCACCGCGCCCGCGGCGCTGACGTCCGGTGCCTGTGCCCAGGCCGGCGACCGGAGCGCCCCCGCGCCAGCGGAGACCGCGGCGCCGAAGATGCCGACCGCGATACCGAGGCGCAACGCATCGGTATCCGGGAGCGCACCTGATGACGACAATCGTTGGGGGGCCGCGCCGAGTACCAGACCGACGAGCACCGCGCTGATCGTCAACCCAATCAGCCCGAAGCCGATGAGGCCGAGGACCTGGAGCTGCAAGGGCGCCTCGGTGACGAGCTGGGCGAGCGCGATGGGATAGTTGTTCAGGCTTCGCGCCGCTGCGACGAGCAGCATGAGCGCCGCGGCAAGGACAAAGAGACGCGGCGTGTATTGCCGTCGGCTCCACGCCATGATCGCGAGGATCGCGGCTCCGACCAGCAGCCCGGCGAAGACGAAAATGTCCACGATCCGGATGATCAGATCGCGGGTCCCCGCCGCACGCTGCTGCCGTTCCCATGTTTCCGGCACGAACATGAACGGACGTGCCGCAGTGACCTCGTCGCCGGCAATCTCCACTACGATGCGGGGCTCCCCCTGCGGGAGCGGAGCGATGGTGGCGTCCGTGAACGTGAAGGTCCAGTCGGTGCGCGCCTTGAGCCTGGACGAGGTGGCGGACACTTCCCGGGCCTGTCCGCGCCCCGGGTCGAGTTGGCGGCGTTCCACCAGCGCGCGCACAGCGATCGCTCGCGCCTCGGCCTCGCTGAGTGATGCGCCTGGCCGACCCTCGGGCACCTTGTGCTGCAACCGGCGCAGGTCGCCCGACGCGGACACAATCGCGCCCCATTCTTCGGCACGATCGGCAACGTCTCCCTGGAACGTCGCGGTGCGCACCGACCATCCGGGTGCCGGCAGATACTTGCCGATCAGTTCCTGGCGCCTGGCTTCGCCGGCGGTTTCGGAGACGAACTCGTGCGTGCTGCCGCTGCCATCGAGCGGCACCGGCATCACCCGCCACTTCGGGCCGAGCTCGACGCCTCGTTCAGCCAGGGCCTGCCGCGTGACCGCCTCCGCCTGGGCGCGCGTCGCGTTCAACATCTGCGGTGTCGTCGTCACGATTATCGCGATCGCCTCGATCAACCCGAGTCCGCCGAGCACGAGCCACGCGGTTTTCGCCCGCGGGCTCATCGCGACCTGCGGCTGCCGGACGGCGGGCTCCTCGATCGCCTCGACGCTCGGCGGCGTCCAGGCAGCGTTTCGATCGGCCGGCGACAGCTGGGTCCACCGGCCAGCCTGCACGCGTCTCAACAGAACCACCCAGAGCGGCACCAGAATGAAGGCGGCGACGAAGAATTTCTGGACCCAGATCCCGGGAGCGTCGGCCAGAAGGATCGGGATGGAGAACAGGACCGCGTCGAACGCATAGTGCAGGATGATTCCTGGCAGCAGGCCGTAGGCGATGTAAAGCAGGCCGAACCCGATTGACGGGATGATCAGCTCGACCGGCCGGGCATACGCCGGTTGCGCAGGGTAGGGAGCATGGCCGGCGCCGAAGATGGCGGCCTGAACCACGAAACCGATCACCAGGAACAGGCGCCGCTGCCCGAAGCGGTCCCCGATGAGCGCAGCACCCGCGAGCGGAACGGCGCGGAAGAGCGCCTCTTCCCAGAAGCCGGCCTGGAATGAATTGGCGATCGCCGAGAGCCAGGGCGCGTGAGTCGCCAGCACGTCGGGGTGGAGCAGCGCCTCTGCAGGCGACCACCAGCCGAAGTACTTCGTGGCAATGAAGTACAGCATCACGTCGTAGGCGAGGAAGACCGAGACCAGCAGGAACCCGGCTGCGGTGAGGCCGAGCACCTGGACCGACGCGCCCGGAACGGCTGCTGGATTGTCCGCGGGCGGACGGCGCGACCAGGCGCGCCAGAGCTGCGGGTGATGACCGAAGGCGCGGCGCGTCAGAGTCTCCGCCGCGATGAACGAGACGCCGAAGAAAGCCGAGTAGCCGAGGAAGCTGGCGACCACGAGCGCCACCTGCTCCGCGAGGAACGTCGATCTCGGGATCGCGGTGTCGTAGGTCATCCAGGCCAGCGGGAACTCGTTGACCAGGTTCAGGGCCTGGAAGAGCCCCACCGCCATACCCCAGAGCGCGGCATGCCGCCACTGGAGCCACCGCTGGCGCATCATGAAGAACAGCCCGACGCCGATGCCACCGATCACATACAGCAGCATCAGCCCCACCGCCGAGCCGGTCCCGATCGCTTCGTTGACCGAGCGCATGCTCGCGTAGCGCCGGGTGAACGCTTCCGGGATGCGTACGAAGTGCGTCACCTCGGTGAGCCGATCTCCCGTCACCACCAGCCGCAGCCGGTAACGCCCCTCGCCGGCGGCCGCCCCGGATCGTTCGAAGGTGATCGTGTGATCGACGCGGCCGCTGACCTGGCGGTGCTGCCCCTGTTCGACCAGGGTGAACTGCGACAGGTCAACGTTCCACTGTGGTGCACCGCGTTCGGCGATCGATCGCGCGGGTCCGGGTTCGAGCGCGGCACCCGGCGCGTCTTCCGGCAGCTTCTCAACGAACCCGTAAGTCTTCCCTTCGGGTGTGAAGCGGATGGTGGTTTCGCGGGTCTCGCCTTCCCGGAACTGCCGAACTTGCCAGGTGTAGGCAGAGTAGAGACCGTTCTTCAGCATCGCGGTGAACGCGTCCTTGCCGCCCCCCTCGAGCTCGATGAACGTCTGTGCCTCGTTGTCGAGGCTGAATGACGCCGCCTGCCGGTAGCCGGCTGGTCCCAGCGAATCCCGCGCCATCAACTCGCGCGCGCGGGCGAGCGCCTGTTCACGGTCCATCGTGATGTCGAGCGCCACGATGGAGAACGCCTGTGGGAAGTAGCGGACCGCGAGGACCGCGGATCCCAGCGAGAAGAGTGCGAATACAACCCAGAATGCCGGACGCCTCACGGGTGTCTCCTCAAAATGAGCGCAACGCTGCGGTGTGTACCACGGCGCACGCCCGAGCTGCAATGGCGGCCAGATGAAGCAGAGCGGCGCGAGCGAACGAGCGAAGCGAGTGAGCCACGCGACCGGAGCGGGGATCGTGGGGCCCCCGCGAGCGAGCGTGTAGGGGGTCTGGGGGCGAAGCCCCCAGATCAAGAGAGCGAAGCGAACGAGCGAAGCGAGTGAGCCACGCGACCGGAGCGGGGATCGTGGGGCCCCCGCGAGCGAGCGTGTAGGGGGTCTGGGGGCGAAGCCCCCAGATCAAGAAACGTCAAGCGGCATCGCGAGCGATGCGACGGCCGCAACCAGATCGGCGGGTTCGACCGGCTTCGCCAGGTGCAGGTCGAAGCCGGCGGCGAGTGAGCGTCGTCTGTCGGCCTCACGGGCGTAGGCCGTGAGCGCGATCGCAGCGAACGGGTAACCGGCCAGGGCCCGGCGGGCGGCCTCGAGCAGCTCGTAGCCATCGCGGCCGGGCATCTCGATGTCGGTCACCAGCACGCGCGGCGGGCGCGCCGCCACGGTCTCGAGCGCGGCCGCTGCGGACTCCGCGACGTCAACCTCCGCTCCCGCACCGCACAAAATCGATCCGAATAGCTCTCGAGCGTCGGGCTCATCGTCCACGATGAGGACGCGGACGCCATCGAGCCGGCTGCCGGCAACGCCCCGTCGTGATTCGGGCACCGCGGGGACCAGCGGCGCTGCATCGCGCTGGACCGCGCGTGCCGGCAGCACGATTCTGAACGTCGCGCCCAGCCCCTCGCCGGCACTCTCCGCACGGACGCTGCCCCCGTGCAGTTCGACCAGGTGCCGCACGATCGCCAGGCCGAGGCCGAGGCCTCCGTACTGCCGCCGCGACCCGACGTCAGCCTGCCGGAACCGCTCGAACACATACGGCACGAACTCCGGGTGAATGCCGATTCCGGTATCGCGGACCACGATTTCGATGTCGTTTCCGGCGCGGGCCACGGCGAGATCGATGGTTCCATCGCCGGGTGTGAACTTGATCGCGTTCGACAGCAGGTTCCAGACGACCTGTTGCACACGATCGGGGTCGGCGACGATCACGCCGGTGGTCTCGTCGATGGTCGCGCGCAGCTGGATCCCCTTCGCGTCCACGGCCGGCATGACCGTGTCGACGGCGGCGCGGACGATTTCCGCGAGGTTCACCGGCCGCGGCTCGAGCCGCAGCTTGCCGCTGATCGCACGCGAGACGTCGAGGAGATCGTCGATGAGCCTGGCCTGCGCGAGCGCATTGCGCTCAACCGTCGCCAGCGCCCGCCCGCGCTCGGTCGACGGGACGACATCGGTGGACAGCATGCGCACCCAGCCATAGATCGCGGTCAGCGGCGTCCGCAGCTCGTGCGACAGCGTCATCAGGAACTCGTCCTTGAGACGGCTGGCGGCCTCCGCGTCACGGCGCGCCCGCTGCTCGCGCTCGAGCGAGCCTTCGAGCCGCTCGTTCGCCTCGCGCAGCCGGTCTGCCTCCACCTGCTGGTGATCACGAAGCTCGGTCTCGGCCCTGACTCGCGCGACCGTTTGACGAAGCAGGCCGAACACGATCATCCCGAGCGTGATCGCCAGCGCGCCAACGGCGAGCCCGGAAGTACGGACATGATCGCGCCAGTCGGCAAGCACCTCGGACCGTTTGAGGGAGACCGCGACCAGCAGCGAGGGTTGTCGAACGTTTTCGTACGCGCTCACGAACTCGGGGCCGCCTGCGATCAACGGACCGTTCAACCGGCCTCTTCCCGGTCCATCGCTCGCGAACTGCAGGAACGGATCGCCCGCGGCGGATTGTCCGATGGGATCGCCCGTCGACGGCTCGCGGAAGACGACCACACCGTCCCGATGCAGGACCGAGATGACGCCCTCGGTGCCGATATCGAGCGTGCGGAAGAACTGCCGGAACGAGTCGGTCTCGAACGCCGTCACGACCACGCCGTCGAACCTCCCCGACTCGGTACTCAGGCGCCGGCCGATCGGCAGAAGGTAGCGTGGACGCGGCCCGGGAACTAGGAACGGGGGGTCGATGACGAGGTCGTCACTGTTCGAGGCGGAGAGGGTGCGAAAAATGTACTGGGCCGCGCGCGATTCGCCGACGATGTCCTGGCGGGTTGCGTGGCGGATGATCCCGGTCGCGTCCGTCACGCTGATCGATCCGCGGTCGGCCGGCATCGCCGCTCTGGCCGCCTCAAGGATCGGATCCCAGACGGCCGCACCGGCCGCGGCGCCGCCGACGCGGGTTCCATGGACCGCCAGCTGCCGCAGCGACGTGTCGGCCACGGCAAACGATCCGCGCATGTACTCCGCGAGCACCGAGGCGAGGTTCGTGGCCTTCTTCTCCGCGCTGGCGATGGACCGGTCGTAACCCCACCAGAGATCGGCGCCTTCGAGGAGCACGACCGCAAGCAGGACGGTCGCAGTGAAGCCGATGATGAGCGCACGCGACCGCCGCTGGAGCGCCGCAAGGAGTGACTGCGAGTCCAAGCTCCGCATTCTACTTGCTGCCCACTCCGAACAGTTCAGTTGTAATTCCGTTCAGTCTCGCTGACCGACGAAACGGTTCAGTTGCAATGTCGTCACTAAGATGTAGAAGCTACCGGGCCGGTCGAATGGCTTGTGGACGCAGCCGTTCCAAACCCCTTGCGTTTCCGGGTCATCAGAGCCGTACCGCTCAGGTCGCGGGACTGGCCGGATCTTTGCGAACGAGCCTTGCCCAGAACGGCGCGGCTGGCGCGTCGCTCTCAATCAAACAACTTCAACTCTACGCCGGCGAGGACGTGGACGTGTGTGGAGACACTGCACGCGTTCGGCAATCCGCCCGCGCCGTCCGTGTGCCCTCGTGGTGTGTCGGAGGAGGAATGTTTCAACTCGTGAATCTCGCATCCATCAAACGAACCCGTACTGTGATTGCCACGCTGGCGAGCGCCGTGCTGATGCTCTCCGCCAATGCCTCGGCGCAAAGCGACATCGTCTTGAAGGCGAGTAGTCCTTCGGCCAAGGCGGGCAAGTGGGCGGTCCAGACGGACAGTAATGCCTATGGTGGTGCGAAGATTCGACACCCGGACGCCGGTGCTGCCAAGCTCACGACCGCTTCCGCCAGCCCCGCCAATTATTTCGAGTTCACGTTCACCGCGACCGCCGGCGTGCCGTATCACCTCTGGATTCACGGGCGCGCCGATGGCGACGAATGGGACAACGACTCGGTGTTCGTGCAGTTCTCCAACAGCGTCAACTCATCGCGAGGCGCGATCTACCGGATCGGCACGACGTCGGCAGCTGAGGTCAATCTCGAGCCTTGCAGCGGATGTGGCATAAGCGGCTGGAAGTGGCAGGACAACGGTTACGGCTGGGGCGTCTACGGCCCGAACATTTATTTTGCGACGACCGGCACGCAGAAGCTGCGAATACAGACCCGGGAAGACGGGATGTCGATCGATCAGATCCTGCTGTCACCGTCGAAATACCTGAAGTCGAAGCCGCCGGAGATCGCCACAAGCGTCACCAGCAATGACTCCTCGGACGTAACGAGCGAGCCGTCAACGTCGACCACTTCAGGAACGCTGTTGAAAGTGTTCGACTGGAACATTCATCACGGCGTCGGCACCGACGGCAAATACGACATCAATCGGATCGCCGATTGGATCGTCAGGAGTGGCGCAAACGTCGTGTCATTGAACGAGGTCGAGAAATACACGGGCTGGGGAAACGAGGATCAGCCGGCGCGCTTTGCCTCGATGCTCAAGTCGAAGACCGGCAAGACGTGGTACTTGAACTTCGCACAGCGTGACGGCAACACCAACGGCCAGGGCAACCTGCTGCTGACCACATTCCCGATCGAATCGAATGGCGACTATCAGCTGAGTTACAGCCGATCCGTGGCCCGCGTCGCGGTGATCGTGAACGGCATCCGCGTGAACGTCTACTCGACGCACCTGGATGCCGATTCGAGCTCGCGGCGGACCACGCAGATGAAGGAGCTGAAGGGGTGGGCGGACAACTATCCCGAGCAGCGCGTCATCGCCGGTGACTTCAATGCCTGGCCCGGCGCAGCCGAGATCTCGAATATGACTTCGGCGTATTACGACTCCTGGGCAATGGCCGTGAGCCTGGATCTCGACGTGGCGTACTCGAGCAACACGGCTGGGAACACCCGGAACTCCCGCATCGACTACGTGTTCCTTTCGAAGGGGGTCACACGCCTGAAGCTGAAAAAGGTCCAGGTGTTCGACGTCCGCAATTCCAGCGGCGTGATGCCGTCGGATCACCGGCCGCTCATGGCGACGTATGAGGTGAGGTAACAGATCTCACCGGCCGGGGTCAGATCTTGTCTTTCTAGAACGCGAGTTGAAATACAAGATCTGACCCCTCGAGTACTCCGCCCGCTGACCACGACAGACGCTCTTCGTACCCTCCGCTACCGGCTGGGGTGTCGCCAGTAGTGGACAGACACGCCAAAACATTAGGAAAAAACCCCGATTTGGGCTGGCGCCGGCATTGCAATTTCACCCGGCATGATGACCCCAAGGGCGCACTCTTCGATACGAACCCGATTGCTTCTCGTGCCGGTTCTCTCGGTGGTGCTGGCCGCGTCGTCTGCGGCGCAAACCCACATCGAGCCGCACAAGAACAGCTATTCCCCCAAACAGGACGTCGAGCTCGGGCTGCAGGCCGCGCGGGAAGTGCGGCAGCAAATGCCGATGCTGAACGACCAGCGAACGGAAGACTTCGCGGAGCGCATCGGTGAACGCCTCATCGACGCGGTTCCGGCGGAGTACCGGCAGCCGGAGTTCCGCTACTCGTTCGACGTCGTGAACCTGCGGGATATCAATGCGTTTGCGCTGCCGGGCGGGCCGATGTTCCTGCATCGCGGAATGATCGAGGCCGCCAGATCCGAGGCGGAGGTTGCGGGCGTGATGGGGCATGAGCTCGCGCACGTGATCCTCCGGCACGGAACGGCGCAGGCGACCAAGGGACAGAAATTCCAGATCGGCGCGATCGCCGGCCAGGTGCTGGGCGCGATCATCGGCGGCCGTACGGGCGCGGTCGTCTCCCAGGGCTCGCAGGTCGGCCTCGGCACATGGTTCCTCAAGTACAGCCGTGA
>Ga0075430_100002985_pt1 | contig 14159 bp, 21 predicted proteins | sample RhiMetdeltSRZDD4_FD_75294 | JGI IMG/M metagenome (GOLD analysis project Ga0075430, IMG submission 75294) | Populus rhizosphere microbial communities from Tennessee, USA - Rhizosphere MetaG P. deltoides SRZDD4 | ecosystem: Host-associated > Plants > Roots > Rhizosphere > Soil | place: USA... | reverse complement strand
ATCGCGCCCAGATGGAATGGATTTGTGGGTTTAACGGTGTACAGGAAAGATTCTTCTTCAATTTCACTTATAGGGTAATACAACAGTGAATATACGTGCAATAAGTGAAGATGATATTTGTGAACTAAGGAAAATTCATCAAGCATTTTACAAAGATGAATTTGAATTTCCTGATTTTCTTAATAATTATTTATGCACATTTGCAGTTATAGATGATTGTGACAAGATAGTTAGTGCGGGCGGAATTAGACTCATAACTGAAATCGTAGCATTAACGGATAAGAATCATTCGACTAGAAAAAGGCGCGCAGCCTTATATCAGATTTTACAGGCTAGTCAATATTTAACTCAAAAAGCAGGGTTTGATAGATTACATGTTGTTACCGAGCAGGAAGTATGGAAATCCCAATTAAATGAGGTGGGTTTTCATAGTAGGGGTAACATTTTAGTTCTTGATATATAGGTGATGTATGGCTGGCGATAAAAAAAGAGAAATGCGTAATGTAGCGGCTAGGGAAACTGGGGAAGCAAAAGGAATTGCTGGACCACAGTTAGACCTATTTAGAAATTTATACAATCAGGGCGCCCAACAGAATATGCAACATTATGGCGAACTGATGGGCGGATTTAAGAATTTTCAGGACACAGGTGGCTATAGTCCTGGGGATTTATCTAATATTAGATCCCGTGCAGTTTCCCCTATTAGAGCTGCTTATGCTAATGCATCGAGAGATGTAAATAGGCAGAAGTCCTTACAAGGGGGTTACTCCCCAGGCCAAGGTGTATTAAAAGCCCGTATGGCTAGGGAACAAGGGCAATCAATGAGTGATGCTTCTACTGGGGCTGAAGCTGCTATTGCTCAAATGGTAAATCAAGGTAAGCAATTTGGATTACAGGGTGCTACTGGATTATATGGAACTACACCTGGATTAACTAGTATGTTTGGTAATCAAGTATTAAATGCTATGAATCAGAGATTGGGTATTAATCAGGATGCTATTAATGCTGAATTTCAGGCGCAGCAATTACCTGGTAGATGGGAAGGAACATTGGGAAGAATTGGGGATGTAGCTAGATTAGGTGGTCAAATTGCTGCTCCTTGGTTAACAGGTGGAGCTAGTAATTTAATTCCTTCTGGTAGGGTTCCTGGTATGGGTTCTACTTATAACCAATTTCCCGGAATTAGGACATAGTTATGGGATCACCATTTCTGCCTAACTTAAGATTCCAGAATTTATTTGGTATTGATCCTTCGCAGGGAATGCCTAATATTCAGGCTCCACAACAACCAATGGGTCCTGAACATATGAATCCTTTAGAAGCATATAAACCTGATACTCAAGCTCAGGAAATGTTATATAGGATGTTAGGAGAAATGCCCCAAAGACAAGAACCTGGCATATTAAGAAAGATTGCAGGTTCCTTGATTAATATGGGTGGGGATCCTAATGCTACTGAGGATGCATTATATGGTCCTTATAGACGGCAGATGACAGATTGGCAAACTAAATGGAAGCCTACATTAGATGTTGCAAATCAAGAACGTGCATCTAATGTAAATTTACGCCAGATTGCTACGTCCGCCGCAACTAATGCAGCCGCACAAAGAAGACTTGATATTCAGGCGGGGGAATCTGAAAGAAAAGCTAAGGAAGGACAACAGAATATTGCAATTAGAGAAAAGAGAGCAGCTACATATGATTGGAAAGCTCGTAATCCCAATCATACTGTCAAGATAGATAGTGAAGGTAGATTGATTGGTGTTAATCCTCAAACTAACGAATCTCAATTTATTACAGGTCCAGATGGACAACCTGTGAGAAGTAATGAATTGTCAGATGAGGACAAAATCAATCTTCAGTTAGGGGCATCATTAAAACGAATTGCAGCTACAGGCGCGGAAGCTCGCAAAACTGAAGCAGTAAGACAATCTGGGCGGGAAACTTTAGTAGGCATGCGCGCTCGTATTCGTAAGGAAGCGGCTACTAAAGATAAAACTATGTCTGCTTCTCAGGAAGCTGCTGCATGGAAATTAGCTAGACAACAATACATAGCCGATAATCCACAGGATAGAATTTTTTGGGATGAAACTGGAAATCCCACTTCCAAAGCAGAAGAAAATGACGAATATGCAGATGCAGTAGATGATATTCGTGAGAGATATAATCGGATTAAATCCAGAGCTACAGGAAGAAGTAGTCCTATAACTCCTGTTACTCCTATGTCTTCTCATGGTCCTGCTCCTGCTGATGTTCCTAAATCTAATACTACTCCTACAGGCGGAACAGGAGTTCCCCCACCTATTGAGAAAAGAACTAAAGGAATGACATGGAAGTTTCCCAATGGTAATGAGGGCCAATGGGATGGAACTAAATGGGTTCCTACTACTATTGTAACTAGGTGATGTATGCCCCAACAAGCTGCTTATCTTGATGATAATGGTAATCCTATCTACCTAGATGACAATGGGAATATAGTTAAAGGATCACAGGAAATTAAACCTGCGCCCTTAACTGCATCAGGAGAAAAAGGATTCCTCTCTAAAGCATATAATGCAATATTTGAAGCCCCTGAATTTATAACCAAGGGCGCGCAAGATATATCTCAAAGATTAACCGAGCATTCATTAGATGAATCTATGCTTGGTTCCCAACTGAGAGGATTCTTAGGTGGAGCAACTGAAGGGGCAGCCAGTTTATTATCCCCCGCAAATATCATTACTTTAGGTCGTAGTAGATTAGCAAGTGTTGCAGCCAAAGCATTAGGAATAGGACAGGGTATTCATGGGATTGATGAATTAGCTGAAGGTAATCCCATGAGTGGAGCATTAGATATATCCCTTGGTGGATTAAATATGTTAACAGGGGGTAAATCCCCATTAAGAAGTAGATTAAATACTATCATTAAAGATTCTGAGGCAATGAGAAAAAGTCCTCTTCCTATTCCTAAACAGGAGATGGCTCCTACAGATATAATTGCATCACAACCAATTAGACCACAATTTAATCCTAAAGGTCAGAAAGGAATGACTGGTTCTGCTCAAAGAATGGGAGCAGATATGGTTGATACTACTACAGGAGAAGTATTAAATGATGCTGGGGAATTAATTGATCCATATACGGAAGCCAAAAGAAATCTTGATACAATGCATGCGATGGGTCAAGTTGTTGATTATGAGGATGAATTAGACAATTTAAATAGGCAATATGGCGTAATAGATACTATGTCAAAAGAACTTGATGAACAAGTATCTGCCACTAAAAATGCTTTAGATTCAGGATATATAGTTTTAAATAAAAATTCACCCCATGCTGCACGAATGAAAAGGGAAGGATATACTTTAGCTGGTAAACAAGGAGATGATTTAGTTCTTGATTATCCTGTTGGAAATCCCCATCGTAAGGGAGTTCCATATACTCCCCCACAATCATTAGGCCAAAGATTATTAAATAATGAAACAGGAGCAATTAATATCGAATCCGCGCCCGAAGGAGCGCGTAATATTAAATTAAAGCAACCCACGATGGAATTAATTCATGCATTAGGAAAGAGAGGATATGTTCCTGGGGGAGTGGGCCCAGATGGTATTCCTTTCATGACATATAAAGGAAAACCTATTCCATTAGAGGATCTTCCTATTCCTCCTGAGAAAAAAGCTAGCGTAATGCAGGAGTTATATAATCTTCCTAGGGGTCTTACTACTTCATGGGATATTTCAGCACCATTAAGGCAGGGACTCCCATTAATTACAAAGAAAGAATGGTGGAAAGCGTGGCCTGATATGATGAAATCAATGGGGAGCCAACGTGCATATGATATGGTGATGGCAAATATAGAGGCGCGCCCATTATTTGCACATAAAACTGAACCTGCTTTTGTTGGGGGTAAATGGGTTAATAAAAGGATTCCTTCTCTTGCTGAAAAATCTGGTCTAGCAATGACTGATCTGAAATCGTTCGGCAGTCGAGAAGAAAATATAATGAGTTCATGGGCTGAAGCGGTACCAGGTATCAGACCAAGTAATAGAGCTTACACTGCCTTCCTAAATAAATTACGTGCAGATACTTTTGAATCTCTTATCAAAGATGCTGATGCGGTAAATAATCCTGAACTTGCAAAAGAGATTGCTGATTTCGTGAATACTGCAACCGGAAGGGGTCCATTAAGAACTTCTCTTCCTAATATAACAAGAGGGGGAGTAGGATTAAAAGAGCGTTCATTAGAGCAAGCAGCATCAGTATTAACAAATACTCTTTTTTCACCAAGATTAGTTGCCTCCCGTGTGAGAATGTTAAACCCTGCTACTTATATTGCTGCCTCTCCTTTTGTTAGGAAGCAATATATGAAAGCCTTCTTATCTACAGCGGGCGCGTGGGGGACCGTTGCATCATTAGCTAAGATGGCAGGGGCAGATGTAGTACTAGATGCTAACAATGCAGACTTTGGAAAGATTAAGATAGGGAATACCAGATTAGATCCTGCTGCGGGATTTCAACAGTATCTTGTTTTGGCCCATAGATTAATCTCTGGTAAGACCACTAGTTCCACTTCCAGTAGAACACAAGAATTAGGAAAAGGATTTAGAGCTCCTACTCGTCGTTCAGTTGTGGAAGATTTTGGAGCAAATAAACTCCATCCCACCTTAAAATTTGCATATGATTTATATGATGCTTCTAAATATAAATCAGTGATGTTAGGTGATAGACTACTTCAGATGTTTGTTCCTTTAATTGTTCAAGATATCGCAGAGCTTGCACAAGAGGATCCTTCTTTACTTCCATTGGCTATACCTACGGCTATGGGAATGGGCACACAAACATATGAGAAGGGTAAACAGGAATCAGTTCTTCTCCCTGAAGAATTTGATATCAAATATCAGGGAGGAAGTCCTTTCTAAACAAAAGTTATACTACTAGTTGTATCGAAACCAATACCCTGCCATCCTGCCTGTTGATAACCGATTGAATTATAGTACCACCTCTCTGGAATAGCAGAACCTAATGTATAGGTATTGTTATTCCATTGAGTAACTGGATGTGTAGTTTCTGCTCCTGACCTACCTCCGCCAGCAGGGACAGTAGTATTTACAACGGTATTACCATGCACATTTAATCCAGTTAATTCCCAAGGACCATCTATACCAACTGTTCCATCCCTTGCATCTGAAAGACAAGCAATTTCCTGATAATTCTGTTCTAGTAAGTTCCCATGAACTTCTACATTGCGGGAATCATATACTTGAATCCCACCGTCCGAGGGATAGAATGGGAATGCTGCTGAGGTAATTCCATTGCGCCTGAGTGTATTATTAACAATTTCACATTCGTAGCTAATCTCATGGAATATTCCTGCCATGTGATTATCCTCTACAAGATTATCCTCGTAAAGAATACGAATGTTGTTAATATCCGTCCATAATCCAGGCCCCCAATTATCATGTGAATAGTTACCACGAATAATCATATCCGTAGAAAATACCCACTTAGACCCACCTGCCCCATCATAGGGATTAAACATCTTCATGTAATTATTGAAGGCTATTTCATTCCCTTCAACTATATTATTCCATCCTGCCCCATTAAGACCAAAGCGCATATTGTGATGAATATAACAGTTTCTTACTGTAGTTTCTGCATCACACGCAACCCCTGATCCATGATTATATCTGACTTCACATCCTTCAGTTACCCAAAAATATCCACCAAAGGGAGAATAACCCATGTTAACCGCGCCAGAATCCTGTGGTGTAGCGAATTTTTCTACAATTAAATCTGCAAGGGTCACAGTTTGAGCAGAACTAAGGGGAGTATATAAACTCTGAACTGCACTTAATTCTACTACCATACCTGTAGGATCGTCACCTACATATACAGTATTAGCTGCATAGTCAAAATACCATGTACCAGGAACTACTTCAGGTAAAGTGCTAACATGGAGTTTAACTACATCATCCATGAATAAATCTTCAGGATGAATACAGTTAGGATAATCTGGATCAAAGTTTCCGGCTAAAGTAGAACATGAGGCAGGATTACCTGTAGGATTTTCTACAGTAACACCTGTTACAAACCAATGCCCTGAACCATCAGGGGTCCATCCTGTTAACAATTGCGCGCCCGATAGAGTAGTTAATAGGGTTGACCCAGAAGTAGTACCATGATAAATATCACCTGTCCTTGCAGTGAGTGTACCTATATTCTGTAATCTATAGGTCCCCGCAAGAAATCTAAATTCAGATCCCGTGGGAAAACCACTAATAAAAGAATCTAAATTAGTGGTTCCCAAAGGAATCTGAATCCCTGATTGGGGGAGAACTCTACCACGTGTAGCAACACTAGATAAACCAAGCCCACCAATGAAATATGTCATGGTTACTACTCCCTACTTCTAAATGGTCCCACAGGTGGGAATCGAACCCACACGGTATTAAATACCAACGGATTTTAAGTCCGTAGCGTCTGCCTATTCCGCCACTGTGGGTTTTTCTCAATCTCTCCACTTTTTAATTTCTATTTTACTTACCTGTTTTTCAAGTAATCTTTCCCGAATATATTTATCCATATCCTCTAAAGTATCTATAGTAGCAAAATTAAATTCTCTATAAGTTCTAATAAAATTCTTATCATCCAAAGCTACTATTTGTATAAAACTCATACCCTCCACTCCCATAAATTTACGTACAACTTCTGGGGTAATAGCACCTTTAGCACTATCTAATTCATAACTTGATTTAAACACATTTTATACCTTTTCAACATTAAATGCACGTTTACCCTTGGGAGAGTCTCTAACATCAAACTTAACATTCATGTCCCTAGTTAAACTATTGAATGGAGTAATACATTCTGTGGAATGAAAGAAGTATTCCCTTCCATCTGATAGAATAAAACCATATCCTTTTTCAGTTATGGTATTCTTAACGGTTCCGGTCATTATTTTAATCTCCAAATGAATAGACAAACTACACTAACTAATACAATTAACAGAGTAGATGGTTCAGGAACACTTTCAACTTGTACAGATTCGGGCGCGGTTAATGAACTAATCACGGTAGGAGTAGCTACCTGTAATGGTTTAGCTAGGGAACCATTCAGATATATTGAATCCCTATTCTGTCTCAATACATGGAATCCAAAGTTCTCAATGTTAAGGGGCATGTAAATAAAATCTGGAAATATCCATACCGGACCTGCCATAGTCACGGAGTAGGGATTTCCAGATAGAGTTAATTGTCCATTTATATTTGTCACAACATCAAATGTATCCTTCAACCCTGGATCCCAAATAGGGACGTATACATTTGAATTTAATACAGTGGTAATATCTAGATCTAATCTTAAATTTTCCCCTTCCCATGATTTCAATACTGTTATAGGATCAGCAATTGGAATAGCATATGCAGGCGCGCATGTTAACAAGAACACGAGGATTGATTTGCAAATGTTCTTAGTCATTTTGTTTTTCCTGCAAAGAAGCGTTTATATTCTTCCACTTGGTTTTCAGTCATTTTGTACAATATGTGATTGCCATTCATTTCTATCTTAATCATTCCCGCCTGTTCAAAGGAAGCCATTAATTCAGTTATCTCATTTATATCTTTATAATGCATCCATATCTTCTTGAGTAACATCTGATGACTAATCTGTTGATTTTCCCGTCCAAGTAACTCCATTATTATTTTAACTTTAAGAGGGGTATTAAGACTTGTTCCCTTGGCACCTAATGTAGTTTGGCGCACATTGCCTAACAGGAATTCACACTTTCTAATTGCTTCATCCATTGCCCTTTCAGTTATAACTAATTCTGGTTTCTCTGCTAAGGACAAGAGCATTGCAACTTTAAGAACTGAATCCCCAAAACGATTCATAGTTCCTGTTTCATCTTTATTGAACTGATTCTTCATGCTGGCTTTAAAATCATAATACCATTGTTGGTATATTAATCCTGCCTTACTTAAATATCCTGATTCTCCACTTAAAGGGTCAGTCCAGAACTCTTCGTATCCTTCACATTTTTCTGCCATTCCTAAAGGAAGGAAGGATCCCTTTAATTTTCCAAGAGCCTTTAGATAATTTATACTTTCCTCATCATTAGGGGGATTCTTTAATGGGAGAATTAGGGAATTAGAACGATTCTCAGTATGTTCATATATGATAAAAGTTCGTGCAAAATATCCCCCTTGGATATCCTTCTTGGCAAAGAAATCATTCGAGTGTGCTTCATTGGTTGCAGTTAACATGGTTACTGTGGGATTATTTAACTTAAATGATTCCATCTTTAATAAGGAACGCCATTCTCCAACTCTATACTGCCTATCGTAAAGGTCCGTAAGAATTGACGTTGCTACTTTATCTTCAACTATAGAACTCGAAAGTTCTGAACTACAGATAAATACAGAGGCATCAGTAGTAGGAATTTTTCCGCCTGGTGTAGTCTTAGCCTGACTCATATCCTTTAAGATACCTTGAATCGAACTTCTTCCTGCGATTACTCTAGTATTATTTACGGTAGAGACATATTTAGCTGCCATAGCTACAGGCGGGCCTTTTTTTAGTCCCGAATCCGCATGAAACATGACGTATATGTTAGGATACAAGTTATAGATTTGTCTATGTAGCCATATATTGTCTTTAACCACCGCCGAAATTATTGCCAATCCAGACCACCACCAGAACGATAGGGGAGGCTCAAGTTCTGAACGTGAAAAAACTAAGCGATCTAACCATGTCATTTCTTTTCATCTAGTAAATAGCTTACGAGTTTAGTTTGTTTGCCTGTTCTTCTGGTTCCATCTATTGCACTTTTAGTGACTGTATAAAGAATGTTTCCACAGAACTTACACGTAGGTGCAGGTATACTACTCATAAAGTCCATCTTACACTGGAAACAATGTAGAAGTCTTTCTTTATCGGGGTTCCACATCGGGCCTTCTTTTGTAACTATCATCCTCTATTAACTTCTCTGATTCACATATAATAATTTTAGCTATATGTGAATTGTCCTTGAATACCTGAATTAGTAATTCATTGATAACCTCTGCCATTGAGGTATGATCATCAATTACATCCAATAACATTTTAACTTTGATAATCATTCTATACCTGCCAAATTTTTAACAGCTTGGGCAAAGTTTTTGATTTCTTTTCTAACTAATTCCAATTCTTCTAGTTCATTCAATACTTCTTGGGCAAATTCCATCCTTAACATTACATTATATCTTCCATTATTAGCATTACGTTCTGTGTCCATAATTGTCTTAAATCTTTCGTATATTGTTCCCATTATGCAGCCCTCTTCATGAATTTAAATTTCTTTAGTTCGTAGTAGTTATATCCCACTTCAGCTTCACATGGGACAATTAAATCTCTACGTGGTAAACTACAGGTATCAAATCTAATGGGTCTTTCAAATTCTGATTTGGCTAATTCAACAAATTCTTCAGTGTGACGCTCTGGAATTTCAAATAACAAAGCATCATGCGCTTCCAAAATTATCTTGGCGATGGGGAACTGTTTTTTAACGCGCATGCCATCAGCTTTAGTAGAATCCGATATTGCTCGCTGCGGTATATAACTGAAGGCTTCACGGAATAATTCATCGCCCCACCTATCATAGAAAGTTCGCTTACCACCATACTTAGCATCTACGCCATAAGGAACTGGCGCGATTAAAACGCGATCTTTCTGAAGCATCTCAACAATACCTGCTTGAAATACTTTCTGAATCCTGGGTTGTTTTTGATGGAAGATACTGAGTGCTCTACCAGCAAAATCTTCTTCGATACTAAATAGAGTTCCGTCCGCGTTTTTAATCTTGTATTTTCTTGCGTCTGTATTAACGCTTGTTTTTGCTGTTCTCTTTCCTGCGCCCAAGTGGCCCGCATGGCGTAAAGTTTTGCCACAAAATCTAATGGGATGTTCATAACCCCATTTCTTTTTACTCCAGTCATCCTCTACTCCCCCAAAAAACCAAGTAGCAGTTAAAGCATGATAATCATGGAGATCAATATCAACTAAAGCCTGTTCATCTTCTGCTAGTAAAAAGACGACTCTAGCTTCAGCCTGTGCCTTATCCAATTGAACAAATATATTTCCTTTAGCAGGTTCATACATTTCCCTAACTTCGGGACCAATATCACCATGCTTTGTTTTGGTTTGAAATGGAGTTCCTAATGATTTCTTCTTTTTCTTACCATCCTCTCCTATTACTTCTATGGAAGGTCTAATAGGAGGATCCTGTTGGCCGGTACTACTTCTACCTGTCTCCAAACATGGGAAACAAGTAGTTTTCATTTTTCCATCATAGTCTGGAAGTGCCATAATATCGTGGCTAATTGTTCTTCTAACTCTCCTATTTTCAAGGATAAGTTCAACAACTCTTCGTTTATCGGGATCAGAGAAGGATTGGAGATTAAGTAAGGATGTAAGTTCTTCCTCTCCCGTACCATCTCTGCGTGGACATTTGAGAGTGTCAAAGAGGAGAATGCTAATTTGTTTAGGAGATTGACAATTAATGCTTGTTCCTGTGATTTTGAAGAGTTCATATCTAATCTTTTCATCCCATTCTATGTATTTTTGAAGGAGTTTATCCCGTTTCTGCTCGTTAATATGAAATCCGTTATTCTCTATTTCGAGATAAAAGTCAGGCAACTTCATTACGAAGTTTTCATACCAATCTCTCTGTTCTATTTCATCTATATCTAAATCCATCTTCTCATCTATTTCGTATGTAACACATGCATCACGCGCGCATCCTATAAGAAGATCATTTAACGACCCTTCATACATTCCCTCGTCCTTGTAGAAAGGTTCTTCCGTATAGATGCTCTGATTGAACGCAAGTTTTTTTGGTAGCTCTGGATTAATGGTAAATCCTTTGAGCATGATATCAGACTTAAGGCTTCTAATAGCAAATCCAAGTCGTCGAAGTTTGTCCCGATCATAGTTAAAATTTTGTCCGATGATGTCATGATTATATAGTATCTCAGTTAGGATTTTCCAACAATTAACCATGTCCTCATCAGGTATATTCGAGATTCCTTCTTTATTCCAGAGGGGGACTGTTAGGCCATGACCTTTGTTAAACGCTAATCCAATGCAGATTGGAATACATGAACCCCCTGCTTCTATATCGACTGATAATTTCCTACGGCTCTTATATGCTTCGTAGAAATTATATAATTCTATCGAGGATTGACATACCTTTAATACTCTTCTAGGGAGTTTTAATTCCGATGATTGCGCCTGTTGCCATGCACGCTTGAAATCGTTAACCATTATAAAACGATTCCAATATCCCTTTATCTCCCCACCAGAGGCACTATGCAATAAATGTGCGGGATGGTATGTGGGCACAAACTTTCTTCCCATACCATGCATAATTGATCCGCGAAAATTACTAATCTTATTTTTCCCTGATAATGCCCATAATGCAGTTCCTCCCAACGCGAGTATACAATTGGGCTTAATTGTAGATATTTCGGTTTGCAAATCTCTAAGTTGCTCATCAACATCTATTCCTACATTCTTTGCTCTAACATGAAATGGTATTTTCTTCCCCTTAGCCAACGGGGGAATTTCATATTTACATACATTAGTAATCCATATATCATCACGCGACGGTAAATCTGCATCACGTAATAATCTATCTAATTCTCGCCCGGAGGGGCCTACAAATGGTTTGCCTTCTGCAACTTCCTGATATGAAGGGGCTTCACCTAATATCATTAATTGCGCGCCTGAACCTGGCCCTACTCCGGGGACGTATATATTGCTCATGATTGTTTTGATACCCTTTGAAGAATTTTATTAAATCGTCTCCAATTATGTTCTAAACTAGGCCCTTCTAAACCCAATTCGGTTTTATAATATTCTTCCCATGCTTTTCGGACTAAAACCGTCATATACCAAGTAGGAAGATTTTTAATTTTAGTAATTTGTTGTATTGAATACTCAGCTGTATCTCGATTCATACATTTTCCGCCTGCTTATTTAATTGTTCAACTAGAATCTTACAGTTATCTTTATACTTCTCTAAATCCCCATTAATCATCCTCACAGAATTAACTACGTTTGTTTCTACTACTTTAATATTACTCCTCGAATGAGCAAATTGGGCATCAGTATTGAGCCAATCATGACATTGCTTGAGAGTTTTACACAGATATTCAAATGTATCCTTCTCTATAATAATTATCTGTTTCATTATTCAGTATCCTCATTTTCTAGAACCATGATTTTAATTGCACGCCATCTCTTATCAGGCAATTCAATTGGTTTAAATTCAACAATCATTCCTTCCTCTAACTTATCGAAAGTTAAGGTATTCACTTCAAGGAAGGTCCAATGGAAAAATAATCTGCGGAAGGGAATAGCTTTAGAAATAATAAAACCATATCCCCCCTCATTAATAAGAAAGATTTTACCCCGGACACGAACATTATCATGGGGCTTAGGATCAACAAAAGGTTCATCTAATGGCTTAAAACTATCCATAATACTCATCGAATTATACTCTCCAATTTCATTCGCAAATTAACAATGAATTCATGTATTGCCTTTTCTGTTTTAACTTCACTGATAATGAAAGTAGGGCATCTAAATCTATCACACTTAATACAGTTAGCATTACCAGCAGTATGATATACTCTGGAATGCCCACAATTGCAAACTAATAAATCACCTGCATTCATGATTCAAACCGGCTTAAAATTAGCTTTTACATCATGAACAAAGATTTTAGAATCAGGTGGATATGCAGTTACTCTTTCAACTTCTGTTGTAAACCTATTTATTCTGATATAATCTGCCATTAAATTGACAAATTCCTCAACTCTGATATCGGCTGGAATTTCTACTTTGAATTCCGCTACTATTTTCTTTTCCATTATACGAATCCTTTATTGCAGTTAAGAACTGAGTTCCATCTGGTGTATATCCAATGATAACTATCTTTGTAGGAGTTTCTACTCTCTCGAAAGTAAACCCCCTTATCTGTAACATGAAGATTAATTCTTCAAGGGAGGGTTTCATAATATCTTTAATTTAAAAACGGATGCGCGCTTTAATTCAAACGTGATGTGTCTTATCATAGGAGATGACACCATTTGTAAGAATCATAAGCGCGCATCCTATCACCTGATTAACTACTTGTCACCTATTCTCCCTCTATCATATGACAGAGTTCGTTCGGTTATTCTTTCGTCTTATCAGGTGAATCCAGTTCATCCTCTACTTCCACGTCCTCTTCCAAATCTTCATCTTCTTCTTCTGATTCTTCATCTTCATCATCTGTTCCATCAATCTCATCTTCTTCAACATCAGGAACATTATCAACTTCTTTATCATCAACGTTGTTCATCTTATAGTTAAACATTTTATTTTCTCCCTCTTTTTTAAATTAAGTTGCGCCCAACGTGTAAGCCTTTAATTCTGTCAGAGCAGAACTGGCGGTCTTGTATGTGTATCGGCCCTTGGTAATTGACAATCGCATGCAATTGTGAATTTACGCTTGTCCTTGTTCATACGCAACAACGTCTGGACGCAATATTTAATTACACTGCAACCTTAGGAGCCCGATAACCATGATCGGCCTTATTCTTCATACGGCCTTCATAGGTATCGTTAATAATATGCATCTCAACATACTTACCTTCAAGATGCTTCATTTCAATCTTGGATTCAGGTGTAATCTCCTCAGGAGAAAATCCTAATTGGGCCGCGCATGCTTTCACTAATCCCAAACTAAAGCCCAGTGCCTTAGTATTAAAGGACCATGCACCCATACCACCAATAGGAACATCTTTAAACTCTTCGGAACCATTCTCTGCATCCCGAACAATAGTTCCTTCGAGAACCATGTTATTGCTCTTACCATCCTTACTAAGTGCCCAATCCCCCACTACATCAATCTGCACAAGATACCATGAGGGGGGAACAATCTTATCTCGAAGCAAATCACGCTTGCTGTATTGAATTGTTGGCATTGTTCATCTCCGTAATCTTCGTTGGGGTCATCTTCGTAATCGTAACTACTCTACTTGAGACTGGGGATCATTGAATACTACAGCTTTAATAGCCCACATTGCTGTAGTTTCATTATTTGTGATAGCAACAGAAGATTGTCTGTTATTACCACAAATTTCTTTAATCAATCTTTCT
>Ga0075430_100002979_pt1 | contig 14173 bp, 9 predicted proteins | sample RhiMetdeltSRZDD4_FD_75294 | JGI IMG/M metagenome (GOLD analysis project Ga0075430, IMG submission 75294) | Populus rhizosphere microbial communities from Tennessee, USA - Rhizosphere MetaG P. deltoides SRZDD4 | ecosystem: Host-associated > Plants > Roots > Rhizosphere > Soil | place: USA... | reverse complement strand
AGCTCTGTCCGTTGTGGAGCGTCAGCACGGTCTCCGGGTCGTTCTGGGAGCGGAACGCCTGCCACACCTGGTCGCCGACGGTGACGCCGAAGCGCGCCCGGGCCGCGATGCGCACCAGCGCGGACTGCATCTCCCCGCCACCGCCGCCGCCGAACAGGCCGCCGACCACACCGGCGATGGCGATCAGGTCGCTCATCACGAACGGCTGGGGGCTGCCCTGGTTGGCGAGGTTGTACTCGCCCGGGCAGTTGGCGTTGGCGATGCACTGGCTGATGTACGCGTTCACCCCGGTGATGTAGGCGCCCACGTCGTCGTAGAGCTGCTGGCCGCGGGGGCCCTTCAGCCGCAGCGCGTCGACCTGGGCCTGGAGGTCTGCGGCGGTGTACGGCGCGTTGCGCCAGATGCTCTGCTCCAGCTCCTGGTTGCCTGGCGAGCCACCGGCGAACGGGGTGAGCCGGCCCCGACCGGCGCGGCGCATCAGGTCCATGACGAACAGCCGGTCCTGGGCTCCGGCAAAGCCGGCGCCGAACATCGTGCCGGCCCGGGTGGTGCCGGTGATATGCGGTACGCCGGTGGCCCGGTCCCGCACGATCGTCACGTCCGAGCGCGGCTGGATGGTGCTCTCCACCTGGCCCGCCGGTACTCCGAACGAGCCGTCGTTGAAGTAGCGCGAGAGCTGCTCGTCGGTCACCCCGGAGTAGCCATAGATCAGGTTCGCGTACTTGTCCAGCTGGTCCACCCAGTGCGCGGGCCGCGTGCCGAACAGCTGGTGCGCCAGGATCGCGGTCAACGTCGCATTGCCGTTCTGCCCCGGCGGCAGGATGTCGCTGCACTCGCCCAGGCAGTAGTCGTTGCTGGTGAAGACGGCGGCCGCGGCGGGCTGGGGCGGCAGTCCTACGAGGACCGTCGCTACGCCGACGGCCAAGGCGCTGCCCAGCGCCATGGCCCGGCCACGGATGGATGGTCGGGGCATGAGACAGGTCCCTTCGCGAGCTTCCGGCGGGTGTTGGATGGTGCGGTCGGCTCGGCGCCGCGGTCCCGCGGCCCTGGCACCTCCCCGGCTTCGACGCGGAAGTGAGAATCCTTCGTAATTTGTCGTAATGATTCTCGTCGCTGCCTGTCGCTCGGTAGCGGTCCTTCACCTTTCGTGAATGCCGGCACACGCCCCGAACCCGGAGCCGGGGCGTCATATAGGGGTATGAATGTCTGTGCCCTGTGTGGGACTGCTCCGCCAGGGGGCGCGGTGAGCCGCGGTCGCAGGATGCGGGCCTCCGGGGTTGTGTATCTAAGGCAAGCCTTACCTTAGAATGTGCCGGTGGCCCTCCGCTCCGATCCGCTGCGCGTCCCCACGACCGTGCCCTTCGCCCGTGACCTCGCCGTCCACGGCGACCGGCCGGCCATCATCGCCCCGGAGGGCGCCCTCTCCTACCGTGACCTGGCCGCCCGCGTGGACGCCATGGCCCGGCGGCTGGGCCGCGAGCGGCGGCTGGTACTGCTCGCCGCCGCCAACACCGTCGACTGCGTCGTGGTGTACCTCGCCGCACTCGCTGCCGGCCACCCGCTCCTGCTGGTGCCCGGCGACCGGCGGCAGAGCGTCCGGCCGCTGGTCGACGCGTACGACCCGGACGTCGTCGTGCGAGCGACCGGGCAGCGGTGCCAGCTTGACGAGCGCCGCCCGGTCTCCACCCACGCCCTCCACCCGGACCTCGCGCTGCTGCTGAGCACGTCCGGGTCGACCGGCTCGCCGAAGCTGGTGCGGCTCTCCCACGAGAACCTCCACGCCAACGCCGAGGCGATCGCCGGGTACCTCGCCATCCGCAACAGCGACCGGGCCGCCACCACGCTGCCCATGCACTACTGCTACGGGCTCTCGGTCATCAACAGCCACCTGCTGCGCGGGGCGGGCCTGATCCTCACCGACCTCTCGGTGGCCGACCCCCACTTCTGGGAGCTGTTCCGGCGGCAGCGCGGCACCACGTTCGCCGGTGTTCCGTACACCTTCGACCTGCTCGACCGGGTCGGGTTCGCCGCCATGCGGCTGCCGAACCTGCGGTATGTCACCCAGGCCGGGGGCCGGCTCACTGCCGACCGGGTACGGCGCTACGCCGAGCTGGGCCGGCGTCACGGCTGGGACCTGTTCGTGATGTACGGCCAGACCGAGGCGACGGCGCGGATGGCGTACCTGCCGCCGGACCTGGCGCACTCCCGGCCCGAGGCGATCGGCGTGCCGGTGCCCGGCGGGTCGTTCCGGCTCGAGCCGCTGCCGGAGTGGCCCGAACCCGGCGTCGGCGAGCTGGCGTACGAAGGCCCGAACGTGATGCTGGGCTACGCCGAGAGCCCGTCCGACCTGCGTCTCGGGCGCACCGTTACGCAGCTGCGCACCGGCGATGTGGCCCGTCGCGCCAGCGACGGCCTGTACGAGCTGGTCGGCCGCAGGAGCGGGTTCGCCAAGATCCTCGGCCTGCGGATCGACCCACACCGGGTGGAGGCTCTGCTCGGGCGGCACGGCGTGACCTCGTGCTGCGTCGGCGGCGATGGTGAGCTGGTCGTCGCCGCCGCAACCGGCGCTGCGGCCGAGCACGGCGCTGCGGCCGAGCACGGCGCCGTGGCCGAGTATGGCGGTGCGGTCGAGCATGGCGGTGCGGTCGCGGGTGGCGGCGGTGACGAGCTGCGGATCCGGCGGCTGGTGGCGCAGGAGTGCGGGCTGCCGGCGTCCGCGGTCCGGGTCCACCTGCTCGCCCACCTGCCGAGGCTGGCCACGGGCAAGCCCGACTACCAGGCGGTACGGGAGCTGGCGCGCACTTCCGGCGCCGGGGTCACCGACCAACCCCCGCCCACCGCCTCCCCACCCCTACCGCCCCCGGCACCACCACCGCAGGCCGGCCCGGCGGACCTGTGCCGGCTCTACGCCGAGGTTCTCGGTCGCGCCGAGGTCACCGAGGAGAGCAGCTTCGTCAGCCTGGGCGGGGACTCGCTCTCCTACGTCGAGATGTCCCTGCGGCTCGAACGCGCCCTCGGCCACCTGCCTCCCGGCTGGCACGACCTGCCGATCCGCTGCCTTCGGCCGCCCGAGCAGGACCGGCCCCGGCGCATCCGGGCGCTGGAGACCAGCGTGGCGCTGCGAGCGGTATCGATTGTGCTCATCGTCGGCTCGCACATCCCGCTGTTCACCATCAAAGGCGGCGCCCACCTGCTGCTCGGCGTCGCCGGGTTCAACTTCGCCCGCTTCCACCTCACCGCCGCCGGCCGCCGCGAACGCATCCGCCACATCACCGGCAGCATCGCGCGGGTGGCCCTGCCCAGCATGGCCTGGATCGCGCTCATGCTGGTCGTCACCGACGACTACCGCCTGACCAACCTGGCCCTGCTGCACGGCATCTTCGGCCCGCCCAACGGGCGTACCGAGTGGCACTTCTGGTTTATCGAGACCCTGGTCTATATCTTGCTAGCCCTGGTCGCCGTCCTGGCCGTCCCGCTGGCAGACCGCGCGGAGCGGCGCGTGCCGTTCGGGTTCCCGCTGGCGCTCGTAGCCTTCGGCCTGGTCACCCGCTATGACCTGCCCGGCATCCGGGACTCCCGCCCCCCATCGGCCGTCATCGTCTTCTGGCTGTTCGCGCTGGGCTGGGCCGCGGCCAGGGCGACCACGGTCTGGCAACGCGCGCTGGTGACGGTCGCGGCCGTCGTCACCGTTCCCGGGGCCTTCAACGAGCCGCAGCGCGAGGTGCTCATCATCGCCGGGCTGGCGCTGCTGACCTGGGTCCGCAACGTGCCGAGCCTGGCGGTGGTGAACCGCGTCGCGGCCGTGCTCGCCGCGAGCTCGCTCTATATCTATCTCACCCACTGGCAGGTCTACCCCCGCCTCGACGGCGTCTCGCCGCTGCTCGCCCTGGTCGCATCGCTGGCCGTCGGCATCGGGTACGCCGCAGCGGCGAGGCGCGCCGGCAGGTGGTGGACGGGACGCCGGGTCAGCCCAGCGTCATCCGGAAGGTCAGGTAGTCCACCCGCCACCCGTCCCTGACCAGGTGCTCCTGGGCGACCACGGTCACCGCGAACCCTTCCTCGCCGGCCAGGCGCCGCAGGTAGGCCAGGTCGCCGGACGTGCCGAAGAAGATGAGCATGCGGCCGCCCGGCGCCAGATGCCGCCCGGCCTGCCGGAAGAACGTCGTCATGGCGCGCGAGACCCCGGTGATCGGCTGCACATCAGGCGGCACCACCAGGGTCAGACCCAGATAGGCGTACGTGCGTTCCGCGCGCCCCTCGGCCCGCGCCATCCGGTACGCGTTCTCGTGCCACCGGCGGATCCGCTAGGACTCCTCGGCCGAGACCATGGGCGTGTAGCCCGCCGGGGTCATCTGTTCATCGCGGCCTGGCCCGTCGACCTGTCGCACGAGGGGCCCGACATCACAGCAAGTCGCTACGCGGCGCGTCAATCGGCGCTCCGGCGGCGCGTAGCTCAGCCAGCAGGGCTGTCATCTCGTTCTCAACCGCCCCCTCTACCACCAGGTCGATCCAGCTTCCCGGGGTCAGATCGTTTTGTGCGGTTGCCGGTGGCAGCCGTACGTAAGTGAATGCGGGCCGGGGCCTCCCGTCGAGATCTATAACCACCGCGACCTCTTCGAAGGAACGCCGCTCGAGCCGATCCAACCTCGCCTTTCCCCACCAGGAGAGTTCGTAGGCGACACCATCGAACGCGTGCTGCGCGTTCCCGGTGTACTGGATGGTTGCCCGGGCCGGGCCGGCGAGCAAGCTACGGATATCGCGCTGCCAACCGCGGAGGACGGCGGGGCCAAGCGGGCGGGCGTCCGACACGTCACGAAGCATCTTATGGGAGGCCATATGCACTCCCCAGCTGAAGTAGGTGTAGGTCCGAGCAAGATCGCGAACATCTTGCGGTGTCAGCCCGGGCAGCTCGTTGGCGCGTTTGACTAGTTGCTGGGCGAGCGTGTTCGCGAGAGTCCGAGCATTTTCAATAAACAGCGACATTACGGGTCTGCTGGTGGTGCCGAGCGGACCGGGTAACCGGGTCTCGAACAGGAAGTTGATGATCGGGTCATGGCTGTACGGGTCAATTAGGCTAACGTCATTCAGCTGTACGCTCTCAAAGTCCGCTCGGATGCGGAAACTCTGTGGAAACCGCTCCAGCAAGCTGGCGTAACCTTCCGCCCAGCTTGTGGCGACCCGGCTGCTGATCTGGATGCGGATCATCTCTACGCCTCGGTTGAGCGCCTCTTCCTCGGCTTTCATCAGCTCACCGTACATATCTGCCCGACCCTCATGGTGGAATCCCCAGCCGGTCCGATACACGGTCTCCTTGGAGTTGCGGATGTGCATCACCAGCTCGTCGTAGTACCGCCGTTCGCTCTCGGCGTCGACGATCGCCATATATCGCACTACCTGTTCGCGTGGCCGGACCCTCGCCCGGGCTGCCGGATCACGGAGCGAAGCTGTTGGCGGAGTGGTAAAGTGCAGCCGTTTGTGCCGCCGAACTCCCTCAATCCGTATATAAAGAACCAAACCAATCAAAGCTATCAAAACGCCAGCTCCCTGCCATGCAGGTTGGCTGAGGATGTCCAGCAGCGACACTCTGGCCATCACCTCGCACGTCGTCTGGCGGATCTCTCGGCGGTGCTCCAAGGGCCTGTTCGTTCATGGGCGGCTACTCATGGTATCCGAGCTGTGCTATTAAGGTCATGGCCTCGTTTGGGCCGGGCGCGGGCAGCCAGCGTCGTTTGGAGGCCGCCCATCCTGCCTGCGCCTTGACCGCCTTGTCGACGGCAGTGTGGGCCGGGCCCCCGATGACCTCTACGATGGCGCGGTGAGTGCAGAGAGTCGTAGTCGTGGCCGGTCGGCCTCCCGCTTGTCCAGCCGCGGCGACGCAGTGCCGAACCTGCTGGAGAAGCAGCTTGAGCAGGCTGAGCATCTGCTGTCGGTCGATGACCCGGTAGAGGCGGAGCTGCACGTCGCCGGCATGATCTCCCTCGCTAAGTTCGGGGGGCTCGGCTCGGAGCTGAACGACATGCTCTTCCTGGCCCTTGTAAAGGCCGCCAGCGAGAACCCATCGCCGCATGCCGCAACGCTGCTGCGTACGGTAGTGGCGATCGGGTCACCCAGCCAGCGACGAGTAGCGAGCAACGCGCTGGGCATAGTGACCGCCGCTGGGCACTTTCCTCCTGAGTGGACGGTCCAGCTCGGGCGAGCAGTGCCTGAGCGGGCGTGGCGCAGGTTCGACGTCTTCGGCGACGCGGAGATCATCACGGTGACGTTCCGCTACGGCGATGCTGAGCATGTGGTCGTCGTACAGGTCGACAGGTGCCGCGAGCCTGTGGCGCTCAACATCATTGTGACGGGCGCGGTCGCTGACGTGCTGTCACACATCCAGAGCGATGATGACCCACTGATGCGGGTAGAGCCGCTCGACCTGGACGACGTCCGTCATCGCATCGAGCCGGCGTTGGCCCGCTGCGACCAGGGCGGGTCCGCCGAGCTGAGCGGCCCGTCGTTGGTCTGCCTGCCGGTCGCCCGGGCTCGCGTACGGCGGCTACCCGCTGGCGGCCAGCCGCCGGAGCTCCGCAGCTTCACGGCGGCCGACCGGGACGCGGCGGTGGCGGACTTCCTGGCCGGCGCGCACGCCGCCGATGCGGGCGAGGAGAAGACCGCGCGGTTCTGGGGTGAGGTGCTCACCGGGTACAGCGGCTACGTGCCGGGGGAGGCGCCCACCCGGGTCGGCCCCCGCAAGGTGTCGGAGATGCTGCTGTCCTACGTGCCGAACACCTTCACCCTCACCGGCGCGCAACGTGACGGGATGTCCAGCGCGGTCACTGCGTGGGCCCGGTGGTCCGCCGAGCGTCAGGAGCTGGACAAGCCCGCAACCGCCCACCTGGAAGAGCATCTGCCCAAGGTGTTCGCGGAGTTCGATGAGGCGTACGACCATCCGGACAGCATCCTGGTCCGCAGCTACCTGACCGACATATCCACGGTCACCGCCGATGCGACAGTGCTGGGCTTCGCCCTGCACCGCCGGCACCTCGCCGTCCCGGTTCCCGAGGCGCGCACCGGCGCAGACCACATCCGGCTGCTGGACGCGGCAGACCCCACCAACCGGCGCGCGATCGTCGAGAGTGAGTGCGGCGAGTGCGAGCTACCTGCTGGCATGACCCGGGCCCAGTTCCTCGACGCTGCCGTACGCGTCGTCGAGCAGCTATGGCACGACGACCCACCGGAGATCTGGCAGGAGGCCCAACGCCTGTCCGCCGCCGGCCTCGCTAACCACGACGTCATCCACCGGCTTGTCGCTGGTGCCCGCAGCGGTGGCTGACCCGTCCAAAAAGGCTGACCTGTCCGAAACTGGCCCGTACCGCACGCCGGCCTGTGCCGAAAGCTGGAGACCGTGCCGCACATGCAGAAGACCCCGACCCTGGATGCCTTGTCAGCGGTCGAGCAGGCCGGCGTTCTGGCCACGCTGCTACGCGTCCATCCGGAGCTGGCGCGCGAGGCCGAGGCGATCGCCGCGGAGCGGCTGGCCGAAGAGGACAGTGACGAGGTGGCCGCAGGCGTCGCCGCTGAGCTGCGGGCTCTGCATCTCGAGCAGCTCGCCGACCGCGCCGGGCCGCAGTGGGACGGTGGGTACGTCGAGCCGCACGAGGCTGCGTGCGAGCTGCTCGACGAGGCGGTGCAGCCATACCTGGACGACCTGAGCCGGCGGATGAGGGTGGGCGCCACCGAGGCGGCCGGTCAGATCGCTCGCGGGATGCTGGCCGGCCTCTACGCCTGCCGGGACGAGAACGACAACGACCTGGTTCTCACCCATGCGGGTATGCCGGACGCGGTCGACTACCTCGCCAGTACCGTGCTGGCCGCCTGTGCCAAGGGTGGGGTGGCCGTACCGGAGCAGTGGCTGGCCGACAACTGTCCAGCATGGACATAGGACCGGGTCAGCTGGCTATGACTGGCTTAGTGGCCGACCGGTCGCCCAGGGAAGTCAGCGCCACGGACTGAGCATCAGTGGAACCGCCTGGGTGCGACGTTCCGAACTGTGCCACCAAGCGCGTCATGATCTACAGCCGGCCAGCGTCGGTCCTGAGGTGACTGTCTCGGCGTTGCCCCGCAGGTCGGAGCTGATGGCGACGTACCAGGGCCGGCGCAGTGCCGGCACCGCCCGCCAGGCCCGGATGTGTCGCTGCGCAGTTATGCATCGCTCGGCATGGGTGAGTCTCGTGTGGTCGACACGACTGGTTGACAGCTGTCATGAGCGCTTGTCTGGCTACGCTGGATGACAACATCGTTCAGAGAGCGGATCCGGACAGGAAAGGAGGCCCGATGACGTCAGGCGCTCCGCTGGAGGGGTCCAGCTCTGGAAGCTACAGCATCCCGGACCTGGTCCGAATGGCTGCCGAGGGATCTATTCGGGTGCCGACATTCCAGCGGTCCTTCGTGTGGGACGCATCGGACGTACGGAAGCTGTTCGACAGTATCTATAGAGGGTTTCCAATCGGCACGATCCTCCTGTGGCGGAATGAGGGCCCTGCCGGTGAGGTCGCCCTCGGGCCGGTCGTGCTCCCGGTGCCGCGTCGTACAGATGCGTTATGGGTAGTGGATGGGCAGCAGCGCGTTACCTCCCTCTTCGGTGCTCTGGCCCCTACTGCCACCGGCGTAGACGATCGTTTTGAGGTCTACTTTGACCTGGCCACGTCTCGTTTCGTCAACCCACGACGCGGCCTGGTGCCGCCCCGTTCCATTCCGGTACGCGAGGCGCTTGAAACGCGTACCATGCTGGCCTGGCTACGTGAGCATCAGTCTGATCTTGAGCCAGTGGATCTCGATATCGCAGATAGGCTGGGGGGTGCCATACGAGACTACAAGGTTCCCGCCTACATTGTTTCGGGAAACGACCAGAGGCTGCTCAGGGAGGTCTTCGACAGGGTCAACTCGGCGGGACGTCCAATTCGCCGGGCGCAGGTCTTCCATGCGCTCTTTGCAAGCGATGCCGAGCCAGGCAGCCCCAGCGCGGTGGTTGAGGAGCTTCGGCATCTAGGGTTCGGCCGTCTCGACGAGAACAGGATCGTCCAGAGCCTTCTGGCGATCAGGGGTGGCGATGTTCAGCGGGACGTACACGAAGAGTTCGATGATGGCGACGATCCTGCCGAATGGTATGACAGAACAGAAGTGTCCCTGTCCAGGGCGATTGACTTTCTTCGTGCAGTGGGCGTCCCCCACCTATCTCTCATGCCGAGTACGCTGCCGCTGCCGGTCCTTGCGGCCTTCTTCTACATCCATCCCGAGCCTGAGCCTTGGATCTTGCGGCTGCTGTCACGGTGGCTATGGCGGAGCTGGGCTCACGACTTTGGTCGTGATGGCGGACAGGCCTCAACTCTCAGGCGGGCCGTCAAGTCCGTCAACCCGAAAAAGCTGTCCCCGGACAAGGCGCCATCGAGCTTCCATGCAGTGGAGGCGCTTCTCTGGTCAACGACGGATGCGACTGCGCCGGAGATCTCCATGCAGGGATTTAGGAAGGACAAGGCGCATAGCCGTTTGATACTGCTCGCCCTGGCCGCACTAGGACCGTTAGACGGCGGCGGGCATATAGACCTGGCCGAGGGGTTCGAAAGGCTGGGCGTCGACATCGTCACACAGCTGGTGCCGAACCACAGGTCGGATGCGGCGGCTTGGGGTTTCTGGCCGGCCGGATCCCGGCCCACCGGGGCCGAGGATGAGAAGGTGCTCGCAAGCCACGCCATTGACCCAGCCGCGGCTTTAATGCTGCGCGATCGTGACATTGATGGGTTCTTGTTGGCGCGTCGACGGCGTCTGCGCGCGCTCGTGCGGGGATTCCTCAGCAACCGGCTTGAGCCGGGCGCCTTGGTCCGGCCACCGCTCAACGATCTCATGGTGGCTGAGGAAGAGGGGGCAGCTCATTGAGCGAGCAAGCCACCCTGCGGCTGGAGCTTCAGGCTGCCACCGGCCCGTGGGTCGAGGTCGGCTTCCTGCGAAAGTCCGGATCCAAGAACTGGTTCGAGCTCTCTGAGACGTACTGGGACCTGCCCGACCGGCCGGTCCTTGGTCAGATCTTCGAGGAGGAGGGGAGGACGTATCGCCCCAGCTCTTGGGTAGCGTTGCCGCACTGGTTCTCCCATCTTCTCCCGGAGGGGCGGCTACGCCAGGCTGTGGCCGAGGCGGCCCATACGAAGAGTATGCATGAGTTCGACCTGCTCGCCCGTATCGGCCAGGACGACCTGCCGGGAGCGCTTAGAGCGACGATCGTGAACTCTCCGACTGATCTCTCCATACCTCCCGAGCGGGCCATGGAGGCGGCAGATGCCTGCCGGGTCGACCCTCTTCTCAAGTTCAGCCTAGCCGGCGCACAGCTGAAGTTTTCCGTGCTCGCCGATGATCGGGGCTTGACAGTGCCGGCGAAAGGCGAGGCCGGAAACGTCATCCTCAAGTTTCCCGACGGCCGCGCGGGTTTCTCCGGTGTCCCAGAGGCCGAGCTCGGCTGTATTGAGCTGGCGCGGCTGTCCGGGCTTCGTACCCCGGCTGCGCGGCTGTGGCAGCCGTCCGAGGTGACTGGTCTTGAGGAATGGGCACGTCGTACCTCCGGCATGGCGCTGGCGGTGGATCGTTTTGATCGCCTTACGAGTAGCCGGCGGGTGCATATGGAGGAGCTGGCCCAGATAATGAATGTCCCCACGAAGCCGGACGGGGCAAAGTACCAGCGTGCCAACTTTGAGACGGTGGCGATGCATGCGAGCGCGCTGAGCGGTCTCGACTCGGTAGGGGAGGTCATCGACCGTATCGTGCTCAACGTGATCATCGGGAACGGCGATGCACACCTTAAGAACTGGGCGTTCTTATACCCGGATGGCCGGATTCCGATCCTGAGTCCGGTCTATGACATACTGCCAACAGTGCTGTATGTGCCCAATGATGATCTCGGCCTGAAGCTCGACGGTGAGAGGCGGTTCGAGGCGATAACCCTGCAGAGTTTTGTTCGTCTGGGTGAGCGTTCAGGGTATGGGGGAGACTTGGCCGCCCAACGGGCTGGCGACGCCGTTGAGAAAGTCATGGGCAACTGGCGCTCGTTGGGGGACCATCTGACGCGTGAGCAATATGGGATCCTCACGAAGAGGCACAGCACACTCGCACTTCTCGCGTCGTGAATAGCTTTTGCGCCTAGTTTCTGTCGAGTGCGCCGCATGCCCGCCGGGACAGTCACGGCCAGCCACCTGTGAGGACGGCCCAGGAGAGGACGTTTACCGCGCAGCCGCTGGCACCATCGCTGCCTTGGCCCAGTACCTGTGTCGAACACCTGTGCGCAGCCCGCCGGCGCGGGGCGAAGTTGATAAGTTCATTTAGGTGTTCGACAGGTATGACAACTTTGCCTGTCGGCCGGAGTCTGTGGTGCTGCCGGCCACCGCGGTAAGACGGTGGCCGGCAGCGCCTTTCAGCTGCGATCAGGTGCGGACGATCGTCACGTTGTCCACGCCGGCCTCGACCAGGCTGGCGGTGGAGGCGTCAGCCGCCTCGACCCGCAGCCGGACGCTCTGCCCGGCGAAGCTGGACAGGTTGACGCTTGCTGTCGCCCAGGACCCGGCCCGGTTCGTTGCCGCGCCGACCTGGCTGAACACCACCGTGGCGCCGGTTCCGGAGACCACGCTGACCCGGAAGTAGTCAGCGCTGCTCGAGTTGTTCAGGTGCGCCAGGTACCACGAGAACGACAGCGTGAGCGTCGCCGCCGATGGCAGCGCGATCAACGGGGACTGCATCGTCGTGGTGCCGCCGTCCACGTCGTACGAGCCTGCGCCCGTGCCGGCGAGGCGGCCGGTCACCAGGTCGTTGACGCCGGAGACCGTGGTGCCCAGCTGCAGCGTGACGGTGGAGGTGGTGCCCTCCGGGTCGCCCCGCTCCCACTGGCCCAGGGTGGCGGTGTCGGTGCCGTTGGGGTTGGTGACCCAGCCGGTCGCGGTCTCGAAGGTGTCGGAGTAGATCGTGGTCCCGCCGCCGCCGCTGCACGTGGGCTCACCGGCCTGGACCGGCACGGAGACTGCGTTCCAGGCCGCCTTGACGGTGGCGCACTGCGGCGAGCTGGCACCGTAGAGGTTCACTGCCGCGTTGAGCGAGGCGAGCCGGACGTTGGCGTACCGCCAGGTGGAGGTCTTGGCCAGCATCGCGTTGTAGTAGATCCGGCCGGCGACCTGCACGCCGATGCCGGTCACGGTCGAGCCGTTGCAGGTCGGGCTGGCCGGGTTGCCGGCCGGGTTCGAGCCCATCGCCACCAGGTAGAACCAGTGGTTGAGCGGGCCCGCCGCGGCGTGCACCTCGGTGTTGGGGATCGCGGTTGACCAGCAGTTCGGGTCGCCCTCGGCGGCCGGGTTGTACATGTTGCGGATCTCGCCGCTGCCGGAGAGGTTGACCTCCTCGCCGACCAGGAAGTCCGGCGGGTCGTTCGGGTTGTTGGTGTAGTGCTCGGTCAGCGCGCCGAAGATGTCGCCGGTGCCCTCGTTGATGCCACCGTTCTCGTTGCCGCTGCCGGCGCCGCCGGGGGTGGTCTGGAAGATCGCGTGGCCGTACTCGTGCGCCACCACGTCGATCGGGGTGACCTGGCGCAGGTTGTCCGAGGAGTGCCCGAAGTTGGTGTAGCTGCCGTTCCAGTAGGCGTTGACGGCGTTCAGGCCCACCCGGGCCGGGAAGCCGCCGCCGCTGCCGTTGATGCCGTTGCGCCCGAGCCAGCTGCCGAGCATGTCCCATTCCCGCTGTACGGCGTAGAGCGCGTCCACGCACGCGGTCTCGAGGTTCGTGCCCGACCCGTTGCCCCAGATGTCATCGGTGCCGGTAAACGTCGTGCCGGTCTGCCCGCCGCAGCGGATGCCGGACCGGGTCGGGTCCGACATCGACCACGACGTGCCCGAACCCGACGTCGAGATGGTGACCTGGCCGTTGTAGTAGCTGTTGCCGGTGCCGGCGCGGACCATGTCGACGCTGTCGGCCACGGCTCCGGTCAGCGCGTCCACGTAGATGCTCGGCACGCTCGGCGTCCCGTCGGCCTTGGCGCCGGTGAGCTTGACCTCCCAGGCCAGCCGCGGGGTGCCCCAGGCCAGCACGACCAGGCGCGGCGCGCTCGCCGTCTCCACCGTCGCCAGCGTGGCGCGGGCGGTGGCGGACGCCGCGTCGGCGCCTACCGTGGGCCGGTTGCCCACCGCGATGACCCGGTCCTGGGCCACGGCGGTGTTGAGCACCGCGCCGGTCGCGCCGGTCACCACGACCAGGTCGCCGCCGACCACGGGCAGGCCGCGGTACGTACGTTCGTACGAGAAGTACTTGAGGCCGTTGCCGCCGGGCTGCATTCCGGTCCGGAAGATCTTGTCGTCCGGGCTCTTGCGCAGCGTGGCGTTGCCGCTCGCGACCAGCGCGTCAGCGGCGGCGGCCGCGGGGTCGGCCGCGTCGGGGGTTGACGGGACGGCGCTCGCCGGCACCGAGACCATGGCGATGCCAACGGTCGCGGCGGCGAGCAGCGCGAGGGTGATGGGGGTTCTGCGTCTCAAGGGTCCTACCCCTCCTGGGATGCAGCCCGCGCCCTTGCAAGGCCACGGACAGGTAGCCGTCAATATTGACGGTAATCACACTCTGGCAGCCGGATCTCCCCGCGTCAACGTCCCACCCCCGGTGCGTGGGAAGGCCCGCGCACGACCATCCCCGCCCGCCCGCCCCATCACGTCTCCGCAGCCCAAAGCCCCCCGGGTACGCCGGACCGCAGCCGCCAGCTGCCCCGTGCGCGTCTACTCGTCGCCGAGCGAGTCGAGCAGCCGCAGGAGGTTGGCGACCGACTCCTCATCGAGGCTCCTGCCCGCCTCGGCGAGGAAGACCCCCTCGCCAAGCTGCCCCCGCAGCGTACGGAGCGCCCGCAGGTCGATGTGTGCCTGGGGCACGCCGATGCCTAGCCTGATAGCCAGAGCCGTGACGTGTAGTGGGACCGCCTCCCGCGGTCGCTGAAGCGCCGTGCGGAGAATCCCCAGCTGGCTGATTGTCGTCGCGATGCCGGCTTGGTTGCCGAGCTGCTCGTTGATGGTGAGGGCCTGTTGGTAGCGGCGTTCGGCTTCGGGGTAGTCGCCCCTGTCCTGGGCGAGCATGCCGAGCTGGTGGTAGCTGCTGGCCATGCCGGCTTGGTTGCTGAGCTGCTCGT
>Ga0075430_100002977_pt1 | contig 14176 bp, 15 predicted proteins | sample RhiMetdeltSRZDD4_FD_75294 | JGI IMG/M metagenome (GOLD analysis project Ga0075430, IMG submission 75294) | Populus rhizosphere microbial communities from Tennessee, USA - Rhizosphere MetaG P. deltoides SRZDD4 | ecosystem: Host-associated > Plants > Roots > Rhizosphere > Soil | place: USA... | reverse complement strand
TAAGGCTCGCCGCGCGCGCCGGCCACGCGCACGGCGGCGCACCCGCGCGACGCGCGCGCCCCGCGTTGGGTTGGGCGCTTTTCATTGCGAAATGGAAAGGGAAAGCGCCCAACCCGCGGCCGGTAGCGTTCGCCCATGGCTTCTGGGCGCTGCATTTGCGGAGCCGTTGCGTTTGAGGTCGAGGGGCCGCTGCGCGACGTGCTCCTCTGTCACTGCACCGAGTGCCGGCGCTGGGCCGGGCATGTGTGGGCGGCCACCGCGGCGGAGGTCGACGACGTGACCTTCGTCGAGGATCGCGGGTTGCGCTGGATCGACAGTCCGGACAGCGCTCACGACGCGCGCCGCGGTTTCTGCGGCGAGTGCGGTTCGTCCCTGTTCTGGCACGCGCCAGGGAGGGAGCGCATCAGCATCGCCCCGGGCTGTCTCGACGAGCCCACGGGCATCACGACGATGGGGCAGATCTGGGTGAAGAGCGCGGGGGATTACTACGAGCTCGACGAGCACGTCCCGAGCCACGAGCGAGAGGCGGAGTAAATTCGAGGCATGGCGAGCTACCTCCACACCTGCTACCGCATCGGCGACATCGACCGCTCGGTCTCCTTCTACGAGAAGCTCGGCTTCGAGGAGCGGCGGCGGATGAACATCGGCGAGGAGGCGATCAACGTCTTCATGGGGCTGCCCGAAGAGGACCCGGTGCTCGAGCTGACCTACAACCACGGCGTCGATTCGTACGACCTCGGCACGGGCTACAACCACATCGCGATCGCGGTCGACGACCTGGACGGAACGCTCGAGGAGCTGGCCGGCGACGGCATCGAGCCGGAGAAGCCGCCCTACCGCCCGGGGGGCCGCACCGAGGGCCCGATGATCGCCTTCGTGCGCGATCCGGACGGCTACCGGATCGAGCTCATCGGGCGCACCGCCTAGTCCCGAAGCGGGCGCTAGCCTCGATGGCATGGCGCAGCGCACGGACATCTTCGACGTAGGCAAGCTCGGGCTTTCGTCCGGTGAGGGACGCAGCCTCGACCTCGAGGTGCCGGTCGATCCGTTCGAGTTCGGCGGGCAGCGCTACGAGCTCCGGGACGGGTCCGTGGGCGCGCGGCTGGACGTCTCGCACACCGTGAGCGGGTACGCGTTCCGGCTGCGATTCGACGCGGAGCTTGAGGGACCGTGCGTGCGCTGCCTCGAGACCGCCGACCAGGGCGTGGACGTGGATGCCCGCGAGATCGACCAGCCCGACGGCGGCGACGAGCTCAGCTCGCCCTACTACGACGAGGGCGCGCTCGACGTGCGCTCGTGGGCGCGCGACGCGCTCGCGCTCGCGCTCCCGACCCAGATCGTCTGCCGCGAGGACTGCGCCGGCCTCTGCTCGGTGTGCGGCGAGAACCTGAACCGCTCGCCAGAGCACGCGCACGAGCGCGAGCCGGACCCGCGCTGGGCGGCGCTCCGCGAACTGAAGCTCGACTAGCGCTCGCGCTGCTGGAGCAGCGCCCGCACGTCGGCGACCGGGCCGACGTGGCCGAGCTTCTCCGGGTTCACGACCGACCTGATTCCCTGGATCTGGCCGTCCGCGATGTCCAGTGCCCAGACGCCGATGAGGCTGCCGTCACCCGTGAGCATCAGTGCGCCCGGCTGGCCATTGACCTCCACCTCGCGGAGCTCCACGCCGGGCACACGGGCGCCCGCCCGTATCCAAGCGCCGAGCGTTCGCGCCACGCGCTTGCTGCCATGCAGGGCGCGCGCGATGGCGGGCACCTTGCCGCCGCCGTCGCCGTGGAGGACGACGTCCTTCGCGAGCATCGTCTCCAGCTCGCCGACGTCTCCCTCTCGGACGGCGGCGAAGAAGCGCCGCGCCAGCTCGTCGCGCTGCTCGCGCGAGGCCTCGAAGCGCGGCTTGCGCTCCTCGACATGGCGCCGTGCCCGCGCCGCCAGCTGGCGCGCGTTGTCCTCGCTCTTGCCGACGATCTCGGCGATCTCCGCGTAGCCGTAGTCGAACACGTCGTGGAGCAGCAGGGCAGCGCGCTGCTCGGGCGACAGGCTCTCCAGCAGCACGAGGAACGCCATCGAGAGCGAGTCGGCGAGCTCGGCCTGGCGCGCCGGATCTTCGCGGGTGTCGCTGACCAGCGGCTCGGGCAGCCACTCGCCCACGTACGTCTCCCGGCGGACCCGCGCGGAGCGAAGCTGGTCGATCGAGAGCCGCGTGGCGACCGTCGCGAGGTACGCGCGTGGCGACTCGATCTGCTCGCCCCGCTCGAGCGCCTCGTGGAGCCGCAGCAGCGACTCCTGGACCACGTCCTCCGCCTCCGCGACGCTGCCGAGCATCCGGTAGCCGATCGCGAAGGCGGTGGGGCGGAGCTCCTCGAGGAGTTCCTCGTGGGTCCCGGTCACGCGGCCACCTCGGCGAAGCCCTCCCGCCAGCTCGGGTGCTTCGGCTCCCAGCCGAGCTCTTGCTTCGCCTTGGCATTCGACGCTCCGCGCACCTCGGTCATCATGACGGTCACGGCCTCGCCGGCGAGCATCCGGCCGAGCCAGCGCGGCACGTGCCGGGGTGCCGGCGCGCTCACCGCGCTGGCCATCGCGGGCAGCCACTCCGCCACCCGCGCCGGCTCGTCGTCGACGATGTTGTAGACCCCGCGGCGGCCGTGCTCGATTGCCGCCACCGTGGCGTCCGCGGCGTCCTCGATGTGTATGAAGGACCAGACCCCGGCACCGTTGCCGACCACCGGGAACTTCCGCTTGCGGACCGCGTCCGTCATCTCGCCGCCCTCCGGGGCGAGGCTCGTGCCCGGGCCGTAGAAGCCGCCGTAGCGAAGCACCACGCCCTCGGTCCAGTCGGCGCCCGTCACGGCGCTCTCCAAGTAGAAGATCGCCTCGAGTGTGGAGCGCACCGACTCCGGGGGCGTCTGGTCGAGCGGGTCCTCCTCGGTCTTCACCGGCCCGCCCGTGCGCTCGGCCGGCCAGCCCGCGTAGCTCTGGGCGACGAAGCGCTTCACCCCGACGGCGCGGCCCGCCGCCAGCAGGTGGTCCGTGGCCTCGGTACGAAGCCGGTTCGTCTCGGCGAACGTGCGCTCGAAGTGCCGCAGGTCGAAGTCGCCGGACAGCGCCGTGAGCTCGTGCACGATCACCTCGGGCTCCGCCTCCGCCACCACCCGGGCGACCTGCTCCGCGTCCAGCGCGTCGATGACCGCCGGGGTGGCGCCGAGGTCGTAGATGGCCTGGCGCTTGGACTCGCTGCGTGTCGTGCCGACCACCTCGTGGCCGCGCGCGACCAGCTTGGGGACGAGCTGCTTCCCGAGCGCTCCGGTGGCACCTGCAACCAGGACCTTCATGGGTTCTCCTCTCGTAGTTGTCTACCCCTAAGACGAGGGAGGAGCCCGGCCTGTGACAGTTGCCCTACGGCGCTGGAGCGGTCTCCGGCAGCTCCGCCTGCTGCGACGCCAGCGGTGTGCGGCCGCGGATCAGGTCGGCGGCCCGCTCCGCCAGCGCGATCACCGGGGCGTTCGTGTTGCCGCGCGGCACGGTCGGCATCACCGAGGCGTCCACCACCCGCAGCCCTTCGACGCCGCGCACGTGCAGCTGGCGGTCCACCACCGCGCCGGGGTCGTCGCCCATGCGGCAGGTGCCGACGGGGTGGTAGAGCGTCTGGAGGCGCTGCCGGCAGTGGGCCACGATGTCGTCGTCCGAGTGCGACTCCGGTCCGATGAGCATCCCGGTTGACAGCTCGCCCAGCGGCCCGCTCTCGCAGATCTCGAGCGACGTGCGAACCCCCGCCAGCATCGACGCAACGTCGTCCGGGTGCTCGAGGTAGTTGTGCACGATCAGCGGCTTGGCGGTCGGGTCCGGTGACCCGAGCGCGACGAACCCGCGGCTCTTCGGCTTCAGCACGCAGGCGCCGAGCGCGAAGCCGTGACCGTCCCCGGGCACCAGCCCCTCGGACCCGAAGCGCGCCGGCGCGAAGTGGAACTGGATGTCCGGCGCCTCGAGCCCGTCGCGCGTGCGCATGAAGCCGCCGGCCTCCGCAACGTTCGAGGTGAGCGGCCCGCGGCCCTCGGCCTCGAACAGCGCGAGGTTCTCCTCGTTCAGCGCGCCGAACAGGGAGATCTCCTCGTCGACCGAGTAGACCGCGCCGCAGTTGGGGTGGTCGTGCAGGTTCAGCCCCACCTCCGGGAGCTCCGCCACCACCTCGATCTGGAGCTCCTCGAGCTCGGCGGGCCGGCCGAGACCGGAGAGCATCAGGAGCTGCGGCGAGTTGTAGGTGCCGCCGCAAACGATCACTTCGCGCTTGGCGCGGTGGACCATCATCTCGCTCAGGCGCATGCCGACCACTCCGACGGCGCGCTCGCCCTCGAACAGGAGCGAGAGCGCGTGCACGTGCGTCTCCACGGTGAGGTTGGGGCGGTCCATCGCCGGGTGCAGGTACGCGACCGCCGCGCTCGCGCGCGCGCCGCCCCTGTGGGTCACCTGGTACCAGCCCACCCCGTCCTGCTGGGCGCCGTTGAAGTCGTCGTTCGCGGCCAGGCCGTGCGCGGTCGCGGAGTCGAGGAACGCCTGGGCGAGCGGGTTGCGCGAGCGCCCCTCGGACACCGGCAGGGGTCCGCCGGCGCCGTGGTAGTCGTCCTCGCCGCGCTCGTTGTCCTCGGCGAGCTTGAAGTAGGGGAGGATCTCGTCCCAGGTCCAGCCCGGGCCCCACTCGTCGTAGTCGATCGGGTTCCCGCGCATGTAGATCATCGCGTTGATCGACGAGGAGCCGCCCAGCACCTTCCCGCGCGGGAGGTAGATGCGGCGGTCGTTCGCGTATGGCTCGTAGATCGTCGAGTGGTCCCAGTCCTGCGCGGTCCGGTAGAGCGCCGAGAAGGCGGCGGGGAGGTGGACGAGGTCGTTCGTGTCCGGACCGCCCGCCTCGAGCAGCAGCACCGAGACGTCCGGATCCTCCGTGAGGCGATTGGCGAGGACGCAGCCGGCCGAGCCGGCGCCGACGATCACGTAGTCGTGCATGGCCCGACGCTAACCGGGCGAGGAGGCGGGGGCAAGCTATCCTTCCCGCCCTCATGGCAGTCCCCAAGCAGAGACAGTCCCACTCGCGGACGCACAAGCGCCGCTCGCAGCACAAGATCGAGACGCCCGGTCTCCGGCATTGCCCGCGCTGCCACGCGGCGCGCCTGCCGCATCGCGTCTGCCCGAACTGCGGCACCTACGCCGGCCGCGAGGTCGTCGTGCAGCAGGCCGGGGTCGACTCAGACGACGAGTGATCGCGGTCGATGCGAACGGCGCCGACCAGGGGCCGCGCGCAGTCGCCGAAGGGGTCGCCCGCTCGGGACTGCCCGTACTCCTGTTCGGCCCCGCAGCTGAGATCACCGGGCCCGCCGGTCCGCGCGCCGAGGTCGTAGACGCACCGGAGACCGTCAAGGCGGGCGAGGAGGCCGTGGCCGCCGTTCGCGCCAAGCGAGACGCCTCGATCGTCCAGGCGGCCGCCGCGGTGGGCGACGGCCGCGCCGACGCGCTTGTCTCGGCCGGCAGCACCGGCCCGACGCTGGCCGCGGCCGCGCTCTCGATCAAGCGCATCAAGGGCGTCTACCGCCCCGCGCTCGCCGTCCTGATGCCGATTCCCGGCGGGCCCGTGCTGCTGCTCGACGCCGGCGCGAGCGTGGAGGTGCGCCCGGAGCACCTGGTCCAGTTCGCCTACATGGGCGCGGGCTTCATGGAGGCGGTGGTGGGGATCGAGCGGCCGAGTGTGGGCCTTCTGTCCGTGGGCGAGGAGTCCGGCAAGGGCACGCCGGACGTGCTGACGGCTCACGAGCGCATCGCCGAGGGCGGGCTCAACTTCGTGGGGAACCTCGAGGGCTTCGACCTGCCCGGCGCCCGGGCGCACGTGATCGTGGCCGACGGCTTCACGGGCAACGTGGCGCTGAAGGTGCTCGAGGGCTCGATGAAGGCCATGTCGGCCGAGATCCGCAGCCGCGTGCGATCCGGGGTGATCTCGAGCCTCGGTGGCCTGCTCATCCGCGGCAAGCTCGGCAAGCTGCGCGACGACCTCGACCCGGAGAGGGTCGGTGGCGCGATCCTGCTCGGGCTGCGAAAGCCGGTGGTTGTGGGGCACGGCAGCTTCGGCCCGGTCGGCATCGAGCACGCGGTGAAGCTGGCCCAGCGTGCGGTCGACGAGGACATGGTCGGCCGCACCACCTCAGCGCTCGAGGCAGCGGGGGCCTTGCGGTCCGCGACCGCTGCTAGCGTCGCCCAGCGATGACCCGAGAGGAGGTTCTCGACCGCATCCGCGATCACCTGGCCACCGAGTTGGAGGTGGATCCGGGGCGCATCGACGAGGCCACCCGCTTCAGGGAGGACCTGGAGGCGGACTCGCTCGATCTCGTCGAACTGGTCGTGGAGCTCGAGGACAACTACGGGGTTCGCATCCCGGACGAGGAGGCGGCCAGGATCCTGACGGTCGGTCAGGCCGCCGACTTCGTCGCCGCCCATGCAAGCGGGATCGAGACCTGAATCCCTTGAAGAGTTGCTTGCGGAGCTGCCGGAGGACCTGCGGCGGCAGGCCTTTACGCACGCATCCTGGGTCGAGCACCGCGCCGAGGCGTACGAGCGCCTCGCGTTCCTGGGGGACGTGGTGCTGAGCCTTGCCGTCTCGGACCACCTGTATCCGCGCTTCGAGCGCTACGGCGCGGGCCGGCTCACGAAGGTGCGCGCCCAGGCGGTGAGCGGCTCGTCGTGCGCGCGGGTGGCCCGCGAGCTCGGCGTTCCGGACGAGCTGCGCGCCACCGCGCCCACGGGCAGCACGGGACGCAGCGCCGAGATGCTGGTGGACTCCGAGCGCGTGCTCGCGTCGGTCTGTGAGGCGATCATCGGCGCCTCCTACCTCGCCTTCGGGATCGAGCGGACGGCGCCCGCGGTGGTCGCGTCGTTCGCCGACGAGATCGAGCAGGCGCTCGAGCACCCGGTGGACTACAAGTCGGTGCTCCAGGAGCGGCTGGCCCGCCGTGCCGAGGTGGTGGCCTACCGCACGGTCTCCGAGGAGGGCCCGGCGCACGACCGCAGCTTCGTGGCGGTGGCCGAGGTGGCGGGAGAGGAACTGGGGCGCGGAGAGGGAAAGACGAAGAAGGCCGCCGAGCAGGAGGCGGCACTGCACGCCATGGACGCCTTGGACGAGGCCTCGTAATGCACCTGCGCTCGATCTCGATGAAGGGCTTCAAGTCCTTCCCCCAGCGGACGAAGCTGGAGTTCGGCACGGGGGTCTCGGTGATCGTCGGGCCGAACGGCTCCGGCAAGTCGAACATCACGGACGCGGTCCTGTGGGCGCTCGGCGAGCAGTCGCCGCTCGCGGTGCGCGGGCAGTCGATGAAGGACGTGATCTTCGCCGGCGCGCACGGGGTGCAGGGCTCGAACGCCGCCGAGGTGGAGGTGGTGATCGACAATCACGACGGCCAGCTCGACATCGACTTCTCAGAGATCTCGGTGGTGCGCCGCCTCGAGCGCGACGGCGAGGGCGAGTACCGCCTGAACGGCGCCCGCTGCCGGCTCGTGGATGTGGTGGAGGTGCTCTCCGACTCGGGGCTCGGAAAGGAGATGCACTCGGTCGTCTCGCAGGGCAAGGTCGAGCAGATCGTGCTCTCGCGGCCGCGCGAGCGCCGCCTCCTGATCGAGGAGGCCGCCGGCCTCGGCAAGCACCGCAAGCGCCGCCGCCGCGCGCAGCTGAAGCTGGAGCGCACCGAGGAGAACCTGTCGCGGGCGCTCGACGTGGAGCGCGAGGCCCGCTCGCGCCTGCGCCCGCTGAAGCGCCAGGCCGAGGCCGCCGAACTGCACGAACGGCTCGAGCGCCAGACGCTGGAGGCGCGCTACACCCTGTCGAGGGACGACGCCCGCAGCGCCCGCGTGGCGCTCGCCGAGGCGGAGGAGCGCGCCCGCACGGTGCGCGCGGAGCGCGACGAGGCGGAGCGCCTGCTCGGCGAGGTGGCTCGGCGGCGCGAGCAGGCCGAGGAGGCCTTCGCAACGCAGACCCGCGACCGCGAGCGGCTCCAGGCGCGCCTGTACGCGGCGCGCTCGGCGAGCGAGCGGATCGCGATGCGCCTCGAGCGCGTGCGCGAGCAGGCCGTGGCGGCGCGCGAGCGCCGTGAGCGCCGGCTGCGCCAGCTGGAGCTGCTCGAGCAGCGCGCGGCGGCCGACGCCGACCTGTCCTCCGGCGAGGAGCGCCCGGAGGACCGGATCGCGGCGATCGAGCGCGAGCTGGCGGCGCTCGACGCGGGTCGCGAGGAGCGCCTGGCCGGAGAGCTGGCCGGCCTGGAGCAGGAGCTGAGCGGCGCCCGCGACCGCGTTGCGGAGCTGGAGCAGGCGGCCGCCGAGCGCCGCAGCGCCCTCGAGACCGCAGAGCAGGCGGCGGACGAGGTGCGCAGGGCGCGCCGCGAGGCGGAGCGCGCGGCCGAGAGCGCGCGCGCCCGGGCCGTCGAGGTGGGCGCGGAGCTCGCCGCTGTGAATCAGTTCGTGCGGGGGGCGGGCGCCAGGGCCGGCGGAGCCGCGCCGCCCCTGGCCGAGCGCCTGCACGTGGAGCCGGGCTACGAGCTCGCGCTCGCCGCGGTGCTCGGCCCGCGCCTAACCGCCACCGTCGTAAACGACCGCATTGAGGGGGAGCGGGTCCTTGACGCCGCCGGCGAGAACGGCGCGAGCGTCCTGCTTTCTGCCGACTCAGTCGGCTTTGGTCAGGACGGTCCGACGGCCGCGGCCGTTCCGGCCTCACCGTCGGTGCCCGGCGGGCAACGACTTGCGCAACTTGTGCGTCCCGAGCGGGAGGTCGCGGCGCTCGCAGACCGGCTGCTGTCAGGCGTCTGGGTCGTCGACTCGCTCAGCGCGCTGCCGGAGACGTTCACCGGCGTCGCCGTCACCACGTCGGGCCGGCTCTTCGACGCGCGCACCGGCGAGCTGGCGCAGGCGCCCGCCGGCGGCGCGGAGCGGCTGCTCGAGCAGCTCGGCCGCCGCGACGAGCTGGTAGCTCTTTCAGAGCAGGCCGTTCGCGACGAGGCGGACGCCCGGACAGAGGTCGAGCGGCGGGCTGCCGAGGTCGTCGAGGCGGACGCTGCCCGCGAGCAGGCCGAGTCGGACCTGCGCGCCGCCCTGCGGGCGGCCGCCGACGCCGAGGAGAGCGTGAGCCGCTCCGAGTGGGTGATCGCCCGCCGCCGCGAGGCGCCGGACGACGGGCCCGAGGCCGTGCGGCGCGCGGAGCTGCTCGGGGACCTGCGTGCCGAGCGCAGGCTCGCCGAGCGCATCGAGCGCGAGCGCGAGGAGCGCGCGCGGGCGCTGGCGGCGCTCGAGACCGGCGCGGAGCGCGACCTTGCACTGGCCGGCGATGCCGACCGCGCCGCCGAGGCGCTCGAGGGGGCCCGCGACGCCGTCGCGGCCCGCCGCGACGCGCTGGACGCCGAGCTCGACGCCGGCGCGGCGGCCGGCGAGCAGACCGCCGCCACCCTGAAGTCCTGCGCTCAGGAGGAGGCGGAGCTCCAGGGCCGGCTGAAGCGCGTGAGCGAGGCGGTCACGGGCGCGGAGGTGGCGGCCCAGCAGGTGCGCGACTCCGCCGCGGACGCCGAGCGCGACCTGAACGAGCTCGCCGGGCGCCTGGGGCTCGAACCGGAGCCCGCCGCCGAAGCGCTGCCCGAGGAGGAGCGCGAGTCGCTCCTCGCCCGGGTCGAGCGCCTGATGCGCCGCCGCGAGCAGCTCGGTCCGGTGAACCCGCTGGCCAAGCAGGAGTACGAGGAGGCCGTGGCGCACGTGGAGGAGCTCGAGGCTCAGCGCGGCGACCTCGAGACCGCGCTCGCCGAGCTCGAGGGCCTGATCAAGGAGACCGATCGTCGCATCCGCGAGGCCTTCGAGGAGACCTTCGCCGCCGCGGCGAAGAACTTCGAGGACGTGGTCCAGCACCTGTTCCCGGGTGGCCGCGGCCAGCTGCGGCTGGTCCAGGAGGAGATGGGGCCGCGGCCGGTGGTCGGCGGCGAGCCGCTGCCCGAAGGGGAGGCGCTCGAGCCGAGCGACGGCGAGGACGAGGAGCCCGAGGCCGGCGTGGAGATCGAGGTCACGCCGCCGGGCAAGTCCACGAAGCGCCTGTCGCTCCTCTCAGGCGGCGAGAAGTCGCTCGTGGCGCTCGCGTTCATGTTCGCCGTCTTCCTCGCGCGCCCGTGCCCGTTCTACATCCTCGACGAGGTGGAGGCGGCGCTCGACGACATCAACATCGACCGCTTTCTCCAGCTCGTGAAGAGGTACTCCGACCGCGCCCAGTTCATCGTCGTCACGCACCAGAAGCGGACCATGGACGCCGCGGACACCCTGTACGGGGTGAGCATGGGCGGCGACGGGATCTCGCGCGTGGTCTCGCGCAGGCTCGCGGGCCGCCCGGCGGAGGACCACGCGCTCGCGGCGGCAGAAGAGGCCGCGTAGGGCGTCCGGGAAAAGCGCCTCCGGCTACAGGAATCCGCCCACTCCGCCGACCTCCTTTCTTGGAGGATCAGACCATCGGAGGTGCGGACGTGAGGGGCAAGACGACTTTTCTGGCGCTCGTCGCCGGGCTGGTCATGCTGTGTGCGGCCACAGTGGCCTTTGCGCACGAGCAGATGGGCATTCCGGGCACGAAGGGCTCGGACGAGCTGACCATGGGCGACGGCAGCAACAAGGTTTACGCCCGCGGCGGCGACGACATGGTCGACGGCGGCGGCGGCGACGACCGGCTGCGCGGCGGCAGGGGGGACGACACGCTGCTGGGCGGCGCGGGCAGCGACAAGCTCAAGGGTGGTCAGGACAACGACTACCTTGACGGCGGCCCCGGCAACGACGTCATCAACGCCCGCGGCGACGGCCGCGCCGGCGACGAGGTCGCCTGCGGCACCGGAGAGGACACCGTGCTGCTCGGCCGCAAGGACGAGCTCGTGGCAGGCGTGGAGGCATCCGAGCTGTCCGACGGCGTGGAGACCGAGGACGGCGGCTGCGAGCACGTGAAGTACCCGAAGGGCAAGGCGCCGAAGGAGGACGTCTGCACCGCGCACGCGAGCGGCTGCGACGAGGCGTCACTCCCGGACCCGTGCGTCGCCCGCTTCGTGCCGAGTTGCAGCGACCCGGACGTCGTGAAGCCCGACGAGCCCGTCGAGGAGCCCGAGCCCGACACTCCGTAGCAGCGCCGGGGTAGGGACGCCTTGCCCCCGGGCGTCCCTATCCTCCGCGTCCTCGTGGCGCGCACCTGGCAAGAGCTGTTCTACACCGGCGAGGAGGCCTCAGAGCCCGCGGCTGCGGCGGGCGACGGCGACGCCGAGAGGCGCGGTTTCTTCAGGCGCCTGCGCGACAACATGTCGAAGACGCGCCAGGCCTTCGGCGCCGAGCTCCAGACCACGGTCTTCCAGTCGCTCGACGACGCCGCGTTCGAGAAGCTGGAGGAGACGCTGATCTACGCGGACGTGGGCGCTCCCACCACCGCGCGGATCGTGGAGCGGCTCGAGACCGAGGCCGAGAGCGGGGAGCTCACGGGCGGGGAGGAGCTCTCGAGGCGGCTCCGCGAGCTGCTCGCCGACACCGCGCGAGTGGAGGGCGACACGATCCCGCTCACCGAGCACCCGACCGTGATCCTCGTGACGGGTGTGAACGGCAGCGGCAAGACCACCACGATCGGGAAGATCGCGTGGCACCTCCAGAAAGAGCTCGGAAGGTCGGTGCTGCTCGCCGCCGGCGACACCTTCCGCGCGGCCGCCGCCGAACAGCTCACGCTCTGGGCCGAGCGCGCGGGCTGCGAGGTCGTGCGCGGCGAGGCGGGCTCGGATCCGGGAGCCGTGGTCTTCGACGCCATCGAGGCGGCCAAGGCGCGCGGGCACGACGTGGTGATCGTGGACACCGCCGGGCGCCTCCACACCCAGCAGCACCTGATGGACGAGCTGCGCAAGGTCCGCAACGTGATCGAGCGCCAGTCGCCGGGCGCGCCGCACGAGACGCTGCTCACGATCGACGCCACCACCGGCCAGAACGGCCTGCGCCAGGCGCTGCTGTTCCGCGAGGCCGTGGCGGTCACAGGCATCGTGCTGACGAAGCTGGACGGCACCGCGAAGGGCGGGATCGCACTCGCGATCGCGCAGGAGCTCGGCGTGCCGGTGAAGCTGATCGGCATCGGCGAGGCGCTCGAGGACCTGCGGCCCTTCGATCCCGACGACTTCGCGCAGGCGATCCTGGAGCCGTGAGCGAACCGGGCCCCGGCACGCGCGTGGTCAGAGCCGGCCTGCCACAGCCGGAGCAGGGCGACCCCTTCCTGCCCGGGCCTGTGTTCGCGGCGCCGTTCCATGTCACCGGAGACCCGTACGCCGCGCCACACGCCTACACGCGTTACGGCAATCCCACCTGGACCCGCTACGAGGACGCGGTCGGCGGCCTCGAGAACGCGGAGGCGGTCCTGTTCTCGTCCGGCATGGCGGCCGCCGCCGCCCTTCTGATCACGCAGGCGGGGCCCGGGTCGGTCATCGCGATGGACTCCGGCTGCTACCACGGCGTCCGGGCGCTGGCCGAGACCTACATCGCGCCGAATGGCGTGGAGCTGCGGCTGGCCCCGCCGGCTGAGCTCGCCGCCGCATCCGAGGGCGCGGACCTCCTCTGGCTCGAGTCGCCCTCCAACCCGATGCTCGAGGTCTACGACATCGCGGCGCTGGCCCATGACGTCACGACGGTCGTGGACAACACCACCGCCGGCCCGCTGCTCCAGCAGCCGCTCGAGCTCGGCGCCGACTTCGTCCTCACCAGCGCGACCAAGCAGATGAGCGGCCACGCCGACCTGCTGCTGGGCTACGTGACCACGCGCGACGCCGAGTGCGCCGAGTCGCTCCGCCATTGGCGCCGTTACGCCGGCGCGATCCCCGGCCCGTTCGAGACCTGGCTGGCGCACCGCTCGCTGCCCACGCTCGCGCTGCGACTCGAGCGCGGCTGCGACAACGCGATCGCGATCGCCCGGCTGCTCGCGGCGCGCGACGACGTGGAGTCCGTGCGCTATCCCGGACTGCCGAGCGACCCGGGCCACGAGGTGGCGCGGCGGCAGATGCGCGGCTACGGCGCGGTGGTCTCGTTCGACCTCGGCTCGGAGGAGCGGGCCGAGCGCTTCCTCGCCGCCGCCCGGCTCGTCATCGAAGCCACCAGCTTCGGCAGCGTCCACACGAGCGCCGAGCGCCGTGCCCGCTGGGGCGGCGATGACGTGCCGGAGGGCTTCATCCGGCTCTCGGCCGGCTGCGAGGAGACGGCGGACCTGTTGGCCGACGTCGAGCAGGCCCTGAACGCTTGACGCTCCTCATCACGGGCGGCACCGGGTACCTCGGGGGCGAGCTCGTCCGCCAGGCGGGGCCCGCGGCGGCGCACCCTCGTCTCGAGTTGCTCGACCCGGCCGCCGTGCGGCGCGGGTTCGAGGCCGTGCGGCCCTCGGCGGTGATCCACACGGCGTACCGGCAGGACGACGCGCGCGTGAACTCGGACGGCTCGGCGGCGGTGGCGGAGGCGGCCGCGGAGGCCGGCGCGCGCCTGATCCACATCTCGACCGACCTGGTCTTCGACGGCCGCGCCACCACGGCCTACACCGAGGACGACGAGCCCCACCCGCTCGACGACTACGGCCGCTCGAAGCTCGACGCCGAGCGGCGCGTGCTTCGGCTGCACCCGGCCGCGCTGGTGGTCCGCACGTCGCTGCTCGTGGGCCGCGAGCGCCCCGGGCGCCAGGAGCAGGCGGTCCTCGCGGCCGCGCGCGGAGAGCGAGAGATGACCTTCTTCGAGGACGAGTGGCGCTCGCCGATCCTCGTGTCGGACCTCGCGGCGGCCCTGCTCGAGCTCGCCGGGATGGACCTCGCCGGAATCCTCCACGTGGCGGGCGCCGAGCCCGTGAACCGCTACCAGCTTGCGTGCGCGATAGCGGAGGCCCATGGCGAGTCGGCGGCCCGCCTCCGGCGCGGCAGCCTCAGCGAGTCCGGCCTCGACCGGGCCGCCAACTGCATCCTCGATTCGAGCCGCGCGCGCGGACTGCTCAGCACTCCGCTGCCCGGGGTGCTGGATAGGATCGGAGGGGAATGGAAGAGTGGGTCTGGTGGATGATCGCCGCAGGGGCGCTCGCGGTGGGCGAGATCTTCACGATGGGCTTCTTCCTGGGGCCGATCGCGGTCGCCGCCGTGCTGGCGGCCGTCGT
>Ga0075430_100002974_pt1 | contig 14183 bp, 9 predicted proteins | sample RhiMetdeltSRZDD4_FD_75294 | JGI IMG/M metagenome (GOLD analysis project Ga0075430, IMG submission 75294) | Populus rhizosphere microbial communities from Tennessee, USA - Rhizosphere MetaG P. deltoides SRZDD4 | ecosystem: Host-associated > Plants > Roots > Rhizosphere > Soil | place: USA... | reverse complement strand
CGGCGGGCGTACACACTCCTGCCCGATGGGAGTGCCCTCGTCTACGTCGGCAAGAGCGGAACAGGCGGGACGCAGCTGTGGATGAAAAAGCGCTCGGAGCTGCACGCGACGCCGATCGGAGGCACCAGTGGCGTGACCTCGGTCTTCGCGTCACCCGACAACAAGTGGATCGGGTTCGTGGCCGACGCGAAGCTGAAGAAGATCCCCACGACTGGCGGGGAGCCCGTCACCCTCATCGATGCGAGCTGTACGTCGATCGCCTGCTTCGAGGGGGCCGAAAGCGGTACGTGGCTGGACACCGACCACATCATCTTCGTGGGAGAAGGTGGGCTCCTTCGCATATCGTCGGGCGGTGGCGCAGCCGACACGGTCACGACCTCGTCCGCCAACGGCGGTCTCGCGCCGATCCTCCCTGTCGCGCTCCCGGGGTCGCGCGGCGTTCTCTTCACCGCGTGCACGCTGTACTGCAACAAATCGAACGTCATGGTGGCCGACATCGCGGCGCGGACAACGCGGTTGCTCGTCGAGGATGCATCGCTCCCGCAGTACTCGCCGACCGGCCACCTGCTCTACGTCGACGCACGCGGCACCGGGATGGCGATTCCATTCGATGTGTCGTCGCTGACGACGCACGGCGTGGCCACGCCGGTGCTCGAGCGTGTGGCCGACAATCCCGTCGTGTCCACGAATGGCACGCTCGCGTACATCGAGGGCGACAACGCGCCACGTTCGCAGCTCGTGCTCGTCAGCCGCGATGGTGGAACCGTTCGGGCAATAGACTCGACGTGGCGGGCAAACTTCGCCACGGTCGCGTTCTCCCCCGATTGGAGCCGCCTCGCCGCGACCGTCGTGTCCGCGGGGCAGGAGCACCTCTGGATCAAGTCGCTCGATGGCACGCCACCCATGCCCCTGACCGTGGGGCGCAACCAGAATACCACGCCGGAATGGACAGCCGACGGTACCTCGGTGCTGTTCACTCGATTCGAGGGAACGCGGAAGTCGACGTTCATGTCCAAACGCGCCGACGGAGGCGCCGAGAAGGTCATCCAGAGCGGAGACGACTGGGTCATCGAATCTGCGGCGAGCCGCAATGGCGAGTGGATCGTGACGCGGCAATACCGACCCGGCGGCAAGCGCGACATTTACGCGCGTCGCCTCAGAGGCGACACGACCGAGCGTGTCGTCGTCGGTACGCCGAGCGATGACATCTCGCCATCGCTGTCGCCGGACGACAAATGGATGGCCTACGCGAGCGACGAAGCGGGCAAGCGCGAGGTGTGGGTCGTACCGTTTCCGGATGCCGGCGGCGCCAAGTGGCAGATCTCGACCGATGGCGGCTACGAACCGACGTGGTCACCGACTGGCCGGGAGGTGTTCTACGTATCGAGGCAGCTCGAGCTGGTGGCCGTCGACGTCTCGACAACCGGAGGCTTCCGCGTCGGAAACCGGCGCGTGTTGTTCCGACTCGACGGCTATCGGCGCCATTTCACGCATCGCGCGTTCGACGTGACGTCCGACGGCCAGCACTTCCTCATGATCAGGGATGGAGCGCCAGTCGCGGGCGACCTCGTGATCGTCGACAACTGGTTCTCGGATCTGGCGGCGCGTCTGCCGAAGTAGCGATTCGTGAAACGGGCTCCTTGCGGAACATTCTCTCGGCCCGTTTGACAAGCACCTACGACGGGGGATCGGAAACGGCACGGATGAGCCGGATGAATCGGATCGCCGCGCGGTCGAGCCGCCGTGAACGTCGGCGTCCTTACTGGTTGGATTCTAGCGTTAGGCCGCCCGACATAGCACGACTCGCAGATCCGATTCATCCGTCCGATCCGTGCAGTTTCGGTCAGCCCTCCGTAGTAGATGCCCGACTCGGAAGCGGTCCGCAACCGGTTGACTCAGTCCGCCCGGAGGGTCTCCACGGGCGAGGTTCGCGACGCGCGCAACGCGGGGCCTAACGTGGCGACGAGAACGACCACCATCATCACCGCCATCACCGTCAGAACCGTCGGCACATCGACCAGCCGCACGGAATAGAGCATCCCCTGCAGCGCGGCACCGGCGCCAACGCTCAGGGCGAGACCAATCGCACCGCCGACCACACTGATTCGCCCGCCCGAGGCGAGCACCAGGCGGAACAGATCGCCGCGATCGGCACCGAGCGCCAACCGCACGCCGAACTCTCGCGTGCGCTGCGCGGTGAGATAGCTGACGACCGCGTACAAGCCGCACACCGCGAGTGACAGCGCGAGGAGGCTGACGAGCGTTACCGCACCAGCGAGCGCCTTCGCCGACAACAGCGAGCTGCCGACGATCTGTTCCATCGTGCGGACGCGCACCAGCGCGAACCCGGCGTTCGACTCGCCCAGGTCGTGCTGCACGGTGGGAACGAGCGACTCCGGGAGACCGCGCGTGCGAATGAGCAGTGTGCCACCACCGCCGGCGCGATTCTGAATGACGAGCCGAGGCTCGGGAGCCTGCGCGAGCGACTGCAGCCGAGCGTCGGCTGCGACACCAATGACCTGCACCGGCCGGCCGCCGCGTCCGCCAAGCGTGATCGTCCTGCCGACGGGATCACGTCGACCCCAGTAGCGATGCGCCATGGCCTGGTTGATCACCACTCGAGTCAGCGTGTCGCCAGCGCCTGACACTTCGGTGCCCCGCACCAGTGGAATTCCCAGCACCGCGAAGTAATCGGCACCGGCGATCATGAACGGGATGTTCATGCTCTCATCGGCACCGGGCTCGTAGCCGGGGATGTGGATCGTCGTGCGCATGCCGTCACCCGTGAGCGGCGCGTTGGCCGCGATGGACACGCCCACCACACCCGGGAGCGCGCGCGCGCGTTCCAGCGTCTCGAGCGCGAGCTCGCGTTCCTGCTCCCGCGTCTGCGCGCCCTGCACCCCCTCGAACTCGGCGGCGATGAGATTCGCGACGTCGAAGCCGGGTCGCACTGCCTGCTGCTGCCGGAGGCTCTGCACGAGCATGCCGGCGCAGACGAGCAGCACGATCGACAGCGCGATCTGCGTCCCGGCGAGCACGCGATGCGCGCGCGCTCGACCGAGCCGCGGTGTCGCGCTCGACTCGCGCAGGCCGTGGAAGACGTGGCCTGACGTCGCTCGCCACGCCGGCCACAAGGCGAAGCACAGCGTCATCGCGAAGGTGACGACGGTGACGAACCCAATCGTCCGCGCGCTCACCGCGACGTCCAACGCGGCCGGCACACCGAGCGCGCTCGCTATGACCGGCAGCCACGCAACGGCAGCCAGCACCATCAGCTCGGCGCCGAGGGCCAGCACGAGGCTCTCCGTCAGCAGCTGACGGACGACCCGCCCACGCGCGGCGCCGAGGGAAACGCGAACGGCAATCTCCCGGCGGCGGGACAGCCCTCTCGCCAGCACGAGCGACGCGAGGTTCACTGCTGCGACCGCGAGCACGACACCGCTCGCACCCAACAACAGCATGCTGACCGGCACGACCGGCCCACCGGAAGTATTGGTGTCGATCAATCCACCTGCCCAGCGGACGGACACGACGCGATCGCGATTGCTTTCCGGATACTCGCGGCCGAGCGCGCCCATGATGCTGTTCGCGTCCTGCTCGACACGTTCCGGCGACACTCCCGGCTCGAGCCGGCCGATCAGGCGAACGAATCGTGCGCCACGGTCGTCGGAGTAGCTCGTCCCCGCGACGATGCGGTCCGCCGACATGGGCAGATAGACGTCGACGTTCGACGGCTCGATGCCGGTGAACTCGGGGCTGGCCACGCCGACGATGCGGACCGTTCGTCCGTTGAGCTCGACGAGCCGGCCGGCGATCTCCGGATCTTCGGCAAACTCTCGCCGCCAGAATGCGTGGGTGAGGACGACGGCTGGTACGCCATCGGGCGCCGAGTCGGCGAGGACGATCGGCCTGCCTAACGTCGCGCGGACCCCGAGCGTCGCGAAGAAGTTCTCGGAGACGAGCCGGCCTTCCGCGCGTACGAGCGTGGTACCACGCCGAACCGCCACCGCGAGGGGCGCGTACGCCGCGACCGCCGCGAGCGACGGTACCCGCCGCAGGTCGCGGTAGTCGGGGTAGGAGCTGCCCCCGAACATCGTGCCGCCGGTCCGCACCGACGCGTCGCTCGTGTAGAGGCGCACGAGCTGCTCGGGTCGAGCAACGGGGAGTGGCCGGAGCAGCAGCGCGTCGAGGATCGTGAACACCGTTGCGTTCGCGCCGATCCCGAGCGCGGCGGTGAGCATCACGCCGATGGCGAAGCCACGCGCGCGAGCGAATCCACGGACTGCGTAGCGGACGTCCTGACCCCACGTCTGCGCGTGGGTCGAGAGTCGCGCGCGAAGCGACCGCCTGTCGACGAGCGTGACGTAGTTGTCGCGTGCCGTCGCGAGATCGCCGAACCGGCGCCGCGCCTCGGCTTCCGCGACGTCACGGGGAACGCCGCGCGCGATGAGCGCGTCGATCCGCTCGCTCAGGTGGAACGCGAACTCGTCATCCACGTCGCGACGGGGGTTCTCGCGATGAAAGCGCGCATAGCGCCGCCACGATGGGCCGGTGGGCATTGTCGTCAGGCGGGCGCGGGTGGGCGAATGATCTTCCCGATCGATGCCACGTAGCGCTCCCACGCTCGGATGCGACTGCGGAGCTGTGTGTGGCCGACGGTTGTCAGGCGGTAGAACTTCGCGCGCTTCCCTTTCTCGGAGAGCCCCCACTCGGCTGAGACCCAGCCGCGGTCCTCGAGCTTGTGGAGCGCCGTGTACAGGGATGCGTCCTCGATCTGCACGTCGCCGTCGGTCGTCGTCTCGATCCAGTCGGCGATGGCGTAGCCGTGCCTGGGCCCCCAGGCGAGCGTCTGGAGGATCAGGAGATCGAGCGTGCCCTGGAAGAGCTGAGGAGAGACTGGAGGCATTATTCCCTCGTCTGACGAGGCAATAATGCGGCGATGTGGATGGAGTGTCAATCGTTCTCGACGCGCGCGTGTCGCCGTTCGTCCCGGAGCGGCGCCTGCTGGTCATCGCTGGCGTGACCACCACGTCTGTGTCGGCGTCGACAATGGACCATCGTCGCTCAGTGTGGAGACACCATGTCCAGCATACCCGAACCAACGCCCACTACGCGTCCCGACGCCGCACCCTACCTGTGGTGCTCGGACTGCCGAACGCCGATGCGGGCGCACTATTACGTCGTGAACGAGCGGCCGCTATGTGCCAAGTGCCGGCCATCGTACGCGCGGCGGATCGAGCGCACCGACGGGCGTGGGGCAATGCTGCGCGTGGGGCTGCAGGGCGGGCTCGTCGCGGTGATCGGCGCGATCGTCCTCGCTGGCGCGATCGCGATGTTTTCGCCGGCGCGCATCTTCCTCGTCGTGCCGATCGGGTACCTGATCGGGAAGCAGATGATGAAGGCGCTCGACGGCTACAGCGCCCGCCGCTATCAGTATCTCGCGGTGTCGCTCACGTATCTGTGCTTCCTCGTCGGGTTCGCCGTTCCGGCGGCGCTGCAGGAGCGTGAAGCACGCGAGCGACACGCCGCGAATCGAGCGCGAATGCAGAACACGATGGCGACGCAGACCGATGCGCTGCGTGACGAGCTCGGCGAGTTGGCGCCGCCGGCGCCGTCGACGGCGGACGCTGAAGCAGCCGCTGCGAAGCTTGGTCCTGGCCCGGGCCTCGCTCTCGTGATGTTCCTGCTGCTTCCGTTCATCGCGAGCCTGGAATTCGGCCTCGCGTTCTCCGCGGTGGGGTTCGCGGCGATCGGATACGCCCTGTATCAGGCGTGGACCCGAACCGATGGGCAGGGGATGCATCTCGAGCTTCGTGGTCCCTTCCGGGTCGGTCAGGGGCCGATCCCGGCGCATTGATCGAGCGCGGACAGCGTATCGCACTGCCCGTGGAGCTCGGACTCACAGACGATGCACTTCGCCTCGGACGACGAGGCCGAGATGACGTGATCGACGATCGCGACGTGGTGGAAGCCGCCGAAGAGGATGACATCTTCGGCGCGAGTCCACGGTTTGTGTGGCGTCCCAAAAGAAGACGCAGAACGCGCAGCCGCGCTGCGCGCGGTCGCAGGGGCCGCTGGCGCGGCCCACGCAGAAGGACTCCGTGCGCATCCACACGCTGTCCCACCTGTGATTGATAGAAGGAACACCGTCGGGCTGGCCACGCGTGGCATCCCGGGGGTGTTCCCCTTTCAAATGGCTCCGGCGGGATGAACTGACCCGCACGGCCTGCGTCCTTCTGCGTGCGCCGCGGCAGCGGCGCCTGCGCGTTCTGCGTCTTCTTTTGGGACACCAGCAGAGGCTTGCTATTGTACCGATCGTTCGGTATAATGCCGCAACACCCCAACCGGAACCATGTCATGTCCACCACCACCATCATTGTCCTGTCCGATCCCAGCGGCGGCGACGAAGCACTCGGCCGAATGTTCAATGCCCTCGCTGCCGCCTACGACTTCAAGCGCCAGCAGCGGCCAGTTCAAGTCGTATTCCAGGGTGCCGGCACGCGCTGGCCCAGCGCGCTCGCGGCATCCGAGCACCCCGTTCACGCGCTCTACGCGGCGGTGGAGGACACCATCGTCGGAGCATCGGCCGGATGCTCGACCGTGTTCGGCGCGCGGGACGACGTCGAGCGCGAGAAGCTCTCGCTGATAGCGGACAATCCTGTCCCCGGAACTGCCGGGCTCCCGAGTCTCGTGCAGTTCATGTCCGACGGCCCCGTGCTGACGTTCTGAGCACGACGTCTCCCCCGGAACGCCCATGCCTAACGCAGACGTCTATCACTCCGGCGAGATTGCCATACAGGAGCGCGCCGGCGAGCGCGCGGTCGCGCAGCGGCGCGGCGGCATGGTCGGCGACCGCCTGGTCGAGGGCGCCCGCGCCTTCCTGAGTCGGCAGGGACTCGTCGCCGTCGCCGCGGAGGCGCCACACGGTGGTGCCGTGTGGGCCTCACTCTGGACCGGCACCCCCGGATTTCTCCGCGCCGACGACGACGGGCAGCACGTCGAGGTCCTCGCAGCTCTCGACTGTACCCTCGACGTCGATCCCGTGCGTCCCCTCGTCAACGTCGGCGCGCCGCTCGGCATGCTCGCCATCGATCTCGTGACTCGGCAGCGACTTCGCATCAACGGAGCCGTGACGCGACTGGACGCAACCGGTCTCGAGCTCCGCGCCCGCGAAGTCTTCGGCAACTGCAACAAGTACATCCAGCGACGCGAGCGTTCGGACGACGTCCCGGGTCGGCCGATGGCTCCCGCGTCTCAGGGGACTGTGCTGGACGCCGAGCGCGCGAGCTTCATCGCGCGCACCGATACCGCATTCGTCGCCAGCATTCATCGAGCGCGCGGCCTGGACGTGTCGCATCGCGGCGGTACGCCGGGCTTCATCTGGCAGGAGCCGGACGGCACATTGCGCATGCCCGACTACCCGGGCAACAGCATGTTTCAGACGCTCGGCAACATCGAAGTCGACCCACGCGCCGGATTGGCGCTCGTCGACTTCGAGCGCGGCCGAGTGCTGTCGCTCACCGGCACCGCCGCTACGTTGTTCGGTACCGAGGACCCTCGTCATCCCAGCGGCGGAACGAGCCGGTACTGGTCGTTCACGGTGGCGGCGTGGCTGGAGCTCTCGTTGCCTTCCACGATGCGCTGGACGCTGATCGACCGAAGCCCGTTCAATCCGCCGATCCACTCGCCGACGTCGCCACGCTGACCGTCCCGACGATGCCCGCGCCGACTCTCTCGAAAGATGAAGTGCTCGATCTCCTGTTGAACACGTTCCGCGACCGGGGCTACGAGGGCTCGTCGCTGGCGGAGCTGTCGACCGCGACCGGCCTCGGGAAGTCGAGCCTCTATCACTACTTTCCTGGCGGCAAGGCGGACATGGCCGCGCAGGTGTTGGCGCATCTGGACCAGCAGCTCACGACGAGTCTGTACGAGCCGCTGCGGTCGGAGCGCCCACCGGCGAAGAAGCTCGGCGCGATGCTGGATGCGCTCGATGCGTTCTACGAGGGCGGACGAAAGGCGTGTCTGCTCGAGCGGCTCTGCGCCAGTGTCGATCGCTCCCGGTTTCGGCGCCCGCTGCGCGAGGCGTTCCTGACGTGGATGGACGCCGTCGAGGCGATCTGCCTCGAAGCCGGACTCTCGAGGGCGGTCGCGCGCGCGCGCGCGGAAGATGTCGTCGTCCGAATAGAAGGCGCGCTGATCGTGTGCGCCGGAACGGACGAGTACGACCTGTTCGCGCGCACGATCAGGGATCTTCGCACGTCCGTCCTGTCGCCTCGCTGACTGCAAGGACCACGGCAAATCAAGAGGGTCAGAGTCACTTGAACCGCGCGTCGAGGAACGCAAACACGTCCGACTCCCAGGTCCGCGTTCCGAGAAAGATCAGATCGTGACCCTCCTTGGTGCTTCTGCCAAGTGGCGGATAGATCTCGAGTCGGTGCGCCTTGCCCAACCGCTGCATCTCGGCCGCCAGCACCTTGCCCGGTGTGGTCGAGAGATCGTTCGCCGCGTGGATGAAGAAGACGGGCGACGTGATGCTGGCCACGGCCGAGCGAAGACGCGCCTGCAGCTCCGGCGATCCGGCCCAGCTCCCCGCGGTGGGCCCGAAGACTACCGACGCTCGCGTCGTCGTATCGCGAGCCGCGAGGATGAGCGACAGCGACCCTCCGAACGAGTGGCCGACGAGCGCGATGCGGCGCGGATCGACGTCGGGAAGCGCTCGCAGAAACGCCAACGCCGCGACCGCATCGCTCAGGTCGTCGCCCTCGAGCAACCGCATCTGGGCTCGGTTTCGCGCGGCTTGCCCTCCGGTGGCCATCGCGTTTCCGAGCACGTCAAAGCTGTTCGCACCCAAGCTTGCCGACAGCCCCGATCCGCGACGGTGCAGAAACAGGAAGGCGTAGCCGTGCCGGGCAAAGACCGGCCCTATCGCCGTCCGCTCCCTCGAGAGCGTGAGCTCGGCGGGCCCGCTTCCGTGGCTGAAGAGAACGGCGGGAAATGGGCCGGAACCCTGCGGCCGCCAGAGGAGGGCACGAAGGCGCAGCGCCCCGTTCTGGATCACCACCGTGTCCGGCTGCCGAACGCGGCCCTCGGTCGCGCCCTGGGCGAGGAGTTCGGAGGAGACGGCGTGCACGAGCGCGAACAGACAAAGCTTCGTCATGAGACGATCGACGTGGTCGCCTAACGCTCGATCGTGGTGGGTGACCGCATCGTCACCTCTCCACGACGATCTTCACCAGCGCGCTGTCGCCGCGAGCGGACACCGCGCGTACCTCGTGCCGCCCAGGCGTCAACACCCACCGGTCGCGCGGCTGCGGCTTCCCATCGATCCACCATCGCACCCGATCGGCACCGACGCCGCTCGCCCGTAGCGCCACGGTCGCGTATCGCGACTCCACTCCCGCCGGGACCGAATACCGATCGCCTTCGGCGGGCGACACGATTCGGAACTGCGCCAGTCGCATATCGCGCGGCGGCGATCGATCCGCGAGCACGCGTTCGGCCGCGGCGCTGCTCACACCGCGACGTGCCATGGTGTCGGACGACGAGGGTCCGCGTGCTCCGTCGATACGCGCCGGTGCCAACCCCTGATGCGACCACTCGCGGTACTCGTCAGGCAACGTCACGACGCCGCCGCGCTCCCAGTCGTCGTCGCGGCCTGGCTCCGTCCCCGGCACGAACCACTCCGTGAGCGCCGCGCATTCCGCCGTCGCGCGAAGCCCAGAGAGTCGGCATACCGGCACGCTCACAGCGCCCGCTTCGGCTGGCGTGACCAGCGAGCGGGGCGGAACCCGCCGCGACACTGCCATCACGGCTCGATGCAGCAAGGGTCCGGCGCCCGTCACCCCACTCACGCCTTCCATCGCGCGGCCGCTGAAGTTGCCCGCCCACACCGCTACCGTGAACGCGCCCGTCGTCCCCACCGCCCAGTTGTCCGTGAAGTGGCGGCTCGTACCCGTCTTCACCGCGACCGGAAACGGGAAATCGAACGGCGTGCTCACGCCGAAGCCGGGAATGCGTGCCGCCGGATCGCTCAGGATGTCGAGCACGATCGCGCTCGCGACGGGCGACGCGACCCGACGCGTCTCGCTCGCGCCGCCGCGGCCCGGGCCGGAGCCATTCGCCGCCGGGTGCCAGGTCCATGGGCGCCATTCACCGCCGTTCGCCAGCGCGCGATAGGCGTTCGCCAGCTCGACCAGGGTCACGTCGCCGTTGCCGAGCGAGAGACCCAGCCCGTAATACTCGGCATCGCGTCCAAGCGACTCGAAGCCGGCCAGACGCAACGTCTGGAGCAGCGTGCCTGCGCCTAACGCCGACGCCAGCTCCACCGCCGGAACGTTGTACGAGCTCGCGAGGGCCTCGCGCGCGCGCACGGGCCCGCGAAATCGTCGATCGTAGTTGCGCGGCTGGTACGGACCGGTCGCGGTCGGGTACGACTTCGGGATGTCCGGCAACACGCTCGCCGCGGTATAGCCACGGTCCAGCGCCACGGCGTACAGGAAGGGCTTTAGCGCCGACCCGGGCTGGCGCGGGGATACGACCATGTCGGTCTGTCCGTCCTTCGCGGCCCAGAAGTCGGGCGACCCGACCCATGCGAGCACTTCGCCCGTCGCGTTGTCGATGACCACGGCGGCAGCGTGCTCCACTCGTCGGTCGCGCAGAGTCTCGACGGTATGCCGCACCTCGGCCTCGAGCGCGCGCTGCAGATCGACGTCGAGCGATGTCCTGACCCGCCCGCTGGCAGCTGACGCTCGATCCTCCCCGAACCAGGAGAGAACGCGAGTCGTGAAGTGCGGCGCCACGAACGGCGCGACACGGCCGCCCGATGCGAGCGATTCCTCGCGGGCGCGCGCGACATCGTCGGTGCTGGCGAAGCCGAGCCGCATCATGCGACCGAGCGCGACTGCCTGACGGCGCTTTGCCCGGGCCGGCGACGCGTGCGGATTGTCACGAGATGGAGCGTGGGCGATACCGGCGAGCGTCGCCGCCTGGGCGATGCTGAGCTCGGACGCCGATGCGCCGAAGTACAGAGCGCTCGCCGCACCGACACCGACCGTCCCCTCGCCCAGGTGCACGCGGTTCAGGTACTGCTCCATGATCTGCTGCTTGCTCAGATGGGCTTCGATTCTGAGGGCCCAGAGCGCCTGCGCCATCTTGCCGGTCCAGCTTCGCTCGGCGGGGTGGACCAGACGCGCGAGCTGCATGGTGATCGTGGACGCACCGGAGACCGTCTTGCCCGCGCGAAGGTTCGCGCGAAACGCCCGACCGGCAGCCAGCGCGTCGATGCCGGGGTGGTCCCAGAATCGTTTGTCCTCAACGGCGACGAACGCATTGATGAGGTCCGGGTCGACGCGGTCGTAGACGACCCACCGTACGTCGCTGCCGTCGCGGGCGCGGGTGGAACGGAGCGGAATGCCGTGGCGGTCCTCGATGGTCACGCCAGGAGCGCCGTCCCGCGAGAGCACTCCCGGGGGCACGCGCCGAGCGAGCCACACGCCCACGGCGATCGCCGCGACGCCGAGCGTCGCGGCAACCGATCGCGTGAGCCACGCCAGCGTGCGGCGACCGCGAGCTACTCGTTCAGAGTGCTGACGATTACGCATCCGGAACGACGACGTCGGGAAGAAGCGCCAGGCGGCCGGCGAACATGGTTTTCTCCGAAAGGGGCCACTCGGAGATTATACCACGCGCGCCCCGTTTTGCTTCCCGCGGTCACGGTTTCGGTCCCTTCGTCTTCGCCGGAGCCGGCTGCCACTCGAACGACCCGATATCGCACGCGTCGAGCGCGTTAGGCACGGACAGGTCGTCGTACGGTCGTGGAAAGACGCGCTGGTCCACGCGCTCGCCGGGACAGGAGCCCGCGTCGACCGCGAGCCCACGCTCGATCAGCGCGTGAGTTCGCACGCCGCCGCCGTTGTACGCGAGCGCCGGCTCGAGCACGAGGGTGAAGAGGTCCGCAAAGGGGACGACGACATCGGTTGGATGGCTCGTGCCGCACCCACTGATGCTGAGCGTGTAGCCGGTCGAGGCGATGGTCCCCCCCGCCACGCAATTGGCCCCCGGCGCCAACGGATCACCCTGTGTCTGGTTGCCCGCAATGATGGTGTTGCGAAGCGTGGCATCGTTGGAAAACAGGTACAGCCCGCCGCCCAGGACGGCGTTGTTCAGCGTGATGGTGCTGCTCCTCATGCTCACGATGATGCCGCAGAATCCACCCTGGTTGCACTCGGCGTAGATGGCGCCGCCTGCCCCGGCCGACGTGTTTCCCGAGATCGTGCTGGTGTTCACGGCGAGATGCCCGTTGCTGTAGATCCCGCCTCCGCCCGACGTGGCGTCGTTCGACGCGATTGTCGTTCCCACGACCGCGAGCGTACCAGCGCTGTGAATTCCCGCTCCGCGAATGGCAGCGTTGTCAATGACTTCGCTCCCGGCGACCGCGAGCGTGCTCCCCGCGCCGACTCTGATTCCGCCGCCGACGCCGCCCGGCTCGTTCCCGCCAGTGATCGTGAGGCCAGAGATCGTCGCCGACGCGGGCGCGGCGGGCCCGACGTGAAACACGCGGCTCGCATTCTGTCCGTTCACCGTGATCACGTCGGCGCCGGGACCCACGACCGACACGTCCTCGTCGATCGATAGCTCACCCGCCATCAGTGCGATCGTCCCGCTCAGGTTCCCCTTGAACGTGACGCGGTCACCATCCTGTGCGACCGCGAGCGCTTCGCGAAGCGTACACTCACTATTGGTACATTCGCCGTCGCCCGGATCCGCGAGCGAGTTGACGACCCAGCCGCCGTCGACGCTGACATTGAGCGTGGGCGACACCGGCGTGACCGCGCTTCCGATCGTGTCACGACAGCCAATCGCGATGCTCGCGGTGGCCACGAGGCACACGGCCGACAGACAGCGGTCGATCCGGACCTCGCGGTAGACCCGCGAGGCGTGTGGTGTGGTTTTCATCTGCCCTCCCGAGCTGGTCACTGGGACAGGCGCAACGGTGGTCCGAATGCGGACATGCGCCGTCAGCTCGAGCTGGGAGCTACGCTCGAAATGGCGACCTCATCGCGGTGTAACGACGAACGTGCCGCCGTCGCTCCGCCCGTTCACCGCCGGGTTGTACATCTCCTCCGCATGTGCCGGTGGCCGGATGAACGTGCCCGGCGTCGTCGCGCGCGCGATGTACGTGGCCGTGTACGTACCGGGCCAGAGCACGTTCGCCGAGTACACGACGCGGTCGTCGCGGATCTCGCGGTAATCGAAGGGCGACCACCACCCCGAGTCCCAGCGACCGAAGCCCCACTCCGGCCCGCCCTCCGTCCCTTCCCGCTCGTTAGGCTCCGGCGAAACCGCCGAGCCCGGTCCGGGGAGCGCCGACGCCGTCCGCAGGCTGAGGTCCACCGCCTCGAGCCCGGCCGGCAGCGCATCGTCCACCACCACGAACTGGCGCGTCGACGGTACCGTCACGCGAAGCCGGACGCGCACCAGGTCGCCCTCCGCGGCGCGCGCGATCGGCGCACCACCATCGAAGCGCTCGTACCAGCGCTCCACCCGTATGCCCTTATCCTCCGGCGTGACGGGCGCGGCCGTGGGGACCTCGGTGACAGTCATATAATAGTAGACAGCCCCGGTCCCGGCGCCCGCGTCCAGCGAGAGGCGCAGCACGGGCGCTCCACCGCCGTTAGGCACGAGCCCCGCCAGCGACATCGTCGAGTCGCGGACCGCCGCCGTGCCGGTCGACGCCTGCAGAACCACGCGATTCCCGGCGCGCACGCGAACCGTACGCTCACCCTGGTCGCGACGCCGCCGCTCGAGCGCAGTGAGCGCCGAGACCGCCGACGCGTAGTCCTGGGTGTTCCACATCCACGATGCGCCCTGCGCACGCCCCTGCTGGGCCAGCGTCTCCGCCAACGGACCGACGAGCGCGTGGTCGGGGTCCACCGCGAGCGTCGCGGACAGGATGCGTGCGACCGGACGAATCACCGACTCGAAGTACCACGGCGATGCCTTTGCCGAGTCGACGACGACCGCGCGCCGCCCCTCGACCCGAACCTGCGCCCACGTCGAAGCCATGAGCTGGCGTGCGGCTGTGGTCTGCCCGCGCCTGACGATGACTTCAGCCAGCCGTGCACGGTCCTCCACCGTGAGAATCGCGGCCGATCGAAGGAGCTCGTTCTCCGACGCCACCTCCG
>Ga0075430_100002973_pt1 | contig 14195 bp, 8 predicted proteins | sample RhiMetdeltSRZDD4_FD_75294 | JGI IMG/M metagenome (GOLD analysis project Ga0075430, IMG submission 75294) | Populus rhizosphere microbial communities from Tennessee, USA - Rhizosphere MetaG P. deltoides SRZDD4 | ecosystem: Host-associated > Plants > Roots > Rhizosphere > Soil | place: USA... | reverse complement strand
CGCCGCGTCCTCGCCGACCGGCGCAGCCGCTGGCGCACGTTCATGCAGGCCATTCAACAGGCCGCGGGTCTCGGATATGCGTAACTTCCGGGCGCTGGTGCGAACTCACGTCGCGCCACTCACGCTTGCGCCCCGGCGTGAACAGAAGATCGTCGAGGAATGGGCCGCGCAGCTGGAGGACATCTACGATGCGCTCCGTGCCGACGGGCTCTCGGACGACGAAGCGTGGGGCGAGATCGAGAGGCAGGTCCGTCACGAAACCCTGCTGAGCGACCGGCTCCTTGGCGACGACCTCGACGTCGCCTGGCTGCCGCGGACGCCGCGTCGCACCGAAGCCCCAGGGGTAGCGCGGAGGGTGGGACGCCGCCTCCGGGAAGCGCTCGCAACCGGACTCGCGCGCGACCTGCGCGGAAGCGTTCGCATGCTCGTCAAGAACCGTGGCTTCAGCGCCACGGTCGTCCTCACGCTGGCGATCTGCCTCGGCGCCAACGCCGCGATCTTCACGGTCGTCAACGACGTACTGTTGCGGCCGCTCCCCTTCGCAGACCCCGACCGCATTGTCGGGATGGGGGACATCTACCCGACGATTACCCCGAACGACATCCTGTCGAACGACACGCCTTCGTACTTCGACCGGCTGGAGGCGCTGACGACGCTCGAGGAACAGGGCCTCTTCACGTTCTGGTACGACACGCTGACCCTGGATGGCGTGCCGCAGGAAGTGCGCGGCATGCGCGCCACGCCGTCGCTCTTCCGCGTCCTGCGCGTACCGCCACTGCTCGGACGGACGTTCACCGACGCCGAAGGCGAGATCGGAAACGATCAGAAGGTCATCCTGAGCTACGCGTTGTGGCAGCGCCTCTTCGGCGGCGATCCGAACGTCGTCGGGCGACCGTTGCGCCTCGCCTGGAATGGCACGCTGTACACCATTGTCGGGGTGATGCCACGCGAGTTCCGATTCTTCGATCGGGCATACGCCGGGCATGCCGAAGCATCGCCTGGCGTTCAGTTCTGGATTCCGCTGGCCTTCACGCCGGAGCAGAAATCCGATCGCGCGCGCACGCGCTACGGCTTCTTCCACGTCGGGCGGCTGCGGCCTGGCGCAACCGTCGAGCAGGCGCAGGCGCAGCTCGATGCGCTTCACGCGGCGACCGTCAAGCGGTTTCCGCAGTTCAGCTATGACGAGCTGGGGATGTACAGCGCAGTGACGCCGCTGCAGGAAGCGCTCACCCGGCCCATAAGGCGCACTCTCTATCTGCTCTGGGCAGGAGCCGGGATCGTGCTGCTGATTGGCGCGATCAACGTCGTCAACCTGACGCTCGCGCGCGCCAACGAACGCCGGCGCGAGCTTGCCACACGGGTCGCTCTCGGAGCCGGACGGCTGCAGGTCGCGCGACAACTCATGATCGAGGCGCTGCTGCCGGCCGTCCTGGGTGGAACCGGCGGCCTTGCGGTTGGGGCGGCGATCCTCCAGGTGCTTGCGGCCGATGGCGCCCTCGCCACTCTTCCAAACGCGACGGATGTGCGGCTGCACACCCTCGCGGCTGCTGGGGTCGCCGCGGCCGCCGTTACCGTGGGGCTGTTGACGGGTCTGGTGCCGGCGGTCTCGGCCGGCGCGCTGACGATCCGGCAGGTGCTGGGGGACGGCAGCCGTTCAGGCACGGTCGGTACGGCCGGACGATTCTTCCGTCGCGGACTGGTCGTCGCCCAAGTCGCGCTGTCGGTCGTACTCTTGATTGGAGCCACCCTGCTCTTCACCAGCTTGCGGTATCTGCTGGACGTTGCAGCGACGGATGCGGGCTTCAACGCCACCGGAGTGGTGACCGCCACCATATTCCCCCCTCCCTCGCGCTATCCCGCTTCGACTGACGTGGTCGCCCTGCAGGAACGCCTCCTCGATCGAGTGCGCGCGATCCCCGGGGTTACCGCTGCTGGCATTACGTCGAACGTGGCACTCAGCGGCTTCGAGAACCCCTCCACGGTTTCCGCTGTCGGGCGCTCCGCTGATGAGGCCGTGGTCCCATCGGTCGTCACGGTCACGCCGGGATACTTCGAGGCGATGGCTACGCCGCTGATTCGCGGCCGCTACTTCGACCGGACCGATCGGAGTGACAGCGCGAAGGTCGCGATCGTGGACCAGCGCCTGGCCGCCCGGCTGTGGCCGGACGCGGACCCGATTGGGAAGGCCATCTACCGCGGCGAATCCGGTCCGTTCACGATCGCGGGGGTGGTTGGGGACGTGCGGCTCGAAGGGCTGGCGTCGATGCAGTCGATCGGAACCGCCTACTTCCCGCACACGCAGTCGCCGCCGCTCAGACGTCTGCGGTGGATTGCGCTCAAATCATCTGTGGACCCGGCGGTGGTGGTCCGCGGTCTGCGGCTGGCGCTGCTGGAGATCGATCCCGACCTGCCGATCGCCGACGTGCAGACGATGCTCGAACGTACGGCGCACGCCGTTGCACCGCAGCGGCTCGCGATGAGCCTGTCGACGATGTTTGCCGGCATCGCGCTGCTGTTGTCGATGCTCGGTCTCTACGGCGTGCTCGTCGGGGTTGTCGCCCGCCGCACTCGCGAGATTGGCATTCGCCTCGCGCTCGGCGACACCGTGGGCGGTGTGTTCCGGCTCGTCCTCGCCGAAGGCACCGGGCTCATTGGCGTCGGTCTGGTGCTCGGCCTGGCCGGTGCGGGACTCGCCGCGCGAACCATGAAAGGCCTTCTCTTCGGCGTCCAACCCACTGATCCTGTGGTGTTCGCCGGGGTGACCATTGTCACCGGCGCCATTGCGCTCCTCGCGTGCATCGAGCCGGCACGGCGCGCGACGCGCATCGATCCGATTAGGGTCTTGACCCAGCAGTAGGGTTCGCGCACGTCTGCCGCTGCCGGAGACGACTGCATTCGACGATCGTGCCTGGACTGTCGACGCGCAGCAGTCGAGTCGTCTATTCGTACCGCAACGCCACTACCGGATCGACCTTCGTCGCACGCCGCGCGGGTACGTATGACGCCAGGCCGGCAACGACCGCCAGCGTGACGGCCACTGCCGTCATCGTTGCCGGATCGCGCGGGCTGACGTTGTAGAGGAGGTTTCCCAGCAGCCGGGTGAGTGCCAGCGCGCCGGCAATGCCGATCACGAGACCGACAGCCGTCAGCCACGCGCCGCGGTTGAGGACCAGCCGCAGCAGGCTTGGCTTCGATGCCCCCAACGCCGCGCGGATACCCATCTCGCGGGTCCGTTGCGCGACCGAATAGGAGATCACTCCGTACACGCCAAGCCCCGCGAGCACCAGCGCGACGGCTCCGAAGACCCCCAGCAACACCGACTGGAGGCGCCGGCCGGCCATGGCCATATCGCGAATCTGATCGACCGTGCGGACGTCGATGATCGCCTGGTCCTTGCTGACCGAGTGAATCGCCGAGGCGATCGCCTTCTGCAGCGTCAGCGGATCGATGTTGCCGCGGACGCTGAGCACCATCCCGTAGACGGGACTCTGCTCGTTCGAGACGTAGACGCCCGCGGACTGATCGTCGGCCGGCCCACCGATCTTCTCGTCACCAATCATGCCGACGACTTCCCACGAGATCTCGGGGCCGAGCTCGGTCTTGCCGGGGACGATCTCCTGGATCAGGATGTGCTGGCCGATCGGATCCTGGTCCGGAAAATAGCGGCGCGCAAACCGCTCGTTGATCATCAGCGCCGGCGGCGCGCTTCGCGTGTCGCGATCCGAGAGCGCCCGGCCCTTGACGATGCGGATCCCCAGCGTCGAGAAGTACGAGGGGCTGACGACCTTGAAGAAACCGCCCTGACGGTTGGCGCGATCGACGGTTGGTCGATTGGCGATCTGCATGGGCATGCCGAAACAGGTGCCCTGCATCGGCGGGGCGCAGCTGTACGCCGTCTCGCGCACGCCGGGCACCGCCTCGACCGTCGCGCGCACCTCCCTGAGATACCGGTTCAACTGATCCGGATCGGGGAACCGATCGGTCGAGAGCGGCAGCCGCATCGTCAGCAGGTTCGCCGAGTCGAAGCCGGCGTCGACGTTCATCAGCCGGAAGAAGCTGCGCATCATGAGCCCCGATCCGACCAGCAGCACGAACGCCAGCGCCACTTCGGCCACGATGAGGACGTCGCGAACGCGGCGGCGTCCGAGGCTGCCGCTCGCGGATCGATTCTCGTCCTTCATGGCGGAGGCGAGGTCGGGCCGGGTCGCTTGAAGCGCAGGCACGAGGCCGAAGAGGATTCCGGTTGAAATCGCGACGACCATGGCGAACACCAGCGCCCGGGCGTCCATACCGATCGCGATCTCGCGCGCAAACGGGAAGGGCGGCAGCAGCGCGATCATGGCGCGCATCAACCCGTAGCCGACAGCGAGCCCGAGCACGCCCCCCGACACCGAGAGGAGGACGTGCTCCGTCAGGAACTGCCGGATCAGCCACCAGCGGCGGGCGCCAAGCGAGGCGCGGACCACGACTTCCCGTTCGCGGGACAGACCGCGCGTCAGCGCAAGATTGGCGAGGTTGGCGCAGCCGATCAGGAGCACGAGACCGGTCGCCGTCATCAACACGAGGAGTGCCCGGCGCATGTCCCGGCCGATCAGCGTGTCGGCATAGCGCTCCACGACGACGCCCCATCCCTTGTTCGATGCCGGGAACTCCGCCGCAATCCGTGCGCCAATCGCGCTCATGGCCGATTGGCCCTGCTCGAGCGAGACGCCCTCCTTCAGCCGCCCGAACGCCACCAGCCAATGAAAGTCACGGGTCATGTTCGACGGTTCGAACGCCAGCGGACGCCAGATCTGATTGAAGGCGCGATCGAACGCCCCGCCTCGAGGCAGCACGCCGATCACCGTGTGCGGCTGGTTGTCGAGCAGGATCTGTCGATTGACAATGCCGGGATCCGATCCGAACTGGCTGACCCAGAGCGCGTGGCTGAGGATCACGACGCGATGGTTGCCGAGCTGGTCTTCGCCGCTCGCGAACGTCCGTCCGAGCGCAGCCTCGATGCCGAAGATGCGAAAGTAGTCGGCTGAAACGCGGCCGCCGCGCAGCTGCACCGGCTCAGTGACGCCCGTCAGCGTGGCACCGCCGCCGGTTTGCGCGGCGAGGAAGTCGAACACGGTGTTGTCGTGCTGCCAATCGAGAAAGTTGAGCGTCGAGATCGAGTTCCGTTCGCCTTGAGGCGGCTTTTCCATCACGCGGACGATGCGGTCGGCATCCGGATACGGCAGAGGCTTCAACAGCATCCCGTCGACGAAGCTGAAGATGGCGGTGTTGGCGCCAATGCTGATGGCCAGCGTGAGAACCGCGATCGAGGTGTAACCAGGACTCCTGCGCAGCATCCGCAGCGCATATCGCAGATCTCTCGTCACCGACGCCATGTGCCACCTCCGGATGCGCGGACTCCGACGCAGACGTGGCCGGTCACGACCACCGAGTCACGGCTTAGACGAAGCGATGGATGGAAAGGTTGGTGTTACGATTCCGCGCCGTACGAGATCTGCATGCGCCGCACGGCGAGACCGGCGATCCACAGGACGAAGGCGGTCAGGAGCAGGAGCCCGAGAATCGCGCCTGGACGCGAGGCGGGCGCAGCCGGCGCCGCCAGCAGCCGGATCAAGGTCGGGACGTCATCGTCGATCGGTGGCGGGACGGGACACAGTGACTGGAGGTAGTACAGGACGCTCATCTTCTGCAGCACGTGCGGAAAGATGCCGTTCACTCCTTCCCAGGCGAGCAGCACGGCCGCGGGGATGATCGGGTTGCGGACATACAACCCGACCGCGAGAAAGACGCTGCCGTAACCGACGCACCCGAGCGTGGCCGCGGCCGCATACCAGAACACCTGTCCCATGCCTCCGGCATTCCAGTAGGCCTGGACTTCGACCGGATCGTGCGGCCAGATCATCGCGGCAAGCGCGAGCAGGGCACCGCCACCGAAGATCGCGGCAGACGCAATCAGCCCGGCCGCGAACTTGCCCACCAGCAGCACCTCGCGCCGCGCCGGCGCCAGGAACCAGAAGTGCAGCGTCCGGTTGCTCATCTCGCCGCGGAAGAGATACATGAAGATGCCGAGACAGCCGAAGAAGATCGCGAGCCGAAGATAGAAGTACTGAAAGATGCCCGCGAAGATCGCCCGATCCTCTTCGAAGTCGAGGGGACGGTGGACGTCCTTGCGTTGCAGCTTGCCGTCGATGAACAGGAGCCGGGCGGCCCGCCTTCCGTCGAAATAGGTGAGGTCGCGCAACTCGGTGCGCTGTTCGACGAACCCGGCGCCCGTGGACGTCGCGACGGTGGTGAAGGTCTTGCCGTCGGGACTCAACTGGATGTTGAACTCGCGGGTGTCGGCCTCCTCGTTTTCGCCTCCGGCACTGGCGTGCTTCACGATGAAGCGGGTCACGGGACGAATCGCTCCGAGATCCACCTGCAGGAACAATGGCCAGTCGTCCGCGCACCAGCTGTCGGCCTGACCTCCCGCCACGCTGCCGTTCACCGCCTTCTCCGGCCCCTGATCCGGGCGGCACGGCAGGCTTCCGGTGGTGGGACGGTGAAGCGCGAGATTCACCCGGCCATCGGGCCCGTAGACCTCGAACTCGTAAATCCTGGCGACCGGTTCCCCGTCATAAGAAGGACGGGCGACATTCAGGCGGACGAACCGGGTGTCGACCGCCGGCTCGATCACATGTGTCGTCGTCCCGGCATTCCCGGTGCGCTGCCGGACGCGCCGGGTCCGGGTCGACCACATTTCTCCGCCCGGTTTTCCCAGCCGCTTCTTCACATCGTCGATCGACTCTCCCACCTGGACGCCGTCGATCTGGGCCGCGGTAATCAGGCCGCGGCGGGTCAGCCGCTCGCTCCGGAACTTCGCTTCGAGACCGTGCCCGAAAAAGATCACCGCGGGCAGGAGCGCCAGCCCGTAGACCCAGAACGATCGCCTGGCGAAAAAGGCACGCCGGAGCTCGATCTTCGCGACCGTCCAGGCTTGTCGCGCTCGCGCGGACAGGGGCGTCACGACTGGCCTCCGATCAGGTATTCGTACAACGCGTCGACGTTCTCGTCGGCCGGCACCACGCTCTCGATCCGGTGACCGTCCAGGGCGATGCGCCCCAGCGCGCGCGCGAACTGCTCCCGATCACGCGTCATCACCAGCATGCCGAGCCGGTCGTCGTTCAGTTTGATCTCGGTGATGTGATCCTCGGCGAACAGCAGCGCCGCCACGCCCGACGCGTTGCGGTCGCGGCATCGGACGATGTACTGGCTGGGATGCTCGTCGATCTCGTCGCGCACCTTGCGGATTTTTCCTTCCGCCACGATCATCCCGTTGGCGATCAGCACCACCTGGTCGCTGACCACGTCGACTTCCTGGAGAACGTGGCTCGAGATGATCACGTGCTTTCCCCTGGCGGCCCAGGCGCGGAACAGGTCGATCGTCTCCGCACGAACCAACGGGTCGAGCCCGTTCAGCGGCTCGTCCAGCACCAGCAGGTCGGGATCGTGCGCGATGGCCTGCGCCAGCCGCACCCGCTGCCGCATGCCCTTGGAGTAGGCCGCGACCTTGCGGTTCGCCGCCTCGGTCAGGCCGACCTGCTCGAGCGCCTTCCACGCCTTTTCCTCCGCTTCCGATCGCTTGTATCCGAAAAGCAGGAGGCCGGTCGTGATGAAGGTGAACCCGGTGGCCCAGCGCGGCGCCGTGTCGTACTGCGTGGCATAGCCAGTGATCCGCATCAGCGCTTCGGGATCGCGCGGCGAGATCCCGCGCATCAGGATGCGGCCGTGGTCGGGGAAGAGCAGGCCGGTCATCAGGTTCATCAGCGTCGTCTTGCCGGAGCCGTTCGGCCCGACCAGGCTCGTGATTCCCGGCGGGATGTTCAACGTGACGCGGTTCACGCCGAGCACCTCGCCGTAAAACTTCGAGACTTCTTCGAAAATTACCGAGGGGCTTCGCCCCTCGGACTCCCCGACACGCTCTCTCGCGAGCCGCTTCGCCGGCTCGCTCCGTTCGCGTGGCTCGCTGCGCTTCGCTTGCTCGCTGCGTTCCTTGTCAGCAGCGTGCCCGTGGGCTGCCGGCTCGATCACGCCTGGACGGTCGTTGCTCATCGCACGACCTCCACCGGTCGCAGCTTGCGTTCGATTACGACGACGAGCAGGAGGACGAAGGCGGTCAATGCCACTATCGATGCTCCGGCCCCGGGGCCCTCGGGCGGATCCACGCCGAGCAGCGTGCACCACACGCGGTTGACCGTCCAGGCGGGATCCAGGACATGCCCCCACGAGACGCGAAACACCTGGTCGATCATCTCGGACACGCCGCTCAGGATGAAGAAGACCGCGAGGCTGACGGCTCCGGCCACGATCCTCCACTTCACGTAGGCGGAACTCGCCATCGCCACCAGGCTCAAGATCAGCAGCCAGAGCAGGAACCCGACCACCATCCCCGCACCGAGCGTCCAGTTGGCGAGGAACCACCAGCCGCCGGCGAGGCCCACCTGCAGCGCCAGCAGCAGCAGGCCTGGAATCCACGTCACGACCGACAGCATGCCGATGATCACGGTCAGCCGCGCCAGGGCGTAGCTCCAGCGCGTGAGAGGCCGGCTGAAGTACAGCGGGAGCGCGTTGTTCGACAGGTCCGGCGCAATCAGGCCGGGCCCTGCCAGCGCCGCGATGAACACCGCGCAACCCGCCTGGACGTACATGAAGACGCGAAAGAACTGGCCGTTCACCTGGATGAAGTCGAGAAACTCTTTGTCGAGTCCCTGCAGCAGCTCGACATGGTTGGTGAGATAGATGAAGCCGGCGCACAGGAGAGGCCACACGAACGCCACCATCGTGAGCAGGATGACCAGCCGCTGCTCATAGAGCCCGCGCCAGGCGTAACGGGGCAGGACCATGAACCGTGTCCAGCGCCCGGTCAGGGGTCCGTCGTATCGCCGATATCCTCGTTTGTAAACGGCCATTGGTTCCTAGCTGCCAGCTGCCGGCGTTAGCTGCCCCCGACTTCGAGCGTTGCATCCGCCTCCGCGCACGTCCTGTCAGGCGCGCTACGGCGAGACCTCGCCGAAGCCGCTTCGCGGCGAAGGCGGGCTCTCTCCCGGCGTGTGTGAGAGATGGCCCATGGCTTTCAGGAAGATTTCCTCGAGCGTGTCCCGCCGGTGCGTGAGCTTCCTCACCAGCAGGTCCTGTCGCGCCGCGAGTCCCCAGATGGCTTCGACTTCCACTCCCGCCGGCAGGACGATACGCCAGCGGCCGCCGCCTTCGGACACGCCATCGGCGCCGATCTCCGGCAGGGCCATCCGCAGGTTTCGATCGTCGCCGGTCACCTCGAGCTCGACGAAGGACTTGTTCGACCGCCGCTCTTCCTCGAGGTTGCAGTGGTGCACGATCGCGCCGTCCTTCAGGATCACTGCCTCGTCGCACACCTGCTCGATGTCGCGCAGCAGGTGCGAGCAGACGAGCACGTTCATCCCCTGCTCCTCCTTCATATCGGTGACGAGCTTGAGCATTCGCCGGCGGGCCGCCGGATCGAGCCCGTTGGTCGGTTCGTCCAGGATGACCAGCTCCGGCCCGTGGACGATCGCCTGGGCGAGCTTCGCCATCTGTTTCATCCCGTACGAATAGGTCCGGAGCTCACGGTAGCGCGACTCTCCCAGCCCGACGTGGAAGAGGACCTCGTGCGCCTTCTCGAGCGCCGCCTTTGGTGGCAGGCCCGACAGTTCCGCCATCTGGCGAAGGAAACTGACCGCCGTCATCTCCCCGACGAACGAGTCGTTCTCCGGCATGTAGCCGATGCGCGACCGGGCCTCCCCCATGTTGCGGCGGCAGTCCATGCCCAGGATCCGGGCGCGTCCGGCGCTGGCACGGTGAAATCCGAGCAGCGTGAGGATCAGCGTGGACTTGCCCGCGCCATTGGGCCCGAGCAGCCCGACTGCCTTTCCCGTGCCCGAAACGCCGAGACGGCAGGAGATCCCGTGAAGGATCTCCCGCCGTCCCAATTTGACCCTCAAGTCTTCGAGTTCGACGACTGCTGTTTCGCTCAAGGCTCTCCTAGCCGACGGTGATTGTGCTGCGATAGACCTTGCCTCGCCGTAGCGTTCGCATCAGTCACGGACGCGAAGGCGGGCGGCCCAGGTTCTGAAGCAGCATCACGTCCATGATCACCCCGGAGATACGAGTACGACTGGACGCGTGAATCTGTTCTGGTGTTCCATCGAACACCACGAGAATCGGATCGCGTCCGGCGACGAGCTCGGCGATCTTCGGGTTCGACGTCAGCGTCGACAGCAGTCCAAGCGCCCCTTTCGCATTCAGCCACGCGAACGCTGACGGGTGGAGTCCGGCAGATGACGGGAGCTGGCCGAGGAACTCCGGCGACCAGACGAGCGGGGAGCCGCCGTTCCGGGTCGCGATGGCACGCTCGGCGACGCCGCGATCGGAGCCCGCCACCAGGTAACCTCGATCGTAGGTCCACACGATCCCGATCGGAAGTCCTCCCGGTTTCATCGTGTTCCACGTGCGTCCGCCCGCGCTCTCCTGCTGGAGCACGATTCGCTTGGCCTGTTCGTCAGGCCCGAGCTCCGCGTTGAACGCGTCCACCAGCTTCCCGAGGGAGCTGTCGATCATCGCCGGATCGTTGGCCAGGCTCGCCATGAACCACGTCGGGCCGCTGGTCGACAGTCCCGTGACTGCCAGCGCCGCCTCGGTGCCCAACGCTCCCGCCAGATTCTGCACGAAGCCGGCGCCAAGCTTCTCGTCGAGGGTGGTCATGTTGCGTTCGAAGTTCGGGTCCGACCTGGTGATCTGCGCGGCGAATTCCTCGAACAGCTGCAGGGGTTCGCGGGTCGACACGTAGCCGGCGAGGAGGACATCTGCCGGCAGATACTCGGCCGCGCCGCCGGACCCGGCGTCAGCCAGCCACGACCCCATGCCTGTTCGTGCGCCCTCGAACGCGAACGTGACCTCGTTCTCGATCGCACCCGCAGGAGCACGCTGTTCGAGAAAGACGTACTTCATCCCAATCATGCCGGCGAGCTCGACCGGGGGCGCATCGTCTCCGGACGCCGTCCTGACCACTGGCGCCACGTCCATTCCGATAAGCCAACCGACGCCACGCTGGTACCGATTCCCGAGGGCTGCCGCAAATGGCGAGCCGGAAGCCTGCCCCAGATGAGCGAGGGCCCACGCGAGGTTCGCCGACGAGCTCGACACGACCACCACATCATCGGAAACCGAATACGCGGGGGGAGCTTCGCCCGCCGCGGCGAAAAGTCCTGCCAGCGCACTCGAGAGCTCCTCCCGCTTTCCCGGTCGCACGCCGGCCATCACGATCGGCACTGCCTCGCCGGTCCCGGGGAGACTGGCGCAGAAGACGATTTCGTCCCCGAGCAGCGGGTTCACGGTCTGGATCTGATCGGTCAATTGTCTCAACAGCTGTCCCGTCTCGGAATTCCACCACGCGGAGAACGCCGCGTTCTGCGCCGACTGCTCCTCGGCGAGGGAAAGGGCCCGGCCGATCGTGACGCCCGGATTCGGGATCGTCCCATAGACAACGGCGCCCGCGGGGAGCGACGAAAGAAGGGTCGACTGGGTCCTCAGCTCGGCGGGGAAATTCAGCTCGCGTTCGATCTTCACGAGCGACGAGAGCAGCTCCAGGTAGGAATCCGCCTCGGGGCTCCAGGAGACCGCGCTGGCTACCGAGCTCGCCAGCGCCGGCATCGACGCGGCCTGCTGGCCCGGGCTCAGAAGCCGTTCCTGACCGGGCTGGTTCACCGCCACCGACCCCTCGACCACCGAGACCACCGAGCCCCCCAGGCCGGCGGACACCGCGAAGACGGTTCCCTTCACCGAGGCAATGGAATCCCGGGTCAGCACTCGAAGGTGACCGCGGCGTTGTTTCGCGGCCCGGACGATGATGTCGCCACGCTGGAGGTGAATCGCCTGGCCGCTCCAGGCGGCGGTCACGAACAGCTCCGTTCGCTCGTTGACGTCCACCATCGATCCGTCGGCGAGCCGCAGCATGGCGTGGGCTCCCGGACCCGTCCGGACCGACTCGTGTTCGCCGATCTCGGCGCCGGCGTCGAGAGAGCCCATGGGCAGGCGGTGCAAGCCACCGTTGGCGGACACGACCGTCGCTCGCGGGCCGCCCGGAGCCATCATGCCGTCGATGGTGTCGCGTCCGACGTACAGGATCGACATGAGCACTGCGGCTGCGGCACCCAGGGCTCCCCATCGCATCCACCGGGACGAGGACCCGCCTTCGCCAAGGCTACGGCGAGGCATCGCGACGATCGTCCGTTCGCCCTTCAACTCGGCGACCCGGGCGCGACAGCCGGGGCAGCGACCGAGATGGTCTTCCACCAGGATCCGGCGGCTGTCCCCCAGCTCGTTGGCCAGATACGCGGGCAAGTCCAGCCGGAACTCGGCACACGTGGCGCTGACAGTGCTCGTCATCGTGTCCCAGACGCGCGCGCGCGCCGCCTCGAGCGTCCCGGCGTCAACGTATTCGTCTTTCATTTCCTGAAGTGCTCGGTCCAGACTGTTCTGGGACATCACGGAATCTCCTGTCTAACTCTGATCCGAGGGGCTTCGCCCCTCGGACTCCCCTACATCCGCCTTCGCGCGAAGCGCTACGGCGAGACCCCGGCGAAGCCTCGGCGGCGGCGGGCGCTCTCTCGCGCGCCGCTTCGCCGGCACGCTCCTTTCGCGTGGCCCGCTCGCGGCGCTCGCTCGCACTCGCGCTGCCTAGCGTTGCATCTCAGCTTGTAGCCGCTGCCGGATTCGGTGGAGCCTGACGGATACGTTGTTCTTCTCCATCTCGAACATCGCCGCGAGTTCCTCGATCGACAGCCCCTCGACGTGACGCAGCAGGAACAGGGTGGCGTCCTCGCGTTCCAGGATGGCCAGCGCACGCCGAAGCCGCTCTTTCAGATCCAACTGGGGCCGGACGGCGACGAAGGGGGCCTCAGGGTCGTAGCCCGACTCCGCACGAAGCTCGCGGCGGCGCAGCACGTCGACCGCGGCGTTGACGGCTGCCCGCCGGAAGTAGGCGGCCGGCAGCGCAACCTCCTCGACGTCTCCACCCCCGGCCATGACACGCAGGAAGACGGTTTGCAGGACGTCCTCGGCATCGGCCGGATTTCCGGTGACGCGCAGGGCCGCGCGGAATACCGCCTCGTAATGCCGCTCGTAAAGCGCGGCAAACCCCGCCACCGGGGTCCTGGAACGCATTGGGATGGGCAGCTCGACGATTTGCGTGATGGCTGTGGTCACCTCGTCCCGTCTCACTAACCTAGACGCACGAGGAGGCCGACTATTACACGCGGCCTGCGGAAACCCGCGGATTTATCGACCCGCGCTATTGGTATTGACGATATTCGATAAAGCCTGCCCGGTGGGGCGGGCGTCCCCTTGGTGCGCCGTCAGCGCTGCGGCCTGATGGCGTAGATGTTGTGCAGCCCGCGGAAAATGATCAGTCCATCGGAGATTGCCGGCGTCGCCATCAGGACCTCGCCGATTGCGTTCTTTGCCAGCTCTTCGTACTCGGGACCTGCCTTGATGACGTAGACGTCACCGTCTTCGCTCGAACAGTAGATCTTCCCGTCAGCGGCCACCGGCGACGCGCTGAACGAGCCACCCGTGCCCATGCGCTTCTGGTAAATCTGTTCACCCGTCGCAACCTTGTAGGTGGCGAGCACGCCGTTGTTCAGCAGCACGTACAGCTGGTCGCCGTAGACGACGGGCGTCGGAATGTAGGGACCGCCGCGGGTCGTGCTCCACGACACGAAATCGCTCGTCGTGGCCTTGTTCTGGAGCGTGATGTCGCCGGTCGCGCCAGGCTTGATTGCGAAAATCGGCTGCACGCCGCGGTAGCCGTTCGTAATGATCACGATGCCCGGTCCGATGACCGGGGTCGGGATGGCGATCTCGGAGTTGCCCGAATATCGCCACAGCTCCTTGCCTGTCATCGGATCGTAGCCGCGCGTGAACCCGGTCGCCTGCGTAACGAGCTCTGCCCGGCCGTCGGCCTCGAAGATCGTCGGGGTCGACCAGGAGGGGATCTCCTCGCGCGCGGTGCGCCAGACTTCCTTGCCGGTGGCGGTGTCGAACGCCGCGAGAAACGAGTTGCGCTGGATGTCGCACTGCACGATGACGAGGTTCTTGTAGATGATCGGCGAGCTCCCGAGACCCCACTCGTAATCCGGATCGAA
>Ga0075430_100002971_pt1 | contig 14200 bp, 14 predicted proteins | sample RhiMetdeltSRZDD4_FD_75294 | JGI IMG/M metagenome (GOLD analysis project Ga0075430, IMG submission 75294) | Populus rhizosphere microbial communities from Tennessee, USA - Rhizosphere MetaG P. deltoides SRZDD4 | ecosystem: Host-associated > Plants > Roots > Rhizosphere > Soil | place: USA... | reverse complement strand
GTCGTCGTCCTCCCAGTTCTTCATGAAAAGGCCGACCACGTCGTGGCCCGCGCGCTTCGCGAGCAGTGCCGCGACCGCGGAATCCACCCCGCCCGACATGCCGACGACCACTTTCACGGGAACTCCGCCGAAAACAGCTCGAGCGGGTACTGCCGGCCGGACAGGAAATCGTCGACGCACTTCTGCACCAGCGGCGAGCGGTGCTCCGCCTTTCGCTGTGCAAGCTCGCCTGGGGTGAGCCAATGCAGCGCGACGATCTCCTTATCCAAAGGACGATTCTCCGCGGCGCCTACCCGTCCCCGGAAACAGAACCGCAGGAAGGTGAAATCCTTGCGCGGGTCGCGCCAGCGATAGATGCCGACGAGCGCCGTGGGCTCGAAGGCATGCGCGGTTTCTTCCATGACTTCGCGGGCGCAGGCTGCGGGGAGCGACTCGCCGGGGTCCAGGTGGCCGGCGGGCTGGTTCAGCACCAGCCGGCCGCCCGAGATCCGCTCCTGCACGAAAAGAAATTTCCCCTGCCGCTCGATGACCGCCGCCACGGTCACCGAGGGTCTCCAAATAGGAACGGGGGGCAAAGCCCCCCCGCGCCCCCCAGGCGTCATGCCGCTTTCTTCGTATTCTTCTTGATGAAATCGGCCATGCGTCCCACGCCCGCTTCGATTGCCTTGTTGGACGCGGCGTAGGAAAAGCGCACGTGCTGGCCCTCGCCGGGCACGCGCGTGCCGAAATGGATGTCGGCGAGGACGGCGACGCCCGCCTCGTGCAGCAGGCGCTTCCTGAACTCCTCGGAATCGGCGGCGCCGATGCGGCGGCAGGCTTCGGTGACGTTGGGCCACACATAGAACGCGCCGCCGGGCACCTGGCACTTCACGCCGGGGACCTCGTTCAGCAGCCCGACGATGAGATCCCGCCTTTCCAGGAAGCTGTCCCGCATCTTCGCCGCCGCTTGTTGGGGCCCGTTAATGGCTTCGACGGCCGCCCACTGGCTGATCTGCGATGCGCACGATTCCGTATTGGTGATCCAGCGCGTGAAGACCGGAGCGAGCTTCGGGTTCGAGGTGAAGCCGATGCGCCAGCCGGTCATCGCCCAGGTCTTCGAAGCCCCGTCGGAGATGATGGTGCGCTCGTACATGCCGGGCACCTGGGCGATGGAGAAGAACTCGCTCTGGAATACGAGGCGCGAATAGATCTCGTCGGCGTAAACCCAGACCTGCGGGTGCTTCTTCAGCACCTCGGCGATCGTTTCCAGCTCCTTGCGGGTCAGGCAGCCGCCGGTCGGGTTGTGCGGATAGTTCAGAATCAACAACCGAGTGCGCGGCGTGATCAGCCGTGCGAGTTCCTGGGGATCAAAAGAAAAGTTGCGGCTCTCGTGCAGGTGGATCGGCACCGGCTTCGCGCCGTTCGCCGCGATCTGCGATTCGTAGATCGGGAAGCCGGGGTTCGGATAGATCACCTCGTCGCCCGCGCCGTGGTCGGTGGTCGAGACGATGGCGTAGGCGATGAAGGGCTTTGCCCCCGCGCCGACCACCACGTCCTCCGGCCGGATCGGCAGCCCGCCGCGCATTTTCGCCAGGTACCGGGCCGCGGCCTCGCGCAGCTCGTCGATGCCCGCGGACGGCGTATAGCCGTGCTTGCCGCCCTTGATGGCGCGGATCGCGGCTTCCTGCACATTGTCCGGCGCCGGGAAGTCCGGCTGGCCGATGCAGAAGCTGATGATGTCCTTGCCCTGGCGGGCAAGCGCGTTGACTTCCGCCAGCACGACGAAGGCGTTCTCGGTGCCGAGGCTGGCGGCACGGCGGCTGATTTCAGGCATAAGGGCCGTATTATGCCGTCCCATGCTGGTCAATTGCGTTGCCTACGAGGGCGGCCGCAAGCTCGCCGATATCGACAAGAAAGAGATCAGCAACTATCTCGCGCGGCCGGGCTCGTTCGTGTGGGTGGCGTTGCGCGACGCGACGCCCGAGGAGCTCGCCGAGATGCAGGAGGAGTTCGGCCTACACGAGCTCGCGGTCGAGGACGCGCGCCACGGCCACCAGCGGCCGAAGATCGAGGAGTACGGCGATTCGCTCTTCGTGGTGGTGAATACCGTGGAGGTCGAGGGCGACGACCTCAAGATGGGCGAGATCCATGTCTTCGCCGGCCGGAACTACGTGCTCTCGGTCCGCCATCGCACCGAGCGCGGCTTCCAGGACGTGCGCGCGCGCGCCGAGCGCGAGCCCGAGCTGCTCAAGAACGGCTCGGGCTATGTGCTCTACGCGCTGATGGACGCCGTGGTCGACCGCTATTTCCCGGTGCTCGACGCGATCGAGATGGAGCTCGAGAAGCTCGAAGGGCGCCTCTTCACGCCCGGCGCCTCGCCGCGCGAGAACATCGAGTCGCTCTATTACGTGAAGCAGAAGCTCACCGCCATGAAGCACGCCACTTCACCCCTGCAGGAGAACGCCGGCAAGCTCCACGGCGGGCGCGTGCCGGTCGTGTGCCACGGGCTTGGCGAGTACTTCCGCGACGTGTACGACCACCTGGTGCGCATCAACCAGTCGATCGACGCCGCGCGCGAGACGGTAAACACCGCGATCCAGGTCGCGCTCGCAATGGTTGCGACCGGCCAGGGCGAGATCACGCGCCGCCTCGCCGCCTACGCCGCCCTGGTCGCGGTGCCGACCATGATCGCCGGCATCTACGGCATGAACTTCAAGCACATGCCCGAGCTCGGCTGGGAAATCGGCTATCCGCTCACCGTCGCGGTCATGGCGGCGATCGACCTCTTCCTCTTCTGGCGCTTCCGCAAGGCCGGATGGATCTGAGGATCGATCCCGAGCGGTACTGGGGCACCGTCGAGCGCTCCGCCCAGATCGGCATCGGCCGCCCCGGCGGCCTCGCCCGCGTGGCGCTGTCGGATTCCGACCGCGAGATGCGCGACCAATTCGTCGCCTGGTGCCGGGATGCCGGCTGCGCCGTTACGGTCGACGGCGTGGGAAACATTTTTGCCCGGCGCAAAGGCACCGACGACTCGCTGCCTCCGGTGGTTGTCGGCAGCCACCTGGATACGCAAGTAAACGGCGGCCGCTACGACGGGATCGTTGGCGTGCTAGCGGGACTGGAAGTTCTTCGCTCGTTAAATTCGAAAAACATCCAGACCAGACGTGCAATCGAAGTCGTCAATTGGACCAACGAGGAAGGCGCCCGCTTCTCGCCGCCGATGATCGCCGCCGGCGCGTTCGCCGGCGTCTACCCGGTCGACTGGGTGCTCGACCGGCGCGACGACGACGGCCGGCGTTTCGGCGACGAGCTTTCCCGCATCGGCTACGCCGGCGCCGCCCCGGTCGGCGGACGCAAGCTCGACTCCTACTTCGAGCTGCACATCGAGCAGGGGCCGCTGCTCGACGCCAAGCGCATCGATGTGGGCGTCGTCACCCACGGCTATACCGCGCACGGGTTCATCGTCGAGGTCAAGGGCGAGACCGCCCACACCGGGCCCTGGCCGATGGACAAGCGCAAGAACGCGCTGGTCGGCGCAGCGATGCTCGCGGTCGCGGCGCACGACATCGGCTGGAAGTACCACGCGACGCAGGGCAAGGGCACGGCCGCGAGAATCGTCGCCTGGCCCAACAAGCCGGGCATCCTCTCCGACTGGGCGCAGTTCACCGGCGACCTGCGGCACGAGGATCCGAAGCTCGCGGCCGAGATGCTTTCTGATTTTCGAGAAAGAATGAAGAGCTGTGCCGAGCGCGCCAACGTGGAGATGAAGATCGTCGACCAGTGGACCTGGAACGCCGAGCTCTTCGACCAGGAGTGCATAGGGCTGGTCCGCGACACCGCGAAACGGATGGGGCTCGCCTCGCTCGACCTGCCGTCGCAGGCCGGCCACGACGCCTATCACGTGGCGCGAGTCGCGCCGACCGCGATGATCTTCTCGCCTTGCAAGGACGGCATCACGCACAACAACCACGAGCACGCCGACCTCGAGCGCACCGTGCCCGCGGTCAACGTCCTCGCGAACGTGGTCCTGGCGAGAGCAAACCGCTAGGCGGTTTTCTTCAGGACCTCGGCCACCACGCCGAACATCTCGTCGAGGTGCTTCTTCTCGGCGATGAGCGGCGGGCAGAAGGCGAGCGCCTCGCCTACCGGGCGCACGAAGACGCCCTTGTCCCAGCACTTCTCGAACACCTCGAACGCGCGTTCGCCGTAGTTGGCGCGCGGACGCGAGCCGAGCTCGACCGCGCCGATCAGGCCGAGGTTGCGGCAGTCGACCACGTTCGGCAGGCCCTTCATGGCGTGCAGGCCTTGCTCGAAGTATTGACTCAGCGTCTTCCCTTTTTGGAAGAGTCCTTCTTCCTCGTAGGTGTCGAGCGTCGCGAGGCCGGCCGCGCAGGCGAGCGGGTGTCCGGAGTAGGTGTAGCCGTGGAAGAACTCGACGCCCGGGCCCTGGGCGCTGGTGAAGGTCTCGTAGATCGAGTCCTTGACGATCACGCCGCCGAGCGGCACCGCGCCCGAGGTCACGCCTTTCGCGTAAGTGATCAGGTCGGGCTCGATGCCGAAGTGCTGCGCGGCGAACGGCGTGCCGAGGCGGCCCCAGCCGGTGATCACCTCGTCGAACACGAGCAGGATGCCGTGCTTCGTGCAGATCTCGCGCAGCCGCTTGAGGTACCCCTGCGGCGGCACCAGCACGCCGCCCGAAGCCGATACCGGATCGATCACCACCGCGGCGACGTTGGAGGCGTCGTGCAGCGCGACGACGCGCTCGAGCTCGTCAGCCAGTTCGGTCCCGCCATGTGGGGGTTCGCCCCGGGAAAAAAGATTCTGCGAAAAACCATGCGTGTGCCGCAAATGGTCCACGCCGGCCAGCAGCACGCCGCTGTAGGCCTTGCGGTTCGCCGGCACGCCGCCGAGCGACATGCCGGCGATATTGACGCCGTGATAGGAGCGCTCGCGCCCGACGAAGCGCGTGCGCGTGCCCTCGCCGCGCAGGCGGTGGTAGCCGACCGCGATCTTCATCGCGGTGTCGATCGCTTCCGAGCCCGAGTTGGTGAAGAACACGTGGCCCATGCCCTTCGGCGCCAGCGCCGCGACGCGCTCGGCGAGGCGGAAGGCGAGCGGATGGCCGAGCGAGAACGAGGCGGCGAAATCGAGCTCGCCCGCCTGCCGGCGGATCGCCTCGACGATGCGTGGGCGCGCATGGCCGGCGTTCACGCACCAGAGCGTCGCCAGGCCGTCGAGCACCTGCCGCCCTTCGGCGGTGGTGAAGTGCATGTCCTTCGCCGCAGTCACGAGCTTCGGCCGGGCCTTGAAGCGCCGGTTGTCCGTGAACGGCATCCAGTAATGCTCGAGATTGAGCACGCGGTTTTCCATGCCTTGAAGGTTACTCCCTCCGCTTGACGGCCGCGGTGTCGTACTGCTTGCTACAGGCAACTGAAAGGACTAAAGCCGGAATTCCGCGCGTAACAAGTCCCACGCCACCGCCACGCGCCCATCGTCGCGGCGCGCGATGAGTCCAATTCCCGCCAATTGCGTCACGTCGGTGTGCACGTTCTTGTAATCGCGCGCCAGGCGCCGGGCGAGCTCGTAGATCGTGCAGGGCTCACGATGCAGCCTCTGCAGGAGCGCCCATCGCGCTGGTGACAGGGTCTTCAACAGAAGAGGCAAGTCCGCGAAGCTGAGGATCTCGAGCGGCCGCATGGCGCGGCCCTCCTGCACCCGGTTCCACGCCGCCTCGAATCGGTCGAGCGCATCGCCCGCCGCGCCGATGCGGATTTCAAGCCTTCTGGACATCGCGCTCGAAGTCGTAGCGCAGCTGCTCCACCGAGCGGAAGCTGTAGCCACGCTGGTCGTTGTCATAAACCACGGCGCCCCAACTCAGGCGATAGCGCAGATCGTCGTGCAGCTCGATCTCGAGGACGCCATCGGGCAGCACGACCTTTTCCCGCAGCAGCAACATATGGCTTAGCGTACCATACCCCAGGGGGCGTAAAATAGGCGCCGTGAGCGACTTTTTCAACCTGTACCGCCACGGATTCGCGCGCCTCGCGGTCGCCACGCCGCTCGTGCGCGTCGGCGATCCGCGCTACAACCTCGAGGCGACGCACGAGCTGATGCGCGAAGCCGCGCGCGAGAAAGCCGTGCTCGCCGTATTCCCCGAGCTCGGGCTTTCGGCCTATACCTGCGACGACCTCTTCCACCAGCAGGCGCTGATCGAGGGCGCGGAAGAAGCGCTTTCCGAGCTCATGCGGAAAACCAAGTCCCTTCCCCTGGCCGCTCTCGTGGGCCTGCCGGTGGCAATCGACGGCCTGCTCTACAACTGCGCCGCGCTCGTGTGTCAGGGGCGGCTCGTCGGCGTGGTGCCCAAGACCTACCTGCCGAATTACCGCGAGTTCTACGAAGGCCGGCAGTTCACGCCGGGCAACACCGCGCGGCAGAAGGAGGTCCGGCTCGCCGGGCAGGTTTGTCCCTTTGGCACCGACCTCGTGTTCAGGGCAGCAAGTCTTCCCCGGCTGGTACTCCATGTCGAGATCTGCGAGGACCTCTGGGTGCCGGCACCGCCCTCCTCTTTTGCCGCGCTCGCGGGCGCGACGGTGATCGCGAACCTCTCGGCGTCGAACGTGGTGATCGGCAAGGAGGGGTATCGCCACCAGCTCGTCGGCAACCAGTCGGCGCGCTGCCTGGCCGCGTACCTCTACAGCGCCGCGGGCCTGGGCGAGTCGACGACCGACCTCGCGTGGGACGGCCACGCGCTCATCTACGAGAACGGCACGCTCATCGCCGAGTCGCGGCGCTTCGCCGACGCGCCGCAGCTCGCGGTGGGCGAGGTCGACCTCGATCGGCTGCTCGCGGATCGCATGCGGCAGAACACGTTCGGCGCCTCGATGCGCCGGCACGCGGACCAGGCGTTCAGGACCATCGAATTCGGCGTCGAGGTTCCCAGGGGACGGATCCTGCTCGAGCGCAAGGTCGAGCGGCTGCCCTACGTGCCCGGCGACCCGAAGACGCGCGATGCGCGCTGCGAGGAGGTCTACCGCATCCAGGTGCAAGGCCTGGTGACGCGCATGCGCGCCACCGGAACCAAGCGCCTGGTGATCGGCGTTTCGGGCGGGCTCGATTCCACGCAGGCGCTCATCGTGTGCGCGCGGACGATGGACGAGCTCAAGCTGCCGCGCGCCAGCATCCTCGCCTACACCATGCCCGGGTTCGCGACCTCGACCCGCACCAAGAGCCAGGCCTGGCAGCTGATGCGGGCGATCGGCGCCACCGCCGAGGAGATCGACATCAGGCCGTCGTGCGTGCAGATGCTGAAGGACATCGGCCATCCCTATGCCAAAGGCAAGAAGGTCTACGACGTGACCTTCGAGAACGTGCAGGCGGGTGAGCGCACGAGCCACCTGTTCAGGCTGGCCAACCGGCATGGGGGCATGGTGGTCGGCACCGGGGACCTCTCGGAGCTCGCGCTCGGCTGGGCGACCTACGGAGTGGGCGACCACATGTCGCACTACAACGTGAACGCGAGCGTGCCCAAGACCCTGATCCAGTTCCTGGTGGGCTGGGTCGCCGAGTCCGACGAGTTCAACGCGGACGTGAAGCGGGCGCTGAAGCGCGTGCTGGAAACCGAGATCTCACCCGAGCTGGTCCCCGGCCGGCAGTCGAGCGAGGCAGCCGTGGGACCCTACGAGCTGCAGGACTTCCACCTCTACTACCTCCTGCGCTTCGGGTATGCGCCGGCGAAGGTCGCGTTCCTCGCCTGGCACGCCTGGCGCGGCAAGTACAAGCTCCCTGAAATCCGGAAATGGCTGACGGTGTTCCTGAAGCGGTTCTTCGCGAACCAGTTCAAGCGCAGCGCGGTGCCCAACGCGCCCAAGGTCGGCTCGGGCGGCTCGCTCTCGCCGCGCGGCGACTGGCGCGCGCCTTCAGACGGCGCCGCCGACGCCTGGCTCGACAACCTGAAGCGCGTTCCGGCGAGCGAGAAGTAAAAAAAGCGTCACGTCCGGCGGAATAAATCGAGTTTTTAACCTCGGCTTACGCCGTACACCTGTCAAATCTTGATCGCGTCAACGCACGGCAACGCGGCGGCGTTAGGCTGAATACATGACGCCGAACACACCCAACCTGACGGCCTTGCTCAACATGGCCCCGAGCGCCTTTGCCAGCGGCGACATCGGCAAGCTGCCGGCGATCAAGTCGGTGGAGGCGCTGCGCAAGGAAGTCGAGCGCCACTTCGGCAAGCTTTCCGGCCAGGACCTCGACCTCCTGGTCGCCTGGTTCAACCGCAACTTCTTCCGGCTGGAAGACTGAATTCGGGGACGGAGCCCTAACTCCGAAAGCTGCGCAGCCGTGGAGTTAGGGCTCCGTCCCCGAATTCCAAAGACTCGCTGGCGCTTACCGCCGGTGAGCGGGCTTGAAGGCCCGGCCGCGGCGCTTGCCGCGCGTGGGGGAGCCCTTCTTGGCGCCCGAGCCGAAGTTATAGCTGTTGTCGTGCATCTCGGCCGCGCGCTCGCGCATCTGCTGCTCGGCGAGGGTTTCGCGGGCGAGCGCCGCCCCGTACTTTCGTTTCATGAAAATCAGCCTCTCGTGGTGGTTTTGCGGATTTCTTTCTCGTCGGACCATTCCAGCAGCCCGTTGCGGATGTTCCAGAGCTGCAGGTTGAGCTTGTAGTACACGTCCTTCGCCTCCTTGACCTGCTTCACGATGGACATGATGTTGCCTTCGAGCCGGTACTGCGCGCCGACCATCTGCCCCATGTCCACCGAGTGGTCCTTCGCGTACAGGCCGCTCTGCTGGCGGTTGAGCTCCTCGGTCTGCGGCTTCATGCCCGCGGCGTCGACCGCGAAGCGTACCCGGCCGCCCTTCTGCAGCTCGGAGCGGATGCTGTCGGTGATGGCGCGCGTATCGATGTACTCGCTCGTCTTGTTGCGCACTTCCTGCACCGTGACGATCGGCAGGTTGGCGCTCGCAATCACCGGCGCCTGGAGCATCGAGCGCGCCATCGACTCGGCCATCAGCTGCAGGTCGGTCGAGCCGAAGGTATTGGTCATGGTCTCGACCGCGCGCGCGTCGCCGTAGCGGGTCGTCTCTGTCGCGCAACCGCTCATCAAGGCGGCCGCCCCCAGAACAGAGAAAAGATAGGCCTTCATTCCTCGCTCCTCAGAATGAGGCGGAAGTCGGCCGCCTTGTTGGTGGGCGAGATGGTGTTGATCACCAGGTTGGAGTTCTCGTGCAGCATGAGCGGCTTCCACGGCTCCTCGTCCCAGGCGCGCATGCCCTCGCGGTCGATCCAGCGGAACTTGTAAGCCACGCGCTTCACGCTGCGGCTGTCGTTGTTCAGGTTGGCGTCGATCCGCAGCAGGTCGCCCGACTTCGAGCAGCGCATCTCGGTCGTCTGGATCGTGGTGCGGCGGCCCTCGGCGAGGACCTTGGCCTTCACCAGGTCGTCCATCGAAGCGACCTTCGCTTCGCCGATCGGGCAGCCGAAGGCGAAGCCGGGCTGCTCGAAGCCTTTCTTCGTGGCGCAGCCGGACACGAGCGCGGCCGCTGCGATCGCGGCGATCATCCCTTTGGGGTTCATCTGGCCTCCCTTGATGCGTTTACAAAAAGCTGGTGCCGCAGCAGGCGCAAGTCTAGCACTGCGTAACGCCCCGACACGGTCACGGGCACGCTGCGCGCGCCTTCCGGCGTCTGCAGCGTGAGGGTGTGCTTGCCGCGCGGCAGGCGAGCGCGCGCGATCGACACGTCCGAGGGCAGGGCGCGCCAGGTGCGGTCGTCCGCCGTCGCGAGCAGCGCCGACCCTGCCGCGATCAGCCCGGCGGCCAGCGCGATCCCCACCGACTGCTCGCGGTCGGCCACGCGCTGCGCCTGGTATTGCAGCGTGGCGCTCATGGTCGAGCGGATCGTGGCGCGCAGCATGATCGAGGGCATGTCGTCCATCAGGCGGCGGCGCGCCATCAGGTCGACGCTCGCGATGCGCGCCGCGGGCAGGCTCCGCCCTTCCAGCGTGACCCCGGTTGGCAGCGCGCTCCACGACGTCGCGCTCATCACCGGAAAGGCGTTCGAGATCAGCACCAGCCGCCCGCCGATGTTCACCGGCAGCAGGAACTGGCGCGACTGCAGCGCGGGCGCGGTGCCGGTGCCGATGATCACCAGGAGGTCGGTCATGCCGTCGTCGCGCGCGGCGACGCGCTCGTCCAGTCCGCGCAGCGCCTCTTCGAGGAGCGGCTGGCCGGGCTGCAGCTCGTTCGCCAGGCGGTAGCCGGGCGCGGCGAGGCTCGGCTCGCCGAGCGCTTCGTAGATGAAGCCGGCGAGGTAGTGCGAGAGCGCGCTCTGATAGCCGTTGCGCAGCGCGTTCACCTCCGGCGTGTCGATGGTCTCGATCGGGTAGCCGTTCAGCTCCTTGAAGCTCGACTTCGCGCCGCGCGCGCGCGCCGACTCCTCGACCTCGGCGTACTGCTTCGCGCGCTGCTCCGCGATCTGCGCCTCGAGCTCGTGCGCCTGCTTGATCGCCACACGCGCGCTATCGAAGTCGTCCAGCGCGACATGATTGAGCGCCATGTAGGTGAGAAGCATCACCTTCTCGTAGTCGTAGCCTGGATACGCGCGCAGCTTGTCGTTCACCACGTAGCTCCCCATGCCGCGCATGAAGCTCGCCACCTCGACGAAGCCGCCCGCGCTCGAGGCCTGGATGTGCGTGTTCGCCGCGCTCCAGGCCTTCTGGCTTTGATCGTAGCGGCGCGCGAGGCGCTCGAGCATCCCGAGCTCGAGGTAGTAGAGGAGATCCTTTTCCGCGAGGCGGTTGTTCGCCTCGAGCAGCTGGATCGCGCTCTCGACGCTGCCGGCCGAGGCGCGCTCGAGCGTGGTGTAGAGCTCGGCGTCGTAGCTGCGGACCGCGGCGCAGCCCGACAACAACAGCACCACCCCCCAGCGGATCACTTGCGCGGGAACGTGATGAGCTTGTCCGAGCCGCTCGCCGTGCCGGTCTTCGCCGCCTGGTAGAGCGGCGTCACTTGCTTGCCGAGCTCGGCGAGACGCGCGGCGCGGTTCTGCGGCGAGGGATGCGTGGAGAGGAATTCCGGCGGCCCGCCGCCTTCCTTGCCCATCTTCTCCCAAAGCGTCACCGCTGCCCTGGGGTCATACCCCGCGCGCGCCGCGAGCTCGATGCCGATCTGGTCGGCCTCGGCCTCGCCGTTGCGGCTGTTGGGCAGCTGGATCGCAACCACCGCGGCGAGCTGCGCGCCCGTCAATGCGAGGCCGGCGCCCGGGCCGGAATCGCGCGAGCCGATCGCGATCGCGGCCGCGGTGGTGGCCGCGGCGGTGGTCATCGCGATCGACATGCGCTCGCGCGTGTGGTCGGCGAGCGCGTGCGCGATCTCGTGCCCCATCACCTGCGCGATCTCGTCGTCGGTCGCCTTGAGCTTGTCCCACATGCCGGTGTAGATGGCCATCTTGCCGCCCGCCATGCAGAAGGCGTTCACCACCTTGGGGTCGTTGATCACCTGGACTTCCCACTTCCAGCTCGCGCTATCGGGACGCACGCGCACCGCCTGCTGCACGAGCTTGTCGGTGATCTCCTTGACCTTCTCGGCGCGCGGCGTGCCGGTCTCGATCTGCTTCTTCTTGTCGAGGTCGGCCATCATCTGCGTGTAGGCCGCGGCCGACTGCGACACGGCCATCGAGTCCGACACGAGCAGGAACTGGTCGCGCCCGGTGAGCGGGCTGGTGGTGCACGCCTGGAGGACGATAACGAGGAGCAGAGCCGACCGGACCATTCTTGGGATGTCCCTGATTCGAAGCATGATTTTACTTCCGTTTGCGCGCCCGGCGCACTGCGGCGTGATTCTCGCGCGCGGCTGGCTTAGACTCTTCCTCCGCAAGCCCATGCTGCCCATCCAGACCGGCAAGAAGCTACCCCAGGAACCGGTTTTCGAGCATCCCCCGTTGTGGATCCACCAGGCAGTCGCGGCGAAGTGCTTCCTTGCCCCCAAGGCAAGGGATGAAAGGAAACCCCCGTGCTCTCCAGGCGTGAATCGAAAAGGCGCGCGCTCTTAAGGCTGCTCGACCGCCTTCCCCTGCAACGTCCGCGAAAAGCGTTTGCTGCTAAGCCGCCCGCCGCGCTCCCGGTGCCGGTAGCTCGCCGATCGCCGTCTTGATCGCCTCCTCGACGCGGTCGAGGAACACGAACTCCAGCTTCTGACGCGCCTCGGCGGGCACGTCCTCCAGGTCCTTTTCGTTTCGCCGGGGCAGCATCACGGTCTTGATGCCGGCGCGCAGCGCCGCGAGCGTCTTTTCCTTCACCCCGCCGATCGGCAGCACCAGCCCGCGCAGCGAGATCTCGCCCGTCATCGCGACGTCCGCCCTTACGGGTTTTCCCTCCAATAGAGAGACCAGACTCAAGAACATGGCGACGCCGGCGCTCGGCCCGTCCTTCGGCGTCGCGCCCGCCGGCACGTGCACGTGGATATCGGTCTTCTCGAGCGTCTCGGAGGTCAGGACCTTCGCCAGGGTGAGCGCGGTCTGCGCCGACTCCTTCATCACGTCGCCGAGCTGGCCGGTGAGGATGAGCTTGCCCGTGCCCGGCGTGCGCGAGGCCTCGATGAACAGGATGTCGCCGCCGACCGGCGTCCAGGCGAGCCCGGTCGCCACGCCGGGCAGCGAGGTGCGCTCGGCGAGCTCGCTCTCGAAACGGCGCGCGCCGAGGATTGCGTGCAGATCCTTCGCCTCGATGACGATTTTCTCTTTTGCCCCTTCGGCGATCCGCATCGCCACGTGCCTCAGCACTGCGCCGATCTCGCGCTCCAGCGTGCGCACGCCGGCTTCGCGCGTGTAGTCGTGGATGATCGTGCGCAGGGTTTCGTCCGCCAGTGAAACCTGCTCGCCTTTGAGCCCGTTGGCGTCGAGCTGCCGCTTCACCAGGTAGCGCTTGGCGATCTCGAGCTTCTCCTCCTCGGTGTAGCCCGGAAGCTGGATGATCTCCATGCGATCGCGCAGCGGCCCGGGGATCGTGTCCAGCATGTTCGCGGTGGTGATGAACATGACCTTCGACAGGTCGAAGTCCACGCCGAGGTAATTGTCGCGGAAGCGCGAGTTCTGCTCCGGGTCGAGCACCTCGAGCAGCGCGCTCGACGGGTCGCCGTGGAAGCCGCCCTGCCCGAGCTTGTCGATCTCGTCGAACATCACCACCGGGGTGCGCGACTCGGCGCGGCGGATCGCCTGGATGATGTTGCCCGGCAGCGCGCCGATGTAGGTACGGCGGTGGCCGCGAATTTCCGCCTCGTCGTGAACACCACCGAGAGCGATTCGCTGGAACTTGCGTCCCGTGGCGCGCGCGATCGACTGGCCGAGCGAGGTCTTGCCGACGCCCGGCGGCCCGACGAAGCAGAGGATCGGGCTCTTGCCCTCGGGGTTGAGCTTGCGCACCGCGAGGTGCTCGAGGATGCGGCGCTTGATCTTGTCGAGGCCGAAGTGGTCCTCGTCGAGGACCTTGCGCGCCTCCGCGATGTCGATCTCCTTGGTTTTTTCGACCTTCCAGGGAAGCTCTGACAGCCACTCGAGGTAGGTGCGCAACATCGAGCCCTCGGCGCTGCCCTCGCCCATGCGCTCCAGGCGCTTCAGCTCCTTCAGCGCATGCTTGTAAACGTCCTCGGGCATGCCGGCGTCGTCGATGTTCTTCTTCAGCTCCTCGAGCTCGGCGGCGGTGTCGTCGCCTTCGCCCAGCTCCTTCTGGATCTGGCGCATCTGCTCGCGCAGCACGTGCTCGCGCTGGCGCTCGTCGAACTCCTTCTTGGTCTTGTCGCCGATCTCCTTCGAGATGCGCAGCACCCCCACGCGCTCGGAGAGGTGCTCGAGCACCTTGTCGAGCCGGCGCCGCAGGTCGAAGGTCTCGAGCAGGTCCTGCTTGTCCTCGTTCTTGATGTCGAGCAGGTTGGCGACCATGTCGGCGAGCAGCGCGGGCGAAGTCATGCCCTGCACCACCACCGTGAGCTCCTCGGGCGCGCTCGGCAGAAGCGAGATCGCTTCCACCGACTGCGCCTTGAGCTGCAGGAAGCGCGCCTCGAGCTCGGGGCTCAGGTCTTCCTTCTGCTCGATGAGCTGCACGCGCGCCACGAGGTAGGGCCAGCCGGGCAGGAACTCGAGCACGCGGAAGCGGCTCTGGCCCTGCACCACGAGGTGGTGCGTGCCTTCGGCGCCGGTGATGTAGCGCACCACCTGGCCGGCGGTGCCGACC
>Ga0075430_100002970_pt1 | contig 14203 bp, 12 predicted proteins | sample RhiMetdeltSRZDD4_FD_75294 | JGI IMG/M metagenome (GOLD analysis project Ga0075430, IMG submission 75294) | Populus rhizosphere microbial communities from Tennessee, USA - Rhizosphere MetaG P. deltoides SRZDD4 | ecosystem: Host-associated > Plants > Roots > Rhizosphere > Soil | place: USA... | reverse complement strand
ACGGCCGGTTCGACCGCGAGATCGTCGCCGTCGACACCGGCACGACGATCGTCACGGCCGACCAAGGCGTGCGCTACGACACCAGCCTGGAGAAGCTCGCCGCGCTGAAGCCGGCGTTCAAGGCCGGCGGCACGGTGACGCCCGGCAACTCGTCGCAGATCTCCGACGGCGCCGCCGGCGTGCTGCTGATGGCGCGTGAGAAGGCGGACGAGCTCGGTCTCGTCCCGCGGGCCCGGATCTTCGACGCGACGACCGCCGGCGTCGACCCGGTGATGATGCTGACGGGCCCGATTCCGGCGACGCGGGCGCTGCTCGAGCGCAACGGGATGGCGATGGCCGACATCGACCTGGTCGAGATCAACGAGGCGTTCGCGTCGGTCGTCGCCGCCTGGCGGCGCGAGCTCGAGCCCGACATGGATCGCGTCAACGTCAACGGCGGCGCGCTGGCGCTCGGGCATCCGCTCGGGTCGTCGGGCGCGCGCCTGATCACGACGCTGCTGCACGAGCTGGAGCGCTCGGACGGGGAGATCGGGCTGGTGACGATGTGCACCGCGGGCGGCACCGGCACCGGCACACTGCTGCAACGCGTCTGACGGTCGCCGGGCATCAGCCCGGCGACCGCCGGCGCGACGGGTTACAGCAGGTGGTTGGCCTTGAGGAAGGCCTTGGCGACGGTCGCCGCCGACTCCTTGTCGATCGTCACCGCCGCGTTGAGCGACTGGATCGCCTTCGTCGTCAGCAGCTTGCTGACGGCGTTGAGCGTGGTGGTGAAGGCCTTGCCCTGCTTCGCGAGCACTGCCCTGCTGACGACCGGCGCGACGTTCTGGTACCCGAAGACGCCCTTCGGATCCTTCAGCAGCGTGTACTTGCCGCTTGCCAGCTGGCCGTCGGTCGTGAACACGTTCTGGACGTCGACCTGTCCGCTGTCGAGCGCCTTGTAGGCAAGCCCGATCGCGATCGGCGTGAACGCCGGATTGATGCCGTACGCCTTCTTGATGCCCGGCAGGCCCTGCAGCCGGGTCGCGAACTCAGGCGGTGCGCCGAGCTTGACGCCGCTGCCGAGCTTTGCGAGGTCGGCGACGCTGGTGAGCTTGTTCTTCGTCGCATAGGCCTTCGTCGTCGCGAGGACGTCGGAGTCCGCGAACGGCGTCGCGTTCAGCAGCGTGAAGCCCTTGCTCGAGGCAAAGGTCTTCGCTTGGGTGTAGGCGGCCTTGGCGCTGGTCGGGTTCGTCGTCCGCTTGGCGATCGCCGTCAGCAGCGTCCCGGTGTACTCGGGGTAGAGGTCGATCCGCTTCGCGGTCAGGGCCTTCCAGGTGATCTCGGAGCTGCCGATGTTGTCCTTGAGCTTGACCTTGTAGCCCTTCGCCTTCAGCGCCTGGGCGTAGAGCGCGCCGAGGATGTTCTGCTCGGGGAAGTTCTTGTCGCCGATTGTGACCGTCGGCTTGCCGGCGCCCGGGAGGGCGGCTACCGTGGCCGACGGTGCGGCGCTCGCGCTCGTCGCGCCGAGACCGCCGAGGGCGACCGCGGCGATCATCGCTCCCGCGCCCCGTGTTAGGTGTGCCCGCTTCATGCTGTCTCCTTCAGTGGTTAGTCGATCGGAACGATGTCGGAATGGTGATCCCGAAAGGGCATGACCCATGGGGCCCGACCCTAAACTCCGTAATTCCGATAGGAAACACTAGGTTATAGCGTGATGCCTCTGCCCGGACCACGTCGGCACGCCACGTCCACGTCGTCACCGACGGGCGGATCGACCGCGCTCGAGCTCGAGTTGCGCGATGTCGCCAAACGCTATCCGGGCCAGCGCGAGCCCGCGATCCCGGGTCTCAGCCTGACCGTGCCGGCGGGCGAGATCTGCGCGCTCGTCGGTCCCTCGGGCTCGGGCAAGACGACCGCGCTGCGGCTGATCAACCGGATGGTTGCGCCGACCGGAGGCGACATCCTGCTCGGGGGCCGCAGCGTCCTCGATCGGCCTGCGAACGAGCTGCGTCGTGAGATCGGCTACGTGATCCAGCAGATCGGGCTCTTTCCCCATCTGACGATCGCCGACAACGTCGCCGCGGTACCGCGGTTGCTCGGCTGGAGCAGGGACCGCATCGCCGAGCGGGTCGCGGAACTGTTCGAGCTGATCGGCCTCGACGCCGGCGAGATCGGCGAGCGCTACCCGGCACAGCTCTCCGGCGGTCAGCGCCAGCGCGTCGGGGTCGCCCGCGCGCTCGCCGCCGACCCGCCGCTGATGCTGATGGACGAGCCGTTCGGCGCGATCGACCCGATCAACCGCACCCGCCTGCAGGATGAGTTCCTGCGGCTGCAGCAGCTCGTCGGCAAGACGGTCGTCTTCGTCACCCACGACGTCGACGAGGCGATCAAGATGGGTGACAAGATCGCGATCTTGCGGCGCGGCGGCGTGCTGGCGCAATATGCGAGCCCGGACGAGATCCTCAGGCGCCCTGCGGACGCCTTCGTCGCCGAATTCGTCGGCGCCGATCGCGCGCTCAAGCGGCTCGGCCTGCGCTCCGTCGCCGACGTCGCGCTCGAGCCCTGGGACGGCGTACGCGCACCGGAGCCGTCGATCCCGCGCGGCGCGAACCTGCGCGACGCGCTGTCGGAGCTGCTCGGCACCGGCGGCGACCTCGTGGTCGTCGACGACCACGGCGCCGCCGTCGGCGTGCTGACGCTGGCGGCCGTCAGTGCGCTGATCGGCGACGACCGCGACGACGAGCACGATCGGCACGGGGTCGGCGCGTGATCGGAGCGGTCGCCGCCGCGGAGCCGGTGATCCCCACGTTCGGTGGTGGCGGCGGTCGCAGCTGCGAGCAGGCGAACGAGCTGTTCTGCTGGGGCTGGGTCGACCGCAACTGGAGCGACGTGCTCTGGCCGGCGCTGCGCCAGCACGTCGAGCTGACGCTGATCGCCGTCGTGATCGGCTTCGCGATCGCGTTCGTGCTGGCGCTGATCGCCTACCGCCACCACTGGGCCGAGCGACCGGTGACGATCGTCACGACGGTCCTCTACACGATCCCCGCGCTGGCGCTGTTCGAGCTGCTGGTGCCGGTCCCAGGCTTCGGCCTGTCACGGACGACCGCCGAGGTCGCGCTCGTCTCCTACACGTTGCTGATCCTCTTCCGCAACACGCTGACGGGCCTGCGCGAGGTGCCGGCGGAGGTGCGCGAGTCGGCGCGGGGGATGGGCATGACGCCGCGCCAGTCGCTGCTGCGGGTCGAGCTGCCCCTGGCACTGCCGGCGGTGATCGCCGGGCTGCGGATCGCGACGGTCACGGTGATCTCGCTGGCGACGGTGGCGTCGTTCGTCGCCGACGAGGGGCTCGGAACGCCGATCTTCCAGGCGATCAACAACGACGTCTTCAAGACCGAGCTGATCGCCGCCGGCGGTCTCGCCGTCGCGCTGGCGATCTTCGCCGACGTCCTGTTGGTGCTGCTGCAGCGCGTGCTGACTCCGTGGACCAGGGTGCGGGCCGGCTAGCGATGGACCTTCTCTCCGAGGCACTGCGCTTCATCGCCCGCGACGGTCAGATACCTGGTGGCCCGCCGCTGCCGAGCCTGACGCACCTGACGCTCGAGCACCTCAAGATCAGCCTGATCGGCGTCATGCTGTCGGCGCTGCTGGCGATCCCGCTCGGCGTCTGGCTCGGGCACATCCGCCGTGGGTCGTTCATCGCGATCACGATCGGCAACATCGGCCGCGCGCTGCCGAGCCTTGCCGTGCTCGCGATCGGCGTCGCCTTCCTCGGCCTCGGGCTGCTGAACGTCGAGGTCGCGCTCGTCGTGCTCGCTGCGCCGCCGCTGCTGACGAACACCTATGTCGCGATCGCCGGCGTCGACGATGATCTCATCGACGCGGCGCGCGGCATGGGCATGAGCGGCTGGCAGATCGTCCGCAAGGTCGAGCTGCCGCTGGCGCTGCCGCTGCTGTTCGCCGGTCTGCGGACGGCGACGCTGCTGGTGATCGCGACGGCGACGATCAGCTCCCTGACCGGCTACAGCGGAAGCCTCGGCGACATCATCGCCAACGAGACGAGCTATCACCTCAGCGGCGTTCTCGGCGGCGCGATCTGCGTCGCCGTGCTCGCGCTGGCGGTCGACGGGCTGCTCGCGATCGCCCAGCGTCTGCTGACACCGGCCGGCCTGCGGACATCGTCCGCGGGCGCGCTGGCCGACGCGCTGCGCGCCTAGCGCGCGCCGTCGGCAAGTCGCCGGCGCGGGTGGGGCTGTCGCAGGCGACGTGCTAAGTGAGCGCTCAGAGGCGAAAACGCCCGTGTGGGCGGGCGATTTTCGCCGTTGCGCGCCGTGGTAGTATACAAGTGTGGCACCACCGTCCAGCCTGCGATCGCGGCGCAGTGAGGGCAACGCGCGAGTCCGCGCGTACACGGCATTGCGCGACGCGATCGTCTGCGGCGAGCTGCATCCGGGCCGCCAGCTGAGCGAGAACGAGCTCGCCGAGTTGCTCGGTGTCAGCAGGACGCCGATCCGCGAGGCGCTCGTACGCCTTCGCGACGATCGCCTCGTCGACATCGTCCCGCAGCTCGGCACCTTCGTCACGCGGATCAGCGCTGACGCCGTCGCCGACGCGCAGTTCATCCGCGAAGCGCTCGAGTGCTCCGCCGTGCGGCTGGCAGCCGAGCGCGCCGACCGCTCCGACGTCGCCGCGCTCTCTGGCCTGATCAGCAGGCAGGAGCAGGTGCGCGACCACCACGACTTCGACCGTTTCTACGTGCTCGACGACGAGTTCCACGGAGCGCTCTGCGAGCTCAGCGGCCACGGTGTCGCCTGGTCGCTGGCACAGCGGGCGAACGGGCACCTCAACCGCGTCCGCCGCCTCAGCCTTCCGCAGCCTCGCTATCTGGCCGAGATGGTCGCCGAGCACACGCTCGTCGTCGACGCGGTCCGCCGCGGCGACCCGGACGCCGCCGAGGCCGCGCTTCGCCACCACCTGCAGATGGTGCTCTCAGGGTTGCCTGCGATCCGAGAGGACCACCCCGACTACTTCGAGAAGGAGGCGTGATGGCGATCGAGATCGACACGCTCCGCGACCTGTATGAGCAGATGGTTCTGATTCGCGTCTTCGAGACCGAGTCCGAGCGCCAGTACAAGGCGGCACGCATCGGCGGCTACTGCCACCTCTCGTCTGGGCAGGAGGCCGCGACCGTCGGCGTCGTCCACGCGCTCGAGGCCGACGACCTGCTCGTCACCGGCTACCGCTGCCACGGCTTCGCGCTCGCTCGCGGCGTCGATCCCGACGCGGTGATGGCCGAGCTGTTCGGCCGCCGCGACGGCTGCTCGCACGGCCGCGGCGGCTCGATGCATCTGCTCGACGTCTCGCGCGGCTTCTATGGCGGCTGGGGCATCGTCGCCGGGCAACTGCCGGTCGCGACCGGCCTCGCCCTCGGCCTCGTCCGCCAGGGCAAGCCGCAGGCCGTGCTCTGCGAGCTCGGCGACGGCGCCATCAACATGGGCGCCTGGCACGAGTCGCTCAACCTCGCGGCGGTCTGGGATCTGCCCGTCGTCTTCATGGTCGTCAACAACGGCTTCGGCATGGGCACCGCGGTCGATCGCGCATCGGCGATCGAGGAGCTGTACAAGCGCGCGGACTCCTACGGGATCCGTGGCGAGCGAATCGACGGCGACGACATCGAAGCGTCCTACGGCGCGGCGGCCGAGCTGCTCGCCGAGGCGCGCGATCAACGGCGCCCGTCGGTGCTCGAGGTGATGACCTACCGCTACCGCGGCCACTCAGTCGCGGACGCCGGCCTCGCCTATCGGACCAAGGACGACGTTGCCCGGCACATGGAGCACGACCCGCTGCTTCGGGTGCGCGCCCTGCTGCGTGACGCCGGGATCTCGGAGACCGAGCTCGATGAGGTCGACGCTCGTGCCGACGCACGCGTGGCCGGAGCGGTCGCCGCGGCGGACGCGAGCCCGCTGCCCGACGTCGACGGCCTCGCCGCCGGGATGTACGCCGCAGGCTCGGACGTGCAGTTCGAGCGGATGATGCCGGGCAGCCCGTTCGGTGAGGAAGAACTTGTATTCGCAGGGGGGTTGGGGACATGAGCGCAGCAACCGCAGAGACCGGTGACGTAGCCGGGGCCCAGTCGGGCTCGGCCGTGATGACCTACCGCGAGGCACTGCGGCTGGCCTTGCGCGAGGAGATGGCGCGCGACGAGCGCGTCTTCCTGATGGGCGAGGAGGTCGGCGTCTTCGACGGCTCGTACAAGGTCTCGGCCGGGCTGCTCGAGGAGTTCGGCCCCGATCGCGTCCGCGACACGCCGATCTCCGAGGAGGGCTTCGTCGGCGCCGGCGTCGGCGCGGCGATGCTCGGCGAGCGGCCGGTCGTCGAGATCATGACGATCAACTTCCTGCTCGTCGCGATGGACCAGGTCGTCAACCACGCGGCGAAGATCGGCGCGATGTTCGGCGGCGAGGTGCGCTGCCCGATGGTGATCCGCACGCCCAACGGCGCCGGCAACCAGCTGACGGCGCAGCACTCGCAGTCGTTCGAGGGCTGGTTCGCGCACACACCGGGCCTGAAGGTCGTCGCCCCGGCGACACCGGCCGACGCGAAGGGCCTGCTGAAGGCCGCTATCCGCGACGACGACCCGGTCCTGGTGATCGAGAACCTCCCGATCTACAAGGAGAAGGGCGAGGTGCCGCTCGATCCCGACTTCGTCACGCCGATCGGGCTCGCCAACGTCGCCCGCGAGGGCAGCGACCTGACGATCGTCTCGCACTCGTTCGCCACCGTGCGCGCGTTGCACGTCGCCGAGAAGCTCAAGCAGGAGCAGGGTCTCGACGTCGAGGTCGTGGACCTGCGGTCGCTGCGCCCGCTCGACGTCGAGACCGTCGCCGCGTCGGTCGCGAAGACCAACCGCGTCGTCTGTGTCGAGGAAGGCTGGCCGACCTACGGGGTCACGGCCGAGATCGCGGCGCGGATCCAGAAGGCGTGCTTCGACGATCTCGACGCTCCGGTCGAGCGTGTCGGGATGGCAGAGGTGCCGCTGCCGTACGCGAAGAACCTCGAGTTGGCCGCGATGCCGAACGAGGACCGCATCGCCGCAGCCGTGCTCGCGACGCTGGCGTAGGGCTTTCGTCCTTCGGTCACCGCTGCGCGGCGACCTTCGGACGACGTCACGCGCGCCAACGTCCGTCTACGCCCGCGACCCTGCCCGCCGGGCGGGGTTCCGGGTGCATGACCAAGCGAACGTTTCTCCTGGCAAGCGGAATTCTGATGGCGATCGCGATCGCCTCGACGGCCCTCGGCGCAGGCGAGGGCAAGTCGCTCCTCGGCGGCAAGCGCAACCCCGGCTCGAGTACGAGCCAGGCCTACACGTCCGAGACGCAGATCATCGCCAACACCTCAACGTACGGCACGCGTCAGTCGAACAAGTCCAGCAACGGCGGAGGCGCGATCTACGGCTGTCGCGCGGGCGCGGGTGGCAGTGCCGCGGGCAACGAGCCGTGCATCCGCGCGAGCAACCTGTCAAGCGGCTTCGCGTTCGAGTTCGACACGGACGGCGCCCAGACGGGCCTGATCAGCGCCGGCACCGGCGGCGATACGAAGAAGCCGTTCGTGACCAACGCGACCGGCGTCGCGACCGGCCTCAACGCCGACCGTGTCGACTCCAAGAGCGCGAGCGACATCGTCGCCGACGCGTCGTCGGCGTCGAATGACGCGCGGCCGTTCGCGCAGGTCACCGCGGGCGGGGGCGCCGGCACCACGCGCGGTCTCGCGACCGGTGGCGTCAGCCGGCAGGGCGCCGGCGATTACGACGTCGTCTTCAGCGGCGACCGCTCGAGCTGCGCGATCGCGACGAGCCTCGTCGGCACGACGCCCGGGCAGATCAGCGCCAGCCCGTCGGTCGCCGGCGGTGCGACGACCGTCGACGTCCGCACGTTCGACGCTGCCGGCGCGGCCGCCGACCACGCGTTCCACGTGTCGCTGGACTGCTAGCGCCGATCCGTCTCGGAGGAGCGCCTCAACGGCTGCGGCGACGACGAGGTCGTCGCAGCCGCCGGCGCCGGTGGCGGGCCAGCAGCTGCGTCACGTCGGCAAGCCAGGAGTAGAGGTGGCCGAGCGGTCCGGTCGCGAGACGTGAGCCGAGGCGCGCGAGCACGGCTCGACGCTATCGTCACCGGCCCATGAAGACGACCGTCACCGAGCTTGAAGGCTCCCGCGTCCGCGTCGAGGCCGAGGTCTCCGCAGGCGCCATCGAGACAGCTTTGAACAAGGCCACGAAGGCGCTCGGGAAGGACCTGCGGATGCCGGGCTTCCGCAAGGGCAAGGTGCCGCCGCCCGTGGTGTTGCAGCGCTTCGGGCGCGAGGTCGTGCTCGACGAGGCGGTCCGCGCCTCGCTCAACGCCTGGTATGCCGACGCCCTGCGCGACAGCGCGATCCATCCGATCGGCGATCCCGAGCTCAAGCTCGAGGACCTGCCGGGGGCCGGCGAGCCGCTCAGCTTCAGCTTCGAGATCGGCGTGCGGCCGACGGCCACGCTCGGCGACTACAAGGGCGTCGCGGTCGAGAAGCCCTCGAGCGCGCCGGACGACGGCGCGGTCGACGCCGAGCTCGAGACGCTGCGCGAGCGCCAGGCGCGGCTCGACACCGTCGAGGAGGCGGCCGCCGACGGCGACTTCGTCGTCGTCGACTACGCCGGTTCGATCGACGGCGAGCTGTTCGAGGGCGGCCAGGCACGCGACCAGATGATCGAGCTCGGTGGCGGGCGCCTGATCCCCGGCTTCGAGGAGGGCCTGATCGGCGCGGCCGCCGGCGACGAGCGCACGCTCGAGCTGACGTTCCCCGACGACTACCCGCAACCCGATCTCGCCGGCAAGGCGACCCAGTTCGAGGTCTCGGTCAAGGAGGTCAAGCGCAAGCAGCTGGCTGACCTCGACGATGCGTTCGCGGAGCAGGCGGCCGGCTTCGACACGCTCGCCGAGCTGCGCGAGGACATCACCGCGAAGCTGACCGAGGACGCGGAGCGCCAGGCCGAGGCGGGTTTTCGCGAGGCCGTGCTCGACGCCGTCGTCGCCAACGCCACGGTCGAGGTTCCCGAGCCGCTCGTCGAGGCGCGCGCACGTGAGCTGTGGGACCGCATGCTGCACTCGCTCTCGCACCAGGGGATCAACAAAGAGCTCTATCTGCAGATCTCCGGGCGCACGGAGGAGGATCTGCTCGGCGAGGCCAAGCCCGATGCCGAGCAGGGGATCAAGCGTGAGGCGGTGCTCGTCGCCGTCGTCGCAGCCGAGAGCCTCGTCGCTGCCGACGGCGACGTGCTCGACGCGCTGCAGGCACCGGCCGCGCGCGAGAACATCGCTCCGGAGAAGCTGCGCGAGCAGCTCGAGAAGGCGGGGCGGCTCGAGGAGCTGCGCGAGGACATCGTTCAGCAGCGCGCGCTCGATCTGATCGTCGAGCAGGCCAAGCCCTTGGACGCCGCCGAGGAGAAGGCCGCGCCGGCGAAGAAGAGGGCGCCGTCAAAGGCCAAGGCGGCGAAGCCGAAGGCAACCTCGGAGCCGAAGGCGTAGTGACCTCGGGCGGCCTCCGATGCCGCTCGATCAAGAAAAAACGCGTTGGTAGCCTCCGCGCGGCAGGAACAAGCACCCTTCCCGAAGAAGAAGCGAGATCGATGAGCCCTCTTGTTCCCATGGTCGTCGAGCAGACGTCGCGAGGCGAGCGTGCCTTCGACATCTACAGCCGCCTGCTCAACGAGCGGATCATCTTCCTCGGCACGCCCGTCGACGATCAGATCGCGAACCTGATCGTCGCGCAGCTGCTGCATCTGGAGAGCGAAGACCCTGACAAGGACATCTCGCTCTACGTCAACTCTCCTGGCGGCAGCGTCTACGCCGGCCTCGCGATCTACGACACGATGCAGTTCATCAAGCCGGACGTGCAGACGATCTGCGTCGGCATCGCGATGAGCATGGGCGCGCTGCTGCTGTCCGGCGGCGCTGAGGGCAAGCGGATGGCGCTGCCGAACGCGAAGATCCTGATCCACCAGGTCAGCTCCGGCTTCCAGGGCCAGGCGACCGACATCGAGATCCACGCCCGCGAGATCATCGACATCCGCCAGCGGCTCGACCACATCATCGCCAAGCACACGAAGCAGGACTACGACAAGGTCCGAACCGACACCGAGCGCGACTACTTCATGTCGTCCGAGGAGGCCGTCGAGTACGGCATCATTGACCGGGTGATCTCGAAGCATTAGCTTCGGGGTCGACTGGGCATCATCAGGGAGACACGCGTGGCCCGTCCGACCGACAGCAACGAACAGCTCCTCTGCAGCTTCTGCGGCAAGTCGCAACGCCAAGTCAAGAAGCTGATCGCCGGCCCCGGCGTCTACATCTGCGACGAGTGCATCGATCTCTGCAACGAGATCATCGATGAGGAGCTGACCGCTCCGCCGACCTTCGACCTCGACAACCTGCCGAAGCCGAAGGAGATCTACGACGTCCTCGACGAGTACGTCGTCGGCCAGGAGGCCTCCAAGCGAACGCTCTCGGTCGCGGTCTACAACCACTACAAGCGCGTCCAGATGATGCAGTCGTCGGACGCCGACATCGAGCTGCAGAAGTCGAACATCCTGCTGCTCGGCCCGACCGGCTGCGGCAAGACGCTGCTCGCACAGACACTGGCGCGGATTCTCAACGTGCCGTTCGCGATCGCCGATGCCACGGCGCTGACCGAAGCCGGCTACGTCGGCGAGGACGTCGAGAACATCCTTCTGAAGCTGATCCAGGCGGCCGACTACGACGTCAAGAAGGCCGAGACCGGGATCATCTACATCGACGAGGTCGACAAGATCGCCCGCAAGGCCGACAACCCGTCGATCACGCGCGACGTGTCGGGCGAGGGCGTGCAGCAGGCGCTGCTGAAGATCCTCGAGGGGACGACGGCGTCGGTTCCGCCGCAGGGCGGGCGCAAGCACCCGCACCAGGAGTTCCTGTCGATCGACACGACGAACATCCTCTTCATCTGCGGTGGTGCGTTCGCGAATCTCGATCAGGTGATCGAGCGCCGCGTCGGACACAAGGGCATCGGCTTCGGTGCCGACATCGAGTCCAAGGTCACCAAGGACCGCGGCATCATCTTCGAGGATTGCCTGCCGGAGGATCTCGTCAACTACGGCCTGATCCCCGAGTTCATCGGCCGGCTGCCGATCATCAGCGCCGTCCACCAGCTCACGCGCGACGACCTGATCCAGATCCTGACCGAGCCGCGCAACGCGCTGATCAAGCAGTTCCAGCGCTTCTTCCAGTTCGACAGCATCGAGCTCGTGTTCTCAGACGACGCGCTCAACTCGGTCGCCGACAAGGCCCTCGAGCGCGAGACCGGTGCCCGCGGGCTGCGCTCGATCATCGAGGAGATTCTGCTCGACGTGCAGTTCGAGCTCCCGTCGCGGCGCGACGTCTCGAAGTGCGTCGTCACGAAGGAGACGGTCGAGAAGGGCATCCAGCCCACGCTCGTCACGGCGGCCGTGCCGGACGAGGACTCGGCGTCGTCCGAGCCTGCCGCCGAGTCGGCCTGACCGCCCGCGGGTAGGTGCGGAGCATGTTCGGGATGACTCGCCTCCGGGTTCTGCCGTGGCTGCTGCTGTTCGAGGCGGCGAGGACGCTGCAGGCGCACCTCACCGACAACCTCTCACCCGACGATCGCCGCCGGGTCGTACGGATCGTTCGCGACGCGAAAGGCGATCCGCGCAAGGTCGCGCGGCGCGATCGCGAGGAACTGCGCTCGATCGCCGCCAAGCTCGACCTGATGACGCTCGGTCGCGACATGCTGCCGATCTTCGGCCGCGCCGCCCGCGGTCGCGGCCGCAAGCGCTGAGCGCGCCGACATACACTGAGGCCGTCGATGGCAGGCCTTCAGGACCGCACCCGTTTCGAGCACGCCACGGTCGAGTCGCGCATCGTCAGCCGGTGGCTCGAGTCGGGCCTGCACCACCCCGATCCGGTCGGGACGCCTGAGGAGAACTTCTCGATCGCGATCCCACCGCCGAACGTCACCGGCGCGCTGCACATGGGCCACGCGCTCAACGGCTCGATCCAGGACACGCTCGTGCGCTGGGCGCGCGGCGAGGGCCGCAACGCGAAGTGGGTCCTCGGAACCGACCACGCCGGCATCGCCACGCAGACCCAGGTCGAGCGGCTGCTGCGCAGTGAGGGCAGCTCACGCGAGGAGCTCGGCCGCGAGGCGTTCGTCGAGCGCGTCTGGCAATGGCGAGACCAGTACGGCGGCCAGATCGTCGAGCAGTACAAGCGGCTCGGCGCGACCTGCGACTACGACGCCGAGCGCTTCACGATGGACGAGGCGTACGTCGCCGCCGTCCAGAAGGTGTTCGTCGAGCTGTACGAGCAGGGCCTGATCTACCGCGACAACTACCTCGTCAACTGGGACCCGGGCAGCGGCTCGGCGATCTCCGACCTCGAGGTCGAGCAGCGCGAGGGCGTGCGCGACACGCTCTACAAGATCCGCTACTCCGACGACGTCGTCGTCGCGACCGTGCGGCCGGAGACGCTGCTCGCAGATACGGCGGTCGCGGTGCACCCCGATGACGAGCGCTACCGCCACCTGATCGGCACGACCGTGACACTGCCGCTCGTGGGCCGCGAGCTGCCGGTGATCGCCGACGAGCACGTCGACCGCGAGTTCGGCACCGGCTGCCTGAAGATCACTCCGGGGCACGATCCGAACGACTTCGAGATCGGCCGCATGCACGGCCTGGAGCAGATCAGCGTCATCGGTGAGGACGGGCTGATGACCGAGCAGGCCGGTCGCTTCGCGGGTCTGACGCCGGCCGCGGCGCAGGAGGCCGTCGTCGCCGCGCTCGACGCCGAGGGCCTGATCGTCGGCCGCGAGGAGTACGTCCACACGGTCCCGTACTCGCACCGCTCGGGCGAGCGGATCGAGCCGCTGATCTCGCTGCAGTGGTTCATGCGCATGGATGAGCTGGCGCCGCCGGCGATCGACGCCGTCACGTCGGGCCGCGTCCGGATCCACCCGCCGTCGCAGAGTCGCCGCTACGTCGACTGGCTCGAGGGGATCAGGCCGTGGTGCGTCAGCCGCCAGCTGTGGTGGGGCCACCAGCTCCCCGTCTGGTACCGCGCCGACGAGACCTACGTCGGCCTGACGCCGCCCGAAGGCGACGGCTGGGAGCGCGATCCAGACGTTCTCGACACCTGGTTCTCGTCGGCGTTGTGGCCGTTCGCGACCCTCGGCTGGCCTAGCGACACGGCGGAGCTGCGTGCCTTCTACCCGACCGACGTGATGGTCACGGCGCGCGACATCCTCTTCCTCTGGGTCGCGCGGATGGTGATGATGGGCCTGCGGTTCACCGGCGACATCCCGTTCTCGGACGTCTACGTCCACTCGGTGATCCAGGCGCCGGACGGCCGTCGCATGAGCAAGTCGCTCGGCACCGGCATCGATCCGCTGGCCGAGATCGACGCGCACGGCGCCGACGCCGTCCGCTTCGGGCTGCTGGCGATGTCCTCGACGCAGGACGTTCGCTACAGCGCCGAGAAGATCCGCCAGGGCCAGGCGCTCGCCAACAAGCTCTTCAACGCGACGCGCTTCGTGCTGCTCAACGTCGATGCCGCCGAAGACGCCGCGCCGCGCCCGGCAACGGTCGAGGATCGCTGGATCCTCTCGCGACTCCAGCGTGCGAAGGCCGACGCCGCCGAGCGGATCGAGGCGTTCGACTTCGCCAAGCTCGCCTTCGGCCTCTACGACTTCGTCTACGGCGAGCTCTGCGACTGGTATCTGGAGCTCGTCAAAGGCCGCCCGTTCGACGCCGATCTCTCTGCGACGCTGCGCCACGTACTGCGCGAGACGCTGCTGCTCGCACATCCGGTGATCCCGTTCGTGACCGAAGAGCTGTGGGACAGCGTCGCCGGCACCGACGGGCAGTCGCGGCTGCTCGCGCAGACGCGCCGCGACGGCCCCGACGGCGCGCTGATCGACGAGCGAGCCGAGGCCGAGATCGGTGATCTGATCGAGACCGTGCGGGCGTTGCGGGCGTGGCGCGAGGAGACAGGCACGCGGGACCTCCTCGTCGCTCGCGCGAACGGCCCGGACGCGACTCGTGACGCGCTGGCGCGGCTGGGCAAGCTCGAGTGGGGCGAGCCCGGCGGCGAGCTCGTGCGGATCGGCAGCCTCGAGGTTCCGGCACCGGCCGTCGACACTGCCG
>Ga0075430_100002967_pt1 | contig 14208 bp, 11 predicted proteins | sample RhiMetdeltSRZDD4_FD_75294 | JGI IMG/M metagenome (GOLD analysis project Ga0075430, IMG submission 75294) | Populus rhizosphere microbial communities from Tennessee, USA - Rhizosphere MetaG P. deltoides SRZDD4 | ecosystem: Host-associated > Plants > Roots > Rhizosphere > Soil | place: USA... | reverse complement strand
CCCGGGCGGTAGCCCCGTCCCGCCCGGCGACGCAGTCGGCCCAGGCGGCCGAGTCAGGCCCGGCGGCTGAGCCGGACTCCCACCCCAGCGGGTCGGCCGCGCGCTGGGCGCAGCGCATCACCCGGCCCGGGTACGCGGCGGTCGTGTTGCTGCTGTGCCTGGGCGGCCTGCTGGCGGCCGCGCTGCCAGCGCGCGACCTGAGCCTGGGCCTGTCGTTCATCCCGGCGCTGCCTGCGGGCGAGCCGGCCCGGCAGGCTGCGGAGCACGCCGAGACCGGCTTCGCCGACGGCATCCTGTCCCCGACGGAGCTGCTGGTGCAGGGGTCCGGGGTGGCGACGCAGCAAGCGGCGCTGGCCAAGCTCAAGCAGTCCCTCGCCCAGGAGCCGGGCGTGGCCGGAGTGCTCGGCCCCGGTGACAACATCGTCCCGGAGGCTCGCAAGCTGTTCCACGCCGCGGACGGGACAGCCGTCCGGTACCTGCTGATCCTGTCCTACGACCCCCTCGGCGCCCGGGCGGTGGACACGGTGTCGCGCCTGGAGGACCGCCTGCCAGGGATGCTCAGCGGAGCCGGCCTCACCGGGGCGCAGGGAAGCCTCGGCGGTGACACCGCCATCGCCAAGGTCATCGTGGACCAGACGGTGGAGGACCTGGGCCGGATCGTGGTTGCCGCGCTCGCCGCGAACCTGCTGTTCCTGATCCTGTTCCTGCGCGCGCTCGTGGCGCCGGTGCTCCTGCTCGCCTGCAGTGTGCTCGCCATCGGGGCCACCCTGGGCCTGACCACCCTGCTGTTCCAGGACGTGCTCGGCGCCGACGGGCTGACCTTCTACGTGCCGTTCGCAGCCGCCGTACTGCTGGCGGCACTCGGCTCGGACTACAACATATTCGGGATCGGGCATGCCTGGGAGGAGGCTCGGGTCCGGCCGCTGCGCGAGGCGCTGGCGGTCACCATCCCGCAGTCGGCGCGGGCCATCCGTACCGCGGGCTTCACTCTCGCGATCAGCTTCGGCCTGCTCGCCATCGTGCCGCTGCGCCCGTTCCGGGAGCTCGCCTTCGCGCTGGCGGTCGGCATCCTGATCGACTCGCTCATCGTCCGCTCGCTGCTCGCCCCGTCGGTGCTCACGCTGGTCGGGCCGGCGAGCGGGTGGCCGGGCCGGCAGCTGTTCCGCCGCAAGGTGGTGTACGTGCTCAGCAACGAGGAGCCCGTCAAGATCAAGTGACCAGCGCGGTCGCCACCTGCTGGGCCAGCAGCGGGGGCACCGAGTTGCCGATCTGGGCCTGCACCGACGACCGGCGGCCGGCCAGCTCGAAGCCGTCCGGGAAGGTGAACAGCCGCTTGAGCTCGCCGACCCGCAGCCGCCGGTTCTCCCAGTGGAACGGCCCGACATAGGGGCCGGGCTGGGCCTGGATCGTCGGCGAGGGGCGGTCCGGGTCCAGCTTCAGCAGGAAGGACCAGTAGCGGCTGCGCCACCGGAAGACTGGGTCCGGGTGGCCGCGCTCCGCGGTGAGGTACAGGTAGTTCCCGCCAGGAGGTATGGACGGGAGCAGGTGTCCCCACCGCCCGCCGACCGCCTCCTGCGGCTCGGGGTCGCACACCAGCCCGGCGAGCGCCTCCCCTGCGCTGACGTGCCGCCGGGCGGGGTTGCCGGTCTCCCGCCGTTCCCAGCTGCCACCATGGCTGGGTGGCGGAAGCACCGGCCGAGGTTCGCCCCGGCGCGCCCCGATGACGAACAGCCGCGGCCGGGACTGCGGGACCCCGTAGTCGGCGGCGTTGAGAACCGCCGCGTCGAAGGTGTAGCCGGCGTCCGCGACCTCCCTGAGGAGCCGTTCGTACGCCGGCCGGCTGGCCTGGTTGCGGTAGGTCAGCGCATAGACGTTCTCCAGCACGAAGTGGCGCGGTCGCGCCTCGGCCAGCACCCGCGTGTACACCTGGAGCAGCGACGCGTCCGGGTCCAGGCCGGTGCGCTTCCAGTCCAGCCAGAAGCCGGACTTGGAGAACGGCGTACACGGCGGCCCGCCGACCAGCAGCTCCGGCCGGGCGCCCGGGCGCAGGCCGGCCGCGCGCAGGATCTCGCGGGTCGGCACGTCGAGGATGTCCCGCCGGATCACCGGCGCGGCCAGGTGGCGGAAGTTCTTCTCCATGGTGTCCGCCGCGTCGGCGTCCCGCTCGACGGCTGCCCGCACGAGGTAGCCCGCCGCCTCCACGCCCAGGTCGAGCCCGCCGGCGCCGGAGAACAGCGAGACCGCAACCCCGCGCGCCGTCATGGTCGCAGCCGATCGGGCCGGGGCGGGTCGGTCGGCACCGGATCATGCTAGCCCGGCCGCGGCGCCCGCCGCCCGAGCCGGGCCGGCGCGCCTGCGGTCCGTACCAGGGCAATACCATCGACGGGCCGGGCCTTCCGGGGTGAGGAGTACACAGTGGAGCTGCTGCACTCGGGCAAGGTGCGCGACGTGTACGCCGACCGCGGCGACCTCATCCTCGTCGCCTCGGACCGGGTCTCGGTCTACGACGTGGTGCTGCCAACCCCGGTCCCCGACAAGGGCCGCCTGCTCACCGCGCTGTCGCTGTGGTGGTTCGAGCAGCTGGCGGACGTCGTGCCCAACCACGTCATCTCCGCCACGGACGTGCCGGCCGGGCTCGCCGGCCGGGCCGTCCGGTGCCGGCGGCTGGACATGGTCCCGGTCGAGTGCGTCGCCCGCGGCTACCTGGCCGGCTCGGGTCTGGTCGAGTACCTCGAGCGCGGCTCGGTCTGCGGCGTCGCCCTGCCGGATGGCCTGGTCGAAGGGGCACAGCTGCCCGAGCCGATCTTCACGCCGAGCACCAAGGCGCCCATCGGCGAGCACGACGAGCCCATGACGTACGACGATGTGGTGGCCCTCGTCGGCGCGGAGCGGGCGGCCGAGCTGCGCCGCCTCACGCTCGCGGTCTACCGGCGCGGCGTCGAGGTCGCGGCCCGGCGAGGCGTCGTCATCGCCGACACCAAGCTCGAGTTCGGGGCGGCTGCCGACGGCTCGCTGCTCCTCGCCGACGAGGTGCTCACCCCCGACTCGTCCCGGTTCTGGCCGGTCGACCGGTGGCGGCCCGGCGGGCCGCAGCTCTCCTACGACAAGCAGTTCGTCCGGGACTGGGCCGCCAGCACCGGCTGGGACCGGCGGCCTCCGGCGCCCGAGGTGCCGCCCGAGGTCGTCGCGGCCACCCGGGCCCGCTACATCGAGGTCTACGAACGCCTGACCGGGCACCGCTGGCCGCCTGCCACGTAACGGCACCCGGCACCATAACTGCGTCGGCGCGTAGCCCCCGGATCACAACCCCGTCCGCACGGCGGTACCGCGCCCGGCCGCGCGGCGCTACCGTACGCCCAGACTTTGCAATGGCGCAGGGGAAGGGACGGACCACATGGCCAGGACCGCGTACCTCCCGCGGAGGCGGATGACCTGCTTGGCGCTGGTCGCCTTCATGGCGGCCAGCCTCGGCCTCTTCGCCGCGCCCGTGCAGGCGCAGGCGGGTGCGAAGGTCACCGTGATGACCCGCAACGTCTTCCTGGGCGGCAACCTCCTCCCGTCGATCGCGGCGCCGACCCTGCCGGCCTTCTTCGCCGCCAACGCGGCCCTGCTCAGCCACGTCGACCTGGTCAACTTCCCGGCGCGGGCCAAGCTGATCGCGGACGAGATCACCGATCACGCGCCGGACCTGGTCGGCCTCCAGGAGGTCGCGCTGTGGCGCACCGGCCCGTTCGGCAACCCGGCCCCGGCCACCGAGGTCCGCTACGACTACCTCGCGCTGCTCATGTCCGAGCTGGCCAGGTCCGGGCACCCGTACGACGTCGCGGTGGTGCAGAGCGAGGCCGACCTGGAGGGCCCGGCCAGTGCCCCGCACAACCTGGATGTACGGCTCACCATGCGCGACGTGATCCTGGTCCGCCACGGCGGCCGGGTGAAGGTGACCAGCGCGTGGTCGTCCAGCTTCGTCAACAACCTGGTCTTCCCGCTGCCCGCGGTCGGCGGCACCGCGACCAGCACCCGCGGCTGGACCGCGGTGGATGTCGTGCATGGGGAGCGGGCGTTCCGCTTCGTCAACACCCACCTGGAGGCCTTCCACTTCGGCGTCCGGGTGCTCCAGGCGCGGGAGCTGCTGAGCGGGCCGCTCAACACGAGCGGCGACGTGATCCTCGTCGGTGACCTGAACACCGGCCCGGCCGTGCCCGACCCGAACAACCGGCTGGCCTACTTCACGCTCATCGCCGGCGGCATGGTCGACACCTGGCCGATCCTGCACCCGGACGACCCGGGCAACACCGCCGGCCTCGGCGACGACCTGGTCCAGCCGCCGGACAGCCTGGAGAACCGCATCGACATGGTGCTGTTCCGCGGCGTCGTGGTGCCGGTGTCCGGCGAGCTCTTCGGCAACGAGAAGCAGACCCCGGACGGCCGGTGGCCCTCGGACCACCTCGGGTACGTAGCGACGCTGGCCCTGCCCTAACCGCGGTGCGGCCCGGTCACTCGGTGACCGGGCCGAGCACTGGTCGCTTCGCGTCGATGCCGTCGCCGGAGGAGCGGCCGGTCAGCCGGCGCCGCAGCCAGGGCGCGAAGTGCTGGCCGGCCCACTGGATGTCGGCGCTGCGCGCCGCCACCCAGGAGCGCGGCGGAGGTGGCGGCGGCGGGGCCCACCACTCCGGGTCCGCGGCCAGGCCCAGGGCCGCCAGCACGTGTGCCGCGACCCGCTGGTGGCCGGCGGTCGACAGGTGCAGCCGGTCCACGCTCCACAGCAACGGGTTGGCGAACTCGTCGTCCGACCACAGGTCCACGAGCATCGCGCCGTACTTCTCCGCCACCTCGCAGACCGCCCGGTTCATGATCTCCACCCGGGGCAGGATCGTCCGCCGGCCGGGCAGCCGGACGGTGAGGTCGGCGAAGCGGAACACCACCAGGTCGGCTCCGCTGCCCCGCAGCTCGCGGACCAGGTTGTCGAAGCGGGCGATCGCCACGTTCGGGTCGAAGCCGCGGCGCAGCACGTCGTTGCCGCCACCGGCGAAGCTGATCAGGTCGGGCGCCATGGCCAGCGCCGCCGGCACCTGCTCGGTCACGATCCGGTTGAACAGCCGGCCCCGCACGGCCAGGTTCGCGTACCCGAACTCGCCGTCACGCTCCCTGGCCAGCCGCGCCGCCACCAGGTCGGCCCAGCCCCGGTACCCGTTGCCGGCCGGGTGCGGGTCGTCCAGCCCCTCGGTGAAACTGTCGCCAACAGCCACGTAGCTGCGCCACCGCACGCCGAAGCTCCTCCCGCTCTCACGTCGACCGAAGTCGCCCGAAGTGACCGAAGCAGTCTGACATCGCCGGGTGGCCGGGCACCGCCCACCCGGCCCTTATGCCCTAACAGCTTGCGACCAGCCGCGGTGCAGCGCATAGGCTGCCCGGATGCTGCTGCGGATGTCGACGCTCTTCCTGCGGACCCTGCGGGAGGACCCGGCCGAGGCCGAGGTGCCGAGCCACCGGCTGCTGCTGCGCGCCGGCTACGTCCGCCGGGCCGCCCCGGGCGGGTTCACCTGGCTGCCGCTCGGCCTGCTGGTGCTGGAGCGGGTCGCCGCCGTGGTGCGCGAGGAGATGGCGGCGATCGGCGCCCAGGAGGTCGCGTTCCCGGCGCTGCTGCCGCGCGAGCCCTACGACGCGAGCGGCCGGTGGACCGAGTACGGCGCCGACATCTTCACGCTCAAGGACCGCCGGGGCGCGGACTACCTGCTCGCCCCGACCCACGAGGAGCTGTTCACCACGCTGGTTCGGGACACGCTGTCGTCGTACCGGGACTACCCGCTGATCCTGTTCCAGGTGCAGACGAAGTTCCGGGACGAGCGGCGGCCGCGGGCCGGGCTGCTGCGGGCCCGGGAGTTCCTGATGAAGGACTCCTACTCGTTCGACCTGGACGATGCCGGGCTGGCCGCGTCCTACGCCGCGCACCGGGCGGCGTACCAGCGGATCTTCGACCGGCTGGGCCTGCGCTACCTCGCCGTCTCCGCCATGTCCGGGGCGATGGGCGGCAGCGCGTCAGAGGAGTTCCTGGCCGAGGCGGAGGTGGGCGAGGACACCTACGTGGCCTGCCCCGCCTGCGGTTACGCCGCGAACACCGAGGCGGTCACCACCCCGGCGCCGCCCGTGACCGACCCGTCCGCGCACCCGGCCGCCCAGGTGCTGGACACCCCGGACACGCCGACCATCGAGACCCTCGTCGAGGTGCTCAACGCCCAGGCCGCGGGCGGGCGCACCGACTGGGCCGCCGCGGACACCCTCAAGAACGTCGTGGTCAAGGTCTCCCCACCGGGTACGGCGGAAGCGCAGCTGCTCGTCATCGGCGTACCCGGGGATCGTGAGGTGGACCTGAGGCGGGTGGAGGCGGCGCTGCACCCGGCCGGTGTTGCCCTGTTCGAGGCGGCCGACTTCGCCGCCCATCCGGACCTGGTGCGCGGCTACCTCGGGCCGCAGGCGCTGGCCAAGCTCGGCGTGCGCTACCTGGTCGACCCGCGGGTGGTGCCCGGCACAGCCTGGGCGACCGGCGCCAACGAGGCCGGCAGGCACGCGGTCAACGTGGTCTGCGGGCGCGACTTCACCCCCGACGGCACGATCGAGGCGGCCGACGTACGCCCCGGCGACCCCTGCCCGGCCTGTCCCGGCGGCCGGCTGGAGCTGCGCCGCGGCATCGAGATCGGGCACATCTTCCAGCTCGGCCGGCGCTTCGCCGAGGCGCTCGGGCTGACCGCGTTGGGTCCGGACGGCAAGCCGGTCACGGTAACCATGGGGTCGTACGGCGTCGGCATCTCCCGGCTGGTGGCGACCATCGCCGAGCAGCACCATGACGAGCGGGGCCTGTGCTGGCCGGCGGGTGTCGCCCCGGCCGACGTGCACCTGGTGGCGACCGGGACCGGCGGGCAGGTCGCGGCGGCGCTGGACCTCGGCGCGGCGCTGGCCGGGCGCGGGCTGCGGGTGCTGGTGGACGACCGGGCCGGCGTCTCAGCCGGCGTGAAGTTCACCGATGCGGAGCTGGTCGGCGTCCCGCGCGCCGTCGTGGTCGGGCGCCGCCTCGGCGAGGGGTACGTCGAGCTGCGCGACCGGCGCACCGGTGACCGCCGCGACGTGCCGCTGGGCGAGGTGGTCGACCTGCTTACGCCGGGGGTGTAGGCCGGCGAAGGCCTGGGTACGGATCCCAAATAGGACATGTGACGTGTCGAAGGATCCGGGAGGCACTATGAAGGACCACGCGGTCAGCGAGGTGATGACCAAGGAGGTCGTCTACCTGCCGGCCGAGACGACGATCAACGAGGCCGCCCAGGCGATGCGCGAGCGGGACATCGGCGACGTGGTCGTCACCGAGGGCCCGACGCTCGCCGGGGTCGTCACCGACCGCGACATCGTGGTGCGGGCGGTGGCGGAGAGCCGCGACCCGGCCTCGACGCGCATCGGCGAGATCGCCAGCCGTGACCTGGTGATGATCGACCAGCAGGCGTCCACCGGACAGGCGGCAGACCTGATGCGGGAGCGGGGCGTGCGGCGGCTGCTGGTGTGCGACAGCGACCGGCAGCTGGTCGGCATCGTGACGCTCGGCGACCTGGCGGAGCGGCTGGACCCGCACTCCGCGCTCGGCGACATCAGCCGCCAGGCTCCCAACAACTGACCCGACCCCTGGTTGATGCTGCGACGGCCGCCGGAGACGGCGGCCGTCGCACGTCGCTGCCCAACCGGCGCTGCTCGTCGTCGTTCAGCCGGTGTCGCCGCTCAGCCGTCGCCGTCCAGCAGGCGTTGCCGTTCGGCCGGCGCCGCTCAGCTGCCCGGCTTGGCCAGGTCGTCGACCACCTCGGCGCCGGGCAGCTCAGCCGCTACGGCACCGGTCAGCACCAGCTTGCTGTGGCGTACGCCGGAGCCGATGACCACGTAGCCGGTCGCGGCCACCCGCGCGTCGACGAGCACCGGCCACTCCGCGGGGAGGCCGACCGGGGTGATGCCGCCGTACTCCATGCCGGTCAGCTGCACCGCCTCCGCCATCGCCTCGAAGCTCGCCTTGCGCACGTCGAGCCGCCGGCGGACGACGCCGTTCACGTCGGCTCGGGTGGTGGCGAGCACCAGGCACGCGGCGCGGCGCACGTCGCCTTCGCGCTTGCCGGCCACCACCACGCAGTTGGCGGAGGCGTCGAGGCTCACCTCGTACGCGGCGCAGAAGGCGGCGGTGTCGGCGAGCTCCGGGTCGATCGCGGCGACGAGCACCTCGCCGCCGCGGGCCCAGGTCGCAAGCGCCCGCCGCACCGGCTCGGCCAGCAGGTCCGGGCGGCCGAGCGCCGGCTCGGTCTTCAACGTTCCCAGCACGCCTGCCATCGTGCCACGCGGCAGGTGGCCCCAGGCGACCGCGCGCCTGGGGCCACCCCCCTCCGGTCGGTACGGCTACATCGGCACCATGCCGCTGAAGAGCAGCAGGTTCGGCGAACCGACGCCCGGGTTGATGACCACACCCGGGGTGGCGTTGTTCACCAGGGCCGCGCCCACGGCTACCGCGTTGTCGGCGGGGAACCGCTGCCGCCACAGGGCGGCCACGCCAGCCGCGTGCGGCGCTGCCATCGACGTACCGCTGATCGTGCTGTATGCGTTGTTCGCGGTGCTCCAGGCCGAGTAGATGCTCTGGCCGGGCGCGAACAGGTCCACGCACGGGCCGAAGTTGGAGAAGCCCGCCCGGCTGTCGGTGTTGGTGGTGGCGCCGACCGTGGTCGCCAACGGGGTACGGGCCGGCGAGAAGCTGCAGGCGTTGAAGTTGGAGTTGCCAGCCGCGATCGAGTAGTGCACGTTCGCGTTGATCGAGTTGGTGACCGCGTCGTCGACCGGCTGGAACGCCCCGCCGCCGAGGCTCATGTTCGCCACGCTGCGAACTGAGGGGTTGAGCTGCTGGGCGAGTGTCACGTAGTTAACGCCGGCGATGACGACCGCCCAGGTGGTGGACCCGGAGCAGCCGAACACCCGTACCGAGACGATCTGGACGCCCTTGGCGACGCCGACGGTGCTGCCGCCGATGGTGCCCGCGACGTGCGTGCCGTGGCCCTGGTTGCAGGGCGCGCAGCCGGCGGCGAACGGGTCGAACCCGCATACCGCCCGCCCGCCGAACTCCTGGTGGCTGAGCAGGATGCCGGTGTCTATGACGTACGCCCGCACGGACGGGGCGAGGTTGGCATAGTGGTACTTGGCGTCCAGCGGAAGCGACCGCTCGTCAATGCGGTCGATCCCCCACGACGGCGGGTTGGGCTGTACGAAGACGTTGAGGTCGACAGTCTGGTCCTGGGCGACGTAGTCGACCTGCGGGTCGCCGGCCATCAGGGCGGCCTGGTCCTCGGTCGCGTCCACCGAGAAGCCCTGTAGCGCCGCAGTGTAGCTGAAGCGGACACTTCCACCGTACTTGGCGATGAGCTCGCCGGTGACCCGCTCGGTGTCCTCCGGCTTCGTGTCCTTGGCGAGCACCACGACGTAGCTGTCCGGAACGGCCGTCGGCAGGTCGGCGTAGCGGACGGTGCCTGGGGTGACCGTCGCGGGAGCGGCGGATGCGACCGGGCCGATCCCGAGCACGCCGCCGGTCACCGTGGCGAGCGCAACCACCACGACGAGCCTGCGGGACAGTTTAGTGATCATGCATTACCTCCGCATGCCTGGTTGGCTGGCCCTCGAGGTGTTCGTGCGCGCAGGCATAGCTCAGCCGTGCCGCGTTGTGTTTCGGTTGCGGTCCGGTTGGAGGTCGCCCATGCGCACGCGCCGACGGTGGGCCTGCGTCCTCACCGGGGAGGATCAAGCACCCGGTTGATCGCTGCCAGCTGCCCGTTCACTCCGGACGGTTTCTGCGTACTACAGGGGAGTACAGGAGAGGCGAGAGAGTGCAGAAGCTCCGGAAGACAATGCGGCGGGTCGCCTGGCGGGAGTCTGCACTCGAGACCAAGTGATGGCATCGGTCGAAGGTATGTATGTACTAATGGCGTGGTACTACAGAGGCATCTGGGGCCGGACCGTGCGCTGGCAGGAAATGGGCGCACGAGAGCTTCATGGTCACCCGCGGTGACCGGTCCGCCGCCGAGATCCGGCTGGCACACCGTCGTACCGGCAAGGACCTTCGAGGGGCGCTGACCGAGACCTCACCGCCAGACGAACGGTTCGGGACAGACATGGCCTACAGCGGCACATCGCACATATACGACGGCTGGGAACGCCCCGCGGCGCCCACAACCGAGTCCTCGTGCTCATACAGCCGAGTATGTGTGGAGACGAGGGGACTTGAACCCCTAACCCCCGCCTTGCAAAGGCGGTGCTCTGCCAGTTGAGCTACGTCCCCGCGCGAGACGCCGGACGGGAGAGCATCCACCCGCCGCCCGGCGAACCGCCTAGCGAAGGTCGGAGCCGGTGGTCGCCTCGTGCCACAGCGACCGCTCGTCGTTGGCGTCCTTGACCTTCTTGGCCACGAGCGCAGCGGCACCGACGACGACTGCCAGGACCAAGAGCTTCTTCCACATGTGGGCACCTCACTTTTGGGGAGTGGGGCTAGCTGGAATCGAACCAGCGACCTCAGAGTTATCAGCTCTGCGCTCTAACCGACTGAGCTATAGCCCCGTGACTGCCCACGCCAGATGGCTTCGCCGAGACGACCTCGGGCGCGACGAGCAAGGCTACCGTACCCCCTGCCGTTCCCCCAACTCGCCTGGCGCGGCGTGCGCGGGCGGGTTGGACACCCCGCGGTCCGGCACCCTTGCGGCGGTCAGTCCCGCTCGGAGAGCGTGAGCTCGACACCGCCGACCAGGTCGGCGCAGACGTTGTAGATGAACGCAGCCAGCGTGGCCAGGGCGGTGAACAGCACCACGTTGACGGCGCCCAGGAGGCCCGCCATGCCGATCACACCCTTCGCTGTGATCTTGAAGCCGCCGCCCCCGTCGGCACCGCCGGTAGCACCGACCATGTCTGACAGCGTCGAGTTGACGCTGTCGAAGACCCCCATCGTGTCGAGCGCGAGGTAGAGCACGGATGTCGCGACGATCACCACGATGAACAGGACGAGCGAGACGGCGAACGAGAACTTCATCACCGACCACGGGTCGATCCGCTTGAGGTTCAGCCGGGCCCGGCGGGGGCCGCGGGCAGCCGCTGCCGCGGCGTTGGCGCGCGCTGCGCGTACCGCCTCGCTCACTCGCGCCGAGCCGGCAGCGCCCAGTGGCATCCCCGGCATGGGCCGGACCCCGGTTGCGCCGCCCACCGCAACGCGGCCGGTGGCCACCCCGCCACGCGGCATCGGTCGACCACCGGGTGGCACCGGCGCAGAGGTGCGGACGGGCCGCCCCGGCACCTGGCTCGGCGGTGCGCTCACCACCGGTACGGCAGCAGAGGCAGCGGCGACAGCCGGTACGCCCAGGCCCGTACCGGCGCCCCGGCCAGCCCCCGAGGTGGGCGCCGCGGCCGGTCCTTGCCTGCCGCCGCCCCCGGGGCCAAGCTGCCCTGGTACGCCGGCCCGGCCCGACACCACCTGCTGGCCCGCCGCGGCCTGGCTGGCAGCGGCGCCGCTACGCGCCGTCTGCTCCTCAGAAGATGTAGGCGGCGCCGGCATGCCCGGTGCCCGGGTGAACCTCGGACTGCCGGCGCGGCCGGATGCTGGCGCGCCAGGCCCAGCCGGTGCAGAAGCCCCAGGCCCAGACGGCCCGGAGCCAGCGGAGGGCCCCGAGCCAGAGGGCGGCCCAAAGCTAGAGGACGGCCCAGAACCGGGCGGCTCAGGTTCGGACTTGGGCCCGGTGGACGTGGAGGTGCGGGTGGAGACCGATGAACCAGGACCGGCCTTGGCCGACCCGGATGGGTCGGGAGCCGCCCCGGACGCGCCCAGCGCACCCGGACGCGACGGGTCCGGCTTGGCCACAGCCGGCTCCGGCGAACCAGCACCTGGCCGGGACCCGCCCGACGAGCCGCCGGATGACTTCGGCTTCCGCGTGTCAACCGGGGCAGCACCCGCCGGGTCAGCCTTCCCCGAGGCGGGTGCCGACGATGTGCTCGTGCTCGGCTCGGTCGTCGGCTCGTCATCGGGCGACGACCGGTCAGATCCCGACCGGTCAGGCCCTGACCCACCAGACCGCGGCCGGTCGTCGGCGGGCGGCGAGTCTCCCGTGGCGCCTGGGCTCTTCGAGGACTCGGACGCGGGAACGGTCGCCCGGCCGACCACGGACCGGCCAGCGGCGTCATCGTCGCGTGGCTCGGTGTCGACCGGGGTCGAGGTCCCCGCAGCCCCCGACACCGCCTGTGTCTCCGTCATCAACTAGTCCTGTTCGTCAGGCTCGTCGGCGTTGCGAGCAATGGCCACGAGGGTCACGCCATCTGGGAGGTCCATGAGCTTGACCCCCATTGTGTTCCGGTCACGCGTGCGTCGTACAGGTTTGACCGGCGTCCGGATGACACCACCGTTGCTGGTGATGGCGAACAGCTCATCATCGGGGTTGATGACCACGGCACCGACGAGACCCCCACGACGCTCGGTGATCTTAGCGGTCAGCACCCCCTTCCCGCCCCGGCCCTGGATCGGATACTCCTCGATCGGCGTCCGCTTTGCGTACCCACCATTCGTGGCGGTAAGCACGTCCATCCCGTCGCGCACGACCTCCATCGCGAGCAGCTCGTCCCCGTCGCCGAAGCGCATGCCGATCACGCCCGAGGTGGCCCGCCCCATCGGCCGCAGGGCGTCGTCGTCGGCCTTGAACCGGATCGCCTGGGCGCGCTTGGAGACCAGCAGCAGGTCGTCGTCGGGCCCGATCAGCGACGCGCCCACCAGCTCGTCGTCGTCGCGCAGGTTGATCGCGATGATGCCGCCGGACCGGTTGGAGTCGAACTCCTCCAGCCGGGTCTTCTTGACCAGCCCGCTCCGGGTGGCCAGGACGAGGTAGGGCGCGACCTGGTAGTCGTGGATCTCGATGACCTGGGCGATGCGCTCGTCCGGCTGGAAGGCGAGCAGGTTCGCCACATGCTGGCCGCGGGCCACCCGGCTCGCCTCCGGCAGCTCGTACGCCTTGGCCCGGTAGACCCGGCCCTTGTTGGTGAAGAACAGGATCCAGTCGTGCGTGGAGCAGACGAAGAAGTGGCTGACGATGTCGTCCTGGCGCAGCGTGGCGCCGGAGACCCCCTTGCCACCCCGCTTCTGCGAGCGGTAGAGGTCGGTCTTGGTGCGCTTGGCGTACCCGGTCCGGGTGATCGTGACGACCACGTCCTCGCGCGCGATGAGGTCCTCCATCGAGACCTCGCCGTCGAAAGGGATGATCCGGGTACGGCGCTCGTCGCCCCACTTGGTGACGATCTCGCCCAGCTCGTCCGAGATGATCTTCCGTTGCCGCTCCGGCTTGGCCAGGATGTCCTTGAGGTCGGCGATCTTCACCTCGATCTCGGCCAGCTCGTCGACGATCTTCTGCCGCTCCAGGGCCGCCAGGCGCCGCAGCTGCATGTCGAGGATCGCGGTGGCCTGGACCTCGTCGATGTCGAGCAGCCGCATCAGGCCGGTGCGCGCCTCGTCGACGGTTGGCGAGCGCCGGATCAGCGCGATCACCTCGTCCAGCGCGTCGAGGGCCTTGACCAGGCCGCGCAGGATGTGCGCCCGCTCCTCGGCCTTGCGCAGCCGGTACGCCGTACGCCTGCGGATGACCTCCATCTGGTGCGCGACGTAGTGGCGCACGAACTGGGCCAGGTTGAGCGTGCGCGGCACGCCGTCGACCAGCGCCAGCATGTTGGCGCCGAACGTCTCCTGCAGCTGGGTGTGCTTGTAGAGGTTGTTCAGCACGACCTTGGCGACCGCGTCCCGCTTGAGGACCAGGATCAGCCGCATGCCGGTACGCCCGGACGACTCGTCCCGGATGTCCGCGATGCCGCTTAGCTTGCCCTCCTTGACCAGGTCGGCGATGCGCTCGGCGAGGTTGTCCGGGTTGACCTGGTACGGCAGCTCGGTGACGACCAGCTGGGCCCGGCCGCGGCGGTCCTCCTCGACCTCGACCACCGCCCGCATCCGGATCGAGCCCCGCCCGGTCCGGTACGCGTCCATGATCGGCGTCGTGCCGACGATCAGCCCGTACGTGGGGAAGTCCGGCCCCTTGACGATCTTGATCAGCTCGTCCAGGGTGGTCGGCTCGTCGGCTTCCGGGTTGGCCAGGCACCACTGCACCGCCGCGCCGATCTCGCGCAGGTTGTGCG
>Ga0075430_100002965_pt1 | contig 14212 bp, 13 predicted proteins | sample RhiMetdeltSRZDD4_FD_75294 | JGI IMG/M metagenome (GOLD analysis project Ga0075430, IMG submission 75294) | Populus rhizosphere microbial communities from Tennessee, USA - Rhizosphere MetaG P. deltoides SRZDD4 | ecosystem: Host-associated > Plants > Roots > Rhizosphere > Soil | place: USA... | reverse complement strand
CGACCACGAATATTTTCTCGAATTTTTCCCCACAACTCCGGTCGTCGCTGTCGCTCAGCTACAGCCAACCGCTGCTTCGCGGCTTTTCCATCGATACGCCGCGCCAACAGCTCCTTGTCAGCCAGAAAAATCGGGAGATCGCCGATGTAACGCTGCGACAGTCGATCGCACAGACGTCTCGCGCGGTCCAGCACGCCTATTGGGACCTCGCGTATGCCGTCGCGACACTCCAGGTGCACCGGCAGTCGCTGGATCTCGCGCTCGAATCGCTCAGGAACACCCGCGCACGTGTCGAGATCGGCACGACCGCCCCAATCGACGTCGTCGAAGCGGAAGCGGAGGTGGCGCAGCGCGAGGAAGCCGTCATCGTGGCCGAAGCGCAGATCGCTACGGCCGAAGATGCACTGCGTGCTCTCGTGTACGATCCTGCCGCACCTGACTTCTGGACCTTGCAGATCGTGCCCGTTTCGACCCCGGTGTTTGAAGTGCGTCCCGTCGACGCAGAGACCGCTATCCGCGCGGCTCTCGCCAATCGTACCGATCTGCAGCAGTCGCACAAGAATCTCGAAACGACCGAAATCAATCTTCGGTACTTCAGAAACCAGACGCTGCCGGATGTGACGGCGAGCTTCGACTACGGCGTGACGGGGCTTGGCGGCACGCAGTTTCTCCGTGGGACTGGGTTTCCGGGGCCGATTGTCGGCCAGACGCAACGCGGTTTCGGCGACGTTCTGCGCGATCTCTTCGTCAACGATTTTCCCGCCTGGACCGCGTCGATCAACGTGAGCTATCCCATTGGACCCACCCCTCGGGACGCGGAGCTTGCGCGGACACGCCTGGAGTACTCACAGACACAGATGCAGTTGCGCAATCAGGAGTTGCTGGTTGCGACAGAAGTGCGCGACGTGACACGGCAGGTCGTGACCAACCAGAAACGCATCGACACCACTCGTGCGGCTCGTCAACTGATGGAACGCCGGCTCGAGGCGGAGCAGCGGAAATTCGATGCGGGGACGTCCACGAGCTTCTTCGTATTTCAGGCCCAACGCGATCTGGCCCAGGCCCGGACCGACGAATTGCGAGCGCTCCTCGACTACAACCGCTCCATCGTTGACTACGAAACGATCCAGGACGCCCCTCTGAGGTGACACGCATTAGAATCCTTTGGTGCCGAAAGTCTCGGTCACGATCATCGCGCTGAACGAAGCCGAGCACATCGGAGCTGCAATCGACAGCGCCGCCTGGGCCGACGAGATCCTGCTCGTTGATTCAGGCAGCACCGACGCTACACTCGACATCGCCCGCGGCAAAGGCGCCGCCGTCCTCTGCCGCCCCTGGTCCGGATACGTCGATCAAAAGAATTTCGCCGCCGAGCGCGCAGTACATGACTGGATTTTTTCGCTCGATGCCGACGAGCGCATACCTCCGTCTCTGGCGGAAGAGATCCGCACCGTTGTTACAACCGAGCCACCGCTGCGGGGTTACCGCGTCCCACGCGTCACCTATCACCTGGGACGGTGGATACGGACGACGGATTTCTACCCGGACTACCAGACGCGTTTGTACGATCGGCGATCGGCGCGCTGGCGGGGAAAATACGTCCATGAATCGGTAGCCGTCGACGGTCCTGTCGGTCGGCTGCGTCATGAGCTGGAGCATTACTCCTTCCGCGACCTGCGCGACCAGCTCGATCGGATCAATCACTACACAACCCTCGCGGCGCGTCAGATGCACGAAACCGGCAGGCATGCGACGCCGTTTGACCTCGTCGTGCACCCGCCCGCGGCGTTCTTGCGCAACTACCTCCTGCGTCGCGGGGTGCTCGATGGTGCCGCGGGGTTCACGATCTCGGCGATGAACGCGTTCTCCGTGTATCTCAAGTTCGCGAAGCTGTGGGAGCTACAACAAAAAGATAGGTCCGGCTAGCCGGACACTACGTCGATTTGCCATCCGGGCGTACGTAGTGTCCGCCTTTAGGCGGACCGGTAGCCGGAAGCCTTCAGGCTTCCGGATCCGCGAGCGGACGGTCGTGGACCACAGAACCCGCGCAGCGGGCAATGGTCGTGCTGCTTCGCTCGCCCAAACCGGCACGCATTCATCATCCCTACGTGGCACAGCGAAAAATCGTAGCGCACCGGATCGTCAGGATTGACCCGGCGCAGTGCCGCAGTGATGTCGGCCGCCATTTTCCAACCCGGCGTGCGGTATCGCGTGAGACCAAGACATTGCCCCAGTCGGATCACATGTGTATCGAGGGGGACAATGAGGCGCGCGCTCGACAGACCGGACCAGACGCCGAGGTCGATCGCATCCCGACGCACCATCCATCGCAGGAAGAGATTCAGGCGTTTGCACGCGCTACCGGCCGACGGCCGCGGGAAGAAGTACCGAACTCCAGCACGCTTCGGCATCCTGCGGTAAATCGGCCGCAGATCAGTTGCGAGTGCGCGAGCCGAAAACGCCTCGAGCGCTGGCGCGACATCCGGAGAGACGGGATCGTCGCCAGCCATGAAGAACTGCTCGATCGAGCCCGCCTCCTCGAGCATGCGCCGCAAAATCATCAGCAGCGCCGCCAGATCCTTCCCGCCAATCCATCGGTGTACGAGGGGGGCAAGCCGGCGTCGCTCGACCGCTGGATCGAATGTCCGAACGAACGCGGCAGGCGACGGACCCATGACCGCCAACAGCGACTCGATCGAATGCAGCACACTGGCGACGCGGCCAAACGCCAACCCGGCGGCGCAGAATGCCACGACCTCGCGATCCTCGGAGGCCTGATACCGCCTGACGATGTGAACAGGGTCGCTCGCGGCGTTCACGTGATCGAACGTGCGATACAGATTTTCAAGGGAAGGTCGCAACTCGGACAGGGTGCCTCGGGTGACTGAGGTGCCTAGAGAATCGTAGGGCGGGCCTTTATGGCCCGCCTGGCGCGGCGTAAAGCCGCGCCCTACGCGCGCTCTGGCACCATGTCCCGGCACTTTAGGCACCGGACGTGGTCTTTCGGTCCGGTGAGACGCCGAGCCGTGCCAACGCGTTTCCTGTGAGCCGAAATACGGTCCAGTCGGACATCGGTTCCGCGCCAAGACCGCGATAAAAGCGGATGGCGGTTTCATTCCAGTCCAGGACAGCCCATTCCATGCGACCGCAGTCTCGCGATACCGCGATATGGGCCAGGTGTTTGAGCAACGCGCCGCCAACGCCGCGACCGCGCCATTCGGGCAGAACGAACAGATCTTCGAGATACAAGCCGCGCCGGCTCAGGAACGTGGAGTAGTTGTGGAACCAGACGGCAAAGCCGACCGGCGTTTCATCGACACGGGCGATGACGGCTTCGGCGCCGGGACGCGAGCCGAACAAGGTCTCGCGAACGGTCGTCTCAGTGGCCATCACATGGTCCGACAGCCGCTCGTACTCGGCGAGAGCCTTGATGAAGCTCAGAATGAGCGGTACATCGGCGAGCGTCGCCGGTTGGATGTCAATCTGAAACTCCGTCACTCGTAAATCCGTAAATTCGTCGATCCGTGAACTCAAAAAGTCGTAATCGGCGTTCCTGCGCGGCACATGGGACACTGCGCGGCCGATACGTTGTCCGGCGCCTTGTATTCCGCGAGCGCAAAATTCGGGACGCCGGCATCTACGAGCGCTTCCATTCGGTCGTAGATTTCCGCCGTAGCGATCACCGTACCACCGGCTTTGCGCACGAGCTCAACGCAGTGCGCCTGCGTCTGTCCGGTATTGCGCACATCATCCACGACCAGCGTACGCCTGCCGGCCACGAGGCGATGATAAAAACGCGTCAAGGTCAGACCGCAGCTCGCGTCGAGGGTAAACGGCGCAAACAGCGTGGCAGGACGCGCGAGATCGCGTCTGCTGTCGAGCAGTCCGGCAATCGTGTGGCCGAGCAGCGCGCCACCTGTCACCGGGCCAGCCACCACTTCAGTGTCCGCCACTACCGACGCCGGCAGGACGTCCAGCAAGTCCTGAGCGAAGCGCCAGATCATCGACGGGTACCGGAACAGCTTGTGCGGGTTCAGATACAACGACCCGTGATAGCCGTTTCCGAAATCGAAGTGCCCATTCAGCATCAGCACTTCGTACTGCTGCAGATCTCTCAGCGCCGTCTCACGAATATCGTCTCGACGTGTCATAGATTCTAGAGCCGTGGCGGCCACCCTAAAGCCCGTTAGGGACGTTTGCCGCTGGGTTCACGTACAACGTGCGGCCACCGACGATCGTGGCGGCCACCGCTCCGCGCAGCTCCCATCCATCAAATGGCGTATTTTTCGACCGCGACCGCAGTTGGGCGGCCTGGACTCGGACCGCGACATCGGGCGCAAGGATCGTGATGTCAGCGGGCGCGCCCGGTGACAACGTGCCGCCCGCCACGCCTAGAATCCGCGCAGGATTCACCGACAGCAGTTGCACGAGACGTTGCAACCCGATCACTCCCGTATGCACCAGCCGATCCAGCGATAACGGCACGGCTGTCTCCAGGCCGACGATTCCAAATGGCGCCCGGTCGAATTCCACGTGCTTCTCGTCGTAATGGTGCGGCGCATGGTCGGTGGCGATAGCGTCGATGGTGCCGTCGGCCAGACCGGAGAGCATTGCATCGCGATCTGCCGTCTCTCGCAGCGGGGGATTCATCTTGGTGTGGGTGTCGTACGGAATCGGCGAACCGAGCGATTCATCCGTGAGCGTGAAGTGGTGAGGCGTGACTTCGCACGTCACGCGAATGCCGGAGTTCTTTCCGTTTCGTACGGCCCGCAATGAGGCGCGAGCGCTCATATGGGCGACGTGAAACGCTGATCCGGTCACCTCCGACAGAAGAATGCCTCGCTCGACACCCAGTGCCTCGCAGGCGCCCGGCATGCCGCGCAGGCCCAGCGCGGCCGCGTGGTAGCCCTCGTGCGCGACGGCGTCCCCCTTGAGCGACGGGTCCTCACAGTGCTCGATGAGGGGGATGCCGAACATTCCGGCGTACTCCATCGCGCGGCGCATGAGTAACGCAGTCGCGACAGGTCGTCCGTCATCGGTGATCGCCACGCATCCGGCCTGCCTCAGCTCCGCGATGTCGGCAAGCAACTCCCCGTTCGACCCACGTGATACGGCGCCAATCGGATATACGCGCGCGAGGTTGGCTTCCGTCGCCTTTGCCAGAATGTACGCCGTCACGTTCGCGTTGTCGTTTACGGGATTCGTGTTCGGCATGCACGCCACGGCTGTGAATCCGCCCGCAACCGCGGCCGCTGTGCCTGTGGCGACTGTTTCCTTGTGCTCGTGGCCCGGCTCCCGTAGGTGCACGTGCATGTCGATGAAGCCAGGACAGATGACGAGTCCCGCAGGAACCTCAACGACGGCCGCATCGTCGGCCGGAAGGTCGTGATCGACGCGCGCGATGCGATCGCCATCGATGAGGACGTCTCGACGGCCGTCGATCCCGTTGGCCGGATCGATGACGCGGCCTCCCTTAAGCAGCCGCTTCATCGCCGGCACCCCCCGATAAGAGATACAGCACCGCCATCCGCACTGCTACGCCATTGGCCACCTGGTCCAGAATCACCGAGTACGGGCCGTCGGCTACTTCGGAGGCGATCTCGACCCCGCGGTTCATTGGACCGGGGTGCATGATGATCACGTCGCGCGCCGCGCGACGCAGACGGGCGTCGGTCATCCCGAACACGTTGAAGTATTCGCGCAGCGAGGGGAAGAACGCGCCTTCCATCCGCTCGAGCTGAATGCGAAGGAGCATGACGACGTCCGCGCCTGTTACCGCCTCGTCCACGCTACTGGTCGCACGCACGCCGAACCGCGCGATGTCGGCAGGTATCAGCGTCGGGGGACCGCACACCCAGACGTCGCTTCCCATCTTGGTCAGCAGATGAATGTTTGACCTCAGGACACGGCTGTGGAGCAGGTCGCCGATGATCGCGACCTTCAAACCGGCCAGCCGTTTCTTCCGCTCCCGGATCGTGAACGCATCGAGGAGTGCCTGCGTGGGGTGCTCGTGCATCCCGTCGCCGGCATTGATGATGGCCGACCGGCAGATCCTCGACAGCAGGTGGCACGCGCCTGACGAAGAGTGGCGCAACACAATCATGTCGGGATGCATCGCCTCCAGGTTGAGCGCGGTATCAGCGAGCGATTCGCCTTTGACCACGCTCGACGAAGCAACCGCGATATTGAGCGTGTCCGCGCTCAGCCGCTTTTCGGCAATCTCGAACGACGTGCGGGTCCGCGTGCTTGGCTCGAAGAACAGATTGACGACGGTCTTGCCACGGAGGGCGGGGACTTTCTTGATCGGACGCTCCCCTACCTCCTTCATCGCCTCAGCGGTGTCGAGAACGAGCGAAATCTCCTCCGGCGTCAGGTCGGCAATGCCGAGCAGGTCCTTCCTTCGCAGGGCCGTTAACGGCGGCGCCTCCTCGACCCGCATCGTGACCGGTGCGCTCATGCGGCGCCTCCTTGCTGCAATACGACTTCGTCGCGTCCATCACTCTCCTGCAGATACACCTGTACGCTCTGCTCGAGAGAGGTTGGCAGGTTCTTGCCGACGTAATCGGCCTTAATCGGCAGCTCGCGATGCCCGCGATCCACGAGGACAATCAGCTGAATGCTTCGCGGTCGGCCGAAATCGATGAGCGCATCGAGGGCCGCGCGCGTCGTCCTGCCCGTGTACAGCACATCGTCTACGAGGAGAATCTTGCGTTCATCGATGGAGAAAGAAATTTCGGTGCGACGCACGAGCGGCTGCGGTCCGACCGCGTGCCGCATCAGATCGTCGCGATAGAGCGTGATGTCGAGCGCGCCAGTCGGAACGTCGGTGCCGGCGATCTCCCGCAGGCCGCGTGCGAGGCGCCGGGCGAGATGATCTCCGCGCGTACGCACCCCGACCAGCGCCAAATCGTCAATGCCTCGATTGCGTTCCAGGATTTCGTGCGCGATGCGGGTGAGGGTGCGGCCGATCCGGTCCGCATCCATAACGACGGGCATATAGCACCTCTTCGCGGTCTCTCAGGGCCGCGGTTAAAGAGTCACTTGAGTATATCAGTAAGGGGAAGCATCTGAAGTAGGCGGACCTTTACGGCCCGCTGGCGACGAACACGCTCCGATGCGACCTTACCTTCACGGAAGTGGCGGTGTACGATGCTCGGACGAACCGGTGTTCCGCATACCTGACGGCGGCCGCCAGCAGGAGGTGAGTGCGATGTCCCGATTGGCAGTCGTGATCGCTTGTCTGGCGTTCAGTGCTGCGGCCGCAGCGCAGGCCGGCCGCGGCTCGCTCGCAGGCAGCGTGATCATCGCATGGAGCGGCGAGCGTCCCCGCGACGCGCCGATCCAGATCCGTCACAGGGAAACGGGCGCCGTCCTGAGGACGGCCAGCGGCCCCGACGGCCGCTATCAGTTCGCCGAGATTCCAGTTGGTGTGTACGAAGTGACGGTTGCAATGCCTTGTTGCGGCTTCGACCCCTACCGGCGCGATGTCACAATCCATGCGGGCCAGGCGACGGCCTTCGACATCTCGCTCATGGAGAACGTCGGCGGAAAGACGCTGGGCGACGATCCGGGGCGCAGCGCCGATGCGCTTCGCGCCCGTACCGTGGTTCCGAACCTCCCCGTGCCGATGATCAATGGCGTGCGCGACCTCTCGGGAGTTTGGCTCATCTACCGCGATCGCTATCCGGAGGAGCCCGCGGCGCTGCCATGGGCGGCCGCCACTGCGAAGGAGCGGATTGCAAACAACAGGAAAGACGCGCCTCATACGCGGTGCCTGCCGGGAGATTTTCCGGTACCAGGCGCGTCGACTCCGTTTATCACGAAGTTCGTCCAGACGCCTGCACTGCTGATGATGCTCTTCGAGGACGTGCCCGGCTTCCGTCAGGTGTTCCTCGACGGTCGCAGCCACCCGCCAGACGTCAACCCAACCTGGCTCGGTCACTCCGTGGGCCGATGGGAAGCCGACACGCTGATCATCGACACGATAGGGTTCAACGATCGCAGCTGGATTGGCGTCTATCCGCACACGGACCAACTGCGCACGACCGAGCGCTATCGCCGCCCGGAGTACGGCCGTCTGGAAATCCAGGTGGTGTACGACGATCCGGGAACGTTCACGCGCCCATGGACGCACAACCTGATCTGGCATCTGGCGCCGCAGGAAGAGCTGTACGAGTTCATTTGCGAGAACAACCGAACGGACCTACTGATAGGGAAGTAGGCTCCTACTTCGAACTCGTCGTCGTCCGAGGCGCGTCCCCGGGATCCAGGACGCCGATCCTCCCGTTCATGAACTCTGTGAACCAGATGCGCCCCTGCGGATCGATGCCGATACCGAGGCGTGGATTCACATTCCGGCTCGGAAATGGGTACTCGACGAATGTCTCGGTCCTCGGATCAAATCGCGTGATGTTGTTGCCGTTGAGATCGCCAAACCAGAGATATCCGGTCCTTGGATCTTCGACAAATCCGTACGGAGACGCCTTTTCGGTTGGTGGTTGATAGAACGTAAACCGTCCAGTGCGCGGGTCGAGCTTGCCAAGCTTGTGATTGTCGAACGCGCCAAACCATACGTTGTCGCGGGAGTCGACGTGCACCCCGCGAATGTGCGGCGTACCGGGTGCGAAGTAATTGTTTGTCTCGCCCGTTTTTGGATCGACGCTCACGATCATGCCCATCGAATACGCGACGCCCCAGCCACGACCGGCCGAGTCGACCTTTGCGTCGTACAACCCTGCGCGCACCGCTGGCGCGGGATCACCGTCCGCGTGATCGAGCAGCGCCTTGGAGCCCGCCGGATACGCGGCGGGCAACTGGTACTTGTAGCTACGGAACTGTTGGGTCCTGGGGTCGTACACGTAAAAACCCTCATCGCGTTCGCCGAGCGACGAGAACCAGATATTGCCCGCGCGATCCTCCTGGCAGTTGTGAGTGCCCGGCATCTTGGCCGGCCAATTCACCTCGACAAGTTGATCGGTCTTTGGATCGATCACCGCAACTTTCGCAACGCCGCTCGCGTTAAGAGCCATCCAGACGCGTCCATCCCTCGTGATGCATGGCGTATGGGGAACGGCATTCGCGGTTGGAACCGGGTATGTGCGGAACTGTTCGATCGATGGGTCGAATTTCAGAACGGCATTCGTCGCGCTGTCCCATCCAGAAATCCATACGCGCCCTGCGCCATCCACCGTGAGGCTGTGAGGCATGCTTCGCGCGTTCGGCAGCGTGTATTCGTAGAACGTGGCACGCGCGACCTCCGGAGCCAATTTTGCGTGAGACACCTGTGACATCGGCGGCGCTTCCGCGCTTGGTCCGAAGTACTGGCCCTTCGGTCCGAACCACCGCTCCAGCTCGGCCCCGAGCACTCTCCACTCAGCGTCGCTCGCGGTGAAGGGTCGGCCGATGCGCAACGGCATCTGCTTCTCCACGTACGCGCGCCACTGCGCGGCCGTCGCGCCGCGACGCCGGAGCATCACGTCGAGCGCGTGGCAGTTGATGCACATGGACTTCAGCATCTGTGCAGGCGGATGGTCCGGAATGAGCTGGTCGATGTCGGCACCAGTGAACTGCGTCACGCTCCAACGTTGGGTCAAGGCGACGTTCGTCGAATCTCGTTGCGGGGCATCGATCGATCGCCGCTCAGCTCCGAATCCGAACGCTTCGACGACGAGTTCGTATCTGCCAGGCGTCACGCTGAACTCGTAGCGTCCATCGGCTGCCGTGTATCGGGACGTGCTCTTCGGGCCAACGTTCGCCTTGACGAGCGCGCCAGCGATCGGCTTGCCCGCCGAGTCGGTCACGACCCCTCGAATGACGGCATCGGCGGCATCAGGTCTCGCAGAGACGCAGACCAGCACAAACGCGAGCAGCGATGCCAGATACGTCATTCGTCGCATGTCAGCCTCTCTGGTAGTAGGCAGTGGGCAGTAGGCAGTAGGCAGTGGACCCGTGCCCAGCCAAATCTTACTGCCCTACTGGCCTGCCACCTACCGCCTACTATCGACCGCCTACTGCCTACTGCCTACCGCCTACTGCCTACCGCCTACTGCCTACTGCCTACTACCTGTGGCAATATTCCCTCGTCCGAAGGAGGCACTATGCGCACGTCCGCACTCCTTTCTTTAATCGTCGTCCTTACATTCGCCCCGCCCGCGGTTGGTCAAGACTGGGTCGAGTACATCAATCGCGAGGACGGCTTCCGCGTGGACTTTCCAGGTCAGCCGAGTCTCCAGCAGACGAGTTGGGCCTCGGAGTACGGCTACAGCCTGCCTGCGCACGTATACAGCGCGAGCCGCGGGCGTGAGCGCTACTCCATCACTGTTGTCGACTACCGCGGCGTCGAAGCGCAGGGCGTTGCGCGGGCCAACGCCTGCCCGGCCGGCGCCGAGCCGTGTCGAGGGGGACAGGCGGGGAGCGTCATCGGACCAGGCTACTGGAAGCAGGATGTCCGCGGCGCGGTGATGTACGCGACGTTCAAACTTCTTCAGCGCGACGCCAAGCTCACGCACCTGATGTGGAACTGGACCGACCTCGTGGACGGCAATCTGGTCCAGCTCACGAATACCGCCGATCGATCGCGGACGTTCGCTGCAATCCACATGCATGACAACCGGCTGTACATCCTCGAGGGCACCGTGCCGGAGGGATATCCGGAGCCCGGGCTGTTCCAGCAGTCGATGGGATTTGTCGATCGAGAGGGGAACGGCATCCGTTATCAGGCGCTCTACACCGCGTACACCGGACTAGGCGAGTCGCCAATGCCGAATCGCGCTGGAGGCGGACGCGGCGCAGGCGGTGGACCGGCCGGTGCTGCGGCAGCTCCACCTGCGGCGGCTCTTCCTGCAGGTCAGCCTGCGCAAGCCGCACCGCCTGCCCCTCCCGAGGGACCCCGAACCGTGGTCACGTACCTGGAAGTAGCTCCTGCCTCGGACAAGGAAGCCGCTGCGCTGCTGGTGAAGTACCGAGACGCGACTCGGCGGGACGGCGGCAACACAGGCGCCGACGTGTTTCAGCAAAACGGTCGCCCTGGGCATTTTGTCGTTGTCGAACAATGGCGCGACGATGCGTCGTGGAAGGCTCATCGCGGGCTTCCGCACACGACACAGTTCCACGAGAAACTGACCCCGCTACGAGTAGGCCCTTACGATGAGCGTTGGCACAGCGGCATCGCAGGGGGTTCCGGTGCGCCGGCGGCGGCCGGATCCGTGCTCGTCGTCACACACATCGACGTTACGGGGCAAGGCGCGCCCAAGGTGCGAGAGATGCTCCGCGCGCTCTCTGACACGTCCAGGAAGGAATCGGGCAATCTGCGATTCGACGCCCTCCAGGGTGTCCGGCAGAACCATTTCACGGTGGTCGAGGGGTGGCGCGACGAGCGCGCCCGCGAGGCGCATGTCAGCACCGGGCACGCAAAGACGTTCCGTGAAGGCCTTTACGGCTTCGCCGTGGATGGCGCGCCCTACGACGAGCGTTTGTACCGGCTGTTAGCCCCGTAAGTTACGGCCCCAGGCTCGACAGGTTTTTGTTCTTGACACTCAACGCCTCGGGTGATTGCATCCTTTGCGGTATTCGATCAGGAGGTGCTGCATGCGACCCTCGCGCCCCTCGGCAATAGCATTCGCGGTTATCACGGGAGCTCTTCTCCTTGGAGCCGTTGCGTCGGCCCACCACAGCCGGGCAGGTTACGACTCCGCACCCGGCAAGCTGGTCACCAACAACGGTGTCGTCTCGAACGTCATCTGGCGGAACCCTCATGTGTTCGTCATCTGGGACGTGAAGGACGGCAGCGGCTCCGTCGTGAAGTGGACCGGGGAGCTGTCTTCACCAACCACGATGATCAGCGAGGGGATGGCCCGTGACACTTTCAAGGCAGGCGACCCGATCACTGCCACGTTCATGCCTGCGAAGGCGGGCACGCCACACGGCCTCCTCATCAAGGTCGTGCGGCCCGACGGCAAAGTCGTGCTCGATCTGTCAGAGCGGCGCAACCTGCTCGAACAGTAAGCGCAGACAAGGCGAAACGATCATGCGATACCGAATGCGTGTCTTCATCATGACGCTTGCGGCCGTAGCCGCGTTCTCCGGCGCCGCGTCGGCGCAAGAGCCGGGCCGGACGCCGGAGAAGCCTGTTGTGGCGTCCGTCCCTGCGCCCGAGGGCTGGAAGACCTGTCCGCGCTGTCAGAACGAGACCGACCGGCGAGAGGCCAACGCCAAGTACAAAGTCGAGGGCCATGCGTTTAACCCGCGCGATCTGTCGGGCGTCTGGTACGGGGATGTGGCTGCCGGCCGGTTGTTCGTGAATCCCCCACCGTACACGCCTCTCGGAAAAGAACGGTTCGAGGCGACAATCGGCGAGAAGAACGCGGCGGGCGAGTATCTGCACACGAAGGACACGTCGGGCATCGGGAGCGGTGCGCAGGTGAATTGCGATCCGCGCGGCTGGCCGCGGCTGGCGACGAGCAACTACGGCTTCGAGTTCATTATGTTGCCCGACCGGGTCGTCCAGTTCTTCGAACAGACCCATACCTGGCGGACGATCTGGACCGACGGCCGGAAGCTTCCTGAAAACCCGCCGGAGCTGCGGTGGATGGGCTGGAACGTCGGCCGATGGGACGGAAACACGTTCGTCGTCGAATCAACGGGCTTCGACGATCGTTCGTGGATCTCGGCGACCCAACCTGACGGCGGGTTCCCGCACAGCGACCAGATGCGAGTTACCGAGCGCTGGCGCCGTGTGAACTACGGCGCGGTCGAGGTCCAGATCACGATTACCGATCCGGAAATCTACACAAAGCCGTGGGCGCTGCCTTCGCTGCAGGCCGCGTTGAATCCTGGGGCCGAGATCTGGGAGTACTTCTGCGTACCGTCCGACTTCAATACCTTCAACAACGACGTGTACCTGCCGGTCGCTACAGGAGAAAAGAAGTAAGACACCTAAGTCAAAGGGCAAAAGTCAAAGGTCAGAGGTTTTGACTTTTGACTTACGAAACGACGGCTCTCACGGCTTCAGGGCTTGTATTTGGATTTCCTTCAGCGGCTCGAGCTCTCGCGGAAGTTCCGTCTGTCCGGCGGGCCACTTGTTCGACTTGAGGAGAAACGCGGTCACGTCAGCGGTCTGCTGACGTGACAACGTGCTCGGCTGGTTGAGCGGCATAGTGATACGGATCCGCTCGAACAAATCAGAAAGCGGTAGATCGTTCCAGGTCGAAGTGAAGAGGCCGCCGACGAGCGTCGGGGTCATGTCGCCGCCCTCGAGTTGCGCTCCGTGACAGACAACGCAGCGCTCGTAGTAGATAGTCTCGCCCCGCTTCGCCTGCTCCTCGGTGTAGACGCCGTCCCACACCGATGCGGCCGCAGCCAAGGACACGGATACGATTGAAACGACGAAGACCACGAAGATCACGAAGGTCCCTAAATGGGCTGGGTGCGAGGCCCCAGCTGGATTGGTTTCGAGACCTTCGTGTATTTCGTGGTTCATTGTTGTTCGTGTTCCTGACGAGTTGTTCTACCGCGTTTCCCGTCTCGGGTCGGCATTCGGCAGTGCGAACGCCAGGTACTCACCCGAGTAATTGCCGCCGCTCACGGCCACGATGATGTACTGCTTGCCGTCGAGCATGTACGTCATTGGCGATCCGCTCTGGATGGCGGGCATCAGAAGGGCACCGACTTCCTTCCCCGTCTTCTTGTCGTAGGCGCGAAGCATCGCGCCACGTGGCCGTCCCGGCGGGGTCGTGATCTGCGGATCGCCCATGACCACGAGCGTCTTGGTAACGACCAGTCCGACACCCGAAGTTCCTGGCTGACCGGTCTTCGGAATGTTCGTCCCCTTCAGGGCGGGATGGTTGCGCACGTTGTCGGGTGTGTCGCCGTGCGGCGCCTGCCAGAGCAGCTCACCGCGATTCAGATCGACAGCGGCGAGCAACCCGTACGGCGGCTTCGAAATCGGCAACCCCTCCACGTTCAACCCAGGAACGGGCGGCGGCGGCGGACTCCCCGCTGCCGGCGCGTACCGCTGCGGCAGGTTCTCGCGGTTGACGATGCCGGCATCAGCCGCGCAGCAGTCCCCGGGGCCCCAGACCTCCGCGAACGGCCGCCCTGCGATGCCGGAGACATAGCGGATGTCGGAATAACCAGCCGGCGGCGCGACGAGCGTGCGCACACCGAACGTGTTGCCCGCTGGCGCAAAGATGATCCCGTTCTCGGGGTCAAGACC
>Ga0075430_100002964_pt1 | contig 14214 bp, 12 predicted proteins | sample RhiMetdeltSRZDD4_FD_75294 | JGI IMG/M metagenome (GOLD analysis project Ga0075430, IMG submission 75294) | Populus rhizosphere microbial communities from Tennessee, USA - Rhizosphere MetaG P. deltoides SRZDD4 | ecosystem: Host-associated > Plants > Roots > Rhizosphere > Soil | place: USA... | reverse complement strand
TGCTCGAAACGGCCCGCGCCAAGTTGCGCGAGGCATTTGGCTACCCCGAGTTCCGGCCAGGGCAGGAGCGCGCGATCGGGTCGGTGCTGTCCGGCCGAGACACGCTCGTTGTCCTGCCCACCGGCGGCGGCAAGTCACTGTGCTATCAGGTGCCGGCCCTGGTGAGCCCGAAGCTCACGGTCGTGGTGTCGCCGCTCATCTCGCTCATGAAGGATCAGGTCGACGCGCTCACGGCGCGTGGCCTGCCCGCAGCGTTCATCAACAGCACCCTCACGTCGTCGCAGGTCGGCGACCGCCTGGCCAAAGCACAGCGCGGCGAAATCAAGCTGCTGTACGTCGCCCCCGAGCGATTCGACGCCGGCAGCACGGCCGAGCGACTGAAATCGATCGGCGTCTCGCTGCTCGCGGTGGACGAAGCGCACTGCATCAGCGAGTGGGGACACGATTTCCGGCCGAGCTACCTGCGCATGCGGTCGGTTCGCGAGCGCCTCGGCGCTCCGCCGACGATCGCGCTGACGGCGACCGCGACCCCTGAGGTACGTCGCGACATCGCCGCCCAGCTCGCCCTCCGGTCGCCGACGATCATCGTGACAGGGTTCGACCGGACGAACCTCCACTACCACGTGCTGCCGTCGCGAACAGACCAGGACAAGGACGACACGCTCGTTCAGACGCTCCGCGAGCACGACGGACTCGCCGTGGTGTACGCCGCGACGCGCCGCAACGTGGAACGGATTACGACCGTGCTCGACCGCGCGCGCATCCCGGCCGCGGCGTACCACGCCGGACTCGACGACGCGCGTCGCCACGAGGTGCAGGACAGCTTCATGAACGAGCATGTGCGCGCGATCGTGGCGACGAACGCGTTCGGCATGGGGATCGACAAGCCTAACGTGCGGCTCGTGGTGCACCACGCGATGCCGGGCACGCTCGAGGCATATTATCAGGAAGCCGGCCGTGCCGGCCGTGATGGGCTGCACTCCGAGTGCGTCCTGCTGCACGCGTTTCCCGATCGCTTCACGCACGAGTTCTTCATCAAGGGCGCGTATCCCGAGCGCGCGCTCGTCGATCAGGTGTATGAAGCAATGCGGCGCGTGGTGGACGCTGCCGGCCTCACCGATCTCGACCCGAACGAGATTTCGCGACTGGTGCCCGGGAAGGTCGGCGCGCGGGAGGTCGATTCAGCGCTGCGCGTCCTCATGCGCGGCAACGCGATCCGGAAGGAAGGCGAGTCCAACTCGTCCGTGCTGGTCCGGCTCCTCGCGACACCCGATCGAATCAAGCGGGAGCTCGCCGATCCGCACGACCCCGAGCTCGGGCTTCTCCGAGCACTGTGGCGCGCTGTGGGCTCGAGGATCCACGAAGGGGCTGTGGTTGGTCTGGACGGGCTCCCGCCTGCCTTCGCGGGCGCCAGCACGGCCATTCCGCTCCTCACATCGCTGCAGGCGAAACAGTTCCTCACCTGGGAACGGATCGGTGGCGGAACTCGGCTCACGAACCCGAAGGCCCCACTCTCCGCGTTCGACATCGACTGGCTCGCGATCGACCGCCGGCGCCGCGCCGAGCTCGCAAAGCTCGACGCCATGCAGAAATACGCGTACACCACCGGTTGCCGGCGCGCCTTTGTCCTTCGATATTTCGGTGACGATTCCGGACGCGGAACCTGTGGCGGCTGCGATAACTGCCTCGGTCTTCACGTTGGGAAGGAGCGCGAGCGGCCCACTCCGGCGCGAACGCGGCGGGAACGCGCAGCCCCCGCTGGTGGGGCCCGACTTTCAGCGACGCGGTCCGAGCCCGATCCGGCGTCGGACGTCGTGTTGAGTGCCGCGGATGCCCGACTCTTCGCGACGCTCAAGGCGCTTCGCAGCTCGATCGCGCGCGAGGAGCAGGTTCCGGCCTACGTCGTGTTCACCGACCGCACGCTGGCCGAGCTCGCGGCGCGGAAGCCGCGCACCACGAGCGGGCTGCTCGAGGTGCGCGGCGTCGGGCAGGCAAAGCTGGACAAGTACGGCCAACGCTTCCTCTCGGCCATCAAGGGTGCCGACGACACGGAAGCGGCATAACAGGTAAACGATCCGGGAACAGGCAGACGGAGCCGCGACGGCATATGGACGACTCGCTCTACTTCAGCGAACAGCATCTCGCGGTCAGAGAAATGGTGCGCGCATTCGCCCGCGAGGAAGTCGCTCCGGTCGCGTCGCATTTCGACGAGCGCGCCGAGTTCCCGTGGCAGAACATCAAGAAGATGGGCGAGCTCGGATTGCTGGGTGTTCCGTGGTCCGAGCGGTACGGCGGTGCGGGGTTGGACTACATCGCCTACATGCTCACGATCTACGAGATGGCGAAAGTCGATGCCTCCCACGCGATCACGATCTCGGCCCACACGACACTCGGCACCTCGCCCATCGTCCACTTCGGCACCGAGGAGCAGCGGCAGCGTTACGTTCCGCTCCTTGCCACGGGCAAGGTGCTTGGTGGATTCGGTCTGACCGAAGAGAGCGCCGGCAGCGACGCCGGCGGCACTCGCACGACAGCGGTGCGCAAGAACGGGCACTACGTCATCAACGGGTCGAAGCGGTTCATCACGCACGGCGGCGTCGGCGAGATCTTCGTCGTCACGGCCGTCACCGATCCGAAGAGGAAAACGAAGGGCATCACGTCGTTCATCATGACGAAGCCCACGACCGACCTCGCGAAAGCGGCGGAGGTCGGAGTGGGGCACGACCCGTCGCTCCCTGCGATGAGAGGTTTCAGAGCGGGGAAGAAGGAGGACAAGCTCGGCTGGCGCGCGTCGGACACGTGCGAGCTGATCTTCGAGGACGTCGAAGTGCCGGCCGAGAACGTGCTCGGCGAAGAGGGACAGGGGTTCGTGAACTTCATGCGGACGCTCGACGCCGGTCGCATCGGTCTGGCGGCGCTCTCGTTAGGCCTGGCCGAAGGGGCGTTCGAGCAGGCGATGCGCTACGCGACCGTCCGCCGGCAGTTCGGCAAGCCGATCTACGAGTTCCAGGGTGTCCAGTTCCAGCTCTCCGACATCGCAACGGAGATCGAAGCGGGAAAGCACCTGATGTTCCACGCGGCATGGCTCGCGCAGCACGGCAAGCCGTTCACGAAAGAAGCGGCGATGGCGAAGCTGTACTGCTCCGAGCTCGCCATGCGTACGACGCTCAAGGCCATTCAGGTGCACGGCGGGTACGGCTACACGCGCGACTATCCAGTCGAGCGCATGATGCGTGATGCGAAGATCTGCGAGATCGGCGAGGGAACGTCGGAAATCCAGCGCCTCGTCATCGCGCGGAGCCTCCTCCGGGAGATGGCGGATTGACGTACGAGCAAGTCGCGAGGCGCTTACGGCTGCCACTCGGCTTCATTCTCGCGGGACTCTACGTGTTCTTCGGGCCCCGACCGACACCGCTGACGCTCGCAATCGGTGGGCTCATTGCGCTCGCGGGATTGGTCGTGCGCGCGTGGGCAGCGGGGCACATCGTGAAGAACGATCGGCTTGCGACGACCGGCCCGTACGCACACACGCGGAATCCGCTCTACTTCGGCAGCTTTCTGATCGCGTCTGGATTCGCGATCGCCGCCCACTGGTCGCTGTTGCTGCTGGTCGTTGCGTTCTTCACGCTCGTTTACGGCCCCACGATCGAGCGCGAGCGAGTGAAGGTGAGCGCGCTGTTCCCTGACGCGTACTCTCGCTGGGAGCAGAACGTGCCGGCATTCGTTCCTCGGCCGACTGCGTGGCGAGACCCGATGGGTGTCGAAGCTGAACAGTTCAGCCCGGCACTGTACATGCGGCATGGCGAGTGGAAGGCTGCCCTTGGTTTTATCCTGGCCATGGGTTGGCTCGTCTTCCGGATGACCACCCGATGATGTTCAGCGCCCACCCTACCTCGCTCCTGGATGCGCCGTCGCGCGTTATGCGCGCGATCGCGGCGTGGTGCGCGCTGGTCCGTATTGCCACCGGTTTTCCCGTATGGGGCGTCGCGCGACTCGCGACGCGCCTTGCGTCCCCGTCGCGTCCCTGGCGCTCCCTGAGAGCGTCGCGCGGACGCGGCCCTTCAGCCCGGCGCGGTGCCATTCAACTCACCCGCGATCGGACGCGACTCCGTTCACTGCCGGTACCGACTGACGAAGGCGTGGTTCGCCCGCGCGTGCTTCGTCAGGGCGTATCCCGGCCGGATGCTCGGCGTTCGATCACGCGCCACCAGCTGAAGACCTCTCACGAGGACAACGCGCTCGGCGTGCAACGCCGCTCGCGCGTCACTGTCTCAACCACATTTTCCCATCGCCGTGCGCTCGGCGGAGAGTCGCTCCGACGTCAGCAGCCGGCCGATCCACATGAAGCGAGAAATTCTCATCAATGCGAACCCGCGCGAGACGCGGGTCGCGATCCTCGAGGACGACCAACTCGTGGAGCTCCTCGTCGACCGCCCCGAAGCCCGGCGGATGGTCGGCGACATCTACCTCGGCAAAGTCGAGGCAGTACTTCCGGGCATTCAGGCGGCGTTCGTCGACATCGGCACTGAAAAGAGCGCATTCCTCCACGCGTCCGACCTCGTCTTCGACGAAGACGAGGAGGACGATGACGCGGACGACGAGGAAGGCGGCGACTCTGACGATGCGCCTGGCCGCGGCCGCCGCGCCAAGGCGCCGCCGATTCAGGAGCTGCTGAAGCGAGGCCAGGAGATCCTCGTGCAGATCTCCAAGGAGCCGATCTCCACGAAGGGACCGCGCGTGACCGCGCAGATCTCGCTCGCCGGGCGGTTCCTCGTCTACATGCCGTTTGCGAGCCGGGTGGGCGTGAGCCGCAAGATCGGTGAGCGCGCCGAGCGGCAGCGACTCCGCGAGCAGGTGCAGGCGGTGCTTCCCGCGGACTCCGGTGGGGTGATCGTTCGCACTGTCGGCGAGGACGTCACCCAGGACACCTTCGGTCGCGAGCTCAACACGCTCATCGGCCAGTGGAAGCGGATCAAGAAGAAGACGCACTTCCTGCGCGCCCCCGCGCTCGTGCACCGCGAGACCAGCCTCACCCGCGGCATCATCCGCGATCTTTTCAGCACGAAGATCGAGGGGCTGTCCGTGGACTCGAAGCAGGTTTACAACGAGATCATCGATTACCTGAAGGGGATCGCCCCCGAGCTCGTCGATCGCATCAAGCATTACGACGAACCCTCGCCGCTCTTCGACAAGGCGGATATCGAGACCGAGATCCGCGACCTCTTCAAGCGTCGCTGCGATCTTCCGTCGGGCGGGTACTTGATCATCGAGCCGACGGAGGCGCTCGTCTCGATCGACGTGAACTCAGGCCGCTACACGGGCAAGAAAGACCCGGAGAAGACGATCCTGAAGACGAACGTCGAGGCAGCTCGCGAGGTGGCGCGACAGCTCCGGCTCCGCGACGTGGGCGGCATCATCGTCTGCGACTTCATCGACATGGAGTCGAAGCAGAGCAGGGACAAGGTGCTCCAGGAGCTGCGGACGCACCTGGGTCGCGACCGGGCGAGGACGAAGGCGTTCGCCGTCAGCGAGCTCGGCCTGGTGGAGATGACTCGCCAGCGCGTTCGGCAGAGTCATCTGCAGAGCATGACCGAGCCGTGCCAGACCTGCCATGGCACGGGTCGCGTCTTCACTCCGGAGACGATCGTTCGGCGCATGGAGCGCTCGGTGAAGCGCATGTCCGTCGAGGGCAAGCGCGATCACCTGGTGATTCGCCTGCACCCGGACGTCGCTATGTACGTCCTGGAGCAGGAGCCGGACATGGTGAAGAAGCTCGAGAAGAATGTCGGCTTCTCGCTCGAACTGCGTGATGATCCGTTACTTGGGCCGGACGAATTCAAGCTCGTCGTGAAGGGCGCCGGGAGAGACGTCACCCAGCAGTACGCGGTGGCTTGACATCAGGGACTAGGGACTGGGGACTACTGATAGCTGATAACTGAAAACTGAAAACTGATGACTGATTACTGCTTCAGCTCTCGATGTAGTCCTCGAATTCCACATCGGAGGAAGCCCCAGTAATCAGTCGTCAGTAATCAGTTACCAGTTCTCAGTTCTCAGTTCTCAGTTCTCAGTAGGTGTTCCTGGTTCCTTGTCCCTAGTCCCTGCCGTTGACACGTAAGTGCCTACGAAATATGTTGCTAGGCTCTACGTCCAACCTGCGTTTCTTCGATTTCCAATGTCCTACGCGATCATTCGCACCGGCGGCAAGCAGTTTCGTGTCGAGCCGGGCATGACGCTCCGAATTCCGTCGCTGGTCGGCGACGCCGGAGCTTCGGTCGAGTTCAACGACGTTCTCCTCGGCTCCGACGGTAACTCGGTGCGCACGGGCGTCCCGACGTTGTCGGGTGCCAAGGTCACCGGCGAGATCGTCAAGCACGGTCGCGGCGAAAAGATCGTCGTCTTCAAGTTCAAGCGCCGGAAGAACTACGCTCGCAAGCAGGGGCACCGGCAGGGCTTCACGGAAGTCCGCATCAAGGACATCACGCTCGGCTGAGCGAGGGCGATATGGCTCATAAGAAAGGCGTCGGCTCGTCCCGCAACGGCCGCGACAGCAATCCGAAATACCGCGGCGTCAAGAAGTACGGCGGCGAGCGGGTGGTTGCCGGCAACATCATCATCCGCCAGTGCGGCACCAAGTGGCACCCCGGCCGGAACGTCGGCATCGGCACGGACTACACGATCTATTCGCTCATCGACGGGGTCGTGAAGTTCGAGCACAAGAACAAGAACCGCTACAAGGTCAGCGTCTACCCGGCACAGGCCGAAGAGACATCGGCAGCCTGAGAGCTGCCCGGATCGTCAAAGCAAAGCCCCGCGGTTCGCGGGGCTTTTGCTTTGCGGTGTCCGGCGACCATGGCCCCCGACGAGCGTCACCCAGCCACCCACCCCGAGCAATCAGTCACCGACGGTCGGCGGCGCTGAGCGCACGGCATCCGTCCTGCACCGGTGCAACATCATTTCACCGCCCGACGTAGTGGGACGGTACTTATCTCTCTCGCGGGAACGCCAATGGCAATCTGGGACAAGCTCAAGACAGAACTGGATCGCGCCGGAAAGGCGGCGCAGAACGCCCTCGACGAGGGCAAGATTCGCCTCGAGGCCTTTCGCACGCGACAGCTGGCCGACAAGGCCGCGCAGGCGCTCGGCTATGCGGTGTTTCGCGCCAAGCAGTCGGGCTCGGATCTCGACCCCGAGAGCTTCGAGCGGCTCCGGGCGACGCTCGCGACGCATGAGAGCGAGGCTGCCCGCCTCGAGCAGCAGTTGAGGGAGGTGGCAAACGACGCCTCAGCGAAAAAGTCCGCCGAGCCGCCGGGCACCGGCCCGACGTCGTCGACGTCGTCAGCGCCTCCAACCGACCCGCCACCGCCACCAGACGCGCCGGCGATGTAGAGCGCGTCCGCGACCGCAAACGCAACCCTCGGGACGCCTCGCTTCGGAGAGCTTCCCGAGGGTTGTCTGCTGTTTGCTGTTTGCTGTTTGCTGTCTGCTGTTTGCTGTTTGCTGGTTGCTGTCTGCTCGTGGCTGTCTGCTCGTGGCTGTCTGCTCGTTGCCGTTGCTCTTGGCTGATGGCTGATGGCTGATGGCTGCCGCGCAGCGGCTGATGGCTGCCTACCTCCGGTACGCCGGCGGATACGTCTTGTACCGCTCCATGAGCTCGTCCTGCCGCGACATCCCGGTGATCTCACGCCCGCGGATAATCACGCGTTCGGCGCGCGTCGCGAACTCGAACGGGTCGCCGCTCCACACCACGACGTTCGCATCCCGACCCGGCTGAAGGGAACCGATCCGATCAGCCACGCCAAGCGCCTCCGCCGGGGTGAGCGTGACGGACCGTAGCGCATCCTCCCATTTCATGCCGAACGCGACGGCGACGCCAGCATCGTACTTCAGGTTCCGGACGTTGAACGTCGTCTCGTCGCCGCTGCCATTGCCGATGAGGATGACCTTCACCCCAGCCTGCTGGAGCAGCCCGGCGGTCTCCTGACGGGAGCCTAACGCCGCGAAGCTCGTCGGGATGTTGCTCATCGACCCGACGACGACCGGCACGTTCGCCGCCGCGAGCCGGTCGGCGACTTTCCAGGACTCGGCACCGCCCGCGATGATGACGCGGACGTTCGTCTCGCGCGCGAGGCGGAGCACCGCATCGATGTCGCTCGCCTGATCGGCGTTCACCATCAGCGGCAGCCGGCCCTCCACGACAGGGATCAACGCCTCGAGATCGCCGCGGCGGGCCGCGAAGTCTCGCGTTTGGGCTCGCTCGAAATCGGCGCGCCGTCGCGAGTACGCGCGCGCGTCCTGCAGGAGCTCGCGGAGTCGCGCATACTGCTCACCGCGTGCGTTCGTCCCCCCCGACCGCGCGTCGCCGTACTGCGCGACCATCGCGACGGGCGCCTTGTTGATCATGTCCGTGATCGTCCCGGGAATGAGATCGATGAGCGCTGCCTGTCCGGCAACCAGTCCGCCCGTCGGCACGATCACCACCGACGTCACCCCGTCGTTGCGGGCTGGCGCCAGCATCGTGGACGCCGGGTTCACGCCTTCCCACACCGGGAACGCAGCAGCGATGGCGTTCTCGCCGCGCGCGCCACGGTCGACGGTCGCCTGGACCTGACCGATCTCGCTCACGCCCAGCCCCGTGAGCGCGTTGACCAGGCCTGGCGTGACCCATTTCCCGGTCGCGTCGACGCGCGTCGCTCCCTCGGGCACGCTGACGTTCGCGCCGACCGCGACGATCTTGCCGTCCCGAATGAGCACCGTGCCGTTCTCGATGACCGGCCCGCTCACGGGATGCACGCGCCCGCCCGTGATTGCGACGGTTTGTGCCTGGGCAGCGAGAGGCAGGGCCGCCAGAGCGACGATGCCTAACGTGACGGTCGTCAGTCGCGCCCCCCCGGATGGCCGGTAGGCACCTCCGGTTCCCGGTTCCCGGTTCCCGGTTCCCGTCATTTTGCACCTCCCGCCGGCACGTTGCCGAGCTCGAAATCGGTTCGCCACCACGTTGCCGGGTTCGCACGGTCGTATGACGACGCGCCGTCGATCCACACCCGGTCCACGCGCGAGTACACGCTGAACGGATTGCCGGACCAGAGCACGACGTCGGCGTTCTTGCCCACCTCGATCGACCCGATCCTGTCCTCGAGCCCGATCGCCCATGCGGCGTTGATCGTGAGCCACTTGATCGCCTCGTCCTCACTGGTGCGGATGCCGAGACGCTCACCGGCCGCCATCGCCTTCGCCGCGTCGTGATTCAGGCGCTGCATTCCGGATGGATCGTCCGAGTGGACGACGGCACGCGCTCCAGCCGCCGCGACCATCGCGAGGTTCGCGCGCACGCCATCCATCGCCTCCATCTTGAACCCACCCCAGTCGGACCAGAGCGACGCCGAAATCCCTTCTTTCGCGAGCAGGTCGGCGATCTTGTACGCCTCCACGCCATGGTGGAACGAGCGGATCCGGTAGCCGAACTCCTTCGCGATGTCGATCATCTGCGCCATCTCGTCGGCGCGATAGCAGTGGTTCTGGACGAGAATGTTGCCGCGCAGCACTTCCGCGAGCGTCTCGAGACCGAGATCACGCGTGGGAGGATCGCCTTGGCGATCGGCATTCCATTTATCCCAGCGACGGCGGTATCCCTCGGCCTGAATCCACGCCGCGCGGTAACCCGCGACGTTTCCCATGCGCGTCGACGGTCCGCGTTGCGCGTACACGCGCTTCGGATTCTCGCCGCACGCCATCTTGAGGCCGTACTTCGCGCCGGGGAATTTCATCCCCTGCACGGTGCGCGACGGCACCATCTTGAGGATCACGCTGCGGCCGCCGATCAGGTTCGCCGAACCCGGGAGGATCTGCGCCGTCGTGACGCCGCTCGCGAGCGCGCGCGGGAACTGCGGATCGTGCGGCCAGACGGAGTGCTCGGCCCACACGTGGGCGGTGACCGGGTTCGTGGCTTCGTTGCCGTCGGAGAGCGCGTCCACGCCCGGCGCCGCGTACACGCCGAGGTGTGAGTGACTGTCGATGATCCCGGGGGTCAGGTATTTGCCGCGTCCCTCGACGACGTCCGCGTCCGCCGGCGCGCTCACCGTCGTGCCGACCGCGGCGATCTTCCCATCACGGAGAAGAACGCTGCCGTTCCGGACGGTCGGACCGGCTGCGGTCATGATGGTCACGTCGCGAATGAGCGTCACGCGCGACGGTGGTGCCGCGTACGTGCTCGGGAACGGGTCAGCGTTAGGCGCCGAGATGGCGCCCGGACCGAGCGATGGCCGCGCCGAATCGCTGCGCGCCGCGGTCGGTGCCGCAGCGGGCCGCGGCTGCGGTGCCGTCGTTGTCTGGGCCGGCGCACACGCCGCGACGAGCGCGGCCGCGGCGACGAATCGAGTTCGCATTGCGGGCGTTGATCTCCGGCTTAGGGCGAGTGACGAGTCGTTACTCCATGCGGAGCGACGGCAGCGAAGCTAGACGACGTGCCTGACGACCGCGAGGGCTCAGCGCGGTGTGCGCGCGTCGACGAGGGCACGCATGTCCGCGGGCGCATCGGTGCAGATGCCGTCGACCCGCCAGTCGATCAATCGATTGGCGACATCCGCGTCGTTCACCGTCCAGGCGATCACGCGCCCGCCGCTCGCGTGCACGCGTTCGACGAGCACTTCGTCGACCAGGCCCCATTGCTGCCACAGGTCTCGCGCGCCGGCGTCGCGAAGCGGGCGAATCGGATCGATCGGGTAGCTCGTCTGGAGGATACCGGTAGGAATTTCGCGCGCGAGCTCGCCCACCCGGCGGGCGACGCGATGGTCGAAGCTGTGTACGGCGCAGCGGCGGCCGGAGGATCGAATCGTCGTGACCACTTCCTGCTCGATGCCGGATGCCTTCACTTCCACGTAGACCATGCCCGCTTCGGGTGCGGCGCGCAGCACCTCGGCGAGCGTAGGGATGCGCTCACCGGCAACGAGGACCGCCTGTACCTTCCCGACGGAGCTCTCGGCGATCGCGACTCGCGTACCCGAGTCGCCAGGCCGCACGTTCGTAACGGCGTCATGATGAACGACGACGACGCGGTCGAGAGTGGCGTGCACGTCGAGCTCTACCCCCTCAGCGCCGGCCGCGAAGGCACGCGCGAACGAGGGCAGGGTATTCTCGCGGAACTCTCTCGGCGAACCGCGATGACCGATCACCTCGGGCAGGGGCCCGCGAACATGTTCGTAAGCCATTGATAGGCGCGAACCTAGACATGCTCGTCTCGCGTGTCAAGCGAGCCTTAACGATGCCGGGCCCGTGGCGTCCAACGAGTTGAACCGCATGGGCAAGGACCGTGACCCGAATGACGATTCCACCGATGTCGCCCTCATCGCCCGGTGGAAAGCCGGCGACGAGCGCGCGGCCACCGAACTGGTGGAGCGGCACGCGCCGGCGCTCGCGCGTTTCGCCATCAGTCTCGGAGAACGGACCGACGTCGATGAGGTGGTCCAGGACACGTTCGTACGGGCGTTCGGATCGATCGACTCGTTTCGCGCGGACAGCGCACTCCGAACGTGGTTGTTCACGATCGAGCGACGGTTGATTCTCGACCGGCGGCGGTCGGAGCGGAGGCGGCGCGACGACACGACGCTCGACGAGGCAGATGCCGCAACCGAGTTCGACGCGCTCGATGGGCTGGTCGCGGAAGAAGCGCAGGCGCGGGTCACGCGCGCGGTGGAGCGGTTGTCGAGGCTACAACGAGAAGTGTTTCTATTGCGGGTGAACGAGGGATTGTCGTACAAGGAGATCGCCGAGGTGGTCGGCAGCACGGAGGGAGCAGCGCGGGTGCATTATCACAACGCGATGCGGGCCGTGAAGGAGCTACTCTATGTTTGACTGCGCGAACGTCGAGGTGCGTGAGCTGTTGCCCGAGCTGGCGGCGGGCACGCTCGACGCGCCGACGCGTGCCCGCGTCGAGGCGCATGTCGCGACGTGTACCGAGTGCGCGTCGGAGCTCGAGACGTTGCGCCTGGTTCGCGGCGCGTTCGCGAGCGCGCCGGCGGTGGACACGCGCCGCATTGTCGCTGCGCTGCCGAAGCCCCCGATCGTTGCGCCGCTTCCTCGACCGCAAGTTGCCCCGCGTCGCTGGATGGATTGGCGAGTCGCGGCCGCGCTGACGATGGTGACCGTCGGAGGACTGTCCGTTGTGGTCTCACAGCGTCGTCAGCAGAACGGGGAGGACGGGCATGCGGCGGCGCTACCTCGCGCGGAGACAACGCTGGTCGTGCAGCCACCGGTGAGGCTCGCGGTCGATACTCAGGCTCCCGCACCACGGCCACAAGCCCCACGTGTCCCCTCGGCTACGATCCGCGCCGAGAAGGCTCAATTATCGTTCGGTGGCGGTGTGGATGATCTCGACCGGGCGTCGCTCGAGGCGCTCATGGGTGTCCTCGATGAGATCGAGCGCGCGCCTGTCGCCCCATCGGCGGAGCCGGGTCGCGTGACGGTGTTGCCGATCATCAGCGACGATACCCGATGACGACCGTGCACATGGACGTCATGAACCGCTCGCAGGCGCTGCGTACGTTGATCGCGCGCTCCCTCGTCGCGCTCTCGCTCATCGGCGTCTGTGCGCTCGAGCTGAGCGCGCAGCGTCTGGAACGCCGGCCCGCGCGTCCTGCGGAGCAGGCGCCGGGTCCGGGCGGAGGCGCTCTCGAACGACAATTCCGCGAGCGGCTGGCGGAAGTCGTGCGTCGTCGCCTGAACCTCGACGACACGCAGATGCGTCAGCTTCGCCAGGTGAATGAACGCATCGAGCGCGATCGCATGGGACTGCTTCGCGAGGAGCGACAGGTGCGCACGTCGCTGCGCGCGGAAGTCCTCGCGGGCGAGACCGCGGATCAAGGGAAGATCTCACAGCTGCTGGACGACGCGTTGCGGATCCAGCGCCGCCGGCTGGACCTCATCGAAGCGGAGCAGCGGGCACTATCGGCGTTCATGACGCCGATTCAGCGCGCGCAGTACTTCGCGATCCAGGATGACCTGCGACGTCGGCTGGAGGACATCCGGCAACAGCGCCAACAGCGTCGGCCAGGGGCACCAGGTGGGCCGCCGCCCGCGGGGCAACGACCGTTGCCGTGAGCCGAGCGACCGACGCGGGCGCGTTGAGTGCGCCTGCGCGGTCGGCTACATTGCGACTGCGCCCGGGTGGCGGAATTGGTAGACGCAGGGGACTCAAAATCCCCCGACCTTTGGGTCTTACGAGTTCGAGTCTCGTCCCGGGTATTCGGTACGGCTGAGCACGATCGTGGAGCGAGCGGCAGAGATTGACTCCCAAGTCATCTCTGCCGCTTTGCTCATCCAGCACTGGCGCTCAGCTGGCGACACGACCGGCCTGACGCGTTAGGACGAGAACCCCACCGGATGTCCGTGGGCTGCGCAGTCGGCCTCGAGCGAAGGCGCGGTCGTCCGCGCCGGAGCCGAGCCTCTCTTCCACTGGTCGGCAGGGTATGATACCTCCAAGGAGGTATATTACCCCGCCCCCACCACATACTACTCCCCGCCTAACAACCAGCACCAGCCGCTGGGCGATGGCGCCCGAACACCGTTCGTTGTACTTTCGGGTCAGGCGGCGCCGGCCAACGGCGTTAGGATGCGTTAGGGTCCGTTAGGTGAGCTTGCCGATGCCGATCGCCGCCGAAGGCAGGAGCTTCGGATGGAATCGTCGTCACCGATGGTGGAGCACGACCGTGGCGAGCTCTCGGATGGGGTGCCGCTCCCCCCACCGCGCTCGCGGGACCGCGACGGCCTCAGCGCTCTCGAGCGCAAGGCACTCTATCGCGTCCACACCGAGCTGCCGGCGATGCCGGCCTCGCTCGTCGTTCAGATCCTCCTCTGGCCCGAAAAGATCACCGATTGGGCCCGCGACGAGAACGTGACGCCGGCGCTCGTCTACAACATGCTCGGTGGCTTCAAGCCGTATCACGGCCTGCGACAGCGTCTCGCGGAACGGCTCGGAGTCACGAAGGGCGCTGTCGACCACCTGATCGATGCTCGCCGCCAACAGCCGTCGACCCGGCGCATCCCGGAACCGCCCGCCGAGTTTGTCCCGGATGACGTCTCGCTGGCACCGCGCGCACAGCCGTACGACGAGCCCGTGACCCCTGGTGAGCCGAACACGACGGAAGCTCCGCCCGCGGCCGAGTCGCGCGGGGAGCCCCCGGCGCCTACCGACGACCGTCAGATCACGCTCGATTTCTA
>Ga0075430_100002961_pt1 | contig 14216 bp, 10 predicted proteins | sample RhiMetdeltSRZDD4_FD_75294 | JGI IMG/M metagenome (GOLD analysis project Ga0075430, IMG submission 75294) | Populus rhizosphere microbial communities from Tennessee, USA - Rhizosphere MetaG P. deltoides SRZDD4 | ecosystem: Host-associated > Plants > Roots > Rhizosphere > Soil | place: USA... | reverse complement strand
ACTTTCGCTGGCAGCTGCAAGAAGATCTCGCTCAAGTACTCGCTGAGCGGACACGCGAGCGGATCCAAGGACTTCAAAGGGCGGCTACGGTCGACGCCCAGTCGTTGTCCGGTCCTACGCCGGAACCTGCCGGTCTGCCCCCGGGTGATGACACGGACGGTGATGGCCAAGCCGCCGACGCCCAGGCAGCGAATGCACTTCAAGCGCTCGTGACAGGCAACGCAGAGGCGGTGACGCTCGTTCGTGCTCACCTCGCGATAGCGGCTCGAGTGAGCGTTGGCCTAACGCAGTCGACACTTGACATCCACGACATGAACCGTCTGTATGAGTACCGCGAGGAGATCGATCCGACCCAAGACGAGCGGCTGATGCTGGTGCGAACGGCCAGCGTCAATCAACTAGCAGTCCCTGTATGGGGCATCGTCAAGCTAGAAGACGACGACCCTGTGATTTGGCTTGCCCGGACCTTGCTCGAGGACCGCGATGATCACGTCAGAGCAGGAGCATCCGCGGAGCTCGGAACAAAGGGCATCCATGAAGTGGTGCGCGTGCTTCGAGAGCGTGGCGTCGAGGCCAAGGATGTATATGAGCGACTTCTTGAGTCGAGCAGCGACGCGGTTCGGCGTACCGCCATCGCAGCTCTCGGGTCCAGCGGGTTACCAGAAGCTGAGTCGATGTTGCGTCAGCACTCAGTCGATGGAGACTCGGTCCTTGTGTTCGAGCAGCTTGCGATGTTTCTCGCGTCAGGCGATCCGGGTGCCGCTGTAGACCACGCTGCGGAGTCACCGTCCTGGGTCACTCCAAGCTTCCGTGCAGCACTCATCGCGCGAGCCCGCGACCTGCCACAAGACCGATTGGCAGCGTTGCTTAGCGGGACGATCGAAGCCAAAGTTCTCGGACTGCAGCTCGCTTCCGCACGGTCGGACGAACTGTCCGGTGAGGTGTTGGGCCTCCTCGCTGACCGGTCACCTCGTGTGCGCCGTGCGGCAATCGCGACCTGCACCGCGAGAGGCGTCAAGCTTGCCGACAATGTCGTCGAAAAGGCGCTCGAGGATTCCGACGGGCATACGCCGTTCTTTGGGTTTTCCGAGCCCGAACTTTCGAACGAGACGCTACGCCGTGGGCAGCTCGTGCTGCAGACCGCGGCGAGCCGGGCCGCGAGCGTCAATTGGGCGAACCTTCGCGGAGGTGACGCGTTGGCAAGTGCGGTGATGGCGGGAGATGTCGGGGCCGCGGAGCTAGCGCGTCGGAGTCTGGGTGACGACCTCCCGTCTATCAGAGAGACATGTCTAGAAGCTCGCCTCGCGGCGTCCGAGAACGACACCCAGCGTGGCTTCATCCAAACGATGGCTGATGAACACCGGGGACTTCTCGACCGACTGTGGGTCGACGGCGCAATCGCGGGACTTGTGGGCGCCCAGAACTACGAGGCCGGCGATGCTGAGCTCGCGGTGCGCCACATCGACGATGCGATGAGGGGAGATCATGCTGCAAAGCTTCTGGCAGCCACTGCGACCGCCGAGCACCTCGATCCACTTGTCGCCGCTGCTGGTGCCACCCGCGATGCCGCGGTACGACAGCGCTTGATCGAACGCGCTGTCGAGCAATGTGGTGCGAGCGCCGTCTTGGAGCGCGTCGATAGCGTCGATGACCCAGATCGCCTCCTCCAAGTCTTGCTTGCGTTGCTCGCCGACTCCGAACACTCGCTTCCCCGCGAGGCCATTCTGCCCTACCTATATCGACGCGATAACGGCGTGCGCCGGTCAGCCCTTCGGGCGCTGATTGTTGGGCTTACGCACGATGAGCTGAGCGAGTTCCTCGACGCTCAGTCGCGGACATTACCCCGGTATTACGAGGTGGTCGGCATTCTGGATCGCCTGGTGTACGGGCCGGCATTCGCGCAAGCACGGGCGCGAGAAACCCTGGAGTCCCCGTAGGGTCAAAGTCATCGGGTCTCGACGTCGTCGTCCTTGAGGCCCTTTTGCTCCCAGGTCTCATCGTCCGCGATCTCGTGCTGGATCTCCGACTCCTCCAACTCCACCGGCTCGACCGGTGGTCGGGATGGTTTTGGCTCTGGGTCCATGCTGATGATCTTTAGCAGCCGGGACGGTCGAAGTCCGTGGCGTAACCGGCTTCGCACGCGACGCGTCAGAGCGTGCGACCAGTAGGCCGACAGCCGAAACTGCAATCGCGAACGTGAGGAGAGCGATCCCCACTTGGATCGCGAGCACCTTGCGGCCGACCTTATCCCGGTTGTGGACGATCGCCGCCTCGAGAGAAGCGGCAAGAAGTTGCTCCGTCTGACCAACTGACCTTGAGCTCCACGACCGAAGCTTCTGTTCGGTGGGCTTGACCTGCCACTTGCCGACCCAAAGCGAGGCGGCGAGCACGATCGCAGCGACGACCAACGACACGACGCCGATCGTCATCCACGCGTTCCACGATTCCGTGAGCGAACTGTTTGCAAACAAGAGGCCGAGCAGCACGCCCGCAAATCCGAGAGTGCCTGAGGCCTTGCTATCGAGGCCGTCAAGTTGTGCCAGCTGTGCAGCGGCTCGCGCACGAAGGACATCGGCTACGAGCGCGGTGCTGTTCGGCAGCTGGTTGGGTTCTGTCGGCATCTCGGCTAGCGTCGCTGACCATTCGGACGACCTTCTTGAGCCAGCCTCACCCCCGGCGCGCGGCACGCTTCCTGCACGCCTCCGAACACCATCGCCGGCGTCCTGCCACCTGACGATCGCAGCCGAGGCACGGACGTGTAGCTGGCGGATACTCGATGACGCCCGATCCGAAATCGTCGTCGGCGAGGCCCGTGTCGGCGAGACGATTGCTCTCTTTGCCGATTCGCACTAGGCGGGTCGCTGTCACCGCACGCGGAGTGAGCAGTCCTCGGGTCCAGGGGTGGCATGGTTTGCCGTCGCTTGGGTCTGCGGCTTTGGATTCGGGGTGTCGGCGGTAGGCGTCGAAGTAGTCGCGGTAGCTAAGGACAGCCGTGACCCCGTCGATGACCTCTCGGTCGTCTCGTGTCCGGATAGCTCTCGCGCCGGTGGCCGGGTCGTTGCGGTCGATCCAGCTCATGTTCCGTCGTCGCTTCGGGTCGCGTTCGAACGGAGCGATGAGGCTGCCTACGCCGTTCGGGCGTGCTCGTTCGTGGGGCGCGGGATGCGCGAGGCAGAGGAAGCCCCACGGCTTGATTTGGTGGCGATAGTCCTTGCCGTGGTTGTACCTGGCGAAGGTCTTGATGTCGCTGGTGCTGGTCGCGGTGATGCGACCGATTGCGGGGTCGTCGAACCATGTGGGCTCGGGTTGGGGGTAGCCGAGTTCGGTGTCGAGGAGGTGTTGCCACCACTCATCCATCCACGGGTCGGGATTGCCGTCAGGGAGCGGTGGATACGGTGAGAGCAGATGTCCGAGGCCGTGCTCTGAGCGCTTGACCTTCTTCCCGACGCGTAGCAGCCTAGGCCGCCCGGCGTTGTCGCGGGCGAGGAGGCTGTAGCGCTTGGAGGCGATCGCGAAGCACTCGATTTCTCGCTGTGTGCTGGTCCCCGGGTAGTAGTTCTCGTCTTCGATCTGCAGGATCGAGCCTTTGAGCTTCGGATACGGGTTCAGGCTCGCGAAACGGTCGACGATCGTCTCGACGTTCGTCCAGGTCAGGCTCGCGATCGCCGGCTGACAGTCGCGGTCGAGCCTGCCGTTCCGGCATGGCACGGTCCAGCCCTTCTTGGTCGCGACGATGAAGAGGCTGTCGGTGTCGCAGAAGGCGTAGTGGCCTTGTTGGTCGGCGACGAGCCGCATCGCGGTCGCGAGGAGCAGCCTTCCGCCGGCGGCTACCAGGGTTGCGATCAGGGGGCAGAACCATTTGCCGGTTTGTTCGGTCCTGTCGACTGGCGTCAGGTAGCTCGTGCCGTCGGGGAGATGGACGAGGAGCCGTGTCTTCTTGCGGTGCTCGATCGGGTTGAGCTCGATCGGACTGCCGTACGCGGCCGAGTTGGCTGTCGCCTTCATCGCCTGTGCGACCGCCGCGAATGTCGCCTCGGAAGCATGATCACCGGCTCTCTTTACGGTCTCTCCGCGCTTGCGGACGTCGGTGCGTAGCTCGACGAGCCGTCCGATGACATCTTGGCGCTGCGGGTCGACTCGGTACTTCCGGTCGCCGGCTATGTCGATCGCGGCGAGGTCGGATTGTGGTTCGCCGGCCTTGAAGGCGAGGACCTCGACGACGCGGGGCGCCTTGCCCGTTTCGAGCTTGGAGCTGATGCAGTCGGCGAGCGTGTACCACTGCGGTGGTCCGCCGTAGCGGTACGGCAGGCCGACGTTCAGCGATCGCGGAGTCTTCCTGCTTCCGGGTTTCGAGCGCCGTGCGTAGCGCATTCGTGTTGGTAGCCGGTCGCCATCGGGTGCCACGAGGACGAGCCGATCAAGCGTCGGCCACAAGCCCGGATCGAGGACGTCTTCGGCGCTAATTCGGTCTAGTAGCGCCTGGGTGTCGTCGGGTGGCTCGTAGCGCCACTCGATGTTTTCAGCGATTAGGTAGCGCTGTAGCTGCTGTAGGCAGTAGACCGTCGGGTATTGGCTGTTGAAGTCGACGTAGACGCCGGGTACGGCTGTCCGTCGGATTCGGCATTCGGTTCGGCCGCCGTAATAGCTCTCCATGACGGTCGCGGTGATTCGGTGCGGCCATGTGGTTGTTTGCAGGAAGGGAGCTATTTCGAGCTTTTCGAGGTGGGCTTTGCCGATTGAAGCCTCGCTATAGATTTGCCACACCTGTTTGGGCAGCTGATATTCGTCGTAGCGCTCGCGCAGCTTGATTGCGCGCTCCCACGTGACTTGAACGTCTGTACGCAGGTAGTCGAGGTAGCGGCTTGTAAGCCGCTTGCCGTGCTCAGCGCCGGCTTTTTGCGTGTCGGTTTGTAATAGCTTGCCGAGGTGTTTGAGCGAGGGTCGTCCGCCAAATAGGGCGCCGCCGAGAGTTGCGGTATCAAAGAAATTGCCGTGATGGCTGGGTGTTTGTCCGCCGCGGTTCTGATTGCGCTTTTCCGGGCTAATGCCCGCCGGGATTGTTAGTCGGATAAATGCCCCGCCAGCATTGATTCTTTTGATTTGGATGTGGGACTTCTTTGGATCAGGGGATAACTGCAGCGAAAACCCTCCGCGCATCGACTTATCACGGCTTTGCGCGGGTCTATTCGCAATCGAGATGCGGGATAGGTCAAACGGAAGGTTGTGCCCAACGATCAGTCCGCGTCGGTTCCACGCGGTACGTAGAAACACGTCCTCGACAAACTCAGCTTGAGTTAGGAGCCGAAGACCGTGAATACTGGCGTAGCGTTGGAGAGTGCGAAGCTCGGCGGCTGTTAGCGCGTCAGGGTCATAGAACAGACCCTCCTCGCGCAGCCGGCGGCGCTGGCGCAGCTGATAGCTCCCGACGCGTAAGCCTTGTCCGGGATCGAGCGTTGTCTCGGTATCGAAGGCCAAGAGCCATGCGGATGGTCCTGGGTCTTGCCAGCCCGAGCCGCAAAATGTGCGAGCTGGTCGTCCCGGTGTCGTCCACGCACGTACAAAGACGGGCTCGCTAGGTCGGTCTGGGCGCATCAGTCGGTCCACCCGAGGTCGAGCCACCATGTTTGCGAGATCGCTGTCCGTAGCGCGGCGTCAAGCCACTCCAGGAAGGCCGGGACCCAGCCGACGGTTCGATCCAGAATTAGTCGCAGAACGTCAAGCCAGCCACGGAGCGCGGCGGCCGCCCGGAGTAGCGGGCTCCCGTCGGGGTTACGCAGAGTGTCGATGGGCCACAGGCGCTGGGCCTCAGACAGCCAGCGGTGATCGTTTCCGAGCACCGAGACCGTGTCGGCAGGATCATTTGCGCGGGCCTTGAGATGGTGGTCCTCGACGGCGCTTCGTCCTTGCTCCCGCTGGAGGCACTCGTAGCAGCTGATGTCTGGAGCGGTGCCGCATAGTGCCGCCGGATCGGCTTCGCCGCAGCCGCATCGAGGGTTTCGGGTGCCGAGCTGTCGCAGTCGTTGCTCGAGCTGCTCACTGCGGGCGTCGACCCAGTCGTCGAGCTCTCCCATCACGACGCCTGCTCGTAGATCTCGCGGACGTCGACGTAGCCGAATTGCTCGTCGAACTCCTCGATCAGCCCAGGGTCGGTCATGACCGGCAGCCCGTTGACGAGCTCGCCTTCAAATGGCTTCAGCCGATCGACGTTGCCCGTACCGAGGAATGCTTGGTGGCCGCTTGACCAGTACGAGCCGAGCAGCGACGCGTCGATATCGTTGACTTCGACGATCGTGAGTTCGGCCCAGTCGGATCCGTCGTCGTCGATCGGCGCTTTGATGTCGCCGCGGGCGACAAGTACGCGGCCGGACGTGAGTAGCGGCATGCGTTTCATGACCGCACTCCTGGGTTGGTCGCGTCGAGGAGGCTGGCTGCGATCGCGCCGATGTGCTCGAGGTCGTCGAGGCGGCGTCCGATCTCGGCGAGCTCGGCCGATGATGCGCTCGCCTGGGTATCGATGACCCTGGTTGCGTCGCCCAGTAGCGCCGTGGAAAGTCGCGAATACGCGCGGACGAATGCCGCACTCTGAGCTTGGTGATTCCGTGATCTGTACTGAGAGCCAGTCTTGTCGAGATGATCGTATGGGCGGGTCATGGGCGCCCACCGTAGGGACGGTGTGTCTTGGCGTCTAGGGACCAGTTTGATGTAAGCTGTAAAGGTGCCTTCTAGACAGGGCGAATCGGATGGTCGCTACACCGCGGAGCAGCTGCTGCGGTCCGCGCGAGCCGCCGGGCACAACGACGTGTCGCGCAGGCTGATCACCGATTGGGTCGCGATCGGGCTCCTCGACAAGGCAACCGACCGGGGTCGGGGCCAAGGCCGCGGAAAGACCTATACGTGGCCCAAAACACAGCGCGACCTCTTCGTTGCCCTGCTCAACCAGCGAGAGGTCACAGACGTCAAACGGGCCACCCTGACCAATGTCCCAGTGGTCACCTGGCTGTTGTGGGGCGACGCCTACGTGCCGCTTCGGCAGGTCCGGCGAGCGCTCGGCACCTGGACCGAGCAGTACGGCGGCGCTCGCAACCAGAAACAGTCCCTAGCGGGCGCCCGCGAGGTGCTCGAGGGTCTTGCGCATCGCGACGCCACCAAAGCCGACCGCCAACAACTCGAGACAGCTATTGCTCAGGCCGCCGGCCGCGCAACCGTTGACCCTGAAACGCTCGCGCCACTGGTCCGGCGTGTGTTCGATCCGCACGAAACTGGGCTGACGCGAGGCCCGCTCGGCCTAAGAGATGCCGACGGCTACATCAAGCTGGTAGTCGCGCGTATGCGCGGCCTTATGCGGACCAAGATTGCTGCCGATCGCGACTACTACGCAGCTCGAGACACCTACCAGCGGTTCGGTCCAGCATCTACGCCAACGCCTCTGCGAATTGGAGGTCAGATCGTCACGGCCCAAGCCCTCGGCGCAGAGACCCCGTCCTTCGAGCAGATCGCGAACAGTGCCTGCCTGGACCTCATCACAGTGCTTGGCGCTCAGGCTCTCGCGGAGGATGCATGACGTCTACGGACCCCACGAACCAAGGATCCGGCGTCGTCGTCGCGGCGGGCTACGGGCTCAAGATCTATGTCGAGCGTGGCCACCTGATCATCGTCGACGGGGCCGGGCGCGATCGGATCACCCGGCGATATCACCGCGCGACAAGCAAGCTGCGACGTGTTGTTGTGATCGGTCACGACGGCTACATCACCCTTGAAGCCATGCGATGGATCCGCGACATCGGCGCTGCGTTCGTCCAGGTTGATACCGACGGCAACCTGATCGCGCTCAGCGCCGCAGCGAGACATCACGAGTCGAAGCTCCGTCGCGCCCAGGTCCTCGCCGCAACAAGCGAGACTGGCCGAGCCGCGATCGTCAATCTCCTTCGAGCCAAGCTCGAAGGGCAGGCGGCCATCGCCGAGCGTCTGGCCCACCTCAAGGCCACCGTCCGCGTAAAAGACGCGACGCCGGTCACCGTTGCAGCTGCGATCCGCGAGTCCGCCGCGGCGATGAATCCCGGGCTGAGCTTCACCGGGCTCCGCCAGCTCGAGTCCTCGGCCGGTCGCAACTACTGGCAAACCTGGGCGCGCGTCTCCGTCACGTTCGACGCGAGCTGGCGCCGCACCATCCCCGACCATTGGCACGTGGCCGGTCCGCGTACCTCAGCCGCTGAGGAGAAGAAGCGTGCCCGCAAGGCCACCACACCGGTTCACGCGATGCTCAACTACACCTACGCCATCCTCGAAACGGAAGCGACCATCGCAGGCCACAAACTCGGTTTCGACCCCAGCCTGGGTCTCATGCACGTGGACCAGCGCTATCGCTCAAGCCTCGCGAGCGACCTCATGGAGCCCGCACGCCCAGTCGCTGACGGACTCGTACTAGACCTAGTTGGCAATCGGCGACTTCAACGCGGGGACATCCAAGAGACCCGCGAAGGCGTCTGCCGCGTCGGGCCTAAGCTGGCGCGGTATCTCGCACAACTTTCGCCGAGCCTGCGCGCGGCTGTCGCACCGCACACAGAACAACTCGCCAGGACCCTGCTTGCGGAGCCAGACCACCCGACGCCCCTGACTCGGACGCGGCATCGAGCGGTCACTCAGCGCACGAGGACGCTGTGAGTGAGTCAGGCTTCTGGCCTCTTGGTCTCAAGGTTCGCCTGAAGCGTCGACTTGAAGTCGCCGACTGTCCCGTCGCGTAGGGCCTCAAAGAACCGGTCGTAGTCGACCGGCGACAGGAAGTGGAACGAGTAGCGACGCTCGGACGCTTGTTTCTTCAACAGATCGTTGACGACCTTGAAGTGCGCGATCGAAGATTGTGCCTTGCCGACGTTCTGCCACGAGTCGTCGGCGTCCATCTTGGTTTCGACGACCACCGCAAGGTCTGCGTCCTTGGCCAACAAGAAGAAGTCCGGGTTGAACCTGCCTCGCTTGCTCCGCCCGATCCCACCTTCCTGCCACGTGTACTCGATCTCGTAGAAGCTCGTGTCGGGCGCCTTGACCCACGACTTCAAGACGGCGGCGTTTTTCGCCTGCATGAGCTTGCGCACGAACCGCAACTCTGGCCGGTGAGAGGTTAGGACGACGTTGGTCGGGGATTTGAAGTCGAAGCTGTTCGGGATCTCGTCGATGTTGGTGGGCGCGTCGATGTCGAGCGCCTTGTCGAGCGCGACCACGTCATCGTCCTCCGAGAGCCCACGGCTTTCCTCGTCATAGAACAGGCCCGTGGCATTCGTCAATCCGGAGATCCGCTCGTAGACGACGCGCATGTCCTGCGTCGAAATCGTCTTCAGACCGGTGGGCTTGGCGACGATCTTTGCCTTCGGGACTGCCGTGCGCTGGCGAAGCCCCCCAAAGCTGTTGAGGATGATCTGACGGTTCTCTTGGTTGACCTGTCTCCCATCGCCGCCTCGGCTCTTGAGCGCTCGAACGACAAGGTCGGAGACTTTCTTGCGTGTGTATTCCTTGGCAAGCGTGCCGCCTGTTCGAGCATCCGCGTCAAGCAACTTGCGCCGGACCTCCTCGATCACATCGTCGACCGGATAGAGGCGGTGAATCACCTTGGTGGTGAGGACTTCCGAGCGGGTCTCATCCGTAGCCGAGACGAACTTGGTCTCCTCGGTCGCGTCGAGCTGAGGGTGCAGGTTGAGCTTGGTCAGCTTCTTATTGACCTCGAGCTTCTTGCCGGTCTCGCCGGTGGTCACAGCGGCGTACTCGGGAAGATGAAGGTCGAAGTGAGGCGCCCCGTCGCGCTGTACCGGCCGCTGACCCATGGTGGTCTCGACGTCGAGTATCTCGGCGACGAACTTGTCGATCTCCGGTCCCCACCGCTGGTGGTTGAAGACCCAGACGATCGGCTGTCCGGACACGCCTTTCGGGATCCGCAGTCCCCGTCCGAGTACCTGCGAGATCAGGAGCTTTGAGTTGAACGCGCGCTTCTCGTGTGGATAGATCTGAAAGACGTTCTTAACGTCCCAACCTTCGCTCAGCATTGACACTGAGACGATCCACTCCGTGGAGTCATCAGCGTCGTCGACCGTGGCAAGCTTCTTGACGGCCGCCTTGTGCTTCGCCGATGACGTGACAAGTAGGACGCGCTGCTCAGCGAGCTTCTTGGTGTAGCCCTTCTGCGTGGCGAGGAACTCGCGAAGCTGCTCGGCGAGCTTCTCGGCCGCATTGATATTGGCGGTAACCGCGATCGTTAGAGGCTTGTTTGGCTTGTGGGTCTTGCGGTTCTTCTCGTGATTGTTCAGCAGCTTGAGGAACCGCTCCTCTTCGGTAGTCGATTCGTCCTCTTCTAGGTAATAGACCTCCTTGACCCAGCGCTCGTTGATCGCGTCACGGATTGCGTACCGATCCACGACGTCAGCGAAGTATTCGTTGCCGACGTAGCACGTGCCGGAGACGCCGAGGTGGTAGCGAAAGCCGAAGCGCTCAGCAGCAATGAAGTCATGCCACCTTCGACGGTCAGCTACGCCGCCGGCGATCACATGGTGGGCCTCGTCCGAGATGACGAGCGTCCTCTCGCCAAGGCCCGTGAACGAGTCGTCGAGAGACGACCCGCTCCGTTCGTACGTCGCGTGGATGTTCTCAACGCAGATTTCCCCCGGCTTGATCGTCGATCCCGCATCGACGATGGTCGGGATGGGAATCCCGGAACGGACGGGCAGCACGTTGGTCAGGTCCGCGTTCGACGTCAATTCGTTGAACTTGGACTTGAGGCCGCTCTCGATCGTGAGCGACGGGCAGAGCACAAGCACCCGGTCGACGATGCCCTCATTGAGCATGACGCGGGCAACCGCGTACATGACGTAGCTCTTGCCGGTTCCGGTCGCGAGGTCGAGGCTGCAAGACAGTATGTCCGGGAAGGCGAGGCGCTCGATCAGGGCCTCCTCGGACCCGTACCGGCGCTTGAGATCCGGCAGAGCAGCAAACGACTTGCGGGACAGCTCAGCGGTGTCCTTGTATTGACCGCCACAGAACAGGCGAAGGACGCTCCGGGACGCACGACCCTGGTAGTCGCGGTTATTGCTGATCTCGTCGAGGAACTGGTCGTAAAGGTCGAGTGGGAACTTGTCGCGGTCATAGCTCTCGGAAACTGCAAGAACGAGCTGATCCGGCGAGAACACCTCGCCAGTGACCCTGGCTTTCGCGTTCACTTCTTGCCCTTAGTCAGCTCGATGGTCTGGCGGAGCTCGTTACCGAAGGTGTCGATGAGGACGAGCCGGAGCTTGTCGCCGCAGTCGTCCACTGGGATATCCCACTTCCAGTCGTTCGCTCGGAGGTCCTCGCCGAACCGATGCTGGTCGAGCTGGAATCCGTTGTCGCCATACGCCAAGTCGACCATCGCGACCGATAGGTCGTCGCGTCCCTGATTCTCCAGTTCGGCGAACACGTCGGGATCAAGTCCACCGCGGCGGAACTCCTTGATCGAGATGCGGACCGAGTCCTTCAGGCGGCGCGCGGTGAGCTTGGCCTCGGGCAGGTCCATGAAGTCAAAGCCGTAGGCATCGAGTGCGTCGTTGACCTCCTCGACAGAGAACGGCTGACCGATCGGACGGAACTCCTCATCATGCAGCGCCTCTATGACCGAGTACGGAACGCGCAGAACGAAGTAAGTCAGCCGGTCTAGGGTGATCATGTTCTCGAAGAGATATGGGTCGCATCGGGAGTCCGGGGCTATTACATAGACGACTGAGTTCACCTGCGCGGCGATACGTTCGTGCAGGGTCTGGACGTACTCGATCCCCATCTCCGCTTCGGTCTCGTCGAACGGGAAGATGTGCACTGGATCCCCACCTCGCGTACCGCTGATCGCGATGTCTTTGATCGAGCTCGGGCTAGCAGCACACCCGAACAGCTCTAACGCAAACTTCTCGAATTCGGCGAAGGAGAGGTCGTTCAGCCGGTTGTTGTCATAGAGGCCGGCGTGGACCACGTCGAATGGAGCCGGTGGCACGGCCTTCTTCTTCCGACCCTTGCCCTCAGTCATCGACAGCAACCGCTGCTGCGTTGTGTAGATCGCGAGCTTGCCGCAATCGACCGCGATCCAGCGACGCCCGAGGCGTTCCGCTGCGATGGCGGCCGTACCCGAGCCGGCAAAGGCGTCCAGCACAAGATCCCCCGGCTTCGAGGAGGCGGCGATGGCCAGCTGCAACAGCGACAGGGGCTTCTGGGTCGGGTAGTCCACCTTTTCAGTGCGGTCAGCAGGCTGGAGCATCGAGAGCCGCCACACGTCATCTATGCGCTTGTCCTCGCGTTCGATGTAGAGAACCTTGCCGTCTGGACCCTTGGCGTTCACGAGGCGCTTCTTCTCGCCGTCCCAGACGCGCTGGATCATCGACGTGATCTCGGCCCGCTCCTCGAAGACGGGCTCGAAGTACGAGTCAGCTGTCTTCCCGTAGACGTAGATGCAGTCGTGGTTGGCCGGGAAGCGACCAACGTTGCCCTGCATCTTGTTGTAGTACCACCAGATGATCTCGTTACGAAACCGGTCAGGACCGAAGATTTCGTCAAGAACCACCTTCATGTAGTGGCCCTTCTTGGGGTCGAGATGGAGGTAGAGCGTGCCGTCATCGGCGAGCAGCTCGTGGATGAGGATCAACCGCTTGCGCAGGAACTCGATGAACTCGGCCCCCTCGACGCGATCGCGATATGCCGTCTGGCCGCGGCTGCCCCGAAACTCGCGACGCGTCGCGAACGGCGGATCGATGTAGCAGACCCGAACGCCGTTGGTTCCGTCAGCGTTGCGCAGCTCACCGCGCTGCTTCATCTCCAGCAGCGTCTTTAAAACCTGCAGGTTCTCGCCGAACACGAGCTTGTTAGCCCACGCGGGGTCGTGGTCCCCAAACCGCTTCACAGACTGAAATGGGACACCCATCGTCCGTGCCAGCACCGAGCCTCGCGACTCCTTGCCCGAGTAGACGACTTCAGCGTCTTTGCTCTGTTGAAAGAGGCGGTCGCGATATTGGTCGTCGAGCGGTTGGCCCGCCTTCAGCCGTTTCGTGATCGCTTTGATCTCAGCGTCGCTGAGGACAGGCAAGCTCACGAAAGCACCAGCCCAACGCGGCAGACGACCGCGTCGGCATTGCGCGTCAGCAGCGCGAAACGAGCTACGACAAGAGGGAGCAAGAGGATCCGAGCGTTAGAAGACCGAGCTCGCGCAGAGCTACCCGGCCTGGATGACTCGTGACAGGACAACAGCACGCCTACTCAAGGGCCGCCGGGATCCCGGCTGGCTCCAGAGCTGACGTGCCCCAGCCCCCGATAGTTGGAGGCCCCATCCAACTTTTGGGCGCTTTCGCGAGACTGGGTTCTGACGCCATTGGCTGCTGGCAACTGGTTCGTCGGCGGCCATGGCGGCAACGCTAACTGATTCCAGAGCAGAGCGCGTTCGAGGCGGACGCCGCGCTGAGGACTAACGACGAGGGAGCGAACACAATGGCGCAGCGAACGACGCTAACCGAGAGGCAGCTCGAGATTCTGCGTTGGATCGCCGACGGCTGTCCGACTGGTGTCATGGAAGGAGAGCGCCACAAGATCTCGGCCGCAGCCCTTCGCAATCGCGGGCTTGTGACCACCAACGGTCACGGCGCGGCTTGGATCGCGAAAGCGACCAGGCGCGGACGCGAGTACATCGCGGAAGCCGACGGACCAAACGCGCCGATTCCACGCCGACCGAACACGCCGACCACGGCTTGGGCGCGGAAGCCCGTGACGGTTCCCACCGATCTGCGCGGTGCGCACCCCATCGTGCGAGCAACCTTCGCCGCCGCTGCCGGTGAGAAGGCGTGGGACGACGGACGCATCGTCATAGGACCAGCAGCCGGCGTGATCTACAGCGTGGCCACTCGAGCGCTGCTGCGCCGAGGGCTACTTGTGGTTCAGGCACTTCTTGCGGAAGCGGAGCGTCACGGCTGGGAGATCAGCGGGATCGACAAGGATTACAGCGGTCGTGCCGGCGCCGGCATCCTAATTCGCGGGCACACGTACCGCGTCGAATTGCACGAGCTCACCGAGACGGTCGATTTCACACCCGCCGAGATAGAGGCCTGGCGTGGCAAGGCGTGGAGCTTCGAAGACCGAACGAACAAGCTTCCGCCGGCACAGGACAAGAAGCGACAAGCAACGGGACGGCTTGGTCTACTTCTTCCGAATGGCTATGGCGGGGGACGCGT
>Ga0075430_100002960_pt1 | contig 14216 bp, 13 predicted proteins | sample RhiMetdeltSRZDD4_FD_75294 | JGI IMG/M metagenome (GOLD analysis project Ga0075430, IMG submission 75294) | Populus rhizosphere microbial communities from Tennessee, USA - Rhizosphere MetaG P. deltoides SRZDD4 | ecosystem: Host-associated > Plants > Roots > Rhizosphere > Soil | place: USA... | reverse complement strand
GCCGACCTGGCCCTGCCGATCGAGGAGCTGGACCTGACGGTGCGGTCGTACAACTGCCTCAAGCGGGAGGGCATCAACTCCGTTGGCGAGCTGATCGGCCGTACCGAGGCGGACCTGCTGGACATCCGCAACTTCGGCCAGAAGTCGATCGACGAGGTCAAGATGAAGCTCGCCGGGATGGGGCTCGCGCTGAAGGACTCGGCGCCCGCCTTCGACCCGGCCCACGTGATGGACACCTTCTCCGAGCACGACTACGACTCCGACGACTACCGCGAGACCGAGCAGCTGTAACGCGCGGCGCGCCGACCGCGACAACGCCAACAAGGAGCACCAACGATGCCTACGCCCACCAAGGGTCCCCGCCTCGGCGGCAGCCCCGCGCACCAGCAGCTGATGCTGTCGAACCTCGCCACGTCGCTGTTCAAGCACGGCCGCATCACCACGACCGAGACCAAGGCCCGGCGGCTGCGCCCGTTCGCCGAGCGCCTGGTGACGATCGCCAAGCGGGACGATCTCGCCGCCCGCCGCCGGGTGCGCCGGGTGCTGCGGGAGCGGGACACGTTCGTCGCTCTGTTCGAGGAGATCGCGCCGCGGTATGCCAACCGGGCCGGCGGCTACACCCGGATCGTCAAGACCGGCCCGCGCAAGGGTGACGCGGCTCCGATGGCCATCATCGAGCTGGTCGAGGAGCTTACGGTGGCCACGCCGACGACGCGGGCGAAGGCCGCCAAGGCCAGCGCCCGCCGTGCCGAGCGCGAGGACGCGGTGGCCGCGCTGGCCGGCGAGACCGAGGACGAGCGCTCATCCGCCGCCACCCCGTCCGGGGACACCGACTCCTCCGCGGTGTCGGCGTCGGGCGAGGTCGCCGCGGACGGCCCCGGCACCAAGGCCGAGGGCGAGGACCAGAGCAAGTCCTGAAAGGTACGCCCGCCGGGCCCGCCGCCGACAGGTGGTGGGCCCGGCAGGCGTCCGGCCTCGAAAGAGGACGCCATGACCGAGTGCACCGAGCGGAGCGAGGGCCGCGAGGGCATGGCTAAAGAAGGCACCGCCATGACCCGGGTACGGCTGGACGTCTCCTACGACGGCACCGACTTCTCCGGCTGGGCGGTGCAGCCGGACCGCCGTACCGTGGCGGGCGAGCTGACGGGCGCACTGGAGCAGCTGTTCGGGCCGGGCGGCGCGGTCGGGCTGACAGTGGCTGGGCGCACCGACGCCGGTGTGCACGCGACCGGCCAGGTGTGCCACGTGGACGTGCCGGCCGGCCGCTGGGCGCAGCTCTGCGACACCCTGGTCCGGCGCCTCGCCGGCCTGCTCCCGCCGGACGTGCGGGTCACCGCCGCGACCGCCGTGCCGGACACGTTCAACGCCCGTTTCTCCGCGCTCTCCCGCCGGTACGCGTACCGGGTCAGCGACACCCCGTACGGTGCCGAACCGCTGCGCCGCCGGGACACGCTGGCCTGGCCCCGGCCGCTGGCCCCGGCCGCCATGCAGGCCGCCGCCGCCGGGCTGCTCGGCGAGCACGACTTCGCCGCGTACTGCAAGCGCAAGGAGGACGCCACCACGATCCGGGCGGTCAGCCGGCTGGACTGGGCTCGGTCCGGCGACGGCGTGCTCGTGGCGGTCGTTGAGGCCGACGCGTTCTGCCAGTCGATGGTGCGCAGCCTGGTCGGGGCGCTGCTGGCGGTCGGGGACGGCCGGCAGCCGGTCGGCTGGCCGGCCAGCCTGCTCAGCCGCGGGGAGCGGGCCAGCGAGGTCAATGTGGCGCCGGCGCACGGGCTGACCCTGGTGGCGGTGGCCTACCCGCCACCGGAGGCGTACGCCGCCCGCGCCGAGCTCACCCGCCACCGTCGCGGCTAGCAGGTCGCGGCCAGATCAGATCGGGGCTAGCGGGTCGGGGCCGCGCTCGGCCGGGCGCTCGGGCTCGGCGGCCCGGCGGAGGGGGTGACCGGCACCATCGCCCGCTTCTCAAGGACTGTGCTGCGCAGGTGCAGCTCGATGATGTCGTAGATGATCTGCTTCGCGTACGGATCGGTGGGCGCGATGTCCTTGCCGTCGGTGCGAGCGATCACGCAGTAGATGAGGTAGTGCCCGCGTACGTCCCAGCCCAGGTGGCTGGAGGACTTCACGATCGACTCGGTGCCGGCGCCGGCGACCAGCCCCGAGAAGCGCCCCTTCTTCGCGTCGATCAGGGGCTTCACCGCATCGTGCACCTTGTCTGCCGCTGCCTCGTCGATCAGGTTGAACAGGCCTCCGGTTACCAGGTACGTCCCGGTGGGCGACTTGAGCGTGCCGCGTACCACCTGGCTGCACTTGGCGGTCTGAAGCTGCGCGACGAGCTCCCCGCTGACCGCGGTCTTGCAGTCCTGGGAGGCGCTGGTCCGCAGCACCTGGTATGGCGGCTGCGAAGGGTCGATGAGGATCTGCTTGGTCGGGAAGACCTCCTGCTCGGTGAGGGGCTTCGGGTCGGCCTCGCGGGTCGTGATGTCCTGCGGCACAGCGGTCGGTGCCGGGCCGTTGTCCCGTGCCTCGGTCCCGGCCCGCTCGTCGGCCAGGATGAAGTACGACGACAGCCCGCACACCACCAGCAGCACGAGCGCCCCGAGGCTAGCCAGCAGCGCGGTCCACCGCTTGGTGTGCTTCTTGGGCAGGCGCAGCCCGGAGCCGGCGACGGAGGGCGCGGCCCGGCGTGGGGGTGTATCCGTGGCCGGGCGGGCTGCGAACCCCTCAGCGCGTGACGGCGCGACGGGAGGACGGGTCAGCGGCGTCGCGGAGGCCGGGCGCGTCCGCTGTGGCACGGGCGGGGCGCCGGAGACCGGACGTGCGTGGGGTGGTGTGAGAGGTGCTCCGGAGATTGGGCCGGCATCTGGAGATAGGCGTGGTGCTCCGGAGACGGGGCGGGCGTGTGGGGGCGGCAGGGCGCTCCCGGACACGGGCCGCGCGTGCGGCGGCGGTGCCCCGGAGACCGGGCGCGTGTGTGAGGGCGGCAGTGGGGCAGCCGGTGCCGGTCCCACCCCGGGTGGGGCAGTGGGCGGTGGGCCTGACGACGCGGCCGAGGGCGGTGGCGGCGAGGGCCGGGACCGGGTGCGTCGCTCCGGCCGGTCGGTGCGGCTGCGCCGGCCAGGGTCAGGGCCGTCGGACGGGTCGAGGTGGTTGGTGCGGTCGCCGGGCCGGCTCACCTGGTCGGATCGGTCGGGCTGGTCGGACCGGTCTGCCCGGCTGGGACGGCGCCAGCGAAGGCGCCTCGGTCCCGGTCCGTCGTACGCGTCGGTGGCGTCGGCGCGTGGTCCGGCCAGCGGGTCGTCGTCGCCAAGGTGCGCGGTGCGAGCTGAGAGCCGGTCTGGTGGTTCCTGCTCGTCAGGCCCGAGCCGGGGATCTTCCCACCGGGGCGGCCGAGGTCCGGCGCGGCGAGGTTCGCCTGGCGCGGGTGCCCCCGAGACCGGTCGGCCCGCCGTCCCCGGCGGCCCCCCACGGGGTGACCGGGGTCCGCCGGGTGGCGCTTCCGGCGCCATGGGCGGCCGGCCGTACGGCAGACCAGCGGCTGGCGGACCTGAGGCTGGCCGCCCTGAGGCTGGCGGACCTGAGGCGGGTGGGGCGGCGGCGGGTGGGCCTGAGGCGACCGGTGGGCCGGAGACCGATCGGGGCGGCGTTGCGGTGCCAGGTGGCGAGCCCGAGGTGGACGGCGGACGGCCGGTGCCGCGGTCGCCGGACGGCCCGGTGCGCCGCATGAAACGGCCGGACAGCGACGGGTCCCGCCGGTCGTCCGGCCCTGGCTGCCCGGCTTCGCCGGGCCGCGCGTGCCGCCCGTTCGGCGGGCCCGGCTCCGGCCCGCCACGCGGGCGCACGCCCCACCCGTTGCGCGGACCAGGGTCATGCGGACCAGGATCATACGAACCGGGGTCATGCGGGCCAGGGTCATAAGGGGCGGGCTCGTCCCGCGGCGCCGCCGGTGGCGCGCCGTGCCGGCCCGTACCGCCGTGGTCCGCCCCGGGCCGGTCCGCACTGGGTGGGCGCTGCCGGGGAGGGGGTAGCTCTGTACCCCAGTCTCCGGCCGGTGGCTCATGCCGCCGGCCGCGGTCGGTCCGGTCCTGCCGATCTGACCGGCGCGGCGGGTCTGGCGGCGCGGCTGGCCGGTCCTCCGGGAGGTGGGTCCAGCCGGGCCGGTAGATGTCCTGAGGCGGACGGGAACGCCGGTCGCCCGAGCTATGGCGGCCGGTCGGCTGGTCGTCGTAGTCGTCCCCGTCCGCATGCCGGCGGCCCCGGTAGCCGGCACTCCAGTCCGGCCTGGGTGGTTCCGCCTGGTCGGAGTCGTCATCACGCCGGGACCGGTCACGCCGGGAAGGGGATCGCCACCCCTCGGGTTCCGGACCGTACCCGTGCGTCATGTCGCACAGGGTAACTGAAAGCCGTGTCCGGCAAGGGTCGCTGGGTCTGGCTCCGCCGTTTGCGCATGAGCGTAGTGGGGCGAGAATGCCGAGGTGACCGGTGACCACTATTTCACCGCCATGCCAGGCGCCCGGCAGCGCCGCCGCGAGGTCGGGTTCACCGTGGCGGGACGGGAGCTCCGGCTCGTCGCCTCGTCCGGCGTCTTCTCGGCGGACCGGCTCGACCCGGGCACCGCGGTACTGCTGCACAAGGCGCCGCTGCCGACCGGCGGGTGCCTGCTCGACCTCGGCTGCGGGTACGGCCCGATCGCGACGGTGCTGGCCACCCTCGCGCCGCAGGCGACCGTCTACGCGGTGGACGTCAACGCGCGAGCGCTCGACCTGGCCCGGGAGAACGCCGCGGCGCAGGGAGTCGCCGACCGGGTGATCGTCGCAGCACCCGACGAGGTCCCCGCTACCGTGGCGTTCGACGGGATCTGGAGCAACCCGCCGGTCCGGGTGGGCAAGGTGGAGCTGCACGCGATGCTGGACCGATGGCTGCACCGGCTGGCGCCGACCGGGGTGGCCTGGCTGGTCGTGGCCAGGCATCTCGGCGGTGACTCGCTGCACCGGTGGCTCGCCGACCAGGGCTGGGCCGTGACCCGCCACGCCAGCCAGCAGGGGTACCGAGTGCTGCGGGTCACCCGGTAATCCGGGCGACGCCGCCCGCTCACCCAGGCAGAATGGCTGTCTCGTGGGGTACGTGGATGTCGCCGGGGTGGGGTACGTCCTGCCCGACGGCCGGCAGCTCTTCTCCGACGTCAGCTTCCGGGTCGGTGAGGGCGCCAAGGTGGCCCTGGTGGGCCCGAACGGCGCAGGCAAGACGACGCTGCTCCGTATGATCGCCGGCGACCTGCCGGTGCAGACCGGTGTCGTGGCGCGGTCCGGCGGGCTCGGCGTGATGCGCCAGTTCATCGGGATGATCGGCGGCGGCTCCAGCGGTGGCGGGCCCAGCGGTCCGGACGGCCTGGCCAGCCGCGGCGGCCAGACCGGTGCCGAGGCCGCCGGCCCCCGCGGCGGTCAGGCGGGCGCCGACCCCACCCTGTTCGACCTGGCCCTGAGCCTGGCCACACCGGCACTGCGCGCCGCCGGGGAGCGGCTGGCCGCCGCCGAGCGAGCACTGCACGCCGCGGAGGCCCGCGGGCGGCTCTCGGCAGCGGCCCAACAGGCCCAGCTGGGGTACGCGGGCAGGCTCGCCGCCTGGGGCGAGGCGGGCGGGTACGACGCCGAGGTGCTCTTCGACACTGCCTCCGTGGCAACGCTCGGCCTGCCCTGGGAGTCGGCGAAGGACCGTCCGGTCCGCACGCTCTCCGGCGGCGAGCAGAAGCGCATCGCGCTGGAGCTGCTGCTGCGCGGGCAGGACGAGGTGCTGCTGCTGGACGAGCCGGACAACTTCCTCGACGTGCCGGCGAAACGGTGGCTGGAGGGGCGGCTGCGCGAGTCCCCGAAGTCCGTGCTGTACGTCTCCCACGACCGCGAGCTGTTGGCGCAGACGGCCGACCGGGTGGTGGCGGTCGAGGGCGGGACCGCCTGGGTGCACGGGGGCGGCTTCGCCACCTGGCACGACGCCCGGCTGGCCCGCTACGAGCGCCTCGACGAGCTCCGCCGGCGCTGGGACGAGGAGCACGCCAAGCTGCGTACGTTGATGCTGATGTATAAGCAGAAGGCGGCGTACAACTCGGACATGGCCTCGCGCTACCAGGCTGCCCAGACCCGGCTGCGCAAGTTCGAGGAGGCCGGTCCGCCGCCACTGCGCCCCAAGGAGCAGGACATCAAGATGCGGCTGGCCGGTGGCCGTACCGGCAAGCGGGCGGTCATCTGCGAGGGGCTGGAGCTGGACGGGCTGACCTACCCGTTCGACATCGAGGTGTGGTACGGCGACCGGGTCGCCGTGCTGGGCGCCAACGGCACCGGCAAGTCGCACTTCCTGCGGCTGCTGGCGCGCGGCGGGTCTGACCCGGGCGGGGATGCGTCCCCGGTGGACGGGGTGGCGCTGGCGCCGGTATCCCACGCCGGTGTGGCCCGGCTCGGCGCGCGCGTACGGCCCGGGCACTTCTCGCAGACGCACGACCGGCCGGACCTCGTGGACCGGACGCTGGTGGACATCCTGTGGCGCGGCGACGAGCACCGGGACGGCCTGGAGAAGCACTCCGCCATGCGGGCCCTCGCCCGGTATGAGCTGGCCGGGCAGGGGGAGCAGCGGTTCGGCACGCTCTCCGGCGGCCAGCAGGCGCGGTTCCTCGTACTCCTGCTGGAGCTGAGCGGGGCGACGCTGCTGCTGCTCGACGAGCCCACCGACAACCTGGACCTGGCCTCTGCGGAGGCCCTGGAGGACGGCCTGCGTGGCTTCCAGGGCACCGTAGTGGCGGTGACCCACGACCGGTGGTTCGCCCGGTCCTTCGACCGCTTCCTGCTGTTCCGGGGGGATGGCGAGGTGGTGGAGACGACCGAACCGGCGTGGGACGGCGCGTAGGCCTGCGGTGGCGTGGAGCGCCTACCGGTGCTGTCGTGGTGCGCGCAGCGCGCCTATCGTGGCTGCCGTGGTGCGCGCAGCGCGCCTATCGTGCGACAGAGTGTGTCTTTCAAGGCTCGTCTGGCGCTAGGGAGATGGCATGACGCCGCCTGTCGTGTTGACCGTGGCCGGATCGGACTCCGGAGGCGGGACCGGGGTGCAGGGCGACCTCAAGGTGTTCGCGGCGCTGGGCGCGTACGGGACCAGCGTGGTCACCGCCGTGACCGCGCAGAACACCCGGGACATCTTCGACGTCTTCCCGCTCCCCGGCAACGTGGTCAGTGTCCAGCTCAACGCGGTACTGGAGGACCTGCCGCCGGCCGCGGCCAAGGTGGGGATGCTGGCGACGGCGGACATCGCCGCCGCGGTCACCAGCAAGGCCCGCGCCGGCGCCCTTCCGAACCTGGTCGTCGACCCGGTGCTCCGGTCCGCCAGCGGGCGCCGGCTCGGGGTCGCCGCGGCGATCGAGCGGCTGCTGCCGTACGCCACCGTGGTGACGCCCAACCTCGACGAGGCGTCCGCGCTGGTCGGGTGGCGTGTGGACACGACCGCGGACATGGCGGGAGCGGCGTCACAGCTGGCGGCCGGTGGGCCGAAGCACGTGGTGATCACCGGCGGTAACCACCCTAACCAGGACGAGTGCGTTGATGCGGTGTGGACCGACTCAGGGGTACGGTTCCTGCGCGCGCCGAGGGTCCAGACACGCAACACGCACGGCACCGGCAACGCGTTCTCGGCGGCGATCGCGGTGCGCCTCGCGCTGGGCGACCCGATCTCCGACGCACTGGTGTTCGCGAAGCGGTACGTCACCCGCGCTCTCACCGGCGCCCGTGGCTGGCAGCTCGGCAACGGTCAAGGCCCACTGGACCACTTCGGCTGGTCGCTCTAGCCGGTTCGAGACTATTGGCCGGCTGGAGATCTATAGCCGGTTCGAGAGCCATAAGCCGGTTCGGGACCTATTAGTAGGTTCGGGACCTATTAGCCGCTCCCGTGGATGTCGGCATCCCGCGCATCGCGGCCGCGGCCGCTGCGGCGGGGCCGTATAGGCGCCAGCTCCGGCGGATCCTCGCCAGCCCGGCCAAGGTCGGACACCCAGGAGACGTACTCGTCATCTGGTACGGCCTTGGCGGCTGGCGCCTGCGTGGCGCGTACGGCCCCGGAGCGGCTCGGTGGGGGCCCAGCCGCCTCTGCAGGCGGCGGGGTCTGCGGATCGGCCTCCACCGGCGTCGCGGCCGGTGTCCGCTTACCGCGGCCCAACCGCCCTTTGCGCGTCTTGGCCTGCGGTTGAGCGACCGGTTCCGGCACCGGGGCCTGTGCAGCGGTGGCGGTCTGGTCCGGGGCCGTCGCGGAGCTGGTGACCGCCGAAGCCGCGATGAGCGGGTCTGCCGGCACCGACACTGGCTCCACGGAGGACAGCTCGATGGGCGCGGGCTTGATGGGCGCCGGCTTGGGCACCCGGGCTCGAGCGGTCGCCCGCACCGGCGCGGCAGCCGGATCGCCAGCGCCGCCCGCCAGAGCGCTTGCCCCCGCTGAGGTCCCTACGCCCGCTGAGGTCCCTGCGCCCGCTGGAACCCCTGGGTCGGCCGGAGCCTTGCCCCATAGGGCATCGCTGCTCCACCGGGAGTCACCACCCCACCCGGAGCCAGCGGCCGAGCCGGCGGCGCTGGACGTGGACCACAGGCCGGTCGACGCCGCCGGCTGGTCCACCGCAGCCGGAACGGCCGCCGCCGGCCGGTCTCCGTGCCGGTCCGACCCAAGCTGGTCGGACTGGCCCGGGCCCGATCCCGGGCGGCCGGGATGAACCGGGTCCGACCCAAGCCGGCCGGGCCGGAACGGGTCCGACCCGAACGGGTCCGACCCGAACGGGTCCGACCCGAACGGGTCCGACCCGAACGGGTCTGGCTCGTTCGTGTCGGTCCGCTCGTGCTCCCTCCACCGGTCTGGCGGCGGCCAGTCACCAGCACCCGGCTCGTCCGCGCCCTCCGCAGGGATCTCAGGGGTCTCGTCCAGCTCGTCCTGCTGTGCCCGCTGCGGCCGCCGGACGAACGCCACCAGAACCGAGGTCACCGCCCCGGCCCCCACACCGATCAACGCCGCCCAGTACGGCACCAGCTGGTCGGGCGGGTCGGAGGCGAGCCCCGGTCCGGCGATGAGGTACGCCGCGGCGAGCAGCGCCGGTCCGGCCAGCCCGGAGGCGGCGACGACCAGCCGGTGCTCCCCGAGCCATCGCCCGTACGCCGCGATAAGCCCGCCGAGCAGGACCGCTGTCCCGGCGGTCATCACGAGCACCAGGTCCTGGGTCAGGTCGAAGGACATTCCCGGCAGGGCGAGCACGCCTAGACGCTGCCCACGCGGTGGGGTCGAGCTGCCCATGACGGCTCCGGCGGAGGCGAGCGCCACGGCCCAGACCCAGAAGATGGTTGCGTAGACGCTGCCCGCGATGAGGCGGGCGCAGAGCATGGCGAGGGCGCCGAAGACGCCGGCGAGGATGCCGACCGCCGCCGCGATGCCGGCCTCCAGGGCCGGGTTGGTGAACGGCAGCTCAGCTGCGCTGGCGGGCACCGCCACCAGAGGGATGGCGACGGCGGCGCCCGGGGCCGCGGCGAGCGTGGCGCCGACCCAGCCGCCGAAGCCCGGGTGGAGCCGGTGACGCCGCAGCGAGCCCACCCCGGCCAGCGCGCCGGCGATCACCGCTATCGCCGTTATCCATGCGGTCCAGGTCAGGTGGGCCGACCACAGGTTGGCGTCGTCGCCGACGAACTCCTGCTGCCAGCGCAGAATCCCCAACCCATAACCGATGCCGAGCTGCCCGGCGGCCGTCATAGCGGCTGTCGCGAGCGCGGCGACGAGGGCTCTCACCCAGATGCCCACCATGCCGCGCAGGGTACGGCGGCCGGCCCCGGCATACCACCCCGGTCTGGCTTGTCCACTTGCCGGTGCGAATGGCGCGAATCGGCGCGGCGGCGGGATGACGGTTGGTAACACTATCGGTATGGTTGGCCGCATGACCGCCAAGGTGACCCTGTCCTTCTCGGACCAGACGATCGCGGACGCTCGGCTGCTGGCCCAGCGCGCCGGGGTGTCGCTGTCCGCCTGGATCGACCAGGCCGCCCGGGAGCGCGCCCGGCGTGAGGTCTTCACCGCGCACGCGGAGGCGCTCAAGCGTTCACGGTACGAGATGGAGGCTGCTGCGCTCGCCGACGAGTGGGAGATAGAGATGGTCGACGCCGCCCTGTTCGCCACGCGTGACAGGTCGTCCGGACCGGACGGCCGTGGGCGCATCGGCGGGGCCGTGGCCGCTGGCCGCGCGGCGGCGGTGGACGGACGGGCCGGGCGCCCGCCCGGCAAGGCCGCTGGGGTCGACGGCTGGGCCGCGGGGACGGGCGGCAGGGCCATGGAGGCGAATGGCCGGGCGGCAGGGGCGGACGGCCAGGCCGTGGGGGCGGATGGCCGGGCGGCGGGGGTGGACGGCCAGGAGTCGCCGGGTGCTGCGTAGAGGTGAGGTCTGGCTCATCGAGGGGCACCGCAAGCGGTTGGGTTTGGTGATCAGCTCGGACGTGTACAACGCCACCGACGTGCCGATTGTGCTCGTAGCCGAGGTGGTCGAGCGTGACCTGCTGCGTGACTCGCCGCTCGCGGTCGAGTTGGACGACTACATGATCATGCCAGACCGGCTGTCGGCGCCGATGAAGAAGTGGTTCACCGAGTGCGTCGACGTGGTCGACACGGAGACGATGCGCCGGGTCTCCCGGGCGCTGCGGATCATCCAGGACATCTGAGCGCGCCGACACCTCTCGCGCCGCACACACCTCTCGCGCCGAACGTCTGAAGCCTGTCACCGGCACCCCGCTTTGACCCTGTTGGGCCCTGGCAGGTATCGTTGACGGCTGTTGTGCGACAGATGCGGGCGTACCACCAGGTACGCTTGTCGTTCGTGCGCGGCACGACCAGCGTATTATCCTGCCCGGAGCGCGAGCCGTTCTCCCTGGCGGTGAGCCCCGATGCGGGTGAGCCGCTCCACACCGACGAGACAAGGTAGACCTGTGCGTACGTACAGCCCGAAGCCGGGTGAGATCGAGCGTCAGTGGCACGTGATCGACGCCGCCGACATCGTGCTGGGCCGCCTGGCCACCCACGCCGCCACCTTGCTGCGCGGCAAGCACAAGCCGACCTTCGCGCCGCACGTCGACACCGGCGACTTCGTGATCGTGGTGAACGCGGGCCGGGTGGCGCTGACCGGCAACAAGCGGCAGACCAAGGTCGCCTACCGGCACTCGGGCTACCCCGGGGGCCTCAAGCAGATCGGGTACGACGAGCTGCTCACCAAGCGCCCGGAGCGGGCGATCGAGCTGGCGGTCAAGGGCATGCTGCCGCACAACAAGCTCGGCCGTAAGCTGATCAAGAAGCTGAAGGTGTACGCCGGTGCCGACCACCCGCACGCCGCCCAGCAGCCGAAGCCGTACGAGATCAAGCAGATCGCGCAGTGAGCGCGGGCGAGGGAAACACCATGACCGAGACCACCGTGCCCACCCCGGCGATCATCGCCCCGGCCGCTGAGCCTTCTCCCAGGGTGCATCGCGGCGACCGTCCGATCCAGACGGTGGGCCGCCGTAAGGAGGCCATCGTCCGGGTGCGGCTTCTCCCCGGCACCGGCAAGTTCACCCTCAACGGCCGCGAGCTCGAGCGCTACTTCCCCAGCAAGGTGCACCAGCAGCTGATCAAGGAGCCGCTGGTGACGGCCGACAAGGTCGAGGCGGTGGACGTCATCGCCAACCTGCGCGGCGGTGGCACCACCGGGCAGGCCGGGGCGCTGCGCCTGGCCATCGCGCGGGCGCTGTGCGACCTGAACATCGAGGACCGCCCGGCGCTGAAGAAGGCCGGCTTCCTCACCCGGGACGCCCGGGTCAAGGAGCGCAAGAAGTACGGCCTCAAGAAGGCCCGCAAGGCGCCGCAGTACTCGAAGCGCTGAAACCTTTACCGTAGGCAGCCGCGGCCGGGTGCCCCTGTTCTCCAGGGTGCGCCCGGCCGCGTCGTTTGTCGCCCGGTGAGTCTCCCGTCGCCGCCCCGGTGAGCCTCCCGCTCGGTAAAGGCGGACTGGCCGCTCGGTAAAGGACTGGCCGCTCGGTGAAAGGACTGGAAATGGGTCGCCTCTTCGGCACCGACGGGATACGCGGACTCGCCAACGACGACCTCACACCCGAGCTAGCCATGGCGGTCGCGGTCGCCGCCGCGCACACGCTCGCCGAGCGGGACTCCTCGCACCGGCCGGTCGCTGTGGTCGGCCGGGACCCACGGGCCTCCGGGGAGATGCTGGAGGCGGCTGTGGTCGCCGGCCTGGCCAGTGCCGGCGCCACCGTGGTACGCCTCGGCGTGCTGCCCACGCCGGCAGTGGCGTACCTGGCCGGGGAGGTCCGGGCCGACCTGGGCGTGATGCTGTCGGCGTCGCACAACCCGATGCCCGACAACGGCATCAAGCTCTTCGGCGCGAGCGGGCACAAGCTGCCCGACGACGTGGAGGCGCAGGTCGAGGCGGCGGTCGGTCGGCCGGCTGGATGGGCCCGGCCCACCGGGGCGCAGGTGGGCCGCGTGCAAGACCTGACAGACGGGGCGCAGCGCTACGTCAAGCACCTGGTCGGGTCGGTGCCGCACCCGCTGGACGGGCTGCGGGTCGTGGTGGACTGCGCCAACGGGGCCGCCTCCGAGACGGCTCCAGCCGCGTACGAGCAGGCCGGCGCCGAGGTGGTTGCGGTAGCGGCCGAGCCGGACGGGCTGAACATCAACGACGGGTGCGGCTCCACCCACCTCGACGGCCTGCGCGCCGCGGTGCTCGCGCACCGGGCCGACCTGGGCATCGCCCATGACGGCGACGCGGACCGGTGCCTGGCGGTCGCCGCTGACGGCTCCGACGTGGACGGTGACCAGATCATGGCGATCCTGGCGCTGGCCATGCACGAGGCCGGCACCCTGACCGGAAACACGCTGGTGGCGACCGTGATGAGCAACCTGGGGCTGCGGCTGGCCATGCGCGAGGCCGGCATCACCCTGGTGGAGACCAAGGTCGGCGACCGGTACGTACTGGAGGAGCTGCGCCGTTCCGGCCTGGCGCTCGGCGGTGAGCAGAGCGGGCACGTGGTGCTGCCGGCGTACGCGACCACCGGCGACGGGCTGCTCACCGCGCTGCACCTGATGGCCCGCGTGGCGGCGACCGGCCGGTCGCTGGCCGAGCTGGCCACGGTGGTGACCAAGCTGCCGCAGGTGCTGGTGAACGTGCGCGTGGCCGACCGCGAGGCGGCCTCGACGGTGCCCGGGGTGCGCGCCGCAGTAACCGAGGCAGCCGCGGAGCTGGGCGAGTCAGGGCGGGTGCTGTTGCGCCCGTCCGGCACCGAACCGCTGGTGCGGGTGATGGTCGAGGCGACCACCGCCGAGACCGCACGCACCGTCGCAGAGCGCCTCGCTGAGGTGGTACGCGCAGCCTCCCCGACCGCGGAGTGATGGCCAGCCGCATTGCCCTCACCGTCGTTGTGTTCACCGTCGTTGTGCTCATCGTCGCGGCCAGTAGTGGTTTCGGCGGGGTCGTTGTGCGGGGTCGACCCAGGTGGGTGGGGTGAACTCTGGTCGTCCGTCGGGTGCGATGTGGACGCTCCAGCCGCCGTGGTGGAGCAGGCGGTGGTGGAAGGTACAGATCAGCGCGATATTGCTGAGGCGGGTCGGGCCGCCGTCGGCCCAGGACTGCACGTGATGGCCCTGGCACCATCGGGCTGGTCGGTCGCATCCGGGAAAGGCGCAGCCGCCGTCGCGGAGCACCAGGGCGCGGCGTAGGGCGCCGGTGACCAGCCGCCGTTGCCGGCCCAGGTCCAGCGGCTGCCCGGCTCCGTCGAGGACGGCGGGCAGGACGCGGGCGTCACAGGCCAGCCGGCGTACGGTCTGGGGGCTGAGGTTCTGGCCGGTGTCGAGCAGGCCGGGTCCGAGCTGGCGGGTCAGCAGGTCGTAGTCGACGGTGACCACGACCTGGGGTGGCTCCCCACCGTGGTCGGGGAGCTCGGTGGTGGCCAGGGCCAGCCGGCAGATGTCGGTCAGGGCGTCGGCGCGGCGCTGGGCGGGGGTGCGGGTGTCGCCGGGGAGGGGTCGGCACAGTGGCTCCAGCGCCGCGCGGACCACCGCCGCGGCCTCGGCACCCAACCGGCCGGACAGCCGCACCGCGCCGTCCCCGGCGTCAGAGAGGGTGAGGTACCGGTCGCGTTCGGCCCGCTGCTCGGCCCGCTCCAGCGCGGCTCGCTCGGCTT
>Ga0075430_100002959_pt1 | contig 14217 bp, 14 predicted proteins | sample RhiMetdeltSRZDD4_FD_75294 | JGI IMG/M metagenome (GOLD analysis project Ga0075430, IMG submission 75294) | Populus rhizosphere microbial communities from Tennessee, USA - Rhizosphere MetaG P. deltoides SRZDD4 | ecosystem: Host-associated > Plants > Roots > Rhizosphere > Soil | place: USA... | reverse complement strand
GGGCGTCGTCGCCGGCTATCAGCCGCTTAATGAGTTCGTCGACAGCGCATCGATGGGCGGCATGGGCTCCGCCATGGTGGCCGGCATCGATTGCGCTGGCCAGTTCAACACGCTCAGGAAGCTTGCCGACGGCGACCGCGATCCGAAGACGGGTCAGTGCACGACCATCTCCAGCTCGGTCACGCTTCAGGCGGTTCCGGCCTTCGTGAACGATGTGCCGAAGGCCAAGCCGAGGATCGTGTCGAGATAGGGGGTCTCCACCGACTTAATCCATCTCGAAATGCTCCATGGCACCGCCTTTCGCATAAGGCGCGAGTACCTGCCGAAACGCGCCATAATTGGGATGCGTGCGGAATGCGTCATGCGCCTCCATCGACTCCCATTCGACCACCAGGATGAACTTGTCGGGATTTTCGACACCCCGTCCCAAGTTGACCGATCCTACGCCGGGCATGGCGGCCAGAATCGGAATCCCCTGCTCGCGCATCGCGCTCGCAAATTCCTCTTCCTGGCCCTCGTTGATGAGCAATCCGGCATGTTCAACGAGCATCATTTTTCTCCCTTACAGACCGGGCATTCCGCCCGGCCTTTAGGATTTGGTCGGCAGTTGGATTTCACCCTTGGTCGTGGCCATGGTGACGCCGAGCTGGTTGCTCATCTTGCAATCCACCTGCACCACGCTGCGGCCCTCGTCGTCCACGAACTTGTCGATCACGCTGCCGGTCTGGATGGTGATGTCGCCCGAGAAGGCAGGGCCGCGGCATGCCGTGTTGGAGTGGACGACCATGCCCCATTCGCCGGCCCATCCGGCCAGATAGTCGTTCGCCCAGGTCACCATCGACGCACCATAACCATAAGCCCGCGGCATGCCGATGAAGCGCGCCCAGCGCGGGAACTGGTGGCCGCGTGACGGACCATAATAGGCTCCGTCGGTCAGCTCGGGGTTGATCGCCTCCATCACGGGATCATTCTCGTGCCCGGCCATTTCCCTGGTAAAGCCAAGCGCTTCCAGATCGAGATCGGTGCGGCGATGCGTGCCGCCCCAGAGGGTGAACAGATAGGCGCGCCATTCGGTGGCGAAGCTGGCGACGCTGTGTGGGCCGAACACGCGCTCGGGCAGCACGTCGCCGACGTTGACGTCCTCCCAGAAGCGCTTGCCGTGGCCCAGATCGTGCAGCATCTGGATCCACTGGAATTTGCGCTCTTCGAGCTTGGCGATCTCTTCGTCGCTCCACTCGGGATCCTCGGTGTTGTCCATCATAGCCATTTCGCGTGCGGCCGCGACGCCGTAGCGGATCGAAGTCGAGCGCTGCCTGGCGACCAGCTCGCCCCTGTCATTATAGTAATCGTTGTCGCCGCGCTGGAAGCAGGTCGGGCCCGCGAACTTGGTTTCCTTGACGGCATAATCCAACGGCGTGCGGTGATTGATGAAAGTTTCGCCGGCGAAGATCCGCGGACCGTAAAACCACCACTCATCGCCGCCGAACAGGAGGTGAGAATCGGGAATCCGGCCCACGCAGGACGGGTTCGAACCGTGACCGTCGTCCAGCGTGATGGCAAAGCTCTGCGGCGCGACCAGCCTCCCCCAGCGGCTCTTGGCCGCATATTCGGAGTCATAATGCGCGCGGTTGGGATAGTGCATCGCCTGCGCCCACCGGCGGATATCGTTGTTGGCGATCGGCTCTTTCATCCGACACGATTGCATCAGCACGCCGAGATGTTGGTCGATATCCGAACAATCGAGGGTAAAGCTGCTCATTCCGTCATCTCCATTGTACCTCCCCGGTCATTGCCGGGTGAGAATCGCTGTGCGGTCTCCCTTGGCCATGGTTGCGCAAAAGGCAACCTTCCGTGTTGCCCCGGCCGCCCCGTCGGCGGCCGCCCGGTCCAGGTTCGGGATCTTTCCATCTTGGCCTGACTAGGCCAGAATCGTCCGCGCCAGTCATTCATTAATGCCATCGCATCCATGATCTTTGCATGCGGCGGGCGCGGGCCCTGTTTACAAGCGCGATGACACGGATCATGAGCAGTTCCAACAACCCCTCATGAGGATGTCTTCCATGTCGACTGTTCTCGAACGCGAATCCACGACCCACATTCTGCCCGAGGCCTTACTGTGCATTGACGGCGAGATGCGCCGTGCCGAAGGCGGCCGGACCTACGACAATATCGGTCCCTGGACCGGCGAGGTCGTCGGGGTGGCCGCGGATGCCTCAGCAGCCGATGTGGAACAGGCGATCGCCGCCGCCCGCCGCGCCTTTGACGAGACGGACTGGTCGCGCGACCTCGACGCGCGCCTCAAGGTCCTGCGCCGCTATCATGAGCTGTTCGTCGCCAATCGCGACCGCCTGTCCGACATCGTCCGGCACGAGGCGGGCGCCGCGCTGGTCGCGGTGGACAAGGCCCAGGTGAACATGATGCTGGAGGCCTGGGAACAGCTGATGGATTCGGCCAAGGATGTTCGCTGGGTCGAGGAATATGAGCCCAAGGAGGCTTACGGCTTCGTCGGACAGCGCAAGACGGTGCGCGAGGCGGTCGGCGTGGTCGGCGCGATCACGCCCTGGAACTTCCCGATGTACGTCAATGCGGAGAAGGTCATTTCAGCGCTGATCGCCGGCTGCACGGTAATTCTGAAGCCAGCGCCCGATACGCCGCTGTCCGGCTCGATCTTCGGCGAGCTGGCGATCGAGGCCGGTTTCCCGGCCGGCGTCGTGCAAGTCATCACCGGTCTGGACCCGGCGATGGCCGGCGAGATGCTGGTCACCGACCCGCGCGTCGACCTGATCACCTTCACCGGTTCGACCGCGATCGGCAGGCATATCATGAAGCAGGGCGCCGACACGCTGAAGCGCGTGTTTCTGGAGCTCGGCGGTAAGTCGGCCAAGATCGTGCTCGACGATGCGCCCAATTTCGCGATGGACGTCGCCATGTCGATGCTGGTGTTCCACGCCGGTCAGGGCTGCGCCGTCCATTCGCGCTTGCTGGTCCCTAAAAGCCGCTACGAGGAGGCCAAGGCAATCCTGAAGCACGCCTACGACGCCTTCTCGGACAAATGGGGTCGTTTCGACGATCCGGCCAACCCGATGGGTCCGGTCGTCTCGAAGAAGCAGATGGACCGGGTGAAATCCTACATCGATCTCGGTGTGGAGGAGGGCGCGACCCTGCTGCACGGCGGCAAGCTGCGGCCTGACATGGGCAGCGGCTTCTTCATCGAGCCGACCGTCTTCGCCGATGTCACCAACGACATGCGCATCGCCCGCGAGGAGATTTTCGGGCCGGTGCTGGTGGTTATCCCCTATGAGGACGATGAGGATGCGATCCGCATCGCCAACGACAGTGAATATGGTCTGTCGGGAGGCGTGAGCGGCAGTCTCGACCGCGCGATGCACATCGCCGAGCGCGTCCGCACCGGATCGATGAGCGTCAACAACGCCGCCTGCGTGTTCGGCGACATGCCGTTTGGCGGCTACAAGGCCAGCGGCATCGGCCGCGCCTGGGGCGCCGACGGCATCGAGGAATATCTCGAAGCCAAGGTGATCGGCTGGCGCGAAGACTGATTGAGGCACTGCTGACGGGATCGGCATCCTCCCCGTCGCTGGGAGGATGGCCCCGGAGATTCGCTGCACGGAGGACGATGAATGCTGACGGCGGGACGTTATGGAACGCGCGATCTGGAGCGCGCCAAGACCTTTTACGATGCGATTGCCGAGCTGCTCGGTGCCCAGCGCGTCCTCGATCGGCCCGAGATGGTCGGATACAGGGGCGCGGAAGGCAGCATGTTCATCGTCGGCAAGCCGTTCGAAGGCGAGGCGACCCCCAGCAACGGCGCGCAGATGGCGCTAATGGCGCCTAGCCGTGACGCAGTCGACGCGGCCCATGCCAGGGCGCTCGAGCTGGGCGGCACGTGCGAAGGCCCTCCGGGGCCGCGCGGCCCTGCCGAAATGAACTTCTACGCCGCCTATGTCCGCGACCCCGACGGCAACAAGCTCGGCATCTTCCGCACCGGCGACTGAGCCGCGTCGCCGGGCCGGCCGGCAGCTCCAGCTGGACGCGTCGTAGATCACACATGCGGCGATGGCGTGCCCGCAGAGGCACGCCAGGCATCAATCGACATCGCATCGCTGCCCGGCGGATCGTTTGGGGTGGTGGGACGTTTCATACCCGTAGCAAAAAGTGCGCGACAGCGCAGCAAGGGAGCCGCGCCCATGATCTGCGGCCAGTAAACTGGAAGGAATCACCATGAAGAACCTAATTGCCAGCCTCGCCTTGGCGGGGGCTTTGCTGACGGCTGCGCCGGCCGTCGCCCAACCCTATAGCGGAAACTGGAACAGCCGCGATTTCTGGCAGGGCGCGCCTAACGACACATATCAGCGCATCGCCTATCTGCAGCAGCGGATCGACCGCGGCGTCCGCGACGGCACGCTCACACGATCGGAAGCGCGACGCGCGCAGACCCAGCTGGATCGCATCCGCCGCGATGCCTCGATGATGCGGCGTAACGGCCTGTCCCGCGGCGAGGCGCAATCGATCCAGGCGCGCCTGGACACGGTGAGCCGCAACCTCCGCTGGGCGCGCAACAACGACAATGTACGCGATTCCCGCTATTATGACCGTTACCGCACGGATTATGACGCGACCCGTTATTATCGGGATGGGCAGTATCAGGAGCGCTACCTGACCGCGAACGACGAAATCTATCGTGGTTCGGACGGGCGTTATTATTGCAAGCGCAGCGACGGCACCACCGGCCTGATCGTTGGCGCGGGCGCGGGCGGCATCCTCGGTGCGATTGCCACCGGCGGCGACGGCGTTGCCGGACCGCTGATCGGAGGCGCTATCGGCGCACTGATCGGCCGGCAGATCGACCGCAACGACGACGTGCGCTGCCGCTAGCGATTAAAATATGGGAAAATAATGGCGAAGCAGCGCAACGCGCTGCTTCGTCAACCCATGTTTGACGGACATATCCGAAAAACGCTTGACATTTGTCACGAAGCCTGCTAAGGCACAGGCATTCTCCAAGGGTACGTGCGGATCAGAGCGCCGCGAATCCCTCCTCGAAATCAGCGATCAGATCTTCCGCATCTTCCAGGCCCACCGAAAGACGCAGCAGGTCGGGCGAGATGCCGGCCAGCGCCTGCGCTTCCGGCGGCATGCCGCGGTGGGTCATGGTCGAGGGCGCGCAGACGAGGGTGGAAAAGCCGCCGAGCGACGAGGCGAGGGTAATCGTCTCCAGTTTCGCCAGAAAGGCGGCCGTGGCGTCGTCGCCGCCCTTCACGCGAAAGGCGAGCATGAAGCCAGGGCCGGTCGTCTGCCGCGCGGACAAGGCGTGATCGGGATGGCTGGCGAGCCCGGGGAAGAACACCTGATGCACCTTTGGATGCGCCTCCAGCCATTCCGCCAGGTGGATCGCGGTGGCCTCCTGCCGGTCGATACGCAGCGGCAGGGTCCTGAGGCCGCGCAGCACCTGCCATGCATCGTGGGCCGAACTGGCGAGGCCCATGGCGTTGCACCACCAGATGATCTGTTCGACCAGCGCCGGATCCTTGGCGAGCACCGCGCCGCCAAACAAATCGCCGTGGCCGTTAATCGCCTTGGTGGTCGAATGGTAGACAATGTCGCAGCCAAGCTCGAGCGGCCGCTGGCGGATCGGGGTGGGTAGGGTGTTGTCGACCACCACCAGCGCCCCGGCCGCCTTCGAGTGCTGTGCGATCGCGGCGATATCGACCACGCGTAGTAGTGGGTTGCTTGGCGTTTCGATCCACACCTGGGCCGGCTTTTGCGCCAACGCCGCATCGACGGCCGCCAGATCGCCTTGGTCGACGAACAGCACGCGCAGCTTGCCCTGGTCGGCCAGTGCCTTGATCTGGCGATAGGTGCCGCCATAGCAATCGTGCGGTGCCACGATCAGCGCATCGGCCGGCGCCATCAGCAGGATCAGGAGCGAGGCCGCCTCGCCGCTCGAGGTGATCACACCGCCGGCCGCGCCCTCCAGCTCGGCGAGAGCGCTCGAGAGCATGTCGCGGTTCGGATTGACCGTGCGCGAATAATCATATTCCGGCTTGTCGGTCGCGTTGGGCCAGCGGAATGTGTCCGACGGCCATAAAGGCGGGACCACGCCGTGATAGGCCGGGTCGGTGGCGACACCGGCGGTCGCCACGATCGTTGCGTCGCTGCGTTTTTTCATAACAATCTCGGTTCCCCGAATGCCTCGGCGTCGAGGAACGGTTTGATCAGCTCGCCCATCCGCGCGGCCTCTTTCAGGAACATGTCGTGGCCGTAGATGGAGGAAAGGATGTGCAACTCCACCGGCCCGGCCAGCCGCTGCGCCAGTGCCTCGAGCTGCGAGGCATAGACCAACTGGTCGGTCTCGGCGCCGATCAGCAGGGTCGGCGTCCTGATATCCTCGGGGTCAGACCGATGCCGGTCGATCGAGGCGGAAAGGCTGAGGAAGCGCTCCGGAGTCATCACCTTCTGGAACGCCTCGCCGCGCGCGCGTAGATAGTCGCCCGGCTCGGTACGGCCGAGCACATCCTCGCCCTCGAGGCCGCCCTCGAAGCGCTGCTCGAATTCGGGCGCGGTGCGATAGCTCATCATGCCCATGCCGCGGGCGATGGCGAGCGCTTCGTTCTTGGTGCCGGATTCGATACCCAGCGCTACCACGCGCCGCTGCAATTCGCGCGACGCGGTGGCGGCCGGATGCGGCGCATCCGCGGCGGAGATCGCCACCAGCCGCTCGAGCCGGTCGGGATAATATTGCGCGAGGCAGAGCCCGATCATGCCGCCATAGGAAGCGCCGATCAGCGCGTGCGCGCGCTCGAGGCCGAGATGGTCGAGCGCGGCGACGATTGCTTCGGCTTGTTCGCGCGTCGAAGGGGCGCGGCGGCCGCTGTCGTCGGCGATGAAATCGATCCCAAGCACCCGCGTGACGGCTGGATCGATGACATCGCCCGTGCCGATCAGTCCGGCCCACCAGCCCGGCTTGCCGTCGCCGCGGCCGCAGACGAAGCGGTTCGCGGAGATGCCGCCCACCGCGATCACCAATGGCGCGCCTTCGGGGCCGACGACGCGGGCATGCGTCGTTCCGCCGAGGCGTTCGGGCACTTTCACCTCGAAATCCTCGACCGGGGGCTGCGCCGTGCCGACGGAAGCAATTGAGGCGGAGCTGTCGGAATCGGGGCGAGTGACGTCCATCAACATCCACCACACGCGAGATGCGGGAATAAAGTCGTTGATCTTGCACATGAAACCAAACGCAGCTTCATTCACGCTCTTCCTTCGTTTTCGAAGGTCCGAGGCTGCGCGATCCCGCTTGGTTGCCGGTCGGCCGCATCGTCCCTTCGAGGACCGCCACCTTGCCCGGGTAGGCAGGTTGGCGTGAGCCATAGGCTCACTCTTGATGCATCGAGGCTCGGCACTTGCCGGGCTTCGATGGGGCGGTATCTATGCAATGCGTTGAAATTTCGCAAAGCATTTCTCCGGACCCCTGGAGACACTGGCACGAAGGGATGGACGATGCCGCAAGACGCAGTGACGATCGAGGTTCGCAGTGTGAGCGCGGCCGGCGCGAAGATCGCGCTGGCGGCGGCGGAAAAACTGGCCGTGGACAAGGGTCTGCACGTCAGCATCGCCGTGGTCGACAATGCCGGCCATCTGGTTGCCTGCCATCGCATGGACGGCGGAACGGTAACCAGCGTTGAGGCGGCGACCCGCAAGGCGCGCACGGCGGCGCAACTGCGCATGCCCAGTAAGAGGTTCGAGGACATGCTTCACGGCGGCATGACCGCTTTTTTGGCGTTGGAATTTATCACGCCCATGGGCGGCGGAATTCCTCTGACGATCGACGGCTTGGTGGTGGGCGGCATCGGCTGCAGCGGTGCATCGGCGGAAGACGATGTCGCGATCGGCGAGGCTGGCCTTGCGGCATTGGTGGCGGCTTCGTCGAACTAGGCGGCGAGTTCGGGCAATATCCGGCTGCCCCATCGGTCAAGCCGGCCAGGTTTCCCGCTAGACAGCCCGGGCCTTGCAAACCTATGCATCCGCTCCTGTCGTTGGGGTTGGGGAGAATGAAAATGAAGAGAGCGAAGACCGGTCTGGCCAGTGTACTCGTGGCCTTACTCGCGGGCTGGGCGGCCACCGCGCCGACGGCATCTCCCACGCCACCGCGGGAAATCAATGTCACCAACGATCCGACCTATGCCTGGGGCGAGCAGCAGATCGTCATCAACCCGAGGAACCCCAATAATATCGCGATCGCGACGGTCGGCGTCACCTTGTGCGAGAACGATCCAAGGCCCGATTGCAAGCAGGTACCGTCCACCTTCTACCCGCCCGTGCCGGGTCTGCCCGCGGCGTTCCGGGGCAACCGGGCGGTCGGATTCTATGAGAATCCCGATTTCACGGCGGTGGTGGTCTTTTATTCGTTCGATCGGGGCAGGACGTGGAAGCGCAGCCGCCTCCCGAAGGCCCCAGTGGGGTTCCCGACATTGTTTTCACAGGGCGATCCCGCGATCGCGGCCGGCCCAGACGGCACCTTCTATGTGAGCTGGGACGCCAACGACTGGGGTACGCCGGAAAAAACGCTGCCGCGTGCCGGCGTCGGCATCAGCATGTCCAAGGATGGCGGCAAGACCTGGAGCCCGCCGGTGCTGACCGGCACGCCGGTCGATGCCCCCAAACTGGCGGTCGATCATTCGACCAGGACCATCTACGGCGCTTCCTCCTCCTTCCGCGGGCCGCGTTCGACCGGCAATCCCGACCTGCCTTTGGATCCGACCAGCGATCGCTGGCTGGCGATGTCGAAGGACGGAGTGAAATGGACCGAGACGCAAGGCATGGGTGGATTCGGGTCGCAGATGGCTGCGGCGCACGGCGTGTTTGCCACCATCTTCACCACCTCGCCGTCGCCCGGGCCTTTCTCTCCGGCCAACAATCAGCAGTGCGGCAGCGAGCCTGCGCCCTGCACCATTTTCCAGACCAGCAGGGATGCCGGGAGGAGCTGGTCGCGCCACGTGCTGCCGATCAAGCTGACGCCGGGCGCCAACCCCGGCGGTCCCGGCACCGCGCCGATGATCGCGGCGGATCCCACCAAACCCGGCCGCTACAGCGTCGGCGTGGCGATGAACAAGGACAGCGAGTTCCACGTCGTCACGACCGAGGATTATGGCAAGAGCTGGGGCACGCCGGTGGTGGTCAGCCAGGACAAGGCCAAGACGCATTATTTCGCGGTGATGAGCTATTCGCCGAAGGGCGTGCTCGGCATGGCCTGGCATACCCGTCTGGCGGCGGGCGGTGGCGGCTTCGGAGCGCCAAGCGCGCCGTTCAATATCTGGGCCGCGATCTCGCGCGACAAGGGCAAGACGTTCAGCGCGGCGGTCAAGGTCAGCACCATGGATTCTCCGGGCGGCAACAGCAGCGGCGACGATTATTCCGGCATCGCGCTGGACGGCGAATATCTCTACGCGACCTGGGCCGATTGGCGCACGAAAACGCGGCAAAACTTCATGGGCGTGGTGCCGTTCACGGAATTCAAATAGGCGTTTCGTGAATTAGTTAAGTGATGGCCTAACTTTCTGCTTGAAAGTCTGCGCCAAGCGCGTATACTTAGGCTCATGCTTAACTATCCTCTCGATCATCAGGCTGGCCTGACCTTCGCGGCCTTGGCCGATCCGTCGCGGCGCGGGATCGTGGCGCGGCTGGCGCGTTCTTCGGCCACGGTGAGCGAGCTCGCGGAGCTTTCGCACATGTCGCTGCCGGCGGTAATGCAGCATCTGCGACTGCTGGAAGACAGCGGGCTGGTGAAGAGCGAGAAGAAGGGGCGCGTGCGCACCTGTCGGATCGAACCCAAGGCACTGACCGCCGCCGAGCAGTGGATTGCCGAACAACGATCGATCTGGGAGGCTCGGCTCGACCGTTTCGAGAATTATCTCAATGAACTGATGGAAAAGGAGCATGACGATGACTGAAGCGCCTCATCTTGTCCTGGAACGTACGTTCGACGTGCCGCGCGATCTCGTCTGGAAGGCGCTGACGACGCCCGATCATCTGAAGCAATGGTTCGCGCCCAAGCCCTACCAGATCGACGAATGCACGCTGGAGCTTCAGCCCGGCGGCACATTCTCGTTCCGGATGAGCGGGCCGGACGATTTCGATCAGACCGAGCTCGGCTGCGTCCTCGAAGTGGTGGACGGCGAACGGATCGCCTGGACGAACGCCTTGCTCCCGGGCTTTGCACCTGCGCCGGCCATGCCCGAAGGCTGCGGCGGTTTTCCGATGACGGCGATCATGACGCTGGAGGATGCCGGCCAGGGCAAGACCCGCTATCGCGCCACCGCGCTGCACCGGAACGAAGCGGATCGTGCCACGCACGAGCAAATGGGCTTCCACGAGGGCTGGGGCACCTGCGCCGACCAGCTCGGCGAGCTTGCGGCGGCGATGGCGGAAAAGGTCTGATCGGCCCGCGTGAAATGAGCGCCTCTTTCTGGATTAACCGCCGTTCTTCAGCTTTTGCCAAAATCGCGTGCCGTGATCGCACACGTCTCGATTCTCGTTTCGGCGCCGTTGACATGATGCCGGTGAAAGCGGACTCTGTACCCGAGGTGCTAAAAGGCCTCGGGTCGTGTCGAGAATATTTGGCGGAATATTTGGGCCGTCTGCTTCGGTTCAGGCAAGTCGTCACGAAAAACATATACGAAAAAGGGACTGACAAAGATGAACAGGCTGTTTTCATTCTGGAAAGACGAGGCCGGCGCCTCGGCCGCCGAATATGCCTTGATGCTGGCGATCATCGGCTCGGCGCTCGCGCTGGCCGCGGTCAGCCTTGGCAACGCCATCGGCGATTCGATGAACACCACGGCCAGCTGCATTTCGAGCAACGGCGCCACCTGCTAGCGCGAGTGCCGAGCCGGCTTGAAAAAGCGCCCTGTCGGTCGTCCCGATGGGGCGTGTTGCCGTGTCTGGCGCGCCGGACACGAATGCCTTGCCAAGGGATCTGAACCTGGCCGTCATGACGGGCGTTCGCTCGCTGCCTGAAAGGAGAGCAAAATGAGAAAGGTGGTCGCGGCAGCATTCGTGAGCGTCGACGGGGTGATGCAGGCGCCCGGCGGACCCGAGGAGGATCCAACCGGCGGCTTCCGCTACGGCGGCTGGACGGCGCCCTATTTCGACGAAGGCGTGGGCGAGGCGATGGGCGAGATATTCGAGCGCCCCTATGACCTGTTGCTGGGCCGCAAGACCTGGGAGATTTTCGCGGCGCACTGGCCTTATGCCGAAGATGGTCCCGATAGCGAGATCGCCAAGGTGTTCAACCGCATCACCAAATATGTCGCCACGCGCTCCGACGCGCCGCTGAGCTGGGCGAACAGCGTCGCGCTCCGCGATCCCGCCCGCGATGTCGCGCGCCTCAAGGGCGAGGACGGTCCGGATCTGATGATCCAGGGCAGCAGCGTGCTGATTCAGACGCTGCTGGCCGAACGGCTGATCGACGAGGTCAGCCTGCTTGTCTTTCCGGTCGTGCTGGGGCCGGGCAAGCGCTTTTTCGGCGATGGCGCATCCGGGCAGGCGCTGAGCCTCGAGAAATCGCGGACCACCGCCTCGGGCGTGTCCATCAACCGTTATCTGCCGGCGGGCGAGGTCAAGACGGGATCCTTCGCGCTGGAGACGCCGACCGAGGCGGAGCTGATGCGGCGCAAGAGAATGGAACAGGAAGGCTGAAAACAGGTGGAGTGCCGGTTGACAAAACCAGGCGGCACGGCCTCTATGCGGGCGATGCCCGGCGGGCATTCGCGATGTCGGGGAATCCCCCGAACGGGTCCATCGCAGACAAGAAGGGGCGGGGAGACAAGCAAGCTTGCGTTGGTGGATTCGCTTCCGAAAGGACGAGTCGGGAGCTTCGGCGACGGAATATGCGCTGACGCTTGCGGTCATCGGCGGATGCGTGGTTTGCACGGCGCTCGCGCTCGGCTACGCTATTGAATCTGCGTTCAACAATGCCGGTGAATGCATCCAAAGCCACGCTGAAAAATGCTAGCCCAAGCGTCGGCTTGTCGCCCTCGCAGCTGAATCAGTTCCATCTTGAAACTCATTTGCTGGGACGCTACCTGCTCCCTTCAGTTGCACGAATGGCATCCGGCCGGCGATGAATCGAACATGGGCCGTGTTGCATCGGCTATTTCGGCGGCCTACCTGCCACCAGATGCCGGACGGCGCGCAAAAAGGGGCGATTTCCGTGAGACGTTCGATCCTGGCCGCACTCCCGTCGACCCTATTTTGCGCTTTGCTTGCCGCTTGCGGCGGAGCCCAGGATCAGCGGGCGCCGCCCGCTCCGCAGGTCGCCGTGGCGGCACCGCTACAGCGCGACGTTATCGATTGGGACGACTACACCGGCCGCTTCGAGGCGGTGCAGGACGTCGAGGTCCGCCCGCGTGTCACCGGGCAGGTGTCGGCGATCCACTTCCACAACGGCCAGGACGTCAGCCAGGGCCAACCGCTCTTCACCATCGATCCCCGGCCTTATCGCGCTGCGCTCGATCAGGCGCAGGCGCAGGTGACTCGCGCCCGCGCCGTTCTAGCCAATGCGCGGCAGGTGAGCGCGCGCAGCCGTGAGCTCGCCGCAGTCCAGGCGGTGAGCAAGGAAGAACTGGAAAAGGATATCGCCGCCGAGCGCAGCGCTGCGGCCGAGCTGGCGGCGGCCGAAGCGCAGGCGGCGCAGGCGCGCCTGAACCTCAGCTTCACGGCCGTGCGCGCTCCGTTTCGGGGCCGCGTTTCCGACCGCAAGGTGAGCCTCGGCGATACGGTCGTGCAGGATCAGACGGTGCTGACCCGGGTGGTGACGATCGATCCGATCCACTTCGCCTTCGAGGGCGCCGAGGCGTTTCTGCTCAAATATAACCGGCAGGACGTGCGTGGCGAGCGGCGATCCTCGCGCTACGCCGCCAATCCGATCGACATCCAGCTGGCCGACGAGAACGAATATCGCTGGCACGGGCGCATGACCTTCGTCGACAATGCAGTCGATCCCAATTCGGGCACGATCCGGGCGCAGGCAGTAGTGCTCAATCCAACCGGGTTTTTGACCCCCGGTATGTTCGGTCGGGCGCGGCTATTGGGTTCGGGCACCTACAAGGCGATGCTGATCCCGGACGAGGCGGTGGTGACCGATCAGACGCGGCGGCTCGTCTATGTGTTGAGCCGCGACAGCAAGGCGACACCCCGACCGGTAGAACTGGGCGCGAAAGTCGAAGGCCTGCGCATCGTGCGTGCCGGCCTCGCGCCGACCGACCTGGTGATCGTGGACGGTATCGGGCGCATCCAGGCGCCGGGCACCGCGGTGCAGGCAAAGCGCACGCAGATCAAGCCGCGGCCCGATGCGCAGGCGATGCCCACGGTGCCGGCCGAGGAGCCGGAGTCCGGGCAGGCCACGGCCAGGTAGCACGCCGTGAAATTCCCCCATTTCTTCATCGATCGTCCGATTTTCGCGGCGGTGCTTTCCGTCATCATCGTGATCGTCGGCGTCATCGCCTATCCGAACCTGCCGGTGGCGCAATATCCGGAGGTGGCGCCGCCGACGGTGATCGTCACCGCCACCTATCCCGGCGCGACCGCCGAGACGCTGGCGGAGACGGTATCGGCACCGCTCGAACAGGCGATCAACGGCATCCAGGACATGATCTACATGACCTCCTCCTCGACCGGGGACGGGCTCACCCAGATCATGATCGCCTTCAAGCAGGGCACGGATGTCGATGAGGCGCAGGTGTTGGTACAGAACCGCGTGTCGCAGGCCGAGCCGCGTCTGCCCGAAGACGTGCGGCGCATCGGCGTGACGGTGAACAAGAATTCGCCAAGCCTGATGATGGTGATCTTCTTCACCTCGCCCGACAAGTCGCTCGACCTGCAATATATCGGCAATTACGTCACCCTGAACGTGATGGACCGGTTGGCGCGGCTGCCCGGCGTGGGCCAGGCGCAGGCTTTTGCCGGGCGCGATTATAATATGCGGGTCTGGATCGATCCTGGCCTGGCGGCGGCGCGCGACATGACCGTCGACGAGGTGGTGAACGCGATCCGCGCCCAGAATGTGCAGGTGGCGGCGGGTGTGGTCGGCCAGCCGCCCTACGGCAATGCCAGCCCGGCGTTCCAGCTCGGTGTCCAGACCAAGGGGCGGCTGACCTCGCCGGAAGAGTTCGAGCAGATCATCGTCAAGCGTGACGACGAGGG